>ENA-OVGE01000115-OVGE01000115.1-human-gut-metagenome-genome-assembly--contig:-NODE-115-length-79352-cov-32.074845_pt1 | contig 79352 bp, 61 predicted proteins | sample MGYA00237769_ERZ505417 | MGnify/ENA primary metagenome ERZ505417 (study PRJEB26158, sample SAMN06016403) | human gut metagenome | biome: human gut; feature: ankylosing spondylitis patient; material... | reverse complement strand
CGCCGCCGCCGCGTGGCCCGGGCCCGGCTGGGCGGGGCTCACAGCCCGTGCTCCTTGAGGAACATGTAGAGGGCCTGGCGTATGGAGCGAAGCCCGAACTGCTCGGTGTGTATCTCGCCCAGCGGCAGCCAGAAGCACTCGGCGGCGTCGTCGGCGGCAGCCGGGGCGGCGCCTTCGTCGACGGTGCACCTGAAGAACATGTCGAGCGTGTGGATGGTGATGCCCGAGTAGAGGTAGATGTTGGGCAGGCTGAACATATACTTGGCCGAGGTCACGGTGAGGCCCGTCTCTTCGAGTATCTCGCGCGCCACGCCTTCCTCGGCCGTCTCGTCGTTGTCGATGAAGCCCCCGGGCAGGTCGAGCGTGCCCTTGGCCGGCTCCTTGCCCCTGCGCTCCACGAGCAGCTCGCCGCGCCCGTTGGTGATGAAGGCCGCCGTGGCGGCGCTGGGGTTCATGTAGTAAGTGAAGCCGCAGTTCTCGCACTGCTTGCTCTTCGCGTTGTGTTCGGCGAAGTGTTTGCTGCCGCATACCGGGCAGTAGGTGAATTTTTCTAATGGGTGCATAGCCTGTTTTGTTGAAATCTTCTGCAATATTACGAAAAAAATATCAAGCAGTGTAATGTCCCGGCTTGTTTTTTTCGCCCGGGCGCCGGATGGCACGGCCAACGCCGGCCTTGCCGCTGCCATGATGCAACAGGCCGTGATGGTGGCTATGGCGGCTGGGCGTTTCAAGTCATTGCTGTGCCTGTGTGTTGTCGCGTCGGGCCAGCAGTTGCCTGGCCTGCTCTATTATGGCGGTCAGACCGGCCGTGGTCTCGGCCCGCAGCATGGCTATGCGGGTGGGCCTGAAGTCGGCTATGCCCTTGAACACGGGCGTGGCGGCCAGGTGGCGGCGTGTGTGCAGTATGCCCCGGTATTCGTCGATGCGCTCCACGTTGATGCGCAGCTGCTCCAGCAGCACGTCTATCTTCTCGTCGGTGGTCAGTGGCGGCGGGGCCCCGGGGCCGAGGTCGAGGCAGTCGCGTATCTCCTTGAATATCCACGGGCGTCCGAACGTGGCCCTGCCCACCATCACGGCGTCGACGCCGTAGAGCTCGAAGGCCCGCCGCGCCTGCTCGGGGGTGGTGATGTCGCCGTTGCCTATTATCGGTATTTTGATGCGCGGGTTGCGCCTGACGTCGGCTATGGGGCCCCAGTCGGCCTCGCCGGTGTACATCTGCGCCCTTGTGCGGCCGTGTATGGTCAGGGCGCTTATGCCGCAGTCTTGCAGCTGTTCGGCCAGTTCGGGTATGATGATGTGCGACGCGTCCCACCCGAGCCTGGTCTTCACCGTCACGGGCAGGCTCACGGCCTTTACCACCTCGCGCGTTATCTCGAGCATCAGGGGTATGTTCTGTAGCATGCCCGCCCCGGCGCCCTTGCCGGCCACTTTCTTCACGGGGCACCCGAAGTTGAGGTCGATGAGGTCGGGGCGTGCTTGTTCGACAATGCGCGCGGCCTCTACCATGGCGTCGACGGAGCGGCCGTATATCTGTATTCCCACGGGCCTCTCGTCGTCGCTGATGGCCAGTTTGCGCTCCGTGGCCTTCACCGAGCGCACCAGTGCCTCGGCGCTGACGAACTCTGTGTATACCATTGATGCCCCGAAGCGCTTGCACAGCAGCCTGAATCCAATGTCGGTGACGTCTTCCATCGGTGCGAGCAGCACCGGCCGGGGTCCTAAGTCGATGTTTGCTATTTTCATTTTCTGTAGTCGCTAAAGTCTTGTTTGTCAGTCAATCCAGTGGTAGGCCCCTCCGGCGAGCGGCCTTACGAGCCCTTTCATCTCCATCTGGAAGAGCAGGGCGGCGAGCCGTGCCACGGGCATTCGCGTCTGCGCGGCCATGGTGTTGAGCTGCATGTCGTTGGATTGTTGCAGCAGCCGGGCCACGGCCTGTTCCTCGTCGGTCAGTTCGGGGAAGAGCTGCCTGGCTATGCCGGCGCGGCGTGCGGCCTCGGCGTGGGCCTGCGTGGCCCATCCGAGCGTCTCGGCCACGTCGGCGGCCGAGGTGACGAGCACGGCGGCGTTGTCGCGTATGAGCCTGTTGCACCCTTCGGAGTAGGGCGCCCCCACGGCCCCGGGGTATGCCAGCACCTCGCGGTTGTAGCTGCGCGCTATGCCGGCTGTTATCAGTCCTCCGCCCCGGGCTGCGCTCTCCACGAGCACTGTGGCGTCGGCCATGCCTGCCACTATGCGGTTGCGCATCACGAAGTTGGCCTTGTCGGCGTTGGTGCCGCTCATGAACTCGGTGAGCAGTCCGCCCTGCTCGAGCATGGCCTTGGCCGTGTCGCGGTGGCTCGGGGGGTAGATGCGGTCGAGCCCGTGGGCCATCACGGCCACTGTGTCGAAGCCTTCGGCCAGTGCCTGCCTGTGGGCGCAGATGTCGACGCCGTAGGCCAGTCCGCTGACCACGAGCACGTCGTCGAACATGCCGCGCAGCCCTGCCATGAGCTCTTGCGCCATGTCGCGGCCGTAGGCCGTGCAGTGGCGCGTGCCTACCACGCTTATCACCCTGGCGCTGTTGAGGTTGGCCGTGCCGCGGTAGTAGAGGGCCAGTGGCGCGTCGGGGCATTCGTCGAGGCGGCGGGGGTAGTCGGGGTCGGCGGGGGTGAGCACCCTGACGGAGTGCCTGGCGGCAAACTCCATCTCGGCCTCGGCCCGCAGTAGGGCCGTGTCCCAGTTGCCGAGCTCCTTGAGCATCCTCGTGGGGCAGCCGCCGGCCAAGCGGGCTATGTCGACGCGGTTGTCGTAGGCGGCCGTGGCGCTGCCCATGGCGCGGTAGATGGCCTGTGCCGCCGCGAAGTTGAAGCGGCAGATGCGCGCCAGGGCCATGGCGTACAGTCTTTCTTGCTCGCCCATCGGTCAGATGTATTTGGCCAGGGCGCGGTCGTAGTCGGGGCTGTTGGCCAGCCTGCCGCCCACGAGGCACACCACCTCGACGGTGCTCCTGAAGCAGAGCCTGTCGTCGGTGGCCCGGTAGATGTCGTGGTAGAATATGTAGCGCAGGCCCTCTTTCCTGAGGGCCAGGCGCGATACGAACTCGTCGTCGCACCTTAGCGGCACCTTGTATTGCAGGTTCATCCTTGCCACCACGGCGTCGGTGCCGCGGCGGTGCATCTCGGCGAAGCTCAGGCCGCACTGCTTTAGGAACAGGTGGCGGGTGTGCTCGGTGTAGTGCAGGTAGTTGGCGTTGTTCACTATGCCTTCGATGTCGCACTCGTAGTCGCGGACTAGCATTTTTGTCTCAAAGATATATTCCATTGGCTTTTGCTTTTGGGAGCTCTGGGAGAGCTGGGGTGGGAGAGCTGGGGATTTTTGGGGAGCTCTGGGAGGAATGGGAGAACTGGGAGGACTGACCATTCGGCCGAGGCAGACAGGATGGTTTGCCTTTTCGCCCGGTGCAGCTTGGCTTTTCGGCCGGTGCGGCTTTGCCTTTGGGCTTGGGCAGCTTGGCCTTTCGCCCGGTGCAGCTTGGCCTTTCGGCTTGGGCGGCTTGGCCTTTCGGCCGGTGCAGCTTGGCTTTTTGGTCAGTGCAGCTTTGCCTTTGGGCTTTGGCAGCTTGGGCTTTCGTCCGGTGCAGCTTGGCTTTTTGGCCGGTGCAGCTTGGCTTTTCGGCTTGTGCTGCTTGGCTTTTCGGCCGGTGCTGCTTGGCTTTTCGGCCGGTGCGGCTTGGCCTTTCGGCTTTGGCGGCTTGGGCTTTCGCCCGGTGCAGCTTAGCTTTTGGGCTTTGGCAGCTTGGGCTTTCGGCCAGTGCAGCTTGGGCTTTCGCCCGGTGCGGCTTGGCTTTTCGGCCGGGGTTGTTTGGCTTTTCGTCCGGTGCTGCTTGGCTTTTGGGCTTGGGCAGCTTGGCCTTTCGGCTTGTGCAGCTTGGGCTGTTGGCCGGTGCGGCTTGGGCTGTTGGCCGGTGCGGGGTTGGGCAGCGGCTTAGGTGTGGGCCTTGGCCTTTTTCAGGTATTCGTAGCCGAAGCGGCAGCGCAGGCAGTCGCGGCGGTCGCAGTATGCGTGCTTGAGCTGTATGAGGGCTTGGCTGTCGGCGGCTGTCATGGCGTTGATTCCACACTCACGCCATGTGCGTATGATGGCGTTGTTTTCGGGCTTCAGGCTGTCGAGCAGCTCGAAGGCCCGCTCGCACAGCGACTCGTCCATGGTGTGGCGGCCGTAGGCGAAGAGCATGGGTATGGCGGTGTTGATGGCCAGCAGGTTGAGCGACTGCCCCGACAGGCGCTTTGGGTTGCGCGCGCTCTCGGCCCCGAACGTGTAGTGCGTCTCCCAGTATGGCGACACGCGGGTGGCCAGCAGCTGCCTCACGTCGTCGGCGTTGCGGCATTCGAGCAGCATGCTGAGGCCCGTGCGGCCCTCGTGGTAGAGGGTGGCCATCTGCGATATGCGTATGTGCGGGAAGTTCTGCGGCCTGAGCCTCATGAATCGCCACAGCGTGCGGTCGATGGGCCTGAGCGAGAACTTGCGGGCCAGGTAGGCGTATTCGGCCTGCAGGCGGGCCTGGTATGCGTCGGCGGCAGTCCCCTTGCCGCGCCCCCTTCCGTCGGCTCCGTCGCCGAGCAGGCCCGCCTGCCCCATGAACAGGGCCTCCACCTGGAACGGGTCGTCGCGGTGGTGGGCTGCCGCCTGCAGGGGCACGTTCATGGCCCAGGCCTCGAAGGCGTCGCCGTTGATGCCGAAGCCGTAGTTGCGGGCCAGCGTCACGAAGTAAGCCTCTTCCCACGAGCCCGCCCTCATGGCTGCCCTGCGGCTGATGGCCCCGGTCTTCTGCTCCAGCCGCTCGGCCTGCAGCGCGGCCAGCCACGAGGTGACCGTCATCGGCGGCAGTGCCGGTATGATGCGGTAGCAGGGCGGGTAGTTGTCGGTGGCAAGCAGTTCGCGGTAGTTGTCGGCCACGTATGGCGGTACGCCCATCACCATCTGCGTCACCCGGCGCCCCCGGCTGTCGGCCGTGGTGGCGTCGGCGCAGGCCACCACGTGCAGCACCACGCTGTCGTAGGCGGTGTCGGTGTGGTGGCCGTGGGCCGTCCAGTCTGACGCCCTGTCGTGAATCTCGACGTTGCCCACCCACAGCGTGCCCCCTATCTTCACCTTGGCGTTGAAGAAGTCGGGCCCGGCGTCGGTGTTGTGCAGCCCCGGGTCGATGACCTCGACCTCGCGCCCGTCGGTGGTAGAGAGCCCCGCGCGGTCATACAGTCGGTGCTTCCATACGTAGTGCAGCAGTTGTTCCATGCTTGGCTAACCGTTATTACTTGTTTGAGGCCGGCGCCCCGTTGCCTGCGTGCGGCCTGTTGCCGCCGGTGGGCGGGGCGCTTGTCTTATTGCAAAGATAATGCAAGCAAGGGCAATTTGAACTTGTTCACATTTTGCCGAGCGCAGCTTATCTTATGCAAAGATAATGCAAACGAGCGAAGCCGGAGCTTGCCCTGAATCTTCCGAATGCAGCTTATCTTATGCAAAGATAATGCAAACGAGCGAAGACAGAGCTTGCTCTGAATCTTCCGAGCGCAGCTTATCTTATGCAAAGATAATGCAAATAGCCGACATTATGCCCGCCCGGGGCAAGAATATGCACCGGGGAGGCAAGAAAAAGAGGCGGGGCGGGGTGGCGGCGCAGCCGGATGGCCGTGGGGCCGCCGTGGCGTTTTCGCCCGAAAATGCGCTATTGTAGCGCAAAACGGGCCGTTTCATCGGGCGGTGGAGGCCGTTTGGCGAGCCCGTCAGGCACGTTTTGCAAGCCGCAGCGCAACCATGGCCGCACGCATGGTGCATGGCGGTGCGTGGGGCTGCGCGCGCGGCTTCCGCGAAAGTGGCTGCGAAAAAAACTGCGCCGCGGGTGTAGCAAAACGGGCCCGGCGCGCGTCTAAGGGATAAAACGGCATTTGAAAACAATGTAATTGCTAAAATATGAGACCAAGCGACAGCGAGAAAGAATTTGAGCGGCTCGTCACCGAGCACCGCGCCACGATATACACCGTGTGCTACATGTTCTCTAAGGATGCCGACGAGGTGGCCGACCTCTTCCAGGAGGTGCTCGTCAACCTGTGGCGGGGCATGGGAGGCTTCGAGGGGCGCAGCGACGTGCGCACGTGGATTTACCGCGTGAGCCTGAACACCTGCGTGAGCCACGACCGCAAGCGGCGCCGGGCCAAGACCGTTCCGCTCTCCATCGACATCAACCTGTTTGAAGACAGCGACGCCGAGTCGCAGCAGGTGCGGATGCTATACGACCGCATCAGCCGCCTGGAGCCCTTCGACCGCGCCATCATATTGCTGTGGCTCGAGAGCCTTCCTTACGATGAAATCGGCCAAATTGTGGGCATTTCACCCAAAAACGTGTCGGTGAGGCTCACTCGCATAAGAGAGAAACTGAAGAATATGCAAACGAAATAAATGGAGGAATCAATATGGAAAACAAGGTAAACGAAACGGGGCTGGAGCAGATGCGCTCGCAGCTCGATGCCCTCAGGCGCAAGCTCGACAGTCAGCAGATAGTCAACGACAGGCTGGTGCGCACGGCCATGCAGTCGCGAATGGGGTGGATAGGCCGCTATGTGCGCTTTGAGGAATACTTGCTCCTGCCGCTGGCGGTGGTGGCGTTCTTAGGCCTCAAGTTGGCGATAGGCCTGTCGTGGTGGTTCTTCGCCTTCACCATGGCCATGTGTGTGGCCGATGTGGTGGCCGACCACAAGGTGAACATCCTGGCCGGCTCGTTGTGGCAGGGCGGCAGCATGGTCGAGGTGCGTCGCCGCCTGGTGCGCATGAAAGAGCTGCGCCGCCGCCAGCTGATGGTGTCTTTCCCCGTGGTGGCCGTGTGGCTGGCCGTGCTCGTGCTCGAGCTACTGTCGTGCGGCATCTTCGGTCCGGGCGTGCCGCCTGTCAGCGAGTGGAGGCCGGCGGCCTTCGCCGGAGTCGTGGGCGGCGTTGTGGGCACCGTGGCGGGCCTTGTGGCGTCGGTGGCCGTGGTCAGGAAGATGCAGCGCACCAACGACGAGCTGATACGGCAGATCGACGCATTCGTGGCCGGCGACTGACGCCCAGGCCGCCCCAGCGCCCGCATGTGCGCCCCCAAAATAGCCATGTTCGCGCCCGGACAAGGCGATTTTTTGCTGAAAATCAGCATTGTATGGGCAAAATTCACTAACTTTGCAACGTTTAATACGAAATAATATGAAAATAGCATTGATCGGCTACGGCAAGATGGGCAAGATGATAGAGCAGATTGCCTTGGGCCGCGGCCACCAGATTGTAAGCATCATCGACGTGGACAACCAGCAGGACTTCGACTCGCCGGAGTTCGCATCGGCCGACGTGGCCATAGAATTCACCAACCCCACTGCCGCCTACGGCAACTACCTCAAGGCCTTTGCCAAGGGGGTGAAGGTGGTGAGCGGCTCCACCGGCTGGCTCAAAGACCACAAGGCCGACGTGGAGCGCATGTGCACCGAGGGAGGGCAGACGCTGTTCTGGGCGTCGAACTTCTCGGTGGGCGTGGCCATCTTCTCGGCCGTCAACCGATACCTGGCCACCATCATGAACTCGTTTCCCGAGTATGACGTGACCATGGAGGAGACCCACCACGTGCACAAGCTCGACGCGCCCAGCGGCACGGCCATCACCCTGGCCGAAGAGATAGTAGACCGCCTCGACCGCAAGCAGCGCTGGGTGAAGGGCACCGTGCAGGCCGCCGACGGCACCGTAAGCGGCACCGAGGCATGCGCCCCGGGCGAGCTGCGCATCGACGCCGTGCGCCGCGGCGAGGTGCCCGGCATACACACGGTGAAGTATGACAGCCCGGCCGACAGCATCACCATAACCCACGACGCCCACTCGCGCCAGGGGTTCGCCCTGGGGGCGGTGCTCGCCGCCGAATACACCGCAGGCCACACCGGGCTGCTCACCATCGGCGACATGTTCAAGTTCTGACATCACACAACCAACAGTAAAGCGCAACCGAAATGGCTATCGAAAAAAAGAGAAACATGCGCCGCCAGTGGATCAAGTGCGGCGTGGTCATGGCCCTCTACCTGCTGTTCCTGATATGGGTGAAGAGCTGGTGGGGGCTCATAGTGGTGCCCTTCATCTACGACGTGTACATCACCAAGAAGATACGCTGGCAGTGGTGGAAAGACTCCGAGCCGCCCGTGAGGTTCGTGATGTCGTGGGTCGACGCCATCGTCTTCGCCCTCGTGGCAGTGTATTTCATCAACCTGTTCTTCTTCCAGAACTACGTCATACCGTCGTCGTCGCTCGAGAAGTCGCTCCTCACCGGCGACTACCTCTTCGTGAGCAAGGTGAGCTACGGCCCGCGAATACCCCAGACGCCGCTCACCATGCCGCTCACGCAGCACACGCTGCCCGTGGTTGAGTGCAAGTCGTACATAGAGTGGCCCCACTGGGACTACCGCCGCGTAAAAGGCCTCGGCCACGTTGAGCTCAACGACATAGTGGTGTTCAACTACCCCTCGGGCGACACGCTGTGCTCCGCGCCGCAATACCAGGCCATGGACTTCTACTCGCTGTGCTACGCGCTGGGCTACCAGATAACGGGCCAGGGCCCCGCCCCCGACTCGCTCACGGCCGAGCAGCGCATGGGATACTACAACGCCGTGTACAGCGCAGGCCGGAAGTACATAGCCGACAACCCCGGCGAGTATGGCGAGGTGATAACGCGCCCGGCCGACCGCCGCGAGAACTACGTCAAGCGGTGCGTGGGACTGCCCGGCCAGACGCTGCAGATAAAGAACCGCATAGTGTACCTTGACGGCAAGCCAAACAAAGAGCCCGACAACGTGCAGTACACATACTACGTCAAGCTGCGCCAGTCGCTGCCCGAAGACATAGTGCGCGAGCTCGGCATTTCCAACGAAGACATCATGAGCCTGAACACCATGGGCTACATGCCGCTCACAAAGCGGGCCGTGGCCATGCTCTCGCAGCGCCGCGACCTGGTGGAGAGCATAGAGCTGAACACCGACGCCACCGACATGGACATCTACCCCCTCGACGGCAACAAGCACTGGACGCGCGACAACTACGGCCCCGTGTGGATACCGGCCAAGGGCAAGAGCATCGACCTCACGCTCGACAACCTGCCCGTCTACGAGCGCCCCATACGCACATACGAGGGCAACGACCTGCAGGTGCGCAACGGCAAGATATACATCAACGGCCGCGAGGCCAGCTCGTACACCTTCAAGATGGACTACTACTGGATGATGGGCGACAACCGCCACAACTCGGCCGACTCGCGCTACTGGGGCTTCGTGCCCGAAGACCACATAGTGGGCAAGCCCATCTTCATCTGGTGGTCGAGCGACCCCGACCGCAAAGGCCTGGCAGGCGTGCGCTGGAACAGGCTGTTCAAGTTTGTCGACAACATCAAGTGACGCCCCGCGGGGCACCAACACACCGACCGGCAGATGAGGGCATGGCTGAAAACCATATTGACACTGGCAGCCGCGGCACTGGCCGTGGCTCTGTTCCGTGCTCTCTTCTTCACCCTCTACACCGTGGGCGGCGACCGCTTTGAGCCAGTGTTCAAGGCGGGCGACCGCGTGCTGGTGAACCGGTGGAGCTACGGGCTGCGCACAGGCGGCATGAACGGCCTGTTCGGCTACGGCCGCGTCTTCGCCGACAGCGTCGGCGTGGGCGACATCGTGGCCTTCGACAGCCCGGCGCCCGGCGGCGAGGGGGTGTACGTGTGCCGCTGCGCCGCGCTGCCCGGCGACACCGTGGCCACGCCCGAGGGCACCATCGTAGTGCCGGGCCGGGCAGCCACCTGCGCCCCCGAAGACTACTACTGGATGCAGGCCCTGGGCGAGGCCGACACCATAGACAGCCGACTGTTCGGCCCCGTGCCCGAGAGCCTCATACTGGGCCGCGTCTGCCTCATAGTCTACAGCCACGACGACAGCCGCCCCTTCTACACCGGCTACCGCCGCGGGCGAACGCTGCTCATGCCTTACTGAGCCGCACGCCAACCACAACCAACGATATGCAAGCACTACTCTCCACAACTTACTTCGGCCCCGTGCAGTGGTACCAGAAGCTGTGCCGCTACGACAGCGTGCTCATAGAGCGCTGCGACACCTACCGCAAGCAGACCTACCGCAACCGATGCGTCATAGCCACGGCCAACGGCCTGCAGGCGCTCACAGTGCCCGTGGAGCGCACCGACGGCGGGCAGCGCCTGCTCACGCGCGACGTGCGCATCAGCGACCACGGCAACTGGCGCCACCTGCACTGGCACGCCCTGATGTCGGCCTACAGCGAGTCGCCCTTCTTCGAGTATTATGCCGACGACCTGCGCCCCTTCTTCGAGCGCCGCTGGCAATACCTGTGCGACTTCAACCAGGCCATCTGCGAAACGGTGTGCGGCCTGCTCGACATACACCCCGCCATCGGCCACACCTCGGCCTACAGCCCCGCCGTGACGCCATGCGCGGCCCCGGGCGACGGCGCCGCGCCCCCGCTGCCCCGGGCCGAGGCCGGCGGCGCGATGGCCGACGACTACCGCGACGCCATCGACCCCAAGCACCCGCTGCCCGACCCGGCCTTCGAGCCGCGGCCCTACTACCAGGTCTTCGCCCGCCGCCACGGCTTCAGGCCCAACCTCAGCGTGCTCGACCTGCTGTTCAACATGGGCCCCGAGGCCATCTTCTGGCTCGTCTGACCGCACCGGGTGAGGCCGCATGGCGGCCGGGGCGCCACCGGTGGCCGCGGCAGACGGATGGAACAATACGCATCGAGGCGCGCCGTGTGGCGCGCCTCGATGCTTGTCGTTTTTTTGTTGTGACGGCCCGTAGGAGCCCCCGGGGCGGCCACGGCAGCGGCATCGGGCCGGCTTGCCGTGAGCCTGCGGTCATTGCCTTGTCATGGTCATTGTGTCTCCGTAGTCACCATCGTTGAGGTCGCGCAGGCAAAGCCTGTTCTTGGTTATCTCCGTCACCTCATACCGTTCTGTCTCGTCGCCGATGTAGATTGTTATCAGTCTTGTTTCGCTGTCGATTACATAGCTGAAGTATTCTGTGTCGGGCCTGCTGCCGTCTGCCCGGTCATACTCCGTCCATGAGCCGTGCCCGTCGGGCTCAAACTCAATCTGTATGTACCCGGTGCTGAATGTATGCCTCCACGTGCCGCATATCAGCGAGCCAAGCCCGTCGTCCTGTCCGTCGCCCTGCCCCTGGCCGGGCCTTTTGCGGCTGAATGTGCCCAGCCCTTCAATTTCGAACCGTCCGCCGTCCAGCCATGCGTAGCAGTCGTAGGCCCCGTTGTCGGTGTAGAATGTTATCGTCTCGCCATCGCTGTCGTAGCGGTACACACCCTCTTCAATTGTTGTCGTTTGGCCTTCATAGTGGTAGCCGACCTCATATTGGCCGTCGGCCGTGAGCCTCAGCACCATGTAGATGCCGTATTCATCGGCCTCGCCATACCAAGTGCCGGTGATGCCTTTGCCGTTGTCGCCGTTGTCGCCATCTCCGTCGTCGTCCGACGAGCATCCCGCCGTGGCCAGTGCCATGGCCAGTGCCATCAGCAGCGTGGCCAGGTGCATAGTCTTTGCCTTCATGTTGCTTCCTTGGGTTGTTTGTGGCGGCAGGGCAGCCTGGCGCCCGTGGCCGTGCCCGCCCGCCGCCGTGTCATGTTGTCAGAAACTGTAGCCGAGCGTTATCGACGTGGTTTTCATCTTTGTTTTCTTGCACAGCTCGGTGAAGTCGGTGCCGTATGCCACGCCTATCATCAGCCCCTTGTTGAACCGTGCGTTGAGGCCCACGTGCCAGCCCATCTGGAATCTCTTCCATGTGAGGTCCTTGTCGCCCATGTCGTCCTTGTCGAACAGGTTCTGGTCGGCCGGCATTTCGTACAAGTCCTCGTATTCCTCCTTCTCGTCGCCGTCGAACTCGCTGCCCAGCTCAAACTGCTTTTTCAGCTTGCCCACGAGGTTTATGCGGAAGTCTACGCCCACGAATGGTATCAGGTCGACGCTGCTGTTGGGCAGGCTCCAGCAGTAGGCCAGGCTCACGGGCACCTTGGCCGAGAGCATGCTGTACTTGTCGCCGCTCACCTGCCAGTCGTAGTCGCCCACCTCGTCTAGGTCTTCATACGGCTCCTCGTTGGTCTTGAACATGTACGACAGCCCTATGCCGGCCTCGACGAAGAGCGGGGTGCCCTTTGCAATGCCGAAAGCCTTGTTGTATCCGATGGTGAACGCGTTGGCCGAGATGTCGTCTTCGCCTTTCTTGTCGACGGCTATGGTCACGGGGTTCCACTGCACGTAGACCGATCCCCATCCCTGCACCTGGGTCTGCGTAGCCTTGGCGGCAGTGGCTGTGGTGTTTGTGAACTGTGCCTTTGCGGCGGTGCTTGCAGCGAGCAAGGCCACTGCAACGATTAGCTTGATTTTTCTCATGACTTTGTTTATCTGTTGTTTATGATGTTGCCTTCGCCCTTCCACAGCGTGAATGCCATGCGCCACACGTTGGCCGTGGCCGTGGCGCTCCCGCGCTGCGATATGAAGTAGATGTGCCTGCCGTCGCGGCCCCACGCCGGGCTCAGGTCGTCGGCGGCGTGGTATGTCAGCTGTGTCAGCTGCGTTCCATCGGTGCGGCACACGAATATGTCGGTGTTTGCATAGCGTTGCGCCCCGTTCATGAGCACACTGCTGCCCACGGCGAGTATCCACTGGCCGTCGGGCGACACCGACGGCGTGGTGAAGCTGCGTGCGGGGTCGGCCATGAGGCATTCCTCCACGCCCGTCTCGTAGTCAACCCTCCATATCTCGCTGCGCCCCGAGGCGTCGGTGCGTACGCAGAGCAGCGCCTTCCGCCCCTTGATTGGGCACGGGTTCATGCCCCGCGTGTAGTTGGCCAGGAAGTTGTTGGCCACGTTGTAGCTCCACACGCTCACGCCGGTGTTCTCCTGGCGGGCGAACACGATGTCTTTCATGTCGTCCGTGTATACGGGCGAGTAGTCGGTGTTGCCCGATGTTATCTGCCGGCACACGTAGCTGCCCTCGGCTGCCGTCTGGAATATCTGGTTGCAGTCGCCGCTCCGTTCGGAGAAGCACAGGTATCGACCGTCGGGCGAATAGGAGAAGTCGATTATTGCCCGTCGGTTGGTGCGCTGCACGGAGCTTCCCTGCCGTGCAACGTCTTTTATGAATATGTTGGTGGTGTTGTTGCGTGCCGAGAGGTAGGCCAGCCTCTGCCCGTCGGTGGATATGTCGATGATGCGGTTTGAGAGCCAGTTGAGGTTGCCCGCGTTGCGCCTCACCTCGGGCATGCACACGTAGTCGTTTTCTTGGGTGATGCGCGTCAGTTCGAGCCCGGTTTCCTCGTTGACGGCCACCACAGAGTAGTCTACCTGTGCCCAAGCTGCCTCCGTGGCAGCCGCCAGTGCGAGCGTCAGGACAGCCTTCGCCATGATTTTGTTTGCCATTTGTCGCCTTTTTCTTGTGTTTCCTTCAGTCGGCAGCCGTGCCGGTTCCGTGCCGCTTTTGCGGTTTCTTTACGTGAGTGCGTGGTTGCCGGCTGCAAAGGTATGGCTTTTTGGCAAACGTACTTTGCAAAGCGTGTATCTCAAAGGTGTTGGAAGTGTTTCTCAAACAAGACAGAAGTGTATCGAAGGCGATACATCCATTGGGCTGGCCCGGCATTCGTGGCCCGTTCGCCGTTGGTCTTTGCGGGCCGCGTCACAGGGCTGTTGTGTTGTCGTTTCAGGCTCGTTTGTTTAGCCTCATGCCCATTTCGTCTGACAGTTCGATGAAGAAGTTGCGTTCGAGCACTATCGATATCCGTGAAAGCATGGCCGTGTCGATGCTGTTTTTGCCCATTATGCGGTATACCACGGCGCGTGTGCATTCCAGTTTCTTGGCGAGCCAGCTCACCGTGCGTTCCTGTCGTGCAAGTTCTTCCTTGATGTTTTGTCCGATATTTATCATTTATAGGTGTTTGTTGCCTTTGTGCGTGGCGTTGTTTGCCTTGCTGCCTGCCGTCGTGCGGGCAGCGGTGCGTGGTGTTGGCAAGCGCCCTTTTTTGCCCCGCCCAGCCTGTCGCTACGGTGTCTGCTTGTTTTGCGGGGTGCCCTGTTGTGTGTCGATGATAATGCAAGCGAGGGCAATGTGGGGTTGCTCACAGATTGCCGAGTGCAGCTTATCTTATGCAAAGATAATGCAAGTGAGTGCAATGTGAGCTTGCTCACAGATTGCCGAGTGCAGCTTATCTTATGCAAAGATACAAAAAAATGAGGAACAAACGCCTCAATTTGCATGTTTTTGTCATTTTCCCATCATATCCGGCCCTCTCGCCATGCCGTGGGCACGGTGAGAGGGCCGGCTGTTGAGCCCTACTTCCGCTCGTCCATCACCTCGGGGCCTGCGGCCATCCACACCTGCATGCGGCCCGGGCCGCGGTGGCACCAGGCGTAGTAGGGTATGAGGGTGATGCGCGTGGGCGTGGCCGTGAGCTTGCCGTCTGCTGCCGTGGCGAGCACGGTGCCCGTGGCGGAGAGCTTCTTCACGCCTCCGGCCAGCGTGGGTGCGTCGGCGATGGCGAACTTGGGGTTGCGGTCGATGACAAAGTGGAACACGTCGAACGAGTTGTCGGCCCACTCGGCGCAGTAAACCAGCGGTCCGCGCTCAACGGCCAGCCTCCCCCGGTCGGCAGCCACTCGCCCGTCGGCCTTGACGAGCCTCGGCGTCATGTCCATGTGCAGGCTCACGGCGTCGCCCTTCTTCCACTCGCGGGTGATGGCCATGTAGCCCTTTTGCAGGGGCGCGTCGACGCGCTCGCCGTTGACGGTGACCCAGTAGTCCTGGCGTGCCGAGTCGGCATACTGGTAGAGGCCGCCTGGCGTCACCTCGCCGCGCACCCATCCCGGCACGCGCACCATCATGGTGAAGCGGCCGCCCTTGGCCGACTCCACCTTCAGCTCCACGTTGCCGTTCCATGGGTATTGCGTCAGCTGGCTCAGCGTCACGCTGCGCCCGCCCACGTCGACGGTGGCCCTGCCTGCCGCGAACAGGTTGACATAGAGGCTGTCGCCGCGCGTGGCGTAGACGTAGCCGGGCACCGATGGTATGAACCGGCACAGGTTGCTCGGGCAGCACGCGCAGCCGAACCACGGCTGCCGCTCGCGCGAGCCGTCGTGGTTGAAGCCGTAGCTGCCGTCGGCTGCCAGCGGGTTGGGGTAGAAGAAGCGCCCGCCGTCGGCGCTCATGCCGCTGATTACGCCGTTGTAGAGCGTGCGCTCCAGGCAGTCGATGTACTTGGCGTCGCCGTGCAGCAGGAACATGCGCTGGTTGAGGTACACCATCGAGATGGCGGCGCACGTCTCGTTGTATGCCGTGAGGTTGGGCAGCTCATAGTTTGAGCCGAAGGCCTCGCCCGCGTGGCGTGCGCCCACGCCCCCGGTGAGGTAGTATTTCTTCTCGGTGATGTTGCGCCAGATGGCGTCGATGGCCCTGATGTATGCCGAGTCGCCGGTGAGGGCGGCCACGTCGGCCATGCCCGCATACATGTATCCGGCCCTCACGGCGTGGCCCACGGCCTCGTCTTGCTCGGTGACGGGCTTGTGGCTCTGGCTGTATTCGCGCTTGGTGGCTGTCTTGCCGCGGTAGTCGAGGAAGAACTTGGCCTCGTCGAGGTATTTCCTCTCGCCCGTGAGCACGTAGAGGCGTGCCAGCGCCATCTCGGCTATCTGGTGTCCGGGCACCACGCACGCCTGCCCCTTGGCGGGCCCCACCTCGCGCACCACGCAGTCGGCGTAGCGGCGGGCGATGTCGAGGAACTTGCGCGAGCCGGTGGCCTGGTAGTGGGCGCAGGCCGCGTCGACCATGTGGCCCAGGTTGTAGAGCTCGTGGCTCAGGTTCTCCTCGCTCGTCCAGCGCTGCTTGCCGGCCCAGCGGTGGGGCTTGTCGGGGTTGATGGTGCGCGCGGTGTATAGGTAGCCGTCTGCTTCCTGTGCGGCGGCCACTATGTCGAGCACGCTGTCGATGTATGCCTCGAGGCGCTTGTCGGGATAGGTCTGCAGCACGTAGCTCGCCCCCTCTATGGTCTTGTATACGTCGGTGTCGTCGAACGAGTAGCCCATGAACGACGTCACGTCGTAGTCGGCCGACGGGTGGGCGGCCTTGGCGAAGTTGTCGTAGCGGCCCTCCGACTGGCACTTGCTGAAGGCCAGGGGTATCGTGACGTTGCGTGCGGCCTTGATGCGCTGCCCCCAGAACGTGCCCTCGGCTATCTTGACCGAGGTGAAAGGCACTTGCGTGATGGGGTAGCCGGCCGTGGGCTGGTGTTTCTTTGCTGTGGCCCCCGTGGCTGTGAGCGCGGCAAGGGCCAGGGTGATGATGGTTGTTTTCATTGTAAGCAGGTTGTGGTTGAATTCAGTTATTGATGTTGCCTGGTAGTGGTTGCTACGGCTGCCGCCGGGGGCAGCGGTTGTAAAGTTACCCTTTTTATGTGTGCCCGTTACACTACAACGGGCCATTTTAACCTCGGTTACGAACGTTTTGCATTGCTTAACGCCTTCGGGTGCCTCCGGCCTTTTGCCGCCTTTGCCGCCGTGGGAGTGGGGCTGCCGGGCCGCCGGGCCGGTTTTGCCCTGCCTGACGGGCCGTTTGGGGTTGCCGCAGGGCCCGTTTCGGGCCACGGCGGCGCCGCCTCGCCTTTGCTCGGAGGCAGCGGGGCGGGGCGGCAACGGCTCGCGCGGTTGTTCCGGGCGTCATTTGTTTTGTTCTGCCGCTCACGTTTGATGGCCCCCTTCCTTTGCCGTGTGCGCCAAAAAGGCTACCTTTGCAGTCAAATAACATATAAAAGGATGCAAAAGGATATTACAGAAGAGAAAGGCATGCAAGCCGAGAGCCGCCGCATAGACCGCATTGTGGCTCCGCTGCACCAGTTCATGGGCCGCGAGCGCTCGGCCGGCATAGTGCTCGGGGTGAGCATAGTGGTGGCCATGGCGCTGGCCAACTCGCCGCTGGCGGCCGACTATTTCCGCCTGTTCGGGCTCAAGGTGGGCTTCGTGTTCGACGGCGAGCCCTACCTGTACCACTCGCTGCACCACTGGATAAACGACGGGCTGATGTCGCTGTTCTTCTTTGTGGTGGGCCTGGAGCTCAAGCGCGAGTTCATCGGCGGCGAGCTGTCGCACGTGCGCAACGTGCTGCTGCCGGCCGGTGCTGCCGTGGGCGGCATGGTGGTGCCGGCGCTGGTATACCTGGCCCTCAACGGCGGCAGCGCCTCGGCCCACGGCTGGGGCATACCCATGGCCACCGACATAGCCTTCTCGCTGGCCATACTCTACGCCCTGGGCAGCCGTGTGCCGCTGGCGGCCAAGGTGTTCCTTACCACGCTGGCCATCGTCGACGACCTCGGGGCTGTGGTGGTGATAGCCCTGTTCTACACGTCGGAGATATCTATTGAGAGCGTGGGCGTGGGCGTGGCCTTCCTCGGCCTGATGGTGGCGGCCAACCGCATGGGCGTGAAAAACGTGGCCTTCTATTCCATCGTGGCCGTGGCTGGCGTGTGGACGGCCTTCCTCATGTCGGGCATCCACGCCACCATAGCCGCCGTGCTGGCCGCCTTTGCCATCCCGTCCGACGCGCTTCTGCCCGAGATGGCCTATGTGAGGCGCGCCGCCTCCCACCTGATACACTTCCGCCACCTGCCGCCCAACGGCGTGGCCACGCTCACCGGCGAGCAGCTCGACGCCGTGGCGGCCATGCGCTCCGACGCACGCGACGCCATGCCCCCGCTGCAGCGGCTGGAGCACTCCATGCATCCCTTCGTGTCGTTTGTGGTCATGCCGGTGTTCGCCCTGGCCAACGCCGGCGTGTCGTTTGCCGGCCTTGAGCCGTCCGACGTGTTCTCCACGGCGGTGGCCCCGGGCGTTTGCCTGGGCCTGCTCTTGGGCAAGCCGCTGGGCGTTTGCCTGTCTGTTTGGCTGATGGTGCGCCTGCGCGTGGCCTCGCTGCCCCGCGGCGTGGGCATGGGCGGCATGGTTGGGCTGGGCTTCCTGGCCTCGATAGGCTTCACCATGTCGATGTTCATATCCACGCTCGCCTTTTCCGACGACACTATGCTCATGCAGGCCAAGCTCGGCATCTTTGCCGCGTCGCTGGCGGGCGGGGCCATCGGCTACGTGATGCTGCGCCGCTGCTACAGCCCCGGGGCCGGCGAGTGAGCCCGGGGGCTGGCCTTTGGGCCTGTTGCGCCATTGCCGCATACGGCAGCCTGCCGTATGCGGCAATGGCGTTTGTCGTTGTTTGGTGTTGCCGATGCCATGCCCGCGGCCCCGTGGCCGGGTGCCTTCACCGCCTGCCCCCTGCCCGTCGGGCGCTCACTGTTGCCGGCCGGCGTGGTGGCGGCCGCTGTTGGTGGCCGGTTTGGGCATTTGCATTACATCGGGCTTTATCGGTTTCAGTTCGCGGTAGGTGAGCATCGGCGAGTCATAGACGAGTTGCTTGAACTCGGCAATGCGCCCGGGGGTGCAGTCGTTGAGGAAGATGCACACCTTGTTTGCGTCGATTACAATGCCCACCGACTCCCAGCCGAGCTTCTCGCGGAGTTTGCCTATGGCCTTGAATTTTTCGCCCAGCTGCTTGTTAAGTGCCGAAAGTTCGTTGAACGAAAACTCACATTTCTCTACGCGGAAGTTGGTCGACTTGGCCCGTTGTTGCAGGTCGGATATTATTTCGTTGCTTGTGTCGGTCGCGAGAATCACCAGGCCCCCATAGTCATCTATGTAAGATCCTCCGTAATAGTCTGGATATTCCTGCTCGCCGGCAACTCGTGTGCGTATTCCGAAGAAAGAGTCGTCGAGGTCTTGGTATATGTTCAGTGCCTCTTCCTGCCCGCGTCCGTTGGCCGTGGCCGTGCTGCCCTTGGGCCGGTCGGCCCGGCACGCCCGTTGGCAGCCGCCGGTTGCGGCCATGAGGGCCGCTGCGGCCGCCGGCAGCAGCATTCTTGTCAGTTTGCTCAGAAGCTGTTTTGAAATTATCGTGCGATGATTTGGGATGAGTCTTTGAGGCAGTTTTGCTTCTGTGATGAGGAAGATAGAGGGCTATCTGACGAAGCACAGAAGCGGAAATGGCCAAAAAATCGCCCAAAGTACGCACGAAAACGGAAACACAAAGCCAAGAAACACTTTTTGTAGAAATTCAAAACAGCTTCTCGTGTTGATGTAGTCGCCAGTCTGGTTGTGTGGCACGGCATGGCCCGGGCCGCCCAGGGGCAGTGGCGCCATGCCCCTGCCCCGGCGGCCCTTGGCGGACGGCGGCGCCTGCCTCAGCGCGCAGCGAAAAACAGGCCGTCGCCCATGGCCAGGCGCAGCGAGCCTATGCCTTCGTCGGACAGTGCCACGTTTTTCTTCTCGCCGCTGGGCAGCGTGGCCTCGACGGTGCCGTCGCCGTTGAAGCGGAAGAGCTCGCGCTCCTGCCCCTCGGCCTGCATCGACCAGCTGCGGTGCTTCTCGTCGTAGGTGAAGAGCACCTTCTCGCCCGTGGGCTTGGTCACCTCGTAGCCGTCCTTGAGCGTCTTGACGGCATACTGGCGGCCGTCGCTGCCCCATACGTTCTCTACATGGCCCACCTTGGCCACGGGGTTGGAGCCGCTCCAGAACTCCACGGTGTTGAGCACGAGCAGGTCGACCATGCCGCAGACGGCATAGGCCGGCGATATGAGTATGAACACCACTTCGTTGACAAACTTGTTGCTGATGCCCTTGTTCCAGTCGAGCACCTTGTTGAACAGCCCGAACGAGCCTATGCACGAGCTGAACGCCACTGTGGCTGCCATGAGGCAGGCAGCTGCCTTGATTGTTGCTTTCTTCATCTTGATATGTTTTTAGTGGTTAGCCGGCAGCACCCGCGCGGCCCGTGCCGGCCCCGGGGCTGCCGTGACCCGCGGGTTGCTGCATTGCAAATATACATAAAACCTGCGAACGGGCAAAGCCGCTGCCCGCTTTTTTGCCTTTGTCGGCCCCCGGCGGGCGCTTTTTTGCCGCCGGCGGGTGGCGTGGCGCCCGGCGGGTGGCTGCCTGGGGCGTGCCGCCGGGGCGGTGGCCCTTGGCGCCTCCGCTGCTGCTCTGTGTAAGGAAAAGCGCCCTTGGCGCAGGCCGGGCAAGGCCGCTTTTGGCGGCGCATCGCCGGTTTTTAAGCTGCCAAACGGCTGATGCCGCCGGCCAAACGGCTGTCGGGGCCTGATATTTTTTGCCGGATGGTCACGATTTTTGTCAGCTTGCTCACGCCGCGGCAACGTTTGCTCCCGCTCTGCCCGGCGGCCGCCATGCGGGTGTCGTAGTTTTTTGTAACTTTGCAAGGCGCGGGCCACGTTGCGCAAGCCGCCGCGGCCGTGCGGCCGATGCCGTGACACAGGGTTTTGCACATTACTAATTAAAATACAAGTGGAAATATGGAGAAAAGGAAAATGAAATCAATCATCGCCACGATGGCCCTGGCGGCCCTGCCCCTTGCGGGGGCGTGGGCGCAGGACGCGCCCCGGGGCAAGTGGTATTTCGGGCTTGGCGGCGCCTACCGTTCGTCGCACATGAGCTTCTCTGACATCGACGAGGAGCTCTTCCCCGAGAGCAAGAACCGCGGCAGCGGCGTCTTCTCGGTGTTCGCCCAGGGCGAGTTTGGGCGCGAGGGCCGCTTTGCCGTGCGCCCGCAGTTGTCGCTGCTCACGCGCGGGGGCAAGCTCACCGACATAGCCAACGTGGGCGACGCCTACGAGCAGGGGGGCGTCAGCGACATCTACTATGCCCTGCGCTCGCGATACATCGACATACGCGTGCCGCTAATCTACCAGTTTGGCAAGGCCTCGGCCAAGGTGAGGCCCTATGCCTACGTGGCCCCCGTGCTGGGCTTTGCCACGGCCGGCGACATACAGCTCATGGCCGAGTACGACGACTGCAGCGTGGCGGGCTACAAGACCGACCTGTCCGACGCCAACATGGCGTCGACCTACTTTGCCGGGCAGGTGGGCGTGGGCGTGAAGTTTGCCATACCCGTGGCCTCCGACCGCTGCTGGCTGGGCATCGAGGCCAGCTACGAGCTGGGCTTCACCGACACCTACGGCGGCAAGGAGAAGGACGGCGAGGCCAACGACGTGGCGCAGCTCTTCAACCGCAACTACCGCATCGACGGCACGCGCAAGCTCAGCGGGTTTGAGATAGGGGCCGTGCTGGCCGTGCCGTTCAGCATATTCTCGGGGAAAGAGCAGCCCGCCCCCGAGCCGGAGCCCGAGCCAGTGGTGGCGGCGCCCGAGCCCGAGCCGGCCGACAAGCCGTGCTACACGCTCGACGAGATAATAGACCTCATGGCCAAGAACGAGAGCATAGAGGGCAAGACCATCTGCGCCGTCGACGCCATCACGTTCGACTTCGCCAAGAGCACCATACGCCCCGAGTCGCACGAATACCTCGACAAGCTGGCCACCACGCTCATACGCTCCAACCGCCGCATCGAGGTGAAGGGCCACACCGACAACGTGGGCTCGGCCGAGTTTAACATGGACCTGTCGAGGCAGAGGGCCGAGGCCGTGGTGGACTACCTCGTGAAGAAGGGCGTCGACCGCAACAAGCTCACCTACAGCTTCTACGGCATGTCGCGCCCGCTGTCGACCAACGACACCGACGAGGGCCGGGCCATGAACCGCAGGGTGGAGTTCACCATACTTAACAATTTCTAAACAACAAAGACAACAGCTATGAAACGTTACATATCATCAGTGGGCACGCTGCTCATGGCGGCTGCCCTGTCGCTGACCTCATGCCTGAGCGACGGCGACGACACCATTGTGCTCGAGGAGGGCAACCGCAGCGGCATTCCGAGCGACGAGCTCGCAGGCCCCAACCCCGACATCGACGGGTCGACAACCACCATACCCAACATACAGTACACCGTTGAGAACGACGGGGGCGACGCCATCGTGCGCATCGACATGACCGGCGTGCAGAACGCCGACGACTACGGGTGGATGAGGCTGCTGGGCACCGGGGAGCCCGGCCAGAACGTATGGGTCGAGGTGGACGGCAAGCCAAAGGGAATACTCGTTACCAACAACGCCGACAACCAGGGCGAGCAGGCCTCGGTGGTAGACCTTGTGTTCTGCGTGGACAACTCCGGGAGCATGTCGGAAGAGGCCAACGCCATTGCGCGCGACATCATCTCGTGGGCGCAGTTGCTCGAAAGCTCTAACATCGACATACGCTTCGGCTGCGTGGGATATTCTGAAAACGGCTACGTCAACGGGGCACTCAACCTCACCGACGCCGACGCCCTGGGCGACTACCTCAACCGCAGCACCGGCACCAACCGCACCATGGGCTTCGGCGGCACCGACGCCAGGGCGCTGCAGTCGGCGGCGTCAACCTTCGGCAGCGTCGACGACGAGTGCGGCGCCATGGCCATCCTCTTCGGCGACAAGCACATGGACTTCCGCACGGGCTCCAACAGGATATACGTCAACTTCACCGACGAGCCCAACCAGCCGTCGGGCTACTCGGCATGGTCGACGGAGTACTTCAGCTCGCAGGAAAACTGGAGCACCGTGCAGGGCACCGTCCACACCGTGTTCAGCGGCAGCAGCTCGTTCGCAGAGTCAATACGCTACAAGGAGCGCCCGTGGCGGATATCCGAGTACACCGGCGGCACGGTGCTCTACGCCTCGTCCGACTTCTCGGGCGTGACGCTCACGTCGCTGCCCGTCACCGGGGCCATGCAGAACTCCTATGTGATACGCTTCACCAACGTGGGCGAGTTCATGGATGGCCAAGCCCACGAGGTGCGCATCACCATCCTGTCGGCCGACGGCAGGACAAGGGCCGAGCGCACGTTCTACATCGTTTTCGGGGAACCATGATCGCGGCCTGGGCCGGGGGCGCTGCCTCCGGCCCGCTTTTGACAAATGAATGTCCGCAAGTTGCCAATGGCAATGGGGGACATAGGAGTGATAGGAAATTATAGGATATTGTAGGACGATAGGATATCATAGGATGATATAGGATATCATAGGATGATATAGGACGATATAGGATATCATAGGAGTGATAGGGCTGATAGGGAGTTGGCGGGCAGCAGCTTTGGTGGGTAATGTCTTCTAACTCCTCCTAATTCCTCCTAATTCCTCCTAACTCCTTCCTAACTCCCCCTAACTCCTTCTAATTCAAACTCCTTCTGCCATTCCCGTTTTGCAGGATGCGGATATCCGTATTTTGATAAATATAGAGTTGAACATAAAAAGAGAGAGGCGGCGACCCCCGCGATGGGGATGCGCCGCCTCGTTGCGTGTCGCCTCGTTGCGTGTCGTCCCGCCCGTGCGGTCAGAGCAGCGCCTCGATGGCCTTCTCCAGGTCGGGCATCTGCGACGAGCGGCTCACAAGGTTGTTGCCCCTGTCTATGAGGAAATACTCGGGCAGCCCCGTCACGTTGTACGTGGCCAGGCGCTGCGAGCCCACCCCGTCGGCGTCGCGCACGCTAATCCACGGCAGCTGGGCCGTCTGCTGCTTCCAGAAGTGCTCGTCGCCGTCCACCGACACCTGGTATATCTCCAGCCCGCGGCCGTGGTACTTGTTGTACAGCTCGCGCAGCATCAGTATGCGCTGCGGCGAGTCCTTCAGCGCAAAGAGGTGGAAGTCGAGCAGCACCACCTGGCCCTTCAGCTCGCTCAGCGAGCGCCTGCGGCCGTGGTTGTCGGTCAGCGAGATGTCTATTATGCCCGTGGTGGTCACCTTGGCCGGGTCTACCGAGGCGCTGCTCTTGGCCTCGATGATGCGCTCATTCTTCATCCCCTCGATGGCAATGTTGTGCAGGTTCTCGCCGCGCAGGCTGCCGGGGTAGAACGTGTCCCACGCCGTGGCCACGGCGGCAAACACCCTTATGTCGCCGTCGGCCCCTCCGGGGTTGAATATCAGCGTGTTGCCCAGCGCCTGGAACAGCGCGAAGTACGACGACGGGGCCTTGGGGTCCTTGAATATGTAGTCGCGCGTCACTCTGTCCTTGTGCGCCTTGAGCAGCGCCCTGATGCTGTCGGCGGCCTCCTGCTGCCCGAGCGCCGTGTTGCGGGTCAGGGCCAGCGCCTTCTGCTGCAGGGCTATCTGCATGAGCGCCAGCTCCCTGATGCGCCTGTTGTCGTCGGAGCCCTCCACCTCGTAGCCGGTGGCCATGGTGGGGTAGTCGGCCCTTACGGTTATCGTCTCGGTCGAGTCGGCGGCCAGGTTCACAATCTGCCCGGCAATGCGCAGGCGGTAGAACTCGGGCGCGTCGGAGCGCGCCGCGCTGAAGCTGAAGCCGCCGTCGGCCCCCAGCCTCACGGAGTCAAGGGCCACCGGGCCCTGCAGTGTCATCTGCTCGAAGTACAGCAGCGAGTCCTCGGCCGAGCCGATGCTGCCCTCTACGCGGAACTTGTCCTCGCCGCACGAAGCCAGCGCGAGGGCGGCCGCCATGGTGGCGGCAAGCGTTAGTTGTCTCATATCTGTAGGTTTTCTTTTTGTTGCATGGTGCGGGCGGGCGCCCGGGGCCGCCGGGCCCCTCCGGCCGCGCCCCCGCGAAAGCGGTGGTAAAATTACGAAAAATAATCGAGACGTTGGCAGCCGCCGCCAAGAAAATGGCCCGCGCCCCCTTTTTGCGCCGCCGCGCGGGGGCGGGCGCAGGCTTCCGGGCCCGCCCGGGCAGGCACATATTTTCATAATAAGTGCAAATTAATTGCGCCATCCTTCGTCGGTTACACTTATTTTACTTACCTTTGTGGCGATTTAGATGTTAAAGAAACAATAAAGTTTTAGTTTTAGATGAACGTTATTACGAAGACCGTATCGCTGCCTGATGGACGCACCATCAGCATCGAGACCGGGAAGGTGGCAAAACAGTGCGACGGGTCGTGCATGCTCCGCATGGGCAACACCGTGCTACTGGCCACTGTTTGTGCCGCAAAAGATGCAGTTCCCGGAACAGATTTCATGCCTTTGCAAGTGGATTACAGAGAACAGTACTCGGCCGCAGGGCGCTTCCCCGGCGGGTTTACCAAGCGCGAAGGCAAGCCGGGCGACAACGAGATACTCACCTCGAGGCTCGTTGACCGCGTGCTCCGCCCGCTATTCCCGTCGAACTACCACGCAGAGGTGTTTGTGAACATAATACTCTTCTCGGCCGACGGGGTCGACCAGCCCGACGCCCTGGCAGGCTTCGCCGCCTCGACGGCCCTGGCCTGCTCCGACATACCGTTCGAGTGCCCCATCAGCGAGGTGCGCGTGGCCCGCATAGGCGGCGAGTATGTCATCAACCCCACGTTCCAGCAGATGGCAGAGGCCGACATGGACATCATGGTGGGCGCCTCGGCAGAGAACATCATGATGGTGGAGGGCGAGATGAAAGAGGTGTCCGAGCAAGACATGATAGGCGCCCTCAAGGCCGCCATGGCAGCCATCAAGCCCATGTGCGAGCTGCAGGCCGAGCTCTCAAGGGAGCTGGGCAAGGACACCAAGCGCGAATACTGCCACGAGGTGAACGACGACGACCTGCGCAAGCAGATGGCCGACGAGCTCTACCAGAAGGCTTACGACGTGACCAAGCAGGCCCTCGACAAGCATGCCCGCGAGGAGGCCTTCGACAAGATACTGGCCGACTTCAAGGAGGCTTACGCCGCCGCCCACGCCGACCTCGGCGAGGACGAGATGGAGGAGAAGCAGGCCATGATGGACCGCTACTACCACGACGTGATGCGCGACGCCATGCGCCGATGCATACTCGACGAGGGCATACGCCTCGACGGCCGCAAGTGCGACGAGATACGCCCTATATGGTGTGAGGTGGGCCCGCTGCCCATGCCCCACGGAAGCTCAATCTTCACCCGCGGCGAGACGCAGAGCCTCACCACCTGCACCCTCGGCACCAAGCTCGACGAGAAGCTCGTCGACGACGTGCTCGACAAGAGCTACATGCGCTTCCTGCTGCACTACAACTTCCCGCCGTTCTGCACCGGCGAGGCAAAGGCGCAGCGCGGGGTGGGCCGCCGCGAGATAGGCCACGGCCACCTGGCATGGCGCGCCCTGAAGGGCCAGATACCCGAGGACTTCCCCTACACCGTCCGCCTGGTGAGCCAGATATTGGAGAGCAACGGCTCGTCGTCGATGGCCACCGTATGCGCCGGAACGCTGGCGCTGATGGACGCCGGGGTGCCCATGAAGAAGCCCGTCAGCGGCATAGCCATGGGCCTGATCAAGAACCCGGGCGAAGACAAGTATGCCGTGCTTAGCGACATCCTGGGCGACGAAGACCACCTGGGCGACATGGACTTCAAGACCACCGGCACCAAGGACGGCCTCACGGCCACCCAGATGGACATCAAGTGCGACGGACTGAGCTTCGACATTCTCGAGAAGGCCCTCATGCAGGCCAAGGCCGGCCGCGAACACATCCTGGGCAAGCTCACCGAGACCATAGCCGAGCCGCGCGCCGAGCTCAAGCCCCAGGTGCCGCGCATAGTGCAGATAGAGATACCCAAGGAGTTCATCGGCGCCGTGATAGGCCCGGGCGGGAAGATCATCCAGCAGATGCAGGAGGAGACCGGCACCACCATAGCCATCGACGAGACCGACGGCGTGGGCAAGGTGCAGATAAGCGGCCCCGGCAAGGACAGCATCGACGCCGCCCTGGCAAAGATACGCGCCATAGTGGCCATACCCGAGGTGGGCGAGGTCTACGACGGCACCGTGCGCTCGATAATGCCCTACGGCTGCTTCGTCGAGATACTGCCCGGCAAGGACGGACTGCTGCACATCAGCGAGATTGACTGGAAGCGCCTCGAGACCGTAGAGGAAGCCGGCATCAAGGAGGGCGACAAGATCAAGGTGAAGCTCATGGAGATAGACCCCAAGACGGGCAAGTACAAGCTGTCGCACCGCGTGCTCATACCCAAGCCCGAGGGCTACGTTGAGCGCCCCACGCGCCGTGAGCGCGGCGAGCGCAGGCCCAGGCCCGAGCGCAAGCCCCGCGGCGACCACCGCCAGGACGGCGCCTTCCGCGACGAGGAGCGCGAGCCGCGCGACTTCAACGACTCGCTCGACAAGATGGGATATTAAGTAAACAACACATACCATTGTTTTAGGCAAAAATAGACTGATATCGGGACACCCGGCCGTGAGGCCGGGTGTCTTTTTTTTTACCCCCGTTGTGCCTAAGGGCGAGCGGCGGCCTTCGGTGTGTCAGCGGCTGCCGTCGACGTCGCAGTCGAAGCTAATCTGGTCGCGCCGCTGCGGCCTCACGTCGACGGTGGCCCTGTCGCCGTCGTACACCCTCACCCTGAACCTGAAGCTGTCTTCCGTGGTGCGTGCCGAAAACTCTATGCTCAGCGCCCCGTCGGCCGTGCGCCCCTTGCTCAGCCCCGTGGCCCTCGCCTCGAAGTCGAGCACGCTGCCCGTGCCCAGCGTGGGCGTGTAGGCCCGGCCGAAGTAGGGCAGCCGCGACACCACGCTGTCGCCCCTGAGCTCCAGGAAGAAACCGTCGGTGAGCGAAACGCTGCGCCCGCGCTGCGTCATGGCCATGGTGGGGCGCAGCAGCAGGCGCCCGTCGGCGTAGGCGGCAGGGCTCACGCCGCCTTCGGCACCGCCACCGCCCCCGGCGGCGGGCCCCGTGGCGCAGGCCGCCATCATGGCGGCCACGGCCAGTGACATTGCAAACCTCATCATGGCCCTATCCGTTGGTTGCCCCGGCCCAACAGCCGTCGCCGGCGTAGGCCGCCTTTATCTCGGCCACATACACATCGTGCAGCCCTCCCATCTTGCCGCCATACCACCTGCCGAGGCTGCTGTCGGCAAAGCGGTCGGCCCTGAGGCTGTCGCTGTACAGCTTGCGGCACTCGAGCACCAGCCGCGCCTGGGCGAAGCCAACGCCGCCGCCGGGCAGCCCCACAGGCTTGAGCCCCGTGGCCGCCATCTTGTCGGTGTCGCGCCCCGAGTGGCTGCCGCAGTATTCGTAGGCCCGGCGCGCCTGGGCCGAGGTGCCAAGGAAGGCGAGCGTGAGCGTGTCGCTGCGCTCGGCAAAGTCGTGGGTAAGCCGCTCGGGGCGTATGAACACCACCGCCACGGGCTTGTTCCACAGCCACCCCAGGCAGCCCCACGAGGCCGTCATGGTGTTGAAGCTTTCGGCCGTGCCGGCCGTCACCAGCATCCATTCCGTGCCGATGGCCCTGAACACATTGTCGGTCAGGGCCTTCACATCGATTTTTTCCATAGTCTGATGTCCTTTCTCTAAAAAACTATATTAATGTTGTCAAGTTGCAAAGTTGCTATAGGAGTGGTAGGAGGGCTGGGAGAGCTGGGAGTTCTGGGAGAACTGGGAGTTCTGGGAGAACTGGGAGAACTGGGAGGTCTGGGAGGTCTGGGAGTTCTGGGAGCTTTGGGAATTATTGGGAATGATAGGGAGTTAGCGGGCAACGGCGTTAGTGGGTAATGTCTTCTCCAACTTCCCATTACTCTCAGCTCTCCCAGTTCTCTCAGCTCTCTCAGCTCTCTCAGCTCTCTCAGCTCTCTCAGCTCTCCCAGCTCTCTCAGTTCTCCCAGAACTCCCAGCTCTCCCAGCCCTCCCGTTGGCGGCGGTGCCCGCCGTCAGTTGCAAAGATAGCCTTTTTCTGCCAACGCGGTCTGCCGCGCCCCTCATTTTTATATGATTTAACCCAAACCGGCGTCAGGGCCTACAGCCTCATGGCCCTGTAGCCGTCAGGCCCGCCACGCCCCGGCCCGCCCGCGGGGGCCCCGCCGCATGGCCGGACATGCCGTTTTGCAGGTCGGGATGGCCGCTTTTGCCCGCCCGGGCCTTGCCATGGCCTTCCCCGCAGTGTATCTTTGCCGTCGGGCCGGGGCACGCCGCCCTGGCCCGCAACTACACAAAACAGCACACAACCATGGAACACACAATTGCACAGACAGCACCCGCGCCGGCGCCAATGGCCGACGCACAGTGCGAGCGCGACGCCCTCGGGGCGGCGCTCACCTACAACCAGCTGCTCGACTCGCTCTCGCCCGAGCTCTTCCGCGACCCCTCCTGCTCGGCCATCTTCACCGCCGCCAGGGCCGTGCGCTCGGCGGGCGGCGAGGCCGACGTGGTGGGCGTCATGGCGTGGTCGGCAGCCCACCAGGCGGGCATCAGCCCCGAGGCGCTCACGTCACTCTTCGACAGGCCCAACCCCGCGTCGCCCTTTGCCCGCAACCTGGCCCGCCTGCGCGAGCTCGCCGCCCGCCGCCGCATGGCCGCCGTGGCCTCGCTGGCGCGCGCCGCGGCCACGTCGGAGGTGGTGGGGCTCCGCCAGGCCGTTGAGGCCGTGGCCGAGGGGCTGCGCAGCGTTGACACCGCCGCCGGGCCCGCCGGCGCCGAGTGGTCGGTCGACCTGGCCAAGCCCTGCCCCGGACCCACCTTCCTGCTCAGCCAGGACGGCGTGGGCTTCATGCCCCGGGGCGACCTGCAGGCCATCAAGGCCAAGTCGAAGAGCGGCAAGAGCCTGCTCTCGGCCGTGCTCGCCGCCTCGGTGCTGGGCTGCGCCGCCTTCGGCATCAGCTCCTGCTGCGGCCAGGCGGGCGTGGTATACTTCGACACCGAGCAGCACCCCAGGAGCACCATGCGCCTGGTGAGGCGCATCCACGCCATGCTCGGGTGGCACACCGACCGCAACAACCCGCGTCTGGCAGCCTACTGCCTGCGAGCCATGCCCATGGCCGAGCGGCTGCCCTTCATACGCCGCACGGTGGAGCGCGCCAGGCCCGCGGCGGTGTTCATCGACGGCGTGGCCGACCTGCTGGCCGACTTCAACGAGGTGGGCCAGAGCACGGCCCTCATAGGCGAGCTCATGAGGCTCTCGGCCGGGGCCGACTGCGCCGTGTGCTGCGTGCTGCACACCAACAAGGGCGACGGCGACCACGGCATGAAGGGCCACCTGGGCACGCTGCTGCTGCAGAAGGCCAGCGAGGTGTTCGAGGTGACCCGCCGCGCCGACGACTTCGTGGTCGAGCAGACCGACTGCCGCAACCGTCCCGTGGCGCCCTTCGCCTTCTCAATCACCGACAGCGGGGTGATAATGCCTGTCGAGATGGGGCGTGGCCAGGCGGCGGCCGAGGTTCGGGCAGCCCGGCTGGCCGCCGTGATGCGCGAGTCGTTCGGCCCCAACCCCGAGCTTACCTACGGCGAGCTGTGCGAGGCCGTGGCGTTGCACGCCGCCGTGTCGGGGCGCACGGCCAAGCGCAAGGTGACCGAGGCACGTGCCATGGGCATACTGGCCGTTGACAGGCACACCGAGAAATATTCTCTGAAGGGTGGTTGATTAATGTTCACTGCGGGGGTGATGGTGCCAACTGCAATATATATATAAATATATATTGCAGTTGGCACCAATCTACACCCACGTCTGTTGTGGCTTGCAGCCCTGTCGCTTGTCACCACCTGTCACCACGTCGCGGTGCAGCCTTACTGGTGCAGCCGGTGAAACAAGCCCGGCAGATGAAAATGCTCATAATCAACGCAGGGCCTTGCAATATTGCATGCCGTTGTTACGTTTTTTATTGTGACGACCAAACAATGACTGACATGAATAACAAACTGAACAACAGCCATGCGCCCGCCGCCGTTGCGCTTTTGTTGTCGTTGACGGTGGCTGCGTGCAGTCACGACAAGCCGCTGGAGATTTCAAGCAGCGTCCGTTACAGCCAGTTGGACGATGAAGGCCTTGTTGCCGAGAAAGGATGCATTGAATACGACTCCATTGTGTTTTCCGACAATTCGTATGCCGTGATGGAGCTGAGGAATGCACCGCAAAACATGCTCACGCGATATGTTGACAGCGGCGGCAGGCTGATGGCAACCGTCTCGGCGCCTTCGGAAACCTACGCGCAGCGCCTGGTGTACGGATACGACGACAAAGGCAGGCTGCGCTATCTGCTGCGTTTCGACGAGCTGGGCGAGCCGCAGCTTTGGGAAGAGAACACAGACAGTGCATACCTGGGCTTCAGGATGGCCATCGACAGTGTCGACTTCCACAATCCCGACACCACGCGGCACACCTTGACCGAAATGGTTTATGGCGACGGCGGGTGGGTGAGCGAGATCATGGAGACGCCTACTGGCAAATGCCTGGCGGCCCCCGAGGGGTACAGGATTGAGGTGAAGGTGGACCAATGCGTGGGGTTCTGGTCGAGCGACCTGGACGGCGGCCGTTACCTGCTTAAGGCCGACATCGTGCCCATATCCGCCGGAGGTGGCACGTATGTCATAAAGCGATTCGTCGACTTCATGCCCACAACGGAAATGCATTATGCTGGCGGGCGGCTGTTTAAGTCTGTGTGCCACCCCAACCCGAGTTGTCCGGGCGATGTCAAGGAGACGGTGACGCTCACAGCGGTGGACGGGGCCAACATTTACACCAAGGTGTATGGAAGCAGCCGTGACACATTGGCGCGCATCTGGAAAGGCGGGCTACTGCGGGAGGAAGTGCTCAGAAGCGAATGGGGGACGATACTCTGCACAAGGCATTACACCAGCCTGCCTTCTGGCATGGTGAGGGTGGAGGAAAGGAACATTGATTTCAAGACACTGCAGATGAAGCCCGCCATAGTGACCATGCTGCCCCTTTCCGGCATGCCCCATGAGGAAGACGAGATGAACCCGCTGAAACATGGCAACTGGATGGAAGCCTATTGAACGCCACGGGCGCCACGGCCGGGCATGGCCCTCATGGCTGTGGCGCAGGCCGGTTGTGCGCCATGCCTTGATGCGTAAGCAACGGCCGTTGTGCCCCTAAGCCATGGCATCTCATGATTCGGCGCTTGCCGGGAGGCTGTCCCGGCCTTGGCTGTAGCCGGTTTTGGCCGGGCTTTTGCGGCTGGGGCGGACGGTGGCTTTTGTGTACGGGCCTTTTCGCTTGCCTGGGGCGGTGGGGAAGCGGGGCCGTTGGTTGACATTGCCTTATGATTGTTCGCAATAGTACCAGGCTGTGAAATTTTTGCATCAAGGCTTCATAAGGCGGCCGCCATTGACTATATTTGCATGAGGAACATGTGGGAAGTGGAAAAAACCTGCCGGCTTTCCGGCGGCAGGACCATCGCAGGGTCATCGGCGGGGTCATCGGCTGGCCAGGTGCCGCTGTGGCGGGCTGTGGTACCGGGGCGAAAAGGAAAGGGAAAAGGAGATGGGGGAGCTGGGAGGTATGGGAGCTCTGGGAGTAATGGGAAGTTAGAAGGAGTCAGAAGACATTACCCACCAAGGCTGTTGTCCGCTAACTTCCTATCACTCATATAGCTCACCATTGCTATTTGCAACTTGACGGCATCCACATTGACATAAACATTACGCGGCCTGTTGCTGCATCAGGTATAAAGAAATCAGGTATAAAGTAAATGGGATATGGAATTGGTTAGACATATTAATGGTTATCGTATCATGGCGCTCGCCTTGGCATTGATGGTGGCGGTTGTGGCGGGCGCAGCCGACAAGGGGGAAGACGACGCTGCCTGGCGCCACTGCCTGGGGCTTACCGGCGAGCTTACATCAAGCGACACATGGCAGCTGGAAGCCTCTTACCACTGGTTTCCCGTGAGGTATGCGGGCATAGGCGTCTCCCTGGGCATGTGGGAGCAGTATTCGTATGGCGGTGTGCCCGCGACAAATGAGTGGCGCACCGACGATGACAGCCGTTGCATGATGAGCGCGTTTCTCATGCCGTCGCTGCTGCTGCGAACGCCCGCGCTCATCAGGACGGAAAGCGTAGACATCGGCCTCATGGCCGAGCCGGGCTTCATGATGAACGTGCCTTACAGCAGTGTAACCATTGAAATGAAAGACAAATGGGGCTTGCCCACAGGGTATGACCGTGTGAGCGGCAACCGTGGCCGGTGGTATGCGTTCAGTGTGCGCATAGGCGTTTACGCGGCGTTCGACCCCGTCACCCTGTCGCTGGGCTACGCCTGGTCCGACCTCGACGTATATGCCATGAGGCGCGGCATGGCATACAAGGGCACGAGCTTCGGCCCTTTCTACCCCGAGCGGAAAAACCTGGGCGGCGCCTTCTTGCGGGTGGCCTATTCGCTGTGACGGGGTGAGGCTGAGGTCGGGGCGTGTTTGTAGATGCATGCGGTATGTGCACGGCTATATCAGTCCGCGCCGGCATTGCCTTGGCACAATGATGGGCGCCGCTTGGCATCATCGGCGGCATTGTCGGTTGGGCGTTCAGCGGTTTTATAAAACCAATAGTTGAATATGCTTTCAGTGTGGCATCTGGCAGGCCGGGCCGCGCTGGCAACCGTGCGGATTCTTGCTGTTTTGGGGGATTTTTGCCAAACAACGAATGCAACGGATTTCAAACCGCCTGTGCCCCCCGTGGCGCCGCAGCTTGGTTGCGGGCAAAAAAGAAAAGTGCCAACCACATTGCTGCGGTTGGCACTCCAATTGAAACAGCGCTTCAAGATGGGCTTGAACCAACGACCCCCTGATTAACAGTCAGGTGCTCTAACCAACTGAGCTATTGAAGCAAAGTGCTATCTATCAACCATTTAACGAACTCTCTTGAGGACTTGTTTATATCTATCAGTCAACAATAAGTCAACATTTATCCTCTTTGCAAATATACGCATAATTGATGAAAAGCACAAATTACATGCTAAGATATTACAGTTTTGTTATCATGGACTTCATAGTTAACCAAAGGCAAATGTAAACAACAATAGAAACATTCACTCAAGGCGGCGTGAGCCTACAACAAACGAAAGAAAAGAATAGATGCAGCCTTTTTCTATGAATTTTAGGGTGATACTTATATATGTACCATATTGAAAGAAAAAATCCTGCATTCTGTTAACCATGAACAATGTCATCCTACAAAGAGAAAAGCTGCATGAATTGTAATTGTAATGATTGCTTTTTGGCTTGGCTAAAGTATTGTTTTCATCATGCTTTAAGTGCATTATTGGCTTCTTGACAATATTTCCTCATACTGTTATATTTTATTAATTTGTGGTAATGGTTGGCAATATTCCTTATTAACAACTCTATCACGCATCATTTTCATGTCGGTGAAGTTTCGCATAATATTCTGTACTATGTCTAAATAGTTATCCGAACCACTTTCATCTTTGTAATAAAAAGGCTTAATTGATACGCAATTTTTATGTTCAAACAAAGTATTGAGGAGCGTCCTGTCTGAATTACCACATGAATGTCCCATTATGTAAACCTGATACAAATCACTTTCAATAAACTCAAGTAACTTCCTATATCTATCCGTTTCCAAATATCTAACAGATTTTATTTCTGCAAGGAATTCATTTTCATTTAGCTTAAGTAGAGCCTTGAAACCTTCATCTAACTCATCTCCGTAACCAAATATGATGCGCTTAGGATCGGATAAGTCTCCATGTATATGATTTGTAATTATTTCAGGAAGTACCTTTTCATTGTTTATCACATCTGCCGTTTTAGTATAATTGAAGTTCAAGACCATAATCCTAATTAGGTTGCCATCTAAAAATTTGTTTTTCATTTCTTTTTTCTTGGGCAATCCATCACATGAAATATCTCTTACGTATATAGGTTCTAGAACAAATTTTTCTATATTCGGATTAATATTTTTTTCTTTACTTAAAAAGTCACCTTGAACTTGTTGTAAATAGTCAATAAGACACTGTTTTAAATAATTAAGCTCCGTATTTAACTGTTTAGGTGATTCGTATTTATTTGAACTCGTATACAAAAATGTTTTCAATAAACCATAATATTCATTCTCAATATCAACCCATCCCTTGGTTTCTATGGATTTACATATATTTTCCATAAAAGGAGTAAATCGAATTATACAATCCTCCTTTTGTTCTTTTAGAAATTCTATAAACTCAAGCCCTGATGGTGGATTGATAGTAGATATTCTTGCAAAAAGATAAGTACACCAAGAAACATCTTTTATAAGAGAAAATGAGCACAAACCATCTGAAATCTTTTTCTCATGGTAAGTTCTTAAACGTTTTAACCATTGACAAAAATACCAGTTTATAAAATCTTTATAACTTGTTGGTAATCCATGAGCCAGATCCAGGCCATTACCAATAAGAATAATCCTATTCATTGCTTTACTATTTAATTTTTCATGTTTACATACAGCCCTATCAAATTTTATGATAATTCAATCGGTAGATATTGTGGCTGTTTAAAGCCATCTGATAAAATTGAGGCTTGTGTATATTGGCATTTTGAGCAAACAAATTCTTGATAGTTGCTATATTTTGTTCAGGACATTTATATCCAAAGAAAATGGCTTCTATTCCTGATTTTTCATCAAGTGGTATGCCATAAAAGTTTTCTGCCTTATTCGGATTATAGGCAATTAAGCGAACTTCATTTTCATATTTCCAGCATTTATTCTTTGTTGCAAAAGCCAAGTTTGTATCTATCGTGCCTGTGTGTAAATCAATTTTATTGTTACTATATTTGATTTTCTTGAGATACATGTGTTCATAAGTATCGTTTTCTTCCTGTTTTATGAAGTGTTGTGAGAGCTTATACTTTACACAAAATCCAGTATGTTCGCCTGCGTAATGTGACCACATGAGATGATTCCAGACAGGTGTATTGCCACGCCCGCCACAAAACGAACGTATACGGAAAAAACTGAACGACTTATTAAACGGTTCTATGTGTTTTGAGCCTGGGGTATGGCATGTCTTTCTAAGCATTCCTTCTGAAGCCCAAATATTGATTAGACTATCAAATGGGTCGTTCATCTTCGTTGATGGACTTACCGTTATTGTATTGTTTATCAAATCTGTCAATGAATATTCGTTGAATCTACGGAAAGAGAATAATGATATTTTATCAAGGTTATCAAATTCGGTTTTTAAGAACGACTGGTAATAGTGGCTTCGTTTGTAATATTTAAGTGATTGATTGGGAATATTTAGCTTCCCGTAAACTTCTCCTGCACAAGTGTAAATGTCAGCCAATTGTAGGTGAATATGCGGCAGAGACAACGGTATATAAGCTCCATTTCCACGGGGAGCAAATACCATTTGACTGTTTTCTTCTGTAAATGACAATTCTTTTATTGATGTTAGACATTCTATTGACTTATCGATGTATGTCCTTGCTTCATCTAATTGTCCTTTCCCGTTTTTATAACGTGCCATGAAATAAAAGAACCTGAAATCATTGCAGTTTAAGTCTTTTATTGATAATATAAAATCTTCATTTATTCTTTTACGTTCTTCTTTATTATCTTTTACTTTCTCACATACAGATAAATAAACTTCTAAAGCATGAACAAATTTATGATAGTCTGTCATTACACTTGTTTTTATTCCATTTAATTTTAAAGTACAAAAAGCAGCTTGAATGTTGCACTATACAATCCTGCCATCAATTCCACTTCCGCCACATTAAATTACATATTACCAGAATTCAGTTTAATAATTCAGCCCAAAAGCCCAAAGCGGTATAACATTTGCATACCCACTCTCGATGTCATCTTTTACGATATAACCTTCTTCGGCGTTTTCTATCCGCTTCTGTCCTTTCTTCCTTCCACCGATTTCAAACACTTTACCGTCAATCTCAAAGTCTGAAATGGACGAACTTGTAGCATCGTTCATCACCCTCGTCTGGTTCATGAAAAATGTTTCCCTTACGTTTCCTATGTCAGCATGTTCAGGCGAAAGAGCGTATATAAGATTGGTGTTGTCGAGATACAATTTCTCAACTTTTCCCACTCCAAGAATCCCTCCGGTAGAGTTCCTTAGCTGGGTTATCATTCCGGCGCGTTCCATATAAACGAGATAATTGGGGATGTCGTTCCTGCTTATTCCAGTCGCTTCTGCAAACCTTTGCATTACAGGCTTGAACGGAACGCTCTTTGATACAACCATCAAGAGGCTTTTCAGTTTCTTTCCCAAAGACACATTGGCTTGCAAATGTGTAGGGATGTCAACTTCCATTGTTTGGTTTATTACCTGAAGTAACTCCATTTCATATTCCTCATCCCGCCCGAATGGATAATACCCTTTACGAAGATAATCCTTAAACAAAGGCAAAGGATGTTTCACATCGGGCAATACGGCTTTATTGCTCAATATCTCGTCAAGGCTGTATGTCGGAACATTTATGCCGTGAAACAAATTCAGGTACTCACGGAACGACAACCCTTGCATCTCGTAAATCGGGAACCTCCGGCTTAAGTCAGCCATACCCTTGTATATGTCAAGTATTGACGACCCTGAGATGACTATCTGCAAATCCTCATAGCTGTCATAAATCTGCTTTACCTCCCTCGCCCAGCCATCATATTTGTGTATCTCGTCAATAAAAAGGTGCTTCCCTCCCATCTTGACGAAGTAATCGGCCAGGTCTACAAGTCTGTGTTCGGAAAAATATATGTGGTCTGCCGATACGTACAGAGTATCGGCCATATCTAAGTTCAATTTAATATATTGCAGAAGCATTGTCGATTTACCAACACCTCTCGGTCCTACAATTCCGAACGCCCTTCCGTCCCACTTTATCTTTTCGTACTTGTATCTGAGGAAGTTCGTAGGTGTGCTTTTCAACTTCCTGTTAAAAAATTCATATAACTGTTCCATCCGTTCCGTTTGCATTTAATCCAAGCACAAAGATAATGTTTTTGCACGAAATTAATGCAATATTTAGATATAATAGCAATAAAACGATGCAAATAAAAAAAAACAATGATGAAAGGGGAACTAATAATCTTCTGCAACGTCATTCCAAGTGTTGCATCGTTTCTTGGCTTTAGAAGTTTGTGTTAAAGATATTTTTATGTAAACGGCAAGCTAACCCATCGGTGGTATTATTTTGAGCGGCACGGCGATAGTTACAGTTTCAAATGGTATTCTTTCGGTCTGCAAGACATGGTTTTTCGCCTTTTGAAAGACAATCTTTTACATTATAAAAAGGATGTCTCTTGCAAATTTACTGAGCGCAGGTGGAAACCGTAAGCACCACCCCTCTGAAATACAATAAACCGTAAGCATCCGCCACAAAGAGGCAAAAAATAATTCAGTCAACGGGCAAGCTAATCTCTAACCATAAATCTTCAAAGCTCAGTTTTACTCTTTTAGAAGGACCTTAATGCCAAGATGTAGAGCCTCTGATACCTTTTCTATAAACGTCTTTTTCGTCCTATTATTGCTATGGGTGATAAGTAACCATCCCCCGCCTAAATCTTTCTGGCTTTTTCCGTATTTTGTATCTCTTCGGTTTGATATTACAGGAACTTTATTAAACTTAAGATTATACTCTTCCACCACCTTGCGAACTTTTGCTACGCCAATCCTTTTTACAAATGCGAACAAGGTTTCCGCTGCGTTTCTTTCTGCTATTACGGTTCCATCAGGAAAGATTACTGACAAATCTTTAGCCGGTCCTCTTTCAAACTTTTCGTCAGAATGGGGATTATGACTTTTATGCAACACTTCTGGGTCAAGCACAATTTCTTTTGCGTCCGTCAGTTCTGCTGTGAAGTTTCGTTTACGGCTAAGATGAACGCTTAAAGGTTGGCCAGGCACATAATCTACGACTAACACCAATTCGCGTTTTACTGGTTGCAAGGCCGGTTCTATTGTTTTGCTCAACACGGGGAGTATTTCTTTCTTGATAATATCCTCCTCCAACTCGTTTGCCTTCTTTTCAAGGTCTTCATTTACAGGAAGCCCCTCTTTACGCAGGGTTTCCATTGCTTTATATAAATCTCTTAATCGTGACATAATACTACTATTCTTTTGCAAAAAGCTCTTGTTCTAATTTGTTTATTTTCTCACTTATCAATCTCTGTTTGTCTTCTTTGCTTGAACACGAATAAACCTGAATATATTCACAGAGCAAAAAGCATATAACACTCGTGATAAAAGCTAATGGTCTTAGCTTATAATTGTCGAAAAGATATTTATTGGAGCGTTCAGAAGCATGAGATAATAAACCTCTATACTCAATCAACAAATATATAACGCTTTCAAAATTAACATCTTTATGTCTAACTTTACACTCTTCCATCAACCATTTGTAATTCTCCACTTTAGAATCATTTTTTATCATAGAGATTGCAGACAAGACACACAGTTTTAATAATATTGATTTTTTAAAACTATTAATCACATCCTTTTTATGAAAATGTCCATCTGCAAAACAAAACTCAAGCATCATAAAGTAGTTTATGAATGCAAAATAGTAATTATCGTTATCGAAAAAAGTTTTTGCCTGCCTATAATAACTGAATGGTATATGTGCTTCTGGCAGCATCTTTCTAAACAAAATAAGATTTAATAGATTCCTATCTGATAAATATTTACTGGCTTTGTGCTTCTTCTTATTTCGTTTCAATGATGTTATTGGTATTGAACCCTTTTCTTCCTCAGTTTCATAGATCCATTTCACTTCCAACTCGTCAATATGGATTTTTGTTACTTCAAAATTAAATGCGCCCATAGCTTCTATATAATAAAGCCATTCCGCCATATCTTTATAGATTTCTGGCTTTGTAGCTTTTATATGAATTACGCCATCTTTTACATATAATTTCGGGGCATAATCCATATAATTTTTGACAGGTTTAGTAATACTAATAAAATATTTACCTTCCTTTTCAAATATTTCAAAATCATATTGATTACGTTTTGCTTCTACTTTACTTTTAAGTAAAAAGTGTCCCTCTATTTCAGCGCATAGTTGTAGTTTCATAAACTGCCTCCTTTTTCATATTCTTCATGGGTTATAGGTGTTTGAGGGTCAACGATTAAAACTTCATCATAGGTTAAGCCATAAAGATGATATACCAATATGTCAATTTTACGTTCTTCCAATGAAGTATCGGTATTTGGATCTGCTTCTTTGGCTGCTAGAATTATATTTACAAGATTTATGATCGGTTGTTGCTCTTCTTTGGTTGCTGGGGCAATAGGCAAATTACGAATATGGTCTGGATAAATATGATAATCTCCACCTCTTAAATCACGCAGAAGTATCGAAGCATATGAGGAGTTCATAATACCTAATATAAAACGTAAATCTACTTCTTTAGATAGATTTTCCATTTCTTTTCGATTATATCTACTAAACTTCTTCACGCTTGATAATATACTTTTGTTATTAACTCCTTCTAAATCTTTCCATAATACAACGCCTGTTAATAAATGTGTGTGGATATAATAGTTGTCAAAATCCAATGTACACGCTAATTTACCAAGATAATTACAAAAAATCTTAGGATGATTATAAAACTCTTTAAAAGTTGGACGTACTAATTTTGATGGGCAACGAGAAGTATCCCATTCTACATAATGAAACTTTTTTATATGATACTTTTCAATATCTTTACCCTCAATGAGTTTTCGGCAATGAATAGAATCTTCTGTTTCACTTAATAAATCCGCTTTAACAAATTCTCCTTTTGCTTTTTTTTCATCAGAATTTAAACGTAATCCATAACTTACATAACAATAATCACCTAGCACATTAAATTTGGGATGACGTGAGCCAATCCGAATCTCTTGAGTAAGATTCCATACATAATTAACATTGTCCTGTATTAAGTTTTTATACTCTTTCACGAAAGATTGATGAATTGACTTTATGTCATCTATATGTGAAATAACAGTTTTTCCGCCTTTTCTTTTTCTTATGAATGGAATACAGTTGCTGACTGTTGCATTTTCAAATATTTTAGTTCCATTCAAGTCAACAATTTCAAACATATCAAATGATGAAATTATCATCTTTCGTAAAATCTTTGCATATAATTGATTGGTTAGAGGATATGGAACAATCATGGTACATATGCCTTCTGGTTTGCACATATAACTCATGCCAAATTCAATAAACGGAACATATAAATCCCATTTTTGATATAAAGATTTAAACCTTTTGGAATCGGTAATAGCTTTACGCTGTTTTGCGAGTTGTGCATCTACTACCTGCGCAGGTGCACTTATATACGGTGGATTCCCGATTACAATATCAAATCCTTCCTTGACATCGAACATCCATTCAGGGTCAAAGAAAGGCGAAGATGCATTTTGGTCGAACATATCCCAAGATGCCAACTGTTGTGCTTCAGCATTGCCAACAGCGCCACAATCCTCTAACATATCTGCGATTTCAAGACGTAGATTATTTACAATCTGACGATACTTGCGCTTGGTGCGTACTGTTTTTGCTCCGAAGATTTTGTGTTTGGCAATTTTCAGTTCTTCCTTCTTTGCACGAATTGCATCAGTATCAAACAGCGTCGCATCGTTCTTATTCAAGCCTATCAATGTGTTGGCTGCCACAAACTTCGCCTCAAGGTTCGGGAGCGGACGAATACCGAAGTTTTCAACTGGATTATTGTTTGATTTCTGGTCAACGACTAAGGAAATGAAGAAACGCAATTTACTAATCTGGATGGCGATAGGCTGAATATCAACGCCATAGATGCAATTTTCTATCAGGTAAAGTTTACGGGCATAATCGGGACGGTTGACACTCTCGTCAAAGCTCCGCTCAATATCGGTGATGAGTTCGTGTCGTTCTTCAGAAGAAGCAGTACGATAGGCTTCAGACGTTTCATTGATAGCCTTGTTGAGCATCATATCTTTCCATTGAGTGTTGTCCGGGTCAATGCGGCTGAGGATATGCACCATCTGTTGCAGCATACCCATAGGAAAAGCACCCGAGCCACAAGCGGGGTCAAGAACCTTGCAGTTATAAAGCGACAGCATAATCTGTTTCCGCTGTTCATCGGTCAAGTCCACCTCGTCGTCTGTATATTGCATCAGTTGACGGAATTGAGGTTCAAGCTCTTCGCCTACAGTCCGCTTCAAATGCGCAACAAGGCTTTCGTCAACCATATATTGCACAATCTCGCGAGGCGTGTAGAACGACCCTGTCTGCTTGCGGGCTGTAGTTTGCGTTTCGGGATTATATGAAGCTAATAGGTTCTCGAACACCTTACCCAACAGCTCAGGGTCAAGCGAAACCTCTTGGTCAAACGGAGTATTCTCTTCGACGGTAAAGTTATAGCGCTTCAGAATGTCGATAATGCCACGGGCGGAAACCTTCTTCTTTTTCTTGTCGCCATACCATTCCGACAGGTCAATGTTCTTGCCGACTTCCTCCCCGAAGAAAAGATAATCAGGAACTACCAATGACTTCTTTACGGCTTCACGGTCGCTGAAGCCATCGTAATATATGTCTTTATCCTTCTCGTCCAAGCAATCAAACAAACCTCCATTCAAGAAAGGAACGGTCTTGTTCGCCAAATCGACAAACAACTGAGGATTCTTGAAATATGATTCATAACGCATTAGTTTGTTATTGTCGTAATCTCCACGCCCATTCCTGAAATGCCGCTCAGACAAATCAGTACTACCTTCAGGCGTAATCGGGCTATTCAGCATTGCAAAAAACAGGTTTTGCAAAATGGCTTTATAATACCTGCTTTCATTTGATTTATAAAACAAATCAACTTTAACATGAGGATTAAAGTCCTTAATCAGATTATCGGCAATATACTTCTCGTCGAAGAACTCATCAGGTATAAGATGGCGCTGCTTCAAAAACCACACGAAAATCAAACGGGTAATCAGACGGATTGCGCTCTCGTTGTTATACTTGTCATCATCCGTCTTGTCATTAAGGTCATTAGGAAAGCGTATGATTTTAATAGCCCAAGCATACCAGTCACTAAGTTCTTGATAGAATTCTTTTGTAAGAACCTCAACAGAGAAGCGGCTACGCAAATCTTCCGGGCTAACGACACGTCCTTTCTCATTCAGATACTTATTCGGAGTGTAATAAGCGATACCTTTTCCCAAGAAATAACTATATCTACGTGGATTGCTGTAATTCCGGGTTATACGCGCTGAGTCCTCTTTCGCTTCGAGTGTAATCTCTATTAGCGAAAAACGATAATTGTCATTGTTGTCTTCAGGAACAAATACGACTAACGCCCTATCCTCCATTTCATCGGCAAGCATACGGAAAGCTTCTTTTGAAAGAGAAACTCTTGCATCATGCTTTGATTTATGTCTGACCTCATAAACAACCAAATCAAGCAATGCCGAAGCACCTAACTTTACAGCTTGAGTGCTATATTTCATTTTTGTCCTAAACGACACTGGGGTTGACTCCGGAATAAAATCATTCGGTAGAAAACTGTTATACAGGAAGTTCGCAAACTCCTGACGGTTGTATGCTTTATTGAATTCCATGATTATTTTCGTTTATTGTAGTTCTTCACTTAAAATCAAAGTCTCTTCACTGTCATCCGCCTTGTTCTGCATATTGATGATGCGCGTTAAGTATTCGACAGAAATTTTCAAAGGTAATTTTGCAGCGTCCTTTGGTGCCAATTGGTTTATGTATCTTATCTCGTAACCAGACAAAGCATCGGCCTTAATGACTTGCATTAAATCAGCCAAATAATCTTTTGGCAATAGTTGATTCTTTATCAGTATTTTTATTTTATCTGATGCGTTTATAAGTTCTTTTTCATTGCGGCTTGTTACATCGTTACAGAACAAGGATGTTTTCACTCTTTGGTAAACTATGTCAAAATCATGACTTAAATCAACCGGTTGCTCATCCTTTTCGGCTTCAAAAAGGGAAATGGCTTCTTCGGCTGAAATCATTGCAGGCACATTTGCCGTATTGCCTATCTTGAAGACGAAATCATTTCCTTTACGACCAAACATCAATACTCCTTTTTGGCTCTTCTCCACACTGCGTGCTGTCCTTGCACGATGTGGCAGTTCCATTGCCTTGTCATAAGTCTCTGTACCTTTCAGGCTATTCAATAATTTACGGTAAGGGGTATCCCATGATGCTTCCTCACTCCGGGAAAATTCTTTGCGATAGCGTTCCTTGAAATAAGCCTGAAGCTCTTCTTCTTTGGTAAGGGCTTTCGTATCTTCTCCCATGACAGCATGAATCATGGCCATTTTTAGCGTAGAGATTTCTTTAGTTCTCGTTTCTGCTTCACCTACATCTGTAGGGAAATAATTATAGATGTAAAGTTTGTCAAAAACCTTTTTATTGATACGGTTAATACGGCCTATTCGCTGGATGACACGAGTCGGATTATACGGTATGTCGTAATTGAATATTGCTCCGGCACGGTGTAGGTTGTATCCTTCCGATATGGCATCAGTTGCTACCAAGATATGAAACTCATTCTTTTGCAATGACGATTTCAGCCCGGCGTCAAAATTAGCACGAATACAGTCTTTATTTGCAGACGTTGCATCGGCTGAGGTATATTTCATGACTGGAAGTCCGGCGTCAACGAGTGCTTTACCCAAATAATTTACGGTGTCGGCAAACTCAGAGAACACAACCAATTTCCTATTTGGTTCGTCATTCATCTGCTTACGGATGATGCGGATGAATGAATCCAGTTTAGGGTCTTCCGTAATAGTATTGTCTTTCCCGAACCATTGTTCACGCAAGTTTTTCAGTAACTGAATATCTGCTTTAACATCTGTAACAAAATCATCCTTGACATACTTCATGTCTATCTCAAAGAATCCTTTGGCTTCATATTTTTCGAAAAGTTCCTCGATTTCCTGCATCCCGTCTTCACTTGACTCATAGAAGGCATCAACATCAGGAAGATTGCCTTTCTTGAAAACAGGTATCTTATTCCGTTTGCCAATCCATTTCAGCATATGCTCCGATGACCGAATCATATATTCCAATGACGCTTGGAAAGCTGCCACCGAACTTTCAAAACGCGCTACCAACAGATGGCGCATGAAACTTGAAATATTTGTTTGCCGCCCAATTAAAAGGTTAAACTTAACGCCCGTCTTGGCTTCAAGTTCTTTTGCAAGTTTTTCTTTAAGGTTATCGTGAATATAAAGAGCCGGAGAATACCTGGCAGCCTTAAAGCGGTAAACGGAATTGTTGCTTCCTTCTGATTTACTGATTCTGTCAAGGGTTGAAAGATACAATTCTTTAAGCCCACTCAAATCATATTCAAGCTCCTCCGGGTCATCTGGCAACACCAACTGAATGTCCTGTTGTTTTAAATCATTTGCATATTCTGGTATTTCTTGCAAATCCAAACGGGAACGACGCACAACCAAGGGACTAATGATTGAGCGGATTTTCTTTGCTATGTCATCAACCTCAGTCTTAACGTCTTCTTCTGTCGCTTTACCTTCTCTTTGTTCTTCACGCAATGTCCTGTATTTATTTATCAGGTCCTTGAATGAAGCTCCAAGGTTTTCAACTGTTTTAAGTGTTGAGTGAGAAGGTATCTGGAATAATTTAATCAGTGCATAAATATCGGCCGGCTGATTATTAAACGGAGTTGCCGTCAACAATAAGACCTTATTACCGGAACACAAGTTATGCAACAAAGCATAATCCTGCGTATATTCATTACGGAAACGATGGGCTTCGTCTATGATTATCAAAAACTGTTCCCCGTCTTTGGCTAATTCCTGATAATGCGAAACAGCGTCTTCTATTTTCCCGGCACTAAATACTGTAGCGGTAAAGCCAAATTCATCCCGATAACTTTCCCATTGCTTGTAAAGGTGCGGAGGGCACACAATGATAGTCCGCAACCTTAAATTACGTGCAATGGTTGAAGCTATCACACTCTTTCCCAAACCTACCACATCTGCTATGATAGCTCCGTTGTGGTTGTTTAAGGCATTCAGGGCCATTTGCACTGCATCAGTCTGATACCTTAAGTTGGAATATTTCCCTTCTGTTATATCATAAGGAGTCAATATGTTATCTGATGAGGGAATGTTGAAATATTCCTTGAGAACCCTGACATACATTAGGTAAGGAGAATAAATCTTGTCATACCATATGTGAGCCATCACTTTTGTATTCCATTCATCTAAATTATCTTTATCAACAACAGCCACAGACGTATCCCATAATTCATCAAAAATTCTTATGCCCTCCTCGTAATCTTGCTTATCATTGAAACGGGCATTCAATTCCAAACGTCCTTTTAATCCCTGATAGGAGAGATTGCTTGACCCTGTAATCAACACTCCGGGCAATTCACCGTCTTCATTCATCATGTTGTTATAAGCAAACAGGTACATTTTGGAATGGCAAGGCTCAAGTGTCTTTCGAATTTCAAGTGTGCCATCCAAGATTTTTCCATAAAACATTTTGAATTGCTCCAGTTTTTCTGCGGTATCCAAGAAATCTGAATCATTAAACAGCCTGACAAATTGTTTGTAATATTCTTCCTTAATGGCGTTTCGGGATACAAATTTACTTCTGATTGCTTCAACTTCACGTATATAGTTGGTTATATGTAAATCGGCATCCAAGCCGACCAATATTCTTATTTGTTTGTCTTTCAACTTTTCAGACAATTGCATATAGCCTGAAAAATAAAAATAACCGACCAATATGTCAACAGCATCTGTTTTTGGCAAAATGCCATTGATTATATCGGATAAGAATTTTTCTTTATTTGTTATAAAACTACTGCTCATAATTCAAGATTTATTCTGCTGACTTTTTACAAAAGTTTCCCCTTTCTCCGTTAACACATATCCGCCTGTCTTTAAAGAGCCCTGATATTCTATCAGATTTAAAAGTTCAGATGATAATAGTTTTATTGCTCGTTCTAACGTCGCTTTTGAAATATTTATCTGCGACAATAAGGCCTTCCGTTTAATTCGTGGAGACTTGGCGATTTCTAATAATACAGCCAGCGCATTTCTATTTATAGCCTCATTTATAGCCTCATTTATAGCCTCAATGCTTGTGCCAGCCGATAAATCCATGCGCTCTACAAAGCCGTCACGACATGGTATCTCTATCAGAAAATATGTTCTGTCATCATCTGTTTCAATACTTGCCGGAGCTGACCCGTTCCTGCGCAATTCGTCTTGTATCGTCGGAATGCCTGTGGCACGGCCTTCTGATAATCGCAACTCTTTCAGGAAATCCCCTAATCTACGGTTACGGTAACGGCGTGACTTCAGCCTTTCAGCCTTCCGTATTGCTTCAGAACTTATTGAGCGGTCCGGTCCTGCATAGCTAAGGATGGAAATCTTATTCGGCTCAATAGTTATTTCCACAGGCTCACGCTCCTGATAATCCCTATGATACAAGGCATTTACCACTGCCTCTTCAATGGCTTGGTACGGATAGTTGAAGTAAGTGGTTGATTCGGCCTTGTCCCTTGGCTTTACAATCCGTTTCTTGATGACATTTGTCCGAATGTAGTCCAAAGTTTGCTTAATCATTTCAGGAACAGGGCCGACAATCTTTGGAATCTCTATCATGTTGTTAGGGTTCTCGACGCAACCTTCAGGAAAAACCACTATGTCAATCTGAGTTACGGGAAAGAACTTCGCAGGATTCTTGCTGAACATCATTGCCGCAACATTCTTGACCAGCCTTCTTTCTGTCGGACCAATGAGCAAGTCCATCTGGTTAAGTATCTCCGTAAACGGCTTTGTGTCAAAGTTTTGCGCCAAACGGCTGCCTACTGTCTGTAAATAATCCAATACCAATGCAGGTGACAGGTCGGTTGTGTCTATCTGTTCATTTCCTCTCTCGTCAAAAGGAATGCGGTTTGCCATTTCGCGCAACTCATCAAGCACTTCTCCCTTGGCTTCAATCGTGTTCGTACCACTCCTTACATACCACTTGCAAGGCGACTGATTGGCCGTGACACGCACCCTGACATTGTAAGGACGGTTAACTCCTGCCGGTATCCATATTATCAACACATATCTGCCGTCAACTTCCTGAACATCCACACGTGGCATATAATAAGGTTCAATCTTGTTGTTGTACCCAATCATGTCCATCTGTATTCTGTCTAAATCCTCCATCGGAACACCTACAACAGGACGCTTGGCTACGCCGTTTTCCTCCTCAACGCCAACAAGAACATATCCTCCGCCAATATTGTCAAAATCGTTAGCAAAGGCACATATTGTACGGTATATTTTGTCGGGATTCCAACCACGCTTGAATTCTATTCGGTTGGATTCCAGCTTCCGTTTGTTCAACAGGTCTTCTATGTTTACGGGTATAGGCATGATGAAATGACTTATTGCTCAAATGCAAAAATACCAATTTTTATCGAATTAAAGCAATGTACGTTTCAAATAATCAACGCAAAATATCAGTTGTTCTTGTTCCCGTTCGTTCTTACTTACGCCAAAGATTTTTAACAAGGACAAAAATAAAAGAAGGACAGCCGTTTAGGGCCATCCTTCCCGTTAAGTGTTAAAATTGTTCTCTGCTTACTTCCTGTCCGTTATCATACCAGTAAACGTTCAAGTTCTCTGTTGTCATCCACTGGCAATTATCCAGCCTGAAGCCGTATTTGTCCTCAAGTGTTAACAAGTATTCCTCGAAGTCGTCGTATCGTTCAGATTCTTTTATTTCCTCGTCTGTCAGCCTGATAATGTTCAAGGCACCGATGCAGAAGTCGAGGATTATAACATACCTTGGTCCCATCGCATTTCAGTTCTTGTCAAGTGGATATTTGTTGCCATCGGATAGAGCCGTTTAACATTTCCGTAGGCTGTCTGTTGATTGTTTGCATTAACGTTGACATTCAGTTTTACGCCATTGATTGTAATGTTAAAGTGGTATCTAATCATTTTTGCTGTTGTCGTTTTATTGATTTTTCTTGCTGTTATAACAAAAACAATGATACGTGATTTTCGGTCTTTTGTCACATTTACCGTTTTCACATATCCCTGCATTTAAGAGAGTTCAGTCTTTCAAATATTTAAGTGTTTACTGAAAATCGAAGTTTTACAGAATGTGATTTTCCGTTTATTTGTTTTTCTCCTGTAATTGTAATTTTTGTAAAGACTCAAATATTCTATAATCAGACCGCTTGTTTTCTTAGCCATTGTTTTACCTTGGTTTCATAATTTTCGCAATATTCCACGTTTTCGTCTATTACCGAAATGAGGTTGTCAAGATAAACGTTTTCTATTGTAATTCTGTTTTTGAGATTGTCGTCAGGAGTAAGGGTAACTGTGAACGTATCGGAACCTTCATCATACTCGACTTTTACATACCCCATCATCTTGAATCCCTGTACATGAAACTCCGTGCCATTACTTAAAGTCCTGACCGAAGCAAAGCATATACCCCAACTTAAAGGGATTGCACTATGTTGGAATATTCTCCAAATGTATCTTGCCATTGAAGGCTTGTTTTCTGTCGTGTCCATAATCCTTGTTGTCTTGTTTTTTTATTGTTTTGAATTTGATGTTTTGTTGATTAAGATTACACTGAAAACCATCCGAATTATAAAAGGTCGTCAATCAGCTTGTAAAAGACCATGTTTTGCATTCCAATAGACCATGTTTTATAGCCTCATTTGCCGTCTTTTGTATCGTCGTTTTCATCGTGCCTTTAATTGGTTGATATTCAGCGATATAAGAAAATGTGATATTTGATTAAGCGACATCCCCGTTCCTTTCGTAATAGAGTTCTGCTGCTGCATCGTCACATATCATTGCAAAATCGTCAAGTCCGAGCAAGGGGTATTCCTCATGATAAAAGGAATGAAGGTCGGCAGGTGTCAATGTTGGGTCTGAAATAAGCGAATCCCTTACCAGTTCATACATTTCCTCATACTGTTCCCACCAAACCAATTGGCAGTCATATCCTTTCATCATCCCTGGTTCATGAGGATATACCTTTTTGCAATGTGTGATTATATTCTCAATGAAAGCTAAACATTTCATCAGGTCATTTTTGTCGGTAAACTCATTGTCGGTGTGTGGTTCGTAATATCCACATGAAACATTGATGCAGGAAACATTTAATCCGTTCTCCTTCAACTGCTCAACATCGGTCATCATTCCCTCGGTCGGTGTATAGCCAAACTTTTCAGGTGTTATGTCCTTTATGAATTCATCCGAGCAAATGTCCATGAATCCGATTTGTGTTATTACGTCAGAATTACCCCTTCTGTCGGGCAGTATTACAAAACGGCAGTCATTGAAAAAGTCCATGTTTGCCTTTGAGCTTCCGATGCATCCAACTTCCTCACTTACGAAAAATGCGACTTTTATGCAATCGAATTTTTGCAGGCATTGAAGGCACAGCCATACTCCGTTCTTGTCATCCGCACCCAGACCGCAAAAACTCCTTTCCTTGGAACTATAGCCAACCAACAAGTCCTTTGTCTCGATTACCGTGAAGTCAGTAGGATGGTATGTCTGAACTTGGTCCAAATGTGCCACCATGCAGGGATATGTGCTTGATGTCCCCTTGGTTATGTAGATGTTCCCGGTGTTCCAGTCAAGTTCTATCTTTGCACCTTGTATGTTCTTGTCAACCCACTTACAGACGAAGGATATTATCTTGCCCTCGTATCCTGACTTTGAGTGGATTTTATAAAGCTGTTTTAATAATTTGAAGTCCATGATCTTGTTGTTTTTAATTTGTTGTTGAATTTGATTTTAATTTAACTTGAAGAGAGATTAAAGGAGGGAGCCATGATGTTTTTGTTTTGTTGTTTTTTCATCACAGCTTCCTCCCTTTTCAGTGTTATGCGGCCTTAAGTTCCATTTGCTTATTCTCGGAGATATAGCAATCCTCCGCCTTTTCCTTGCATCCTTCCGAGCAGTAGCAGTTCCCCGTCAACTCCGATTCATGTCCGTCATCCTTAACAAACCATTCGCCGCACCAAGGACAACGGTCGACATCACTTTCGTGGTAGTACATTTCCTCCGGGTCAATCCAGACGAACTCGCCAAGGTCGTCAACGCTGCAACTGTATTCCCTTCCGTGGTACATTACTATTGTGGTATCAAAATCACCGTATGTGTCGTGGAACTCGTCATAGCTTTCATCGTCATCGTTTCCGTCAATGCTTCCGTCCGTTGTGTCAAGCTCGTAGTCGTAGCCGCTCACCTCGTAGTTGTATGCCCTTCCTTCTGACATGTCGTACCACTTGAAACTGTCCTGATAAGAGAGCGTGTCGCAAGTGTCAAGACTGCAGTCAATGTAAAACTTCTTGTCCTCCAAAGAATTCCCATATATGTCAACAAACGCCCTTGAATGATGGCAATCATAACCTACCTGCTTGTAACCGTCAATGTAACCGCCTATGATGAGTGCGTTCACCAAGGCACGTTTCAGTTTGTCATCCTGGTTCGTTGAGTATTGTCTCTCCGCAAGCCTCCAGATTTTGCCTGTGCCTTCCTCGTAGACCTTGTTGAAGATTATGCACCTCGTTATTATTTTACCCTCGTTGTTCCTCAAATAGGCGGCACTTGCATCCACTGAGTCACGGTAAAAGGTGTGGTATCCCTTGTCTGTCATGCAACTGTAGAAATCTCCCTCACATTCACCTGAGTCGTATATGCCACCGAAATTATCATCAACGAACAGCCTGTTTTCTTTCGGTAGCGATGAAATGGAGAATGCCTGCCAGTCCTGAACGAAGCATTCCTGCAGGTAGATGATGACGCTCTCCGGCAATGTCCTTCCGAAAGATGTCTCCATGATTAGACGCCTGATGAACTTCCCCGCCTTCATCTTGAACACAATTCCGCCGTTGCCGTGGTTGATGTACCTGCATGACCTTGCATCCAAGTCTGTGCATATCCCGTTGTACTTGTCGGTCTCATATTTTGAAGACCTGAAAGTGTAGTTGATGAGCCTGACTTCGTATTGCAATCCGTCATCCTCGCCTGAATCCATTATCCTCTCGAACATCATTTTCTTGAGGTCGGCCATGTTGGAAATGTTGAGCAGCGAGAAGTTGTTTGTCCTTATCGCATTCCTTAGAAGTTTCCTGTCCTTTATGAAGTCGAGGAGTATCTTGTTCCTTCTTGTTCTTTTGCCGTTGCCATGTTCGATTATCCCGAAACGGTAGCAGAACTCTTCGTATCCGTCAAAATTGTAGTATAACATAGTCTTCCTGTTTTTTATTGGTTAAACTTGAAATTGATAAAACGGAAAAAGGCAGGACACTCCACCGTCGTATTTGTTTTCAGTGAAATGCCCCGCCCTTGGTTTTGTTAGTGGGTTGTTCTTGTATTTGCTTTGTTTCCTTTTACTCTTGTGTTCTTTGTTTTTTACGGTTAATCAGACAGCGATGAGAAGGCTGCCCGAAACGTTAGAAGTCCTCTCGTATGGTGAATAGTCAAGCTCAGGATGGTCAGCCTTGAACTTGTTGGCGTTGAACGATAGCCTTGTAGTCGGCAGTTTCCTTGTCAACCGCATCGTACCAGTATCCCATGTTTTCACTCCCATGCTTTCCATATCCTCCAAGATTTCAGACTTCAGGATTTTCAGCTTTTCCTCCACATCATCTTTTGTTTGGATGAGTTGTCTGATGTAGTCCTCCTGTTCCCTGTACTTTTCGGGGATGGAATAAGGGTTAATGAACTGCTCGCCTTTTATATCTGCATCCAAGAGTTCCTTGCAGATGTCACTTGGTATCCTCTCAACCGGCATGATATTGCTTATGTGGTCGAATGTTCCGTCATGCTTTGCCTTGTTGCGGATATGAAGTATGAACAGATTACCGACCTTTGCATCCTTGTTCTGCAGCTCGAAGAAATAAGCATAAATAGAGAGTTGCCACCTTGCCTTTTCCAGCTTCTCCGGTGTCATAGTCCCGTAAGTCTTGATGTCGCCAAGAGAGAAAGTATTATCCGAGCTTCTGTAAACCTTGTCTATGTTGCTTGCCCAGTTTTCCCCGTCAGTAACAGTGTATTCAGACCTTTCATGTACCAGTCCGTTTTCTTGACACAAACTGATATAGTCCAGTATCTCTTGTGTCCCGTCGTTTATCCAGCTTGAATCAAAAAGCTCTATACTCTCATGAACTTCAGTCCCGTATCTTGCTGCCTCTTTTATTGCCTCTTCAGGTACATTGTCGAACTCATCAGGGAACAGTTGCCTTTGCAGCATCCCAGTAATTCCCGATAGCTGTCTGTTTCCCAGCCAATACTCGTGACGCTCCTTGTTAAAAAGAACGCCGCTGTCTTTCAGTTCAATCCTTGTCGTTTCCATTGCCGTTGATTTTTAATTGTTGTTTTACTTGATTTCTCGTTATTCATTCAATTTGATTTTTAATTTTTCATTGTTAATTTTTAATTTGCAAACTATGCTGCTTTTAGTTGGTTCTTCCTTTCGGTGAACAGTGCCTTTATTTCAGAGTTACCCTCCACTTCGGTTTGGTGCTGCCTGTAAAGGTTCATAAGGGAAGTGTTGTCATTGCATTGTGAAAGAGCAATTCTTATCCCTGAATACTTATCAGTTGGTTGTTGAGTTGTGGTCGGAGTAGTAACCGTTGCTCTTGTCCTTTTAGGCTGTTGTTTCCTTTGTAGATTGTTCTCAGCCACAAGGTTCTCTTCATTTGACAAATCTTCCCCGGCATAGACATAAAGTCCCAGTCCGAACATAGCCAAGTTTTTAACCAGACACCTCATTATCGCCTTGTTTATATCGAACATCGTAGCTGCCTGTACTGTCTTTTCAACGTAGGTTTTCTTGTAGCTGTCGTAAACTTGGTAGGTGTATGGCTGTTCCCTCATAGCCTTGTTCTTTGCATCCATAACAGGCAGCCACATCTCGTAAGTTTTCCCATCCGCAGTAACCTCTGTATAAACCATGATTCCTATGTTTGGATCGTTGAAATAAGGCAGGTTTGTCGTCGGGTCTTTTATTATTCTGTATTCGGCGTTTGGATAGGCTCTCTTGAACTCTGCCCAAGCGTTTGCCCAACTTAGGTAGCTTAACTTGTCATTCTCCCGTCGTTCCAATTTATCCGAAAGGTCGAGTGAATAAAGGGCGTCGAACATTGCTTTCCTTCTATCTTCCTCTGTCGCGTCCTTCGGTAATGTCGGTCTTTCAAATCTTGTTTTTACCATTGTCTTGTCGTTTTAAGTTGTGAATAATGATGTTGTTGATTTAAGTTGATGTTAAGTCGAACCAAACAAAAAAGGAGGGACACACTTGTTTTTATTTTGATTGTGTATCTCTCCTTGTAATTGATTTTGTTTAGCCGTTCCTTAGCTTATGAACCAGGAATAGCCCTCTGTGTCATCCCCATTTATCGCCTTCTGAATTCCTATCGCAAAGTCGGTGCAGTTTTGGTTCCTCTCAAGCCACTTGTCGATATAGCTTTGTTTCACCGCTTCATTACCGAGTTGCATAAGGCTCCAGCAGGTAAAGTCGTCTCCGCTTGTTATTCCGAAGTCAGGGTTTGTAACGTAGTTCCTTACCATTGCATTGACAGCCGTATCTCCAACAATAAGCTGTGGAAGTTTTCTCTGTTCGTTCATTGACAATGCTTGGTAAAGCCTCATCCGTCCTATGATTTTACAGAACAGTTCCTCTGGTATTGGTGTCGCCCTCAATCCTTCAAGCTGGTGCAAAGTGTCATCCATCCTAGGCTCGAAACCACCGAACAGCTCGAATGTCTTTTGCATTATATCAGCCTCGGTCAAACATTCAATAGTTCCCGAATAACCGTCACAAGTCAGCATTAAATTTGAACATACCCTTACTTGCCAGCCTACGAACACCTTGAACTTCATCGCCGACTTCCTGCTGTATAACTTGTCCTCGTTGTACGCCCTCACTCCTCCTACACAAAGATGTACTACTTGTCCGTTGATGGTTCTTGTTAAATTTACTACATGACAACAGAAAGCCATCCTTTGATAAAATACGGTCTTTTCCCTTTCCGTAAGTTCGTATGCTTTCTTGTGCTGGGCTGATGGTATACGGCCAATAATCGAATGTGAAACCCTTAGCTCGACAGGCGTAAGCTCACCGAATATATTGCTTGCCACCTTCGTAACGGCTCCGATGAAGTTCTGATGCGATATTGTAAGGCTGTTGTCGCTGAACGTAGGTATGATGTTCCTTTCTGTCAGTTCTTCAAGCGATATTTCTTGTGTATTACTCTCGATGAAGTTGGGATGCCTTTTACCTTTTGCTCCATTGTCATTTGTTATAACCTCACCCTCGAATGGCATGGTTATCGTCTGTTCCTGATTGTCTTTTGTTTTCATTTTGTTTGTGTTTTTGATTGTTGTTTACCCGATGTTGAAGAAATAAAGAACTGGACTTTTTGGCATTTTGATTGTTGTCGCCTTGTTGTCCGGTCGATTTGCAGCTGTGTCATTGATTGGGACTATACTGCATGATGTTGTTGTCTTGTTCTTCTTTTCCATTTTGATTTGGTTTAAACGATGAAAAACTAAGGAGGCTCTCGCGATTCAATAAGTTTCACGATTACCCCCTGTATTTTCTTTATTCCCTTCAAGAGCGTAGCAATGCCCTCAAGGAAATTAATCAGAACGTCGAGGTCTTTGTCATTAAGCACTCTCAACGCTGTTTGTTTCTGCTACCGTATCCAATGAAGCGGTAGTTTTCTTGTTTCTGCACTTGCCAATGAGATTTTTGCCCAAGTCAATGGCCTCGATTAAAGTTACGGTTACTACTAAAACTTTGTAACCTGTCCTTAAAATGTTCCTGATTTCCATGATTTTGTTGTTTAAAATGATTAATAATGTTGTTTTCCTAATACACAATTAAGGCTTTCAGGGTTTCTCAGACGGAAAAAATCAAAAAGTGAAAGGTGAAAAAGTGAAATAACGGTGAGAAGGTGAGAGGGTGAGAAAGTGAGATAAAAAAAGTAAAAAGGTAAAGTGAAGGTGAGGAACAATGTTATTTTACAAGGTGATAAAGTGCCGCTCATGGATATTTGCCAACGTTGTTCCTATAGTGAGATAATGAATAACACTTTTTTAGTCTAAATAATCCTTTATATAAGGAAATAGGTATTTTCGGACAATTTTTTGTTATTTTCAATCATTCACTAGCAAGTACCTACGGACGGGAGTATCCACAAACAGCACAAGAAACAAGAAAAAATAAAAAAGGCCGAAACACCATGCTCTCCACACAATGTCCCGACCTCATCTTTAGGTTCACCATATTTCCACAAAGATGCACTCAAGGCAAATAGTTTCTGTATGGGTCGTCACCAAGGCCTTTAACTGACAACTTTTTCTTGGTTGCCTTTTCCACAGATTCTTCATAGTGGTGCCTCTTGCCTGATTGTTGTTTGGCCCGTAGATTTGTTTTATTTTCTATTCCTACAAGCCGAACGATAATCCGAACCAGCTGTTTTTCTTGACTGTCGGATAAGGGTGATATTTGTCGTATCGTAATCCCTCATTATTAAGGCTTTGAATGCTTCTTGACTACTTCATTCAAAAAGACGGTTAACCACATCGTAAAACACGGCATATTGGACGATGAAAGGTGCTCTATTGCAAGCTAAACACAACATATAAGATGTACACATCTAAAACAATCCAAATGTTGTCTTTATCATATTATTAGATAAATACAGCTTTTAAGTGTCCTCATTATGCAATAATAACAAAAAGCTATGAATTTCTATTTTTTTTTGCTTTCCTTTGAAGTATAAAATGAACAAATTTTATTATATTTGCAATTACAATAATTAGCGATTTACATATAGTGATGACCGACATCGGACAAGTATGTGTTGACTAATACAACTTGTGCTTTTAGCAATGTTCAACTTTAATAAGACTTCATTATGCCAACCAACAAAAATGCAATGACACGCTATAAGATACTTGACGAACTTCTTAGCAACCGCTATCATAATTATTCTCTCAATGACTTGACGGAAGAAGTTAATAGACGATTGGCAGAGTTTTATCCGGATGGAGATGGCGTTGTGCGTCGTACAATAGAAAAGGACATTTACTATCTGGAATATGAAGGCCCGTTTATGGTAGAAATTGAACGGTATTCTGTTCCATGCTACGATAAGGAAAAGCAAAAATCAAATTTGAAGCAATGTTTGAGGTATGCAAATCCATCATTTTCCATTTTCAAGAAAGAAATGACATCCGATGAAGAGTATCTTTTACGTGAAGCTCTGTCATTACTCGGACAATTTGACGGCCTACCAAACTTAGATGCCTTGGAAGGATTACGCCTTGGACTGGGTATAAAAAAGAATAACCGTAAAATAATCTCATTCACTAAAAATCCATTGGCAAAATCCAATTTGCTTGGCGAATTGTTTACTGCAATTGCTCAACAACAGGTAATAGAACTACATTATCACGTCTTTTCAACGTCTAATAACATTAGGAAAGTTAGCCTTTTCCCGTATTTGCTGAAAGAATATAACAGAAGGTGGTATCTTGTTGCCGCAGATGAAAAAGACAACAAACTGCTGAATTTCAGTCTTGACCGAATAGACCAATGTATACCGCTGCCTTCACATAAATACATACCGTATGATGGCAACATCAACAAACGCTTTGATGACATTGTAGGGGTTACGCTTAATGATGACAGTCCGGTTTATATGATTTTGTTCTGGGCGAGTGATAATTCCAAACCCTATATATCCACGAAGCCAATTCATGAATCCCAACGTAAGGTATCGGCAGAAATGACCGAATTGCTTCATAATAAATATAAGGCACTTGCAGGAGGCGATTTCTTTCGAATCGACTGCAAAGAAAATTATGAACTGATACGCGAGTTGACATCTTTCGGGAAAGAGCTTATCGTGTTAGAACCTACATATATTCAAGACAAGGTTTTTGAAAGGGTAAATTTGCTGAATAACGAATATAAAATGCTTAGAGAAAGAAAATAAAGTTTTACTTGATTCTGAATAAAAACACGTTTTTACAAAATTTTTCATCAACCACGAACATAGAGTTCGCACATGAGCGATAATTTTGCAACCAAAATAAAAAGATATTGAAAATGAATACTACTCTGACAATTAAAAACTTTCGAGTGTTTGACGAGAATGGCGTAGACGTACAAATCTCTCCACTTACTATACTTACCGGATGCAACAGCTCTGGCAAAAGCTCCATTGTAAAATCTATAATGCTTTTAGATTCATTCTTAAAACAGGCCAAACGTGACCATGACAATGGAGAGCGTATCAGATTGGAGAAATACAAACTCGACTTTAGCACATATCCCAACAATCAGCTTGGCAGGTATGACAAAATTGTAAACTGCAAGTCGGAAAGTAAAAAAATCACTTTTGCTTACACTATATATTCACTTTTACTTTCAAAAGAAGTAAATGTGGAGTTTGTTTTCAATACCGACAAGAATGACGAACTTAACAACGGATTTCTTGAAAGTTTTACTTTGTCAACCAAAGAAGGTATAATCTATTCATCTGGGAAACAGGTCGAACAGATTTGTAATCTGAACTTAATTAAGGAAGATGCCATAAGGTTTATGATAATGGAGTTCCTCATACAAAATTATTCGAACGCCAGCGGAATGTTCGAAATAGAGGGGAACGTTTCTGAAGAGGACTTGCTTGAAGAAAAAAGTAGGGTACGGAAGTTTATTGATGAAATCGGTGAAAGCAGGTATTATGATATTCTTAAATTCATGCTTCATAGCGATAAGAAAAAAACTATTGCCGCAGAAAGTGATTGTAAACCCGAAGTGCTTGAATGGACTTACAACAATTCATCATATTTTTACATTCCTTTGGTAGAATTGCTGAAGGACTGTAAAAAAGAAAGTATTGAAGCTAAAATTAATGATGAGGTGTTTTCATCAAAGCAAGTAAGCGAACAGGTTAAAGAAGTGTGTGGAAAAATACTTAAAGACTTTTTTGCTTCAGACTGCCATACATTTGGTGAATATTTCCACATGAAAGAGACGGAATTTATGGAGAATACAGTAATGGGCTGTTTTTCGTCATATTCCATATTTAATAGAGAGAGCACACCGTTTGCTTCAATTACGAAATATTTTGATATTCCACAGAATTATCTATTCAATGATCAACGTATGTGGGAATCAATAGGCACTATTGGAGACGACAATCAATTTCATGCAAATGATACAGACGAAGCTAGCACACATTCAGAAGAAAGGGAAATTGCAATAAATAAATGGCTTGAGACCCCAGTCAATTTCCCTATTCTGTATGAAGTGTTGATGGAAATCAATAAAACATATACGGATGACAGCCAAAGCCCATATTACAAACACTTTGACTATCTTATAGCCATAGATGATTCATACATCCATTTTGTATTTAAGGCACTGGGATTATTTGCCCGTGATTTAGTTCTGGAATGCCTCCTCCCAGAATGGAGTGGTAATATTTCATATGTCAGTTCATCACGTATTGATGTAAAGAGATTGTATCCGCTTGACGACAAGACTGATTTCACACAACTTCTGCATCGGTACTTTGATGGAAAGCGATTAAAAAAATCATATGATGACGAACATTGTAGAGCGGTAGACATAAAGGATTATAGCATTGACAGCTTCACTAATATGTGGCTGAAGAACTTTGGCATCGGTGAATCGTTATTGTTTGATGTAGACAACGATGGATTGGGAGTGAAAATATACTTGCACCGTCCCGATGATACAGACGATAGGTTGCTTGCCTATGAAGGATATGGTATTACCCAATTAGTTTCAATCATAATGCAGATTGAAACAGCCATAATTTCGGCAAAGGGAGTAAGGGAAAATTCGCTTTGGGGATTTGACGATTTGAAAAAATATGATTCTTTAAGATTCTTCTATTATGAGCAGCAAACCATTGCTATAGAAGAGCCGGAGATACACCTACATCCCAGATTCCAGTCCATTTTGGCAGATATGTTCGCTTATGCGATGAAGAATTACAACATTAATTTCATAATTGAGACGCACAGCGAGTACCTTATTCGCAAGGTACAGCTGCTTGTGGCAAATGGTGATGTTAAGAGTGATGACATATCCCTTCTCTATGTCAACGACCCAGATGAGAATAAACGTCCAGATGGTGAGCCACAGATAAAAGACATAGGCATTTGTTCTGACGGCTACCTTAATGAATCATTCGGTCCTGGCTTTTTCGATGAGGCATCTTCTTTGTCACGTAAACTGTTAAAATAAGGAGGGCTGCTTATGACAGAAAATTATCGAAAAACAGTTTATTGTGAAATACAGTTCCTGAAAGAATGTCTATTGCAAATCAATGTGAGTGATAACTCCAATATGTTAAAACGGCGTCTTTGGAACAGTATTGAGAATCTGTTGCAAAGTCCATATATTAATCTTGTTTTAGATATTAGCAGCGATGATTTTATTTCTGAAATAAATGATATTGAGAAGAAAAAGATTAAAGCAGCCCGTAAAAATGAAAATACCCAACTTGGGGATTTTGAAGAACTGTTATGGAAATTAAATTACAAGCAAGAAGAGTCAAGTTTACACATAAAATGTTATGGCAAAGATTATATTTCTATTGACGCTCAAAATAATGCCGAGCGTCTGAACATGAATGCGATATACTTAACCTGTAAAGAAGCTGATATTTGTGAAGATATATCACACAAATATGGCATTTCTGTATTATCGTCCAAAAAGTTTGACGTAAACCAGTTGCAATTTGAAGATGCTGGTTGTGCAATAGCAAAAGACGAAAAAAACATGAATTGGTTAAAAATATTGCAAGGAAAATGCAATATATGCAATGCCATGATTATCGTTGACAACTATATTTTAAGTGACACCAATGTGTTGAACGAAAATTTGCGTGAAATATTGCAGGCGCTTTTACCTGATACTTTGTCAAACATTCCGTTCCATCTATCTGTTTTTACTTCTGACATGAAACAAAATAGTAAGATTAGATTGGAACTATTGGAAAGTATAGTTAAAGAGTTGCGTCCAAATCTAGAATGCGAGATTTCTTTATTTAAAAATGGAACAGACGTTTTTCATGACCGAACTATAATTACAAACAATCTTTGGATAGGATGTGGCGGTGGATTTGACTTGTTCAAAAAAGGAAAGCCTGATAAGATGACAGTTGTGAACATCGTCAATCCATATTTAACAGATACTATGCAATGGGCCAAAAAAGCATATTCTAACCTTGTAAGAAGTATAAAAAAAGTCATAAGCAACAAAAATGAATATATAAACGATTCTTATCCGGTGTTTTATTTAGGTACAGGTGTCAATCGTCTGACCGAATAATCGTAAGGAATTAATAATCATAAAAGACCATGGAAATTACATTGACCATAACCATACAACATAAGTAGATGAAATAATCAAAACGGCTATTGTATTATTGTCCATTGGATAAATAAGTATATAACAAAAAACGAGCATGAAATTATTTGATTTTATTTTTGGTAAAAATACAAAATTGTCGGAATTGGATGCAAATACAAAATCCGATGACAATGTATATAAAAAACAAGATGACAAAAGACAAAAAATTGATACGGTAGAGCCTTTTGTCTTTAAATCTAACTGTCATCAACGTTATGAAAATGGTCAACCTGTTATGGGGTTACAAAAGTGTATGCGCACAGTTAGTGTAGAAAAAAATACAAATGGTTGCAAAGGATACCGATTGAATCCCGGAATTGGTTATATAGTAAAAATATACAATGATGATTTAGGCAGACCAAATATGTCAGACAAGCCAATGAAGGTTGTTCGCAAAACGGATACTCTTGTTGAGCTTCGTGGATTTCCAATAGAAGCCATATCACCGTTTGGTTGGCAAGAAGTAGATTATTCTGATTATGGATTTTTTGTGTATTATAAAAATAGTCAGATAGAGAAATGTGTCCTTCACATGTATGACCGAAATGTCAGAATTGAATATATTTTTAATTCTTCAATTAAAGCGGTTGATAGATATACAAAGATGGTTAAAAATGCAACATTTAACCCCTTTAATATTACTTGCGAAGAACATCTTCAAGCAACTATAAGTTTGCCCGGTAATTTTAAGGATGTTTTTATTAAAGAATTGAATGAACTTTATATGAAAATCAGTTATTTAAATGGACTCAATAAAAGGGACATGATAAAAGGTTATGCCTTCAATCTCGTTGAATCTTATTATAATAATGCGGGATATGTACCCAAAAACGCATTAGATCAAATATTAGAACAAGTATATGCTGCTCTTCTTGAAACAAATTTCAAGGACGAATTTAAAACACTTGATGATTTTAAATATGAATGTTATTATGGCTTTTTGAATAATTAGTATTGAATGTGAATGGCAACTTGGAGTAAACAGAAATTACCGCGTGAGAATGGAGAACTCATAGATATGCAAGTTCCCATTCTTGTATCCGCAAGTCGTAGTACAGACATTCCTGCGTTCTATGCGGATTGGTTCTTCTATCGTCTTGACAAAACAGGGTATTCGGCATGGATAAATCCTTTCAACGGCATAAAGAGTTATATTTCATACAAAAACACTCGATTCATTGTTTTTTGGTCGAAGAATCCAAAGCCATTACTTGAATACCTACCGATACTTGAAAAACATAAAATCGGTTGCTATATCCAATATTCCTTAAATGATTACGAGAAAGAAGGATTGGAGAAAAACGTGCCCCCTATTATTGAACGCATAGATACGTTTAAGAGACTTGTCGAGAGATTAGGGTATGGACATGTAATATGGCGTTTCGATCCTCTTGTTCTTACTGATGAGATAAACATTGACTTGTTATTGTCAAAAATAGAAAATATAGGCAATCAACTTGTAGGTTACACTGAAAAATTAGTATTTAGTTTTGCAGACATCCTCTCTTATCGCAAAGTTCAATCAAACCTACAAAAAGCTAACATCCATTACATCGATTGGAGCAAACAGCAGATGATAGAGTTTGCCAAATGCTTATCTGAGCTTAATAAAAAATGAAATTATGAATTGGCAACTTGCGGAGAAAAAATCGATTTATCTGATTACAACGTAAAAAAGAACCGCTGTATTGATGATGAACTTATAATTCGATTGGCATACGATGACAAAATTTTGATGGATTATCTCAACGTAACCCAATATCCGCTGCCACAAAATAATCTTTTTGGAGATGTAGAGCCCTTACCAAAAGGTGCTATAACACTGCCCAACGGGAAGTATGCTGTTCACGGTGACAACAGAGACAAAGGGCAACGAATGTTTTGCGGCTGTATAAAAAGCAAAGATATAGGTGAATACAACACTTGCGTTCATGGCTGTGAATATTGTTACGCTAATGCGAGCAAGAAACTGGCTTTGAGAAACTGGGAACGCCATAAGATAAACAAGTTTGCGGAAACAATAACAGGAGGGTAATTCTATGGGCGATTTCATTAAGACATTCAAGCTAAAAGGGAACGTCTCTTTCAAGGGTATGAGGGATGTTGCAATTTCATTGTTGCCAAAGGATAGGGTTAAATGCGATAAATTACACGATGACCTCAATAGGGGTACAGGTATATTGGATGACAATGACCATTTAAATGCTTATTTGCTGAGTTATGGTAAAATGCATGAGGCAAAACTTAATGAAGCATTTAAATGTTTACCAGACATAAACGATGTCTTTTGTAGCGAAACAGAATATATATGATTGGGGATGTGGACAAGGTACGGCAAGTATTTGTTTACTTGATTATCTGAATGGGAAAAATATTAAATCAGACATTTCTTGTTTTCATTTGATAGACCCTTCATCTGCAGCGGTTGACAGGGCTGAAGGCATTGTAAAATGTTATAATCCAAATTATGCTGTAAAGAAATGCATAAAATATTTTGATGATCTTGTTTCACAAGATTTTTCTAAAAATGGTATAAAGAAGATACATTTATTGAGCAATATACTTGATGTTGATAAATTCGACCTTGCACAATTTATCCATTTATTCCAACAAGTATTCCAAAAAGGAGAAAACTATTTTATCACTGTTGGTCCATATTACAGCAATAGTCGTAGGGTTGACGAGTTTATAGCAGCTATAGAACTGGACGTATTGTATGCCAAGGTAGATAAAGAAAATGGTCAATGGAGAGGTGGTTGGACTATTTCCATGAGAGTATTCTTCAAAAATTTCGTACATACAGAAAATATTAAGGACATACGAAAGAGAATTGAAGATTCCCATAAAGAAGAACAATTCTTTGCTGGATATATTTTGGATGCTGTTTCCGAAGAGTACAAAGGAACAGAAAATGCGAAAATGTCAGAAGAATTGTACAACGCACTTTCCATATTTGATGTTAAGGCGAACGTTACACTTGGGAAATACAATGATTGTGATTCAAAATTAGCGGTTCTTGCTAATATAATTTCTCGTGGCTTACCTACGAAAGCACCACTTATTTTAGAGGAAGTATTCTCAAGACTTTTCGAGGTATCGTCATCACCCAAAAAGAATGACACGCTTGAATATTCATCCACTCACAAAATTTCCGCAAATGAAATATACCAAGCATTACATGTTATAGACCCACGCTTTAATGTGGATTTTTATAATGGAGATATGCTTGAAAGCGATTTCGAAAAATCTTTCATTGAAAAATTCCTTAAGGGAACGGATTGTGAATACTTAATACAAATACTTGAACCTCAACGTTCACTTTCTTCCATCGTAAACATTCCAGACGAAAAATTCAGAAAAGATCAACGTGTTGATTTTGCCATTGAAATTCCAGCAAGCAATCCTCGAACCGGTTTTGTTATAGAATTGGATGGTGCGCAATACCATTCCAATATCTTTGAACGAATTTACGATGAGCGTAGAGATGCCGCAGTTACAAAAGAAGGGTGGGATACATATCGAATAAATAAAATTGACAACAACACGTTCCTTGATAGTTGGGAAAAGGAAACTTACGCAAATAGATATTTATTAACTCTAAAATCGAACTATGCCAAATCGTTAACGGGACATTGGGGTGATGTTTTGCAAATAGTGCTTACTCCGCTGGCTGTTGCCAGGGTTGAACGCATTCTTGTTGAAGCTATAATGACAAACGTTTTAGAAATGAATGCACAGGAATGGAATATCGTAGTTGTAGAACGTGATGTTCCCTGTGCTGCGTTAGCAGTAAAAGACTTACAAGAAAAATTATTGTACATTAATGCCCTAACTGGATACGATGCCAACATCCCAAAAATAAATCTTGAAATAATATCAACAGAAGAATTTGAGAATTCTCCTCTTCATTTGGATTATAAGCCTTTAAGGGAAATTTCGCAAAATAAATTTGATGTTTGCATTGATATTTCAGTTTTGCTACGCGACAATATTGATGCTTTACCCCTCAAAGTGTCTGCTAATGCAGTCTATATAATACGTTCCGCTCATTATAAAAAACGTGAAAGGACTGTTTGTGCCGCTGAAAACATACAATATCCACCACTTGTGCTAAAAGATTCTGCTGGGAAATATAGTAACATTAAGGAAAGGGAAGACACGCTTACTTATTTTCTGCGTGATATTTTCAGAAAATCATCATTCCGACCTGGCCAATTACCAATTTTAAATCGTGCGCTGTCTGACAATACAACCATTGGATTACTTCCTACTGGTGGTGGAAAATCCTTGACATATCAACTTTCATGTTTATTGCAGCCAGGGGTTTCAATCATTGTAGACCCTCTTGTGTCATTGATGGTTGACCAAGTTCGCGGATTGAGAGATTTGCGAATTGATGCATGCGACTGTGTAAACAGCAAAATGACAGGAGCTGAAAAGGCGAAGAAGCTCAACAGGCTAAAAGGTGGTGAAGTCTTGTTCATGTTGCTCTCACCAGAACGCTTTATGATGAAGAATTTCCGTGAAAGCTTAATGACGATGACAATGAAAAATCACGTCTACTTCTCTTATGGAGTTATTGACGAGGTTCATTGCGTATCAGAATGGGGACACGATTTCCGGACGTCATATTTGCATTTGGGAAGAAACATGATTAATTTCATGCAAACAAAGTCCGGGAGAAAATTGTCAATTATCGGATTAACAGCAACAGCTTCTTTCGACGTTCTTGCAGATGTTGAACGTGAATTGACATTAGGCGGAAATCTGTCATTGGATAGCGAAGCCATTATACGGCCTGAAAGTGATACTCGTCCAGAGTTGACATATCGAATAGTAAATGTTAAATCTGACTTTGACACATTAAGGGATCCCAATGAACCATATCTTCTTAAAGCATATTCTGACTGGGATTTGAAAAACGTAGTTGCCGATGATAAAAGGCAAGCGTTATGCAGATTGTTAAACAAAATTCCAGCAGAAATAGAATATTTAAACAATCATGAAGAAGGAGATAGTGAGAAACAATGTCATTTGGGCAACTTATCAGCGTCAGATTTTTATAAGTCCAATGAAGATGGCAAATATGAAAACGCTGGCATTGTCTTTTGTCCACACAAGCACGCACAATTTGGAGTTCTTGATAGCAAAAATGACAAAGCCATAAATCCTCAATCTGGCATAGCTACGTTTTTACAATCTGCAAAAGAAGCTCCTGAAATAAAAATTGGCACATTTGTTGGTGGAGCGCCAATAGATATGATGAAACCATTTAATGACAATGAGATGAACTTGATGGTGGCGACTAAAGCTTTTGGTATGGGTATAGACAAACCAAATGTCAGGTTTACAATAAACATCAATCACCCATCATCAATAGAAAGTTTCGTGCAAGAAGCAGGACGTGCAGGACGCGACAAAAGACATGCAATATCTTACATTTTATATGATTCAACAAAATATGTTCATTTTACAGCTGATAAAATAGAAGATTTGAAAAGGCAAATGGGTAACGATGTGCCCTATTGGCTTGACCAATACAATAACAAATTTGTTTTATATGACGAGTTCGACGAACTATTCGCTTCAAAAGGCGCAAGCGAGGAACAAACATCTCGAATGAAAGACATAATAATGTCCAATGATTGGGTGGAGTCTGTAGACAAAGATATTGTTATGTATTTTCATAACAATTCATTCAGGGGCGCATTTAAGGAAAAGGTCATGTTGTATGAAATGACAGACAGGATGCTCAATGTTAAACCTACTTTCTTGTTAGAAATACAAGGCAGACTTCGTGATATAACAGGGAACGAAGACTTAAGGTTAAAAGTCAATGTTTCGATAAACACTATGACAATAGTTTCAGCAGAAGATGCCTCATTAAAATATGGTTATATCTATTTAAATACACTTTGGCCAACAATCAAACACGTTAATTTCGATGAGAAAACTTGTTATGACGTATGTTCACGCCTTATTGACATACTCATGAGCTATCCAAACCATTCAGCCACCGACTTGCTAAAACCTTTGGATGGTAAAAGCAATATTGAAGAAGGAATATATAGTGCCATAGAAAGAGTTGATGAGAACGACTATATTTTTTTTACTGTTTCATGGGAAAATCAAATAATGCAAGATTTTGATGAATTTGAGAATAAACTCATTGATGAAATTGACAATATAGCTTGTTCTAAGGGGTGGAATGGCTTGCGAGACAAAAACGTGTTCAGAAAGGCAATTAGAAAGATAAATGATTTTTATTCTTTGCTGTCAGCAATAGCAAGAAATTCAAATGAAAAGAAATGGTTAGAGGCTCACAACGATGAGGAAATCTATGTTCGTTTGCGAAGAATTTTTGCAACTAAAAGGGACAAAGATGATACAGACAAGGCCATCTATCGTATGTGTTGCATTGGATTGGTGGAAGATGTTACTATTGATTATTTTTCTGAAACATACGAATTGAAAATACAGAAACGTAGTGACAAAGAATACCGTAAGTCAATGTTGGATTTTTTCAAGAAATATTATTCACAGGAACGTGCGGAAATAATGGTTGCAGAAATAGATAATCATAAAGGCCGATACTATCTTGACAGATGCCTCGGTTATCTAACGGAATTCATTTATGAAAATCTTGAAAAGAAACGTTATCGCGCAATAAGTGATATGCAAAGTGCTTGTGAAGCCAGCATTTCCGATAAAAAACATGACGACAAGTGGTTGAAAGAATTTATACATTTGTATTTTAACTCCAAGTATGCTCGATTGGATTATAATTTTGATGGAGATAGTTATTCTCTTACTAAAGATACAAATCCTAACGAATCACATGGTAATGGAGATGACTTCAAAATAGTGCAGAAATATATTGATATTGTCAAAATAGACACTTCTGGCAGTGAAGTTGACAATGTGAAGCATCTTTATGGCGCAACCTTATTATGCCTCAGAGACAGGTATGATAACCCAGCCCTTCAATTGCTGTTAGCCTATTGTATTTTATATTTTTAGGAATAGGAGACAATGAGACATTAAAAACAAATGCATACAATGCTTATATCGAAGGGCTTATGGGTATGTTTAAATTGCAATATGAAAATTATTGGGGTATTGTGGATTATTACAATGATCTTTTAAGTGCAAAAATACATCCTGATGAAAGTTTTGTTAAGACAGATATTATAAATAAAGGGAAAGAGGCAATAACTCTTTTCATTCACACAGAGAGACTTAATGACTTAAAAAATAAATATTTAAACTAAAAGTTATGCCATACGATATTAATTCATCACTGCAAAAACTCGAAAATAGTTTGCAGGAAATAGATTCTGCCAGAAAGCAAGTTGAGTCAACCGTATCTGCAAGTGCAGGATTGCAAGAAGTGGTTCGTGGATATGTTGAATCCTTCAAGACTTTATATGAAGAAGTAAAAAAATTGAAGGATGAATTACAAAATATCCAGTCAGCTGAAACAGCGGAGCTTAAAAATGCGTTCGCAGATATGAAAGATATAAGTTCAGAGCTAATATCTTCATTCAATAACAAACTTGAAAAATCTGCAAATAAATTCATGGACAAAACGAATGAAATAAGTGAAAAATTTGTAAGTCAAAATGAATTATTGGACAATCAAGTTCAAAAATTGTCATCACTCCATGAAAGTTACAAGACTGCAACTGAGAAAGTTCTTAACATCAAAGGCATTTTGGATGAGATTTCTAAAAATTTGATTGATTCTCAAAAGAACCAAGACGATACTCTTTTTGATATTAAATCTCAAACGGTGAATATACAGAAGGCTGTTCAAGATGGCCCTGACAGCTTGAAAAATCAGATAAAAGATGTTAAAGTGAACTTGGAAGGATTATTGAATACCCTTTCAGGTGATATAAAGGAAAAGTACGATGCAATATCCAAGCAGTTATCTGAAATAGAAGCATCATGTAAAGAAATAAAAAGTTCCCTCACAACATTGTTGTCTACTTTACAAGATTCAACTGAAGCAATAAAATCATCTATTGAGAATTGTAAACATGAACTTAAAAAAAGTCTGTATGTAAATCACTGGCTTGTCATGTCAGCTTTTATTATCCTTACTGTTCTTATTGTATTTTTATAACAAAAATACATACTTTCTTGTCTTGAATTTATTTATTCATTACGCACTGAGATTTATTTCTTGGTGCGTTTTTTTATTTTTCCAAGCCTCGTAATAAAACTTCCACGAGTATCATTATTTTTTGTCATCCAAAGCGAAAAAACGCACTTCACAGCCCCTCAAAACCTAACTTGTAAATGGATAAGAGGTTACATAGAGCGGTATAATTGTCAATCAAAGCTATAAAACGCTCTTACTAGACCTCCAAATCCTAACTAATGAATAAAGAAAATTTAATAATAGTAAAGTTATGGTTATTCAAAATCTGATTTATAAGTTGACAGGTGAAGTAGAGTACCCTGAAGACCGTTTGGATTGTGTTTCTCCAGATGTAATCACAAACAAAGTAAACACGGTGATAGTGCCGGACAAATTCAAGAGGGATATAGAAGCACTTGAAACTTACATCGGCAGAAAACTTGAAAGTGGACTCTGCATTAAGGTTGACTTGTCCGAGCTTCTTACAGTAATACCGAGGGACAGGAAAAGGACTGATGCTTATAACACATTAGTAAAGTTCCTTAAAGACGAGTTCGAAATAGACTTGATTATCAACTCTAAAAAGCAAAAAGAGGATATTTATGAAAAATGAAAAGGTTAGGAACGGCGTAAGAACCTGTAAACACTTTGCCAAATCGGTTAAAATCTCCGAAGACGGTTTATTGGTTGAAAAGGAATTTATAGGCCATGGAAATGGAAACAGAATAACAAGGCTTGATTTCTTTAATCACGAAAGCAAGAATAGTGGTTCAATTGGGTGCCAAGTCCCTTAACTACGGATATGCAAAATGGCGAATAACAATGAATTACAAACAGATAAGAAATAAAAATCCAAGAATAACATGATGAAAATAAAAAGACTGAATGATAATAAAGCAAGAGTCATAATGAGCAACGGTGACATAAGAGAAGTAAAGTACAAGTCGGAGTTGCTGGACCGGATAAGGGAGGACCTCATTGCTATTGAAAACGAATCGTCGGACTGTGACTCGGAATCTTTCACCGAGGATGACGTATGGTCGCTTTATGAGTTCCTTTTAATGAGGCACAAGGACGACTGGGTGGTGATTGACGATATGAAGGATGACGACGAAGAAGTGGACTCAGACACAGAGGATTCCTATTATGAAGAAGAGTATTTTTATGAGGAGGAACATACTGTCAATGATGAATATGAAGATAAAACTGACTTATGAATATGAATAAGCTGTTTAATATAAGTCCACTTTCTATTGGCGATGTATTTACGGTTGGCTTGAAAACCGGACTCAGCATTGAAACGACCTTGCAGGAAATACTTGGAATATGTCCGCGTGAGAAAGTCGTAGTGATGCTTACAAAGGGCTTACAGAATATTTGAAAAGAAGCTACGGAATAAATTTAAGAATCAAATAATAAAGACAAGATGAAGAAAATCTTTTTAGTGGGCAAGGTTCGTGAGATTGAACCTGACACCATTATGAACATCCAACAGGAGATACAGAATGAGTTGGATAGTGTTACAAATGAGCGCAGGGTTGTTTTCTCTGTTGCCAATCCAAAGGAAAATGAATTCGAGTTCATTTTCGAGCGTACTTCATTGCAGGACTTGGTCAAGAAAGACAAGATAAACTCTGCCGATGCCGATACCATAACAGGCACGGGACTAAATGGCTTCATGATGCCGGAACCATATCCAAGCGTACCTTTTGGAAGTTATTTCAACACCTTCATCGACACGGATTGTTTCATCGACAGCTACAAGGAGTCGGCAAGGAAGTTGGGCGCAAGCCACATGAAGACAGCCTGCGTCGAGATAACGCCACAATATGCAAAGCTGAAATTGGCATATTGATTTGGGTGGACAATACAAGGGGAACGTGCCGTCAGGAGGAATAATCCTGGCGGCATTCTTTTATGCCTGGCTCTTATCCGCCGTAAAATGACAAAAAGGGGATATGAAGCCCCCAAATTCTTACTTGTGTATAAAAAAGAAATATTATGGAAAAAGTAAAAAAATTAGTTTCAAAAAATCAAGAAACATCAGTTTTTATGAAACATGTAACATTAACCCAGCGAATCAACTGCACAAAGTTCAACCTTGGTTATGGAACAGTTGACGATGTAGTGAAAATCATCAGGGAAGGAGATATCCTGATGAATGATTGTGAATATAAACAGTACACCTTGAAACAGGCTGTAGAGCACATCAGGACTTTTAAAACAAAGGCCGAACGACAAGCGTGGAAAGAAAGACTGTTGCCTGCCGTGGCTTATAATGGCTTGTTCTCGGAAGTGGAAAGGCACCATCTTACGCAATATTCAAACATTACGGCTATGGACTTTGACAACATCCAAACCCCTAATGAGATGGGGCATTTATGGGGAAGGCTTGTAATGATTCCCTGTGTCTGCTGTGTCTTTGTCACACCGGGCGGAGATGGGCTTAAGGCTTTGGTCCTTCACGACAATGCAGACCCGGCAATGCATGGGGACTTGTACGGGCAGCTATTGGATAAGTTCAACATTGTAAACCCTGACACGAGTTGCAGGGACTTGGCAAGGAGGAACTACCTTAGCTATGATCCGTACATCTGGACAAACCCCAATCCAGTGCCTTACCATTACGTGCCGACAATAAAGCCAATCAACCAAGTACAGCAAATAAGGCAAGCACAACCTACGAACCATTATGCCCAAACAGGAAAGGGAAAATCGGACAAGAGTAAAATAGGCATAATGAACTCTGTCTGGAAAAGGAACAATCCCGAATACTGGCAGGAAGGACACAGGGCTTGCAGCATCTTCTATTTGGCTTGTAAACTTTGCAGATGGGGAGTTGACGAGGACTTGGCTTTGGAGTATTTCATCAAGGGCTGGGAAAGCGATACAATGTCGGAAGATGAAATAACAGGCCACGTAACCAATGCCTACAAGACAGAGAAAGACAACTTCGGCACTGTTGATTTTACGTTTTACAAAAAAACAAGGTGAACAGTGAAAAAACATTGCAGGGGATGAAGCCCAAGGTAAACCGAAGGCAGGTGTCCAACTATAATGGAACAAATGGATAACCAACTCAGGCGGCGTTGACCTACATCTTACGAAAGAGAGAAGAGATGCAGGATTTTTTCCAGAAATAAGGGATGATACTTATATATGTACCATATTGAAAGAAAAAAGGTTGCATACTGTTAACCATGAAGTAGCTTATGTGCAGCTTTTTTTAGTTGAATACCGGTTAATACTTAAATACAATGAAATCCAATGGTAAAACAGTTGCATCCTGTTAACTTTGATATAACCAATGTGCAGCTTTTTATGGATTGAACTTTAAGCCACAACATCTTTCTTCTTTCGTTTGAAGTAGGCTTGCGCCGCTTAAGCAAATGAACAATAAAAGTAAAACAACAATGCGTTCCGTTAACATTGTAAATATTGGTGGAACGTACAACAATAACAATTTAAAAGATAGAAAAATGGAAAAATATTATGATATGCCCAAAGGTTGCAGGTACATGAGTGAAGACACAGACCTTCTTCCTTACTTGCGACAATTCAACAAGTTCATACTCAACAAGACCGTTACAGGATGTGGAGGTACATCGTTGTTCTTGAATTCAAGTATCGACGTGGTAATAATATCCCCACGCTTGCAGGCACTGAAAGACAAGCATGAACAACACCCAGACACATTCTTCTTCCACTCACATTATACAAGCAACGGTAAAGTGGCGGAAGACATAAAGAGGTTGATGTCGGAGCTGAACAGTTACATAAGTTATTGCGGAAGCACACCGTTCACCGACAGTAAATCTGCAAAGATACTCGTAACATTGGATTCATGCGAAAAAGTAATTGACGTATTGGAAAAATGCGGCGTTATAGACAGGTTCCTTTTCGTGGTTGACGAGTTCCAGTGCCTTATGGGTGACGCTACTTTCAAGGGAACAACCGACATGAACTTCCTCATCCGTCTTGACAACGAGGCTAAAGACATCTGTTACCTTTCCGCGACACCCATCCCCGACATGTACCTTGACTTTGTTCCGCAATTTAATGGCCTTCCGTACATAAAGCTTGAATGGGACCCTGACGTACTTGAAGAACCAAACGTAAGGGAGATACAAATGAAGAAGGACGAGAGCGCAGAGAAAATCTGTAGTAGGTTAATAAAGGATTTCAGGGCTAACGGGTATTTTGCGAGAAAAGTGGTAAACGGACAGGTAGTTTATTCAACGGAGGCCTGCATATTCCTTAATGAAGTAAGGTCAATAATAAACATAATCGTGAAGAACAACCTTAAGCCCGACGAGGTTACGGTATTGTGCTCCGAAGGGAAAGTATCGGGGTTGCCAAAGGGTTTCAAGACTGGAGGTTTGTGTACGGACAGGGACAATCCATGTAACAAGACATTCACGTTCTGTACCAAGGCTTCGTTCGAGGGAGTGGATTTTTACTCAACAAACGCAATGACCTTCGTATTCATCAACGCTGGTAAGGAGTGGCAGACCTTGGACATAATGCTCGACATACCGCAGATACTCGGTAGGCAAAGGCTCGACATAAACCCATTCCGACACGATGCTATCATATATTACAAGACAAAACCGGACTGTATGACCAAGGCGGAGTTCGAGGCACAACAAAAGGCGATGGAACTTGAAACAGAGCGGTTTATCAACGACTTCAACAGCGCTCCTGACTCGATGAAGGAAAGGCTGGTAAAACTGGTCCGTGACAGGGCTGAAGACAAGATGTTCGTTGACGATTATGTTGACGTATTGCAAATGAACGGAAGGCAGACGCTCGGGATAAACACTCTCGTACAGGTTGCAAAATGGAACCAATGGAGGCAACGCACTCACTATTACTCCCATTCCTGCAAACTGACAACAAGCATACAGTCGGCCATAACGATGAACGTAAAGCCGCAGAAGGTGAAGGACTTTGAAACTTGGTATTACTCGGCAAAAGGCAATGACAGGCTCAAAGGCTATTCAGATTTTCGCTACACATATCCTTGTTTTGACTCGTTCATTCTGCAAAACCCGTTCATCGACATACGCTATCATTCATGGTTCAACATGTTGGGCTACAATGAACTTGTGCGCCTTAACTTCGACTTACAGAAAGTTGAACAGGAATATGACTATTACTGCAATCATGAGCCGATAATACAGAAGTGCAGGGAAACGTTTACGGTGGGCAACTTCTACACAAAGCCCAAGGTGAAAAGCATCCTCCAGCAAATCTATGACAGCCTCGGTCTTGTAGGGAAGAAGGCAAAGGCTGCCGAACTTGAAAGGTACATGAATGTCAAGGAACGTATGATTACCGATGACGAAGGCAACAGGAAAGAAGGTTACTTGATACTGCCATAATTTCACCGTGTTGTAAAATGCCGTAAACCGCCTTGTAAAACACCGCAAATCGTCCTCCGTTTAGCCGCCTTTCGCCGTGCAATCTGCCGTATATTGCAAAATCAGGGGTGTAAACCGTCAATTTTATATAATTTGAATGTGATTCTATGGCAGTAAGACACTGTGTAACAATGGATTAAGTCGCGTGATAAAGACAGATGGCATTGACACATAACACCCAGTTTACACCCCTCCGAATGACAGTTTACACCCCATGAAAGACAAGTCTACACCTTCAAAAAAGAACATGAAAAAGCCACCCCAATAGAGGGTGGCAATTATTTTTTTTGCTAATCAATTTAGGCTGTTCCCATACTTTTTCAAGGCGTTTCTTACATCGTCTTTTTCCATGCCCAGTTTCTTGGCAATCGTTCCATAGCCTATGAAATTACCTTTCTCATCAGTTTTGCCATGTTGGTTGTACCAGTATTCCAACTCTTCGTCAGTAAGATTGCGTTTGGGTTTTATTACGGAATGTGAACCTTGTGCAAGTTCCTCCAGCCGTTGTTCCTTGTCAGGACTGCTCTTGTAGAGGAAACGCTCCATGCAGTAATTGGCTATGTAAACCGCCAAGTCACATACCTGCCTCCTCTTTTTCCATTCTTTCGGGCCTGGACAACCGGCCATCATGTGCATTACCATGGCACAGCGGAAAGCCATGCATGCGATTCGTGGCGAGATTCCTTTCCTTGCTTTGTCATTGCTGTGGAACATCGTATCAAGCCATTGCTTAAGTACGTTATTAACATACGACAGGTCTATTGTTGTTTCCGTGGCAGGAATGTCCATACCATTTTCATCGGTTTTGTAACAGTATTTTTTACGCCATTCGTCTATCTGGTCTTGCATGGCAGACAGTTTTTTCGGTCCTATTTTCTTGAAGTCGGGCATTTGGTCTCCAAGTTCCGGTATTACGGCGAAACATATCCTTGATGCGGTACCGTCCTCATAGTCTTTTCCCTTGAACAAACGGTCTATTGCCTTGGTTGTCCCTGTAAACGTGTAATTCAGGTACACAGGGAATGAACCGCGAGCCTCTGGTTTTGTGAACATGTTGTCCTGCGTTGTATTTTCGTTCGAGAACGCCTTTCGCAACAGCTCCGTTGTAAGTCCGCCTTTCTTTTTTATACTCTCGGCTACTGCATCAATCTCGGTTTCCATAATGTATATGTGTACGCCGTTGTTGGAAGCCAACATTGTCTGAAACCTTGCCCTCGATACCTCTGCGCCGGTTACTTGTACGATATTGTCAGGACTTTCAGATTGTAGCTTCAGTGAATCACTCTTTATCACGCGTTCGAACAACAAATTGAACATGTCCTTGAACCTTCCCTTGCCTGAACTCTGCGCACCTTCTATCACTACCTGCAAACTCGGCGACTGTTTATTGCCATCAAGATACCCGGCACGGACTTTTGGGAAGCACAACGCTCCGTACATTGCTGATACATGCATAAGCATTGCCGGCCTGAAATCTTCTGGACAACAATTAAGCATGGTGGCAAGATGTGGGATAGTTGAATATTCAGGCATGGGGAACCTTGAATCAAACGTATCCTGCCATTTACGCAAAGATATTTGGCAAGTTGCAGTTACGGATCGATTGCCCTGCGGCTTGAAATCTTGGTCTATCTTTTTCCATTCGCGACGGAATTCCAAGTTTTGTTTGTTGGTTGTTTCATTCTTCTGTATGTCCTGCATTGTCTTATGCTCGTAAACTTTCATCTTGTTTTGCGCTTTCTTGTCCTCAAGCTCTTTTTTATTCTTGTCTTTTAGATAGATGATAGCTATACTTACTAATAATCCAGCAATTCCTACAAGCTCCCGAGACATCCAACGTTTTTTTCCTGTACATTTATTTGTTGATACATTTCCATTCTTCCAGTTGCAACAATTATAGGCTTGTTGCATGAAATCTATTTGCTTTTTCATTTGTTTAATATATTTTTTTGCAAAAATATGACTTAATCTTGATACTGCAAACAATACGGAAAATCGTAAAAAACCAGTTCCAAGACCTGGGAGCTTTTAACAGAAATTTTGTCTATGAATTTATTGTAAACCGCTATCATGCCTATAAATGAGAAGCTGTTTTATGTCGGCAAGTTTGTCTGAGTTATGTCGTAAAGAACAAACAAGATTGATTTTTCGGCACACCTCTGCACTACAATACTAAAAAGGATATAGCTTTTTCGAGAATCGCGTTCATAAGATTACAATACCATGAAAAAAATGAGGATGTGCCGTCTCTCTTGGCCATCCTCTTCCTACTACTCGCGTAATAAAAGTTTTTGTCTTATCTCATGAACTAAGTTTTTAAAAACAGGCCTTAAACTCTGGGCGTAGTCAGGTAAGTGGTTGTCTTTTCTACCTGCTTCCTCAGATGCGATATCTAAGTAATAGTTATATGAGTAAGTTTGACTTGCAATAGTCTTTCTTACATTACCGCTGTTCAGCCTGTCCTTTAAATTGAGCAATACATCACAAAATTTTTGGCATGAAATCCTGTTAGGGGCGTTTTGCTTGTTTTTGCCCCTCACATAACAACCTTCCCACGTCAAAATCGTGAAAATCATGCCATAATAGGTGAACTTTATTTTCTTGTTGCCGATATTCAATCCTGTGCTACTATCGGCCAAGTGTTTTCTTATTTCATTGCTGAAATCAACTTCTTTGTCTTTTATCCACTCAATGAACTGACAGTCAAGTTCACCAATTTTATTGTCAGCGTTTTTCTTTCGTAAACGGTCAAGCGTCCCATTCACTCCATACTTATTCAAAGAGTCTTGCCAGAGTTCCTTATCCTCGGGATATTTCGCGGCAAGCTGCAACCCTAATACTTCTTGCTCGGTCACTCCGAAGCAACAAACATGTCAACTTCAAATCTTTTCTTAATTGAACAGCTCTTGTTACTTCTCGATACCTTTTTTACATAAGCGTACGGTTTAAGTTTGACAAAAATGTTACCACTAAAAATTGTGAGGGCATCACTAAATGTCCTCCATGGCTATAAAAGCCTCTACTGCTACTAACTTTTATTAGTGCCATTAATTTATTAACAGCAAAAAATCTGCCATGACGAGTGGTGAAGATTATAAAAAATGTCAAATATTCCATCTTGAATAAGCACTTCTAAATGTCTCAATAAATGTTCCACACAAAAAGAATGGGCATTTGCTGAATATCAAGCAGTTACGCCATATTATGCATGGAACATTTAAAACTGGGATGATGCTACTTTCTACCCTCCGAACACATATTTTACAACCTTTGCGTTGGCCTTGTTCTCATTAACGAAGTCGCGCTCAATGTAAATGTCCGTTACCCTCATCGATTCGTCCACGTGGTTGAGGGCCGCATGGACTGTGTACTTATCAATGCCGACTTTGTTCAAGGCTATTGTCGCCCATGAATGCCTCGCAGCGTAATATTCCAAGTCGTCTATTCCGAGTTGTTGACCGATTTCCTTCAGGCCGTAATTTATTGCCTTGTTGAATGCCTTGTGGTCGGCGTAGTAGTGGTGGAAGTTGAAAAGTCGCTGGCCGGTCTTGTCCTTGTATTTCTCTATCAGGGGCAATATCAGCTTTGGGACAATTACTTCCATCCTTGCACTGTCCAATCGGCGGTCCTTTGTCTTGGTGCGGTTGTAGATTATCCTGCCGTCTGTAAACTCTTTGGCATTGTACAGGTCGACGGAGTTCATGCCCATAAGACAAAATGACATGATGAAACAGTCCTTGGCCAAATCGTAACGGCAGGTGCTTTTATAGCCTTTCACCTTGTTTTTATATGGCAGTTCCCAAATGGCTTTTATCAGTTGAGGTTGTATCGCACGTTTCCTCGTTGCTTCCTGTCGTGGTATTCGGAAATAGTCAAAGGGAGAATGGGGTATCAGCAACAGGTCATCTTCTATATCGTTATATTGCCTTTGTGCCTCCTTAAACAGATGTCTGATACAACCAATATACATAGAAACCGTCCTGTTAGATGGGATGCGTTTACCCGATGCTGCCAGCCTGCGGTTTCTTTCATCGCTTCGTCTTTTCAGATATTCAGCATATTTGGTCAAGAAAGCAACGTTAATTTCAGATATGTTCAGATGCTCCCTGCCAATGAATGACATGACCGACCTTATTGCAGTTTCATAAGTCTCAGTTCTTTTCAACGGTGCACGGGATAGCCATTCACGAGAGAAAGCGATGAAGTCTATTTGCTTTTCTTTCTGTTCTCCAAACTTCAGCAACTTAAAGATATGCTCCAAAGAATAGTGGTTAAGGTCTGTCTGCATGGCGTTACACTTGTTCTGGTAAGCCGCAAGCAGTGCCTCTATTTCCTTATAAATCTTTGTGTTTTTCTTAAAATCACCCGCCTTTGTCAGTTCTTCGGGTTTTACGAACAGACTTGTAGACAACCTTTTTACTTTACGATTGAGCGTGAATCGGAGTTTTACATTGTACGTTCCGTCAACTTTTTGGCCGTCTTTCTTGATTTCCGCCTTGATTGTCAGCATATTACCTATGTTTTTAGAAGTAAACAATAGGTCAACAGATAGTCAATTTGCCATCAAAAGCAGGTGATTGCGGGTCAGTCCGAAAAGCCGGTTGCAATCCTTGCTCTCGTTTTCAGTACTATGCAC
>ENA-OVGE01000114-OVGE01000114.1-human-gut-metagenome-genome-assembly--contig:-NODE-114-length-79964-cov-52.760865_pt1 | contig 79964 bp, 78 predicted proteins | sample MGYA00237769_ERZ505417 | MGnify/ENA primary metagenome ERZ505417 (study PRJEB26158, sample SAMN06016403) | human gut metagenome | biome: human gut; feature: ankylosing spondylitis patient; material... | reverse complement strand
ACAGGAGCGGGTGCGGCGCTCCCGCCTTTCAAAAACACCTTGGGACATTTCGTCCCAAGGTCATAAGCCGCAGGCCAGCGCTTTTATGAGGCGCTGGCCTTTCCCTGTTGCCGAGAATTGAAAAGGAGGTCTTTATGCAGCAGAGAAAACAACATACCGCATTTGCTGTGGATGGCTACGCCATCACCGCCAGCTTTGCAGACTGCAAAAATGCGGCAGCGCTCCATCATATAAAGCAGATTTTACTATCTTCCTTTGCCAACAATACGGCAAAAAATAGCTCCGGCGACATCCTTGCAATCCCTCCCGAACAGAGGGATAATAATAGTGGGGGTAGTCCCTATGTACCTTGAAAACTTCATATTCCCCGCGTATTGATTGCGTTTTTTCATTGACCCATCGACAAATGAAAGGACGGATCAATATGATAGAAAACAGAATGATGACAGGTAATCGGGTTGATTGCCTATACCGCGTGTCCACCGACAAGCAGGTGGACTACAATGACAAAAGCCAAGCCGACATTCCCATGCAGCGCAGAGAGTGCCATCGCTTCTGTGAAAAAATGGGATGGACGATTGTTCACGAGGAGCAGGAGGACGGCGTGTCCGGGCATAAAGTTAGAGCCGAAAACCGGGACAAGCTGCAAATCATCAAGGAACGAGCCAAACAGGGAAAATTCGATATTCTGCTTGTGTTCATGTTTGACCGTATCGGGCGTATCGCTGACGAAACGCCTTTCGTGGTGGAATGGTTTGTTAAGAACGGCATCCGGGTCTGGAGTACGCAGGAGGGTGAGCAGCGTTTTGATAATCACACGGACAAGCTCACCAACTACATCCGCTTTTGGCAGGCTGACGGCGAAAGCGAAAAGACCTCGATCCGTACAAAAACCGCCCTCGGCCAGCTCGTCGAGGACGGCGGCTTCAAGGGCGGTCTTGCTCCTTATGGATATGACCTTGTGAAGAGCGGGCGCTTCAATAAACGCAAGCACGAGGTTTTTGAGCTAGCTGTCAACGAGGCAGAGGCTGCTGTGGTACGGATTATCTTTGACAAATATGTGCATGAGGGTTTCGGCGCTCAACGGATCGCCACCTACTTAAATAACCTTGGCTATCGGGCGAGAACGGGTAAAATGTGGCATCACGCCAGCATCCGGGGTATCATTTGCAATCTGACATATACCGGGGTGCTTCGCAGCGGCGAAAGCCGCTCCCAAACGCTGCCCCACTTGCAGATCATAACGCCGGAGCTATTCGAGGCTGCACAACACATTCGTACCTCCCGTGCCAACTCCGCCGAACAGGAACGGCGTGTACCGCTGAATACCCGTGGTCAGTCCTTGCTGGCCGGGAATGTCTTTTGCGGGCATTGTGGCTCCCGGCTGGCGCTCACCACCAACGGCAAGGCTTATCCATGCAAGGAAGATGCTCACCGCATTGTAAAGCGTGTGCGGTATATCTGCTACGGCAAAACACGCAAGCAAACCGAATGTGACGGGCAAACTGGCTACACGGCACATATTCTTGACGGTGTCATTGATAAGGTGGTGCGGCAGATCTTTGAACGGATGAAAGCGATCCCCAAAAGCGAGATCGTCAATATCCGCTATCGTGAAAAGATGGAAGAACGGAAGGCACTTCTCAAAAGTGCAAAATCGGACTACGCCAAGGCCGCCGCCGAGCTTGATACGCTCCGGGCAGAGGTCATTAAATCCCTCCGGGGCGAAAGTGCTTTTTCGCAGGATTTGCTTGGCTCTTTGATTTCTGACTGTGAGACAAAATGTCTCGAAGTTCAGCACACTATGGAGGCGGCGCAGGCGGCCTATGACAAAGGGCAGGCCATGCTGGACGCCTTAAACGCTCAATACGATGATATTATCTCATGGGCGGAAATGTACGATAGTGCCAGCATGGAATCAAAGAAAATGATCGTGAGCTGCCTGATCCGGCGCGTGGAGGTGTATCGGGACTATCGGCTGCATATCGATTTCAATATTGACTTTGAGCAGTTCAGCACTGGACTGGACATTTCGGCAATCGCAGCATAAAGCAAAAACCCCACTTCCAAAGAAGTGAGGTTTTCTTCACACTCTCTGTGATGGTGGAGATAAGCGGGATCGAACCGCTGACCTCTTGAATGCCATTCAAGCGCTCTCCCAGCTGAGCTATACCCCCATATGGAAGAGAGTGTAAATATTGAGTTTTAAGTGCGGGGGTTGTTTACCGCTTCAACCGGGCTCCCAGCTGAGCTATACCCCCATATTCGCTCCAGCGATTTTGGCTCATCGCTGTCGACTTGCTCAGTATAGTACGGCAGCCCTGATTTGTCAACACTTTTTTTCAAAATTTTTCGGTTTTTTTCCGGACGGGGAAGCCGCGGCCTCCCCGTCCGATAATGGGCTACTGCGTTTTTCCGCAGTCCGGCCCGGTGCACAGCTGCTTCACCGCCTGGTGCGCGCCGGTGGCCGCCAGCCCGGACACCATGCCGATGGCGGCGGCGGTGATGACGTCATTCGCCGGAAAGCCCGGCATCACATACAGGCCCACCACCCCCAGGATGCCGCCCAGAACGGCGCACACCGTGGGGATCCACCGCTCCCCGCGGCCCCAGGCCTTCATGGCCTGACCCGCCGCATAGGCGATCACCGTAATGGCCGCCACACCTGCGATTCCAAAATCCATTCCTCATCTCCTCCCGCCCCAGTATATGTGCACCGCCGGTGGGCAGACACCGGGCCGCAAAAAAAATCTTCTCCTGGCCGCAGGATGGTTTGCAAATGGAATAACAGTGTGCTATAATGTTCCCCAGTTGAATCGACGAGATCCGACAAGATTTATGGAGGGGTAATTCTATGACCAATCAGAGCATTCCCAAGCGCAGCGAGGTTCCGGAGGAGATGACCTGGAACCTGAAGGATATGTTTGAAAGCGATCAGGCGTGGATGGCGGAATACGAGGCCATGAAGGAATTCCCCGCCAAAATTGCCGCCTTTCAGGGCACTCTGGCCCGCAGTGCCCAGGATCTGCTGGCCTGGTTCCGGCTGCAGGACGAGATCGAGCTGCGGCTCGGCGTGCTCATGGGCTACGCCAGCTGCAAGGGCGACGAGGATACCGGCAACAGCTTCTATCAGGACGTCCGCGGCAAGGCCATGAACGTATATGTGTCCATCGCCAGCGCCGCCGCCTTCGCAACGCCTGAGATCATGGCCATTGCCGATGAGACGCTGGACCGGTTCTACGCCCAGCAGCCGGAGCTGGAGACGTATCGCCGCAGCCTGTACCAGATCCGCCGCCGCAAGGACCACATTCTCTCCCCTGCCGAGGAGCGTCTGCTGGCCTCCGCCGGTGAAATGGCCAACGCCTCCGAGAACATCGCCGGCGTTTTCCGCAACGCCGACCAGATCTTCCCCGATGTCACCGACAGCCAGGGCAACGTCCATCCCCTGACGGACGCCACCTTCGTTCCCCTGCTGACCAGCCCCGACCGGGAGCTGCGCCGCCGGGCCTTTGAGACGTATTACAAGCAGCTGGGCCAGTACAAGAACACCATTGCCGCCACCCTGGACGGCCAGTTCAAGCAGCTGTGCTTCTTTGCCAACGCCCGCCATTACGACAGCACCATCCAGGCCTCTCTGGACGCCACCGAGGTGCCCGTGCCCGTATACATGAACCTCATCGAGGCCGTTCACAACAACCTGGACAAGATGTACCGCTATGTGGCCCTGCGCAAGAAGCTGCTGGGCGTGGACGAGCTGCACATGTACGATGTATACACCCCCATCGTGGCCGACGCCGACCAGGCCATTACCTATGAGCAGGCCAAGGAGACCGTTCTGGAGGCCCTGCAGGTGCTGGGTGACGACTATGTGGACCTGCTGAAGGAGGGCTTCAGCAACCGCTGGATCGACGTGTACGAGAACGTCGGCAAGCGCAGCGGCGCCTACTCCTCCGGCAACAGCCGTCCCCACCCCTATGTCCTGCTGAACCACAAGGACAATCTGGACTGCCAGTTCACCCTGGCCCACGAGATGGGCCATGCCCTGCACAGCTATCACAGCTGCAAATATCAGCCCGTCAGCACCAGCGACTATGTGATCTTCGTGGCCGAGGTGGCCTCCACCTGCAACGAGGTGCTGCTGATGCGCCACCTGCTGAAAAAGACCACGGACAAGAAGCAGCGGGCCTACCTCATCAACCACTTCATGGACCAGTTCAAGGGCACCGTGTATCGCCAGACCATGTTCGCCGAGTTCGAGCTGGCCATGGGTAAGATGGCCGAAAGCGGCCAGGCCCTGACCGCCGATGCCCTGTGCCAGAAGTACCATGCGCTCAACAAGCTGTACTTCGGCCCGGATATGGTGTCCGACGACCAGATCGCTCTGGAATGGGCCCGCATCCCCCACTTCTTCTACAACTACTATGTGTTCCAGTATGCCACCGGCTTCTCCGCCGCCGTGGCCATTGCCAACCGCATTCTCAAGGAAGGCGCTCCCGCCGTGGCGGACTACAAGAAGTTCCTGTCCGGCGGCTGCAGCACCGACCCCATCAGCCTGCTGAAGATCGCCGGCGTGGACATGAGCTCCCCCGAGCCGGTGAACAGCGCCCTGGCTCTGTTCGGCGAGCTGGTGAACGAGATGGAGCAGCTGGTGTAACACCGCAAAATTCCAGGCATACCGGGTCACGGCCCGGTATGCCTGGAATGATAAGCATCCCTATTTCGCCCTCACGTCCAATATCGTGCACAGCAGGGAGGCGCTGGCCCCCTGTCGGCAGCGGTCGAATTCCTCCCGACTAAGGCGGTATGGGCGCCCCCAGGGGGACACCGTCAGCCACCGGTCATCCATGGCCCACCCGTTGGTGCCGATGGGCGGAAGCACCGGCACGTCGCCGTAAGACAGCACGCCGTTCCGAAGGACGGATATATACTCACCATTCCGCGCATGTTCTTCCATTTCTGCGTTTCCTCCCCATAAGCGCCCTTCACCATACCGTTTTCCCCGAAGCTTGCCCATGCACCCCCTGGCCGGCCGGCGGTTTCCTCCCCGTCTCGCGCCTTAAATTGCCATATTTTTAACATTTTTGCCAAAAATATCACATAAGTTTCCTTTGTGGAAAATGCCGTGATTCCTCCCGGATTTTTTGTACCTCTCTCCAAATTTGTGCCGCAGGTCCGTTTTCGGCCCGTTTTTTGCCCCTCCTTTTCTTTACATCGTTGTGGATTTGTGCTTAAATATAGCCGTAAGCGTATGCTTGTGCCCGGCAAGGTGCACAAGCACATGGCTATGAATTTGAGGAGGAAGCATTCATGGTACAATTCGCATCGAGGATGGACCTTTTGAAGGGGTCCGAGATCCGGGAGCTGTTAAAGCTCACCGCGCAGCCCGACATCATATCCTTTGCCGGCGGCATGCCCGCCCCGGAGCTGTTCCCCGTGGAGCAGATGATGGAGGCCTCCCGTGCCGTTTTGGAGGAGAACGGCCGCGTGGCGCTCCAGTATTCATCCACCGAAGGCTATCCCAAGCTGCGCCAGCAGATTGCCGACCGCATGCTGGCCAAGAACAACATCCACACCGACGCAGACCACATTCTGGTGACCTCCGGCTCTCAGCAGGGTCTGGATTTCTCCGCCCGGGTCTTTCTGGACCCCGGCGACGTGGTGCTGCTGGAGAGTCCGTCCTACCTGGGCGCCGTCAACGCCTTCAAGGCCTGCCAGCCCCGGTTCATCGAGGTGCCCACCGACGACGGCGGCATGATCATGGAGGAGCTGGAAAAGATCCTGGCCACCACCGAGCGGGTAAAGATGATCTACGTCATCCCCGATTTCCAGAATCCCACCGGCCGCACCTGGGATCTGGACCGCCGCCACCGGTTCATGGAGATCATCAACCGCTATGAGATCCCCGTGGTGGAGGATAACCCCTACGGCGAGCTGCGGTTCGAGGGTGAGTCCCTGCCCGCGCTGAAGAGCCTGGATACCAAGGGCCTGGTGATCTATCTGGGCACCTTCTCCAAGATTCTGGCCCCCGGCTATCGTCTGGGCTGGGTCTGCGCCGAGGAGCATATTCTGGCCAAGTACAACTTTATGGAGCAGGCCGCCTCCCTGCAGGCGTCCACCGTGGGCCAGATGGAGACCTCCAAGTGGATCGAGATGTTCGACCTGGACGCCCATGTGGCCACCATCCGCGCTTGCTATGACAAGCGCCGGAAGGTGATGCTGGAAACGCTGGAGCGGGAGCTGCCCCAGGGCTGCACCTGCACCCATCCCGTAGGCGGCCTGTTCGCCTGGGTGGTGCTGCCGGAATATATGGACGCCAAGGAGCTTCAGATGAAGTGCCTGGAAAAGAAGGTTGCCTTTGTTCCCGGTGGATCCTTCTTCCCCAACGGCGGCCACGAGAATACCCTGCGTCTGAACTACAGCTGCATGCCCGAGGAAAAGATCGTCCAGGGCATCACGGCTCTGTGCCAGACCATTCGCGAAAACCTGCGGTAATCCCGCGTTTCTGATGCAAGCGTTACTATTTTAAGGAGAATCTGATCCATGAAAAACGTCAAGGTGCTGATCGGCAACTACGGCAGCGGCAAAAGCGAGCTGGCGCTGAACTTCGCCATCCGGGCCGCCGCCCGGGGCGACCGGACGGAGCTGCTGGACCTGGATATGGTGAACACCTACTTCCGCCTGACCGAGCGCGGCAAGCTGGTGGAGCAGAAGGAGATCCGCCTGGTATCCCCCAACTTTGCCTGTTCCGGCATCGAGACGCTGTCTCTGCCGGCGGAGGTGTCGTCCGCCTTTGTGCTGGATTGGGACAGCGTCATCTTTGACGTAGGCGGCGACGATGTGGGCGCCACGGCCCTGGGCCGCTACCACCAGGACTTCATCAGCCTGGAGCCCGGTGCCCTGGAGGTGCTGAACGTGGTAAACATCCGGCGGCCTCTGGCCAGCACCCCGGACAAGATCCACCATCTGCAGGACGCCATGCAGCTGCATTCCCGTCTGAGCATCACCGGTATGATCAACAATACCAACCTCTCCACCATGACCAGCGCCGACGATTTGTGGGACGGCTACCTGGTGCTGCGGGAGGTGGCGGACCGCACCGGCATTCCCGTGGCGTATACCACCGGTAAAAAGGAATTTCTGGACGACTTCCTGGCCCGGAATCCGGACCCCGCCTATGTGGGCACGCCCGTCCCCATCGACGTGTACATGCACCGCGACTGGGACTCCTATATCCAGCACGGGCTGAACACCACGGATCCCCGGAAGGAGATCTATTAACCTCATGCATCCCCCGGTAATCGGGACCCTGATACATTTTCCCAAAGGAAAGGTAAAACCAGAAAAGAGGTGTAAAGTGTGGTAAGAGTTACTATCAACGAGAATCTTTGCAAGGGCTGCGGCCTGTGCGTTCGGGCATGTCCCAAGCACATCATCGCCCTGTCCAAGACGAAGATCAACGCGAAGGGCTATCATCCGGCTGAGGTCACCGATATGGAGGCCTGCATCGGCTGCACATCCTGCGCGCGTACCTGCCCTGATGTGGTGATCCGCATCGAAAAAGACTAAGGAGGATTAATCATGGCTTTGACTCTTATGAAGGGCAGCGAAGCTATTGCGGAGGCTGCCATTCGCGCAGGCGCCCGTTTCTTCTTCGGCTACCCCATCACTCCCCAGACGGAGATCCCTGAGTACATGTCCGCCCGTATGCCCGAGATCGGCGGCTGCTTCCTGCAGGCCGAGAGCGAGGTGGCGGCCATCAACATGGTGTACGGCGCTGCCGGTACCGGCGCCCGCGTCATCACTTCTTCTTCCAGCCCCGGCGTGTCCCTGAAGCAGGAGGGCATTTCCTACTGCGCAGGCGCCCGTGTTCCCGCCGTCATCGTCAACGTGATGCGCGGCGGCCCCGGTCTGGGCAACATCCAGGCCTCTCAGGGCGACTATTTCCAGGGCGTCAAGGGCGGCGGCAACGGCGACTATCACCTGCTGACCTATGCCCCCTCCTCCATCCAGGAGTTCATCGATATCATGATGTTCGCCTATGAGAAGGCCGAGAAATACCGTATTCCCGTTCTGTTCCTGGCCGACGGCATCATCGCCCAGATGATGGAGCCCGTGGAGCTGCCCGAAATGGTGGACTACAAGGTCGACCCCGAAGAGAAGCCCTGGGCCTGCACCGGCTGGAAGCCCGGCGACGATCCCGCCAAGCGCGGCGTCATCAACTCCATCTATATCGACACCGAGAGCCTGGCCGTTCACAACGACGAGCTGCAGGCCGTGTATAAGGAAGTGGTGGCCAACGAGCAGATGGTGGAGACCTACAACTGCGAGGGTGCGGAGTACATCATCACCGCCTTCGGCACCGTGGCCCGTATTGCCAAGAGCGCCATTGCCGAGCTGAAGGCCAAGGGCATCAACGTGGGTCTGGTCCGTCCCATCACCGTGTGGCCCTTCCCCTACGACGCCGTCCGCGAGGCCGCCTGCCAGGATTCCGTCAAGGCCGTCCTGGACGTGGAGCTGAACGAGGGCCAGATGCTGGAGGACGTGAAGCTGGCACTCAACGGCGCCAAGCCCATTGATTTCACCGGCCACTGCGGCAGCCAGATGCCCACCACCGATGAGATCGTCGAGAAGATTCTCAGCATGAAGGAGGGCAAGTAACATGGCCGTATTATTCGAAAAGACAAAGCTGCTCACCGATAAGCAGTTCCATTACTGCCCCGGCTGCAACCACGGCATCATTCACCGCCTGGTGGCCGAGGTCATCGACGAGATGAACCTGGACGGCAAGGTCATCGGCGTGGCCCCCGTGGGCTGCTCCGTGTTTGCCTATGACTACTTCAACTGCGACATGTACGAGGCCGCGCACGGCCGCGCACCTGCCGTGGCCACCGGCGTCAAGCGCGCCGTGGGCCCCGACACCATGGTGTTCACCTATCAGGGCGACGGCGACCTGGCCTCCATCGGCACCGCCGAGATCGTCCACGCCGCCCACCGCGGCGAGAAGATCGTCACCATCTTCGTCAACAACGCCATTTACGGCATGACCGGCGGCCAGATGGCCCCCACCACCCTGATCGGTCAGAAGACCACCACCTCCCCCTATGGCCGCGACGAGGCCTGGTGCGGTGCCCCCATCAAGATGAGCGAGATGCTGGCCGCCGTGCCCAGCTCCTACTACATTGAGCGCGTGGCCGTCAACAACACCGCCAACATCGTCAAGGCCAAGAAGGCCATTGCCAAGGCTTTCCGTTACCAGAAGGAGGGCAAGGGCTTCTGCATGGTAGAGGTTCTGTCCACCTGCCCCACCAACTGGGGTATGTCTCCCGTGGAGGCAATGACCTGGCTGGAGGAAAACATGATTCCTTACTATCCTCTGGGTGTTTACAAAGACAAGGAGGCCAAGTAACATGGAAAAGACCTTTATTTTCGCCGGTTTCGGCGGTCAGGGCATGCTCCTGATCGGTAAGTTCATGGCGATGGCCTGCATGCTGGACGGCAAGCACGTTTCCTGGCTGCCCTCCTACGGTCCCGAGATGCGCGGCGGTACCGCCAACTGCTCCGTCATCGTGTCCGACGACCCCGTGGCCTCCCCCCTGGTGGACAAGGCCGACGTGATCGTGGCCATGAACCGTCCCTCTCTGGATAAGTTCGAGGAGCATGTGAAGCCCGGCGGCGTGCTGGTGATCAACAGCAGCATCATCGACCGCAAGGCCGTCCGCGACGACATCCAGGTGGTGTACTGCGACGCCAACGCCATTGCCGAGTCCATCGGCAACCCCAAGGGCGCCAACGTGGCCATTCTGGGCGCTGTCCTGGAAAAGGTCCCCGTCACCACCGTGGAGCAGATGACCGAGGCCATCCGCATCGAGCTGGGCGAGCGCAAGGCCCGCTTCCTGGATGGCAACAAGAAGGCCCTGGTGGCCGGCATGGAAGCCGCCCGGTAAGCCCGCCCCCCCCAAAAAATACAGCAAGTCCCCGGCTGCATCGCAGCCGGGGACTCAGCTTGTCAAGAATCCTTTTTGACGAGCGCAAACGGGTGTGCCGCAGCACACCCGTTTTTTCTCACCCGTTCTCCCGGTCTTCCGCGGCGGCGGACACATTTTCCGCCACCCGAGCGGCGGCCTTGGCGTCCTCCTGCCCGGCGGTATAGGCCCGGGTCCTGGCGTCCTCCAGCTCCTTCTGCCGGGTCTTTTCGTCCCGCTCTGCCTGGCGGGCGGCCCGGCGGGCCGACACGCTGCGGCGGGTGGCCTTCACCACCTGCCACACCGTCACCAGCACGACCACTGCCAGGCCGATCCAGCCTGCGGTGCGGATGTGCCAGAAATCCCGGATGGTAAATGCGTCGTTGTACATGCCCAGATAGTACAGGGCCACGCCGCCTACCACGCACAAAAGCCCCAGCACCAGGTCCAGCACCGCCCGGACCCGGTGGGCTCCCCGGCGCACAAAGAAGCATACGATCAGCGCCAGGGCGCACCAGAACAGCGCCGGTGACTGGGCATACAGAATATTCATACAGTGACCCTCTCTCGTTTATTCGTCACAGGCTGCACTTGCCCCGGGAGATATACTTTCCGTCGGGCCCGGCCAGGACAAAGCCGTCCTCCACTGCCAGGCGGCCCCGGAGCCACACCTGCCGGATGCCGCCCCGGATGGGGAAGCCCTCATACGGCGTGTAGCCCGCCAGGCTTGTCATGTCCTCCGCCCGGAGCAGATGGTCCGCCTGGGGATCGTACACCACGATATCCGCGTCGGCCCCGGCCTGGAGCACGCCTTTCCGGGGGAACATACCGTAGAGCTTGGCGGGGTTTTCCGACAGCACCCGGCACATGGTGGCCAGGCTGATCTTCCGGGTGGTAACGCCGTAGGTATACAGCAGCTCGCCCCGGGTCTCCACCCCCGGCAGGCCGCCGGGGATCCTGGTAAAGTCCCCGCGTCCGGCGTCCTTCTGCTCCAGGGTAAAGCTGCAATGATCCGTGGACACGGTCTGGATCTCGCCCTTGCGCAGGGCGGCCCACAGGACCCGCTGGTCCTCCGTCTTGCGGATGGGCGGGGCGCAGACATAGCGGGCGGCCCGGGAATAGTCGGGGTCGTCATACACGCTGTCGTCCAGCAGCAGATACTGGGGGCAGGTCTCCACATACACCCGCTGGCCCCGTTTGCGGGCGGCCTCCACCTCCCGCAGGGCGGCGGCATTGGTCAGATGCACGATGACCACCGGGATATCCACCGCCTGAGCGATGCGCAGCAGCCGGGACACGGCCTCCGCCTCCAGGAAATCGGGCCGGGTCCGGGGATGGGAGCCCACGCCCATCTCCCCTGCGGCCTTCTTCTCGGCGATCAGCGCGTCAATGACGCCGCTGTTTTCGCAGTGAACGCCGCAGATGCCTCCCTTTTCCCTGAGCTTTTTCAGGGCGTGATACATGGCCTCGTCGCCGATCATCATGGCCGGATAGGTCATGTACATTTTGAACGAGGAGATCCCGGCGGCGTACATGTCGTCGATCTCCGCCTCGATGCCGGGGTTCCAGTCGTCGATGGTCATATGGAAGCCGTAGTCGCAGCAGCAGCTTCCGTCTGCCTTCCTGTGCCACAGCTCCAGTCCCTGATGCAGGGTCTCTCCCTTATTCGGGCAGGCAAAATCCACCACCGTGGTGGTGCCGCCCCGCAGCGCCGACCGGCTGCCGGAGAAGAAATCGTCCGCCGTTGTGGTGCTGCACACGTCCAGGTCGAAATGGGTATGGGCGTCGATGAAGCCCGGCAGCAGCAGCTGCCCCTCCACGTCGATGACCGTGGCCTCCGGCGCGGAGATGCTGCGGGCCACCCGGAGGATCTTCTCGTCCTCCACCAGCACGTCCGCCCGGCGGGTGCCCCGTCCGGACACCACTGTGCCCCCGCGAAACAGATATTTCATGGAAAATGCCCTCCTTTTCCAGGTTGATTGCATGATTCTTTATTATATCATGAAATGCGCAAAAATCCATCCCATTTTCCCGGGTTTATACCCACGCAATTTCAACAAAATGAGAATGAAATTTTTGTATACCTTGCAGAAGGAAAAAGAATTTCCTTTTTCGGAGAAATCATGTATGATAAGAGTACAACAGAACGCGCACCGCGCTCTGAAAATTGAAGGAGGAAAGAATACCATGCGGAAAATCTTAGCGACTCTGCTGGCGCTGGTCATGACGCTGGCGCTGATGGTCCCGGCTTCCTGGGGCGAGAACAAGGAGACGTATCAGCTCCCTGACTCCCTGGCGGGCAAGACCGTCATCCTGCACACCAACGACGTCCACGGCGCCATCGACAAGTACGCCAAGGTGGCTGCTCTGCGGGACGAGTGCTACGACAAGGGCGCTCACCAGGTGATCCTGCTGGACGCCGGTGACTACAGCCAGGGCTCTCCCTACGTCAGCCTCAGCAAGGGCGCAACCGCCCTGGACATGATGGCCCTGGTGGGCTATGACGTCATCACCCTGGGCAACCACGAGTTCGACTACGGCTTCCCCCAGCTGATGGAGAACCTGAAAAAGCACCAGGGCGATTTCATGGTCGCCTGCAACAACCTGGTGGACGACGAGGGTGAGCTGGTCTTCGCCCCCGGCGGCACCGCTCCCATCTATGCCGACGACAGCTACGAGACCGAGCTGTTCCGCATCGCCATTGTGGGCATTGCCACCCCCGAGAGCCAGACCAAGGCCAACCCCGCCCTGATGAAGGGCCTGAACTTCATCGGCGGCAAGGATCTGTACAAGGTCACCCAGGAGGATGTGGACATGGCCCGCAGCGAGGGGAATGCCGATATCGTCATCGCCCTGGGTCACCTGGGCGTGGACGACTCCTCCGAGCCCAACTGCTCCTATAATGTGATGCAGAACGTCAAGGGCATCGACCTGTTCATCGACGGTCACTCCCACACAGTGATGACCGCCAGCAAGGACAACAACATGATCCAGTCCACCGGCACGGGCCTTGCCTATGTGGGCGCCATCGTCATTGACAACGCCACCAAGAGCATCGAGAGCAACGGCCTCATCGACCTGTCCGCCTTCACCAAGGAGGACGCCGCCGTGAAGGCTGCCGCCGACAAGATCATCAGCGACGTCAACGCCGAGTACGGCAAGGTCTTTGCCAGAACCGACGTGGAGCTCAACGGCGCCAAGGATCCCGGCAACCGCACCGAGGAGACCAACCTGGGCGACCTGATCACCGACTCCATGCTGTGGGCCATCCGCAAGGACGCTGAGCTCACCGTTCCCGCCGAGGACGTGGTGGCCATCACCAACGGCGGCGGCATCCGCGCTGCCATCCACAAGGGCGACATCTCCAAGCTGGACGTGAACACCGTGCTGCCCTTCGGCAACACCGTGGCCGTGGTGTACGTCACCGGCGCCGAGCTGCTGGAGGCCCTGGAGGCTTCTACCTTTGCTCTGCCCAAGTCCCTGGGCGGCTTCCCCCAGATCGCCGGCATGAACATCTCCATTGACGCCACCAAGAAGTATGACGCCAATGCCGACACCTATCCCGGCTCCACCTACCATGGTCCCGCTTCCATCAACCGCGTCACCATCAACAGCGTCAACGGTAAGGCCTTTGATCCCAACAAGACCTATGCCGTGGTCACCAACAACTTCCTGGCCGCCGGCGGCGACACCTACTATGCCTTCGCTGCCGCCTCCGGCCAGTTCGACACCGGTCTGCCTCTGGACGAGGTGCTGATGGACTACATCACCACCGAGCTCAAGGGCGTGGTGGGTGAGCAGTATGCCCAGCCCCAGGGCCGCATCACCATCACCCTGCCCGCCGAGGAGCCCACCACTCCCACCAAGCCCGAAAGCCCCAAGACCGCCGATACCGGCGTGGTGGTATACGGCCTGGTGGCGGTCATGGCAGCCGGCGCTGCCGTGGTGGTCACCTCCAAGAAGCGCAAGGCCATCTGAGCGATCTCCTTTCGCTGACACCGCATCTCCCCTGCCCCGGCGGACAAGCTCCGCCGGGGCTTTTTCTGTCATGGCGCTATTCTCCAACTAAAATCACGAAAACCGCTTTTCAAATCCGGTGGGATATGCTATGATACAATTTAACAAAGAAGAATTACGAGGGCTTATGCCAGATATCGCGACTTCTTATTTTGCTGAGGAGGACACCATTCATGGCTGAGGTTGGAAAACGGGAGGTCCGGGTGGACGCCTTTGACAAGGCCACCGGACGCACCAAATATTACGAGGATCTGATGCCCCGGGACGCGCTGTATGTGCGCATCAAGCACTCCACCATTGCCCACGGCTTCGTGAAGTCCGTGGATACCGCTGCGGCGGAGGCGATCCCCGGCGTGGTGAAGGTCCTGACCTGCTTCGACGTGCCGGAGCACCCCTTCCCCACCGCCGGTCACCCCTGGTCCATGGACCCGGACCACCAGGATGTGGCGGACCGTCATCTGCTCAACCGCCATGTCCGCTACTACGGCGACGACGTGGCCGTGGTCATCGCGGAAAACGAGGTGGCCGCCATGCAGGGCGTCCGGGCCTTGCAGGTGGAGTATGAGGAGCTGCCCCTGGTGCTGGACGCCCAGGAGGCTATGAAGCCCGGCGCACCCCGGCTTCACGATGACTATCCCGACAATGTCCTCAAGCACACCGACATGAAAAAGGGCGACTATCAGGCCGCCATCCGGGAGCCGGGCCTCATCCGGGTAGAGGGCTGGTACGATACCCCCACGGTGCAGCACTGCCACATTGAGAACCACGGGTGCTTCGCCTATGAGGAAAACGGCCGCATCACCGTGGTGGCCTCCACCCAGATCCCCCATATCATCCGCCGGGTGGTGGGGCAGGCCCTGGGCCGCCCCTGGAGCGATATCCGGGTGGTAAAGCCCTATATCGGCGGCGGCTTCGGCAACAAGCAGGACGCCCTGTACGAGCCTCTGTGCGCCTGGTGCTCCACCCAGGTCCACGGGCGCTGCGTCCGCATCGACTGCTCCCGGGAGGAAACCTTCGTCTCCAACCGGGTGCGCCACGCCATCCGGTTCCACATTGTGTCCTGGCTCCGGCCGGACGGCACCTTTGCCGCCCGGAAGGTGGAGCTGTTCTCCAACCAGGGGGCCTACGCCTCCCACGGACACAGCATCGTGGCCAAGGCCATGGGCTCCTTCCCCCAGCACTATCCCTGCGACAACATGGAGTGCGACGCATGGACCGTGTTCACCAACCGGCCCGCCGCCGGCGCCATGCGGGGCTACGGTATGCCCCAGGCCTCCTTTGCCGACGAGTCCAACGTGGACGACTGCGCCAGGGCCGTGGGCATGGACCCCCTGGCCTTCCGGATGCTGAACATCATGCCCCAGGGGTACGAGGACGGATTCTCCCACAACGTCAACTATGACGATTCCTTCCGCCAGTGTCTGGAGGCAGGCAAGAAGTACATCGACTACGACAGGAAGCTGGCGGAATTTGCCAAGGACGCCGGCCCCGTCCGCCGGGGCATCGGTGTGGCCACCTTCTGGTACAACACCGCCGTGTATCCCATCTCTCTGGAGACGTCCTCCAACCGGATGCAGCTGAACCTGGACGGCAGCGTCACCATGCAGTGCGGCGAGACGGAGATCGGCCAGGGTGCCGACACCGTCTATGCCCAGATGGCCGCTGATGTGGTGGGCCTGGGCGACTATCGCAGGGTCCACGTGGTGTCCTGCCAGGATACGGACATCACCCCCACGGGCCTGGGCGCCTACGCCTCCCGCCAGACGTATGTGGCAGGGTTCTCCATCCGCCAGACGGGCCTGCTGCTGAAGGAGAAGATCCTGGACTACGCCGCCAAGCTCACCCGCCAGGCGGTGTACAACATGGACATCGCGGACGGCAATATCGTCCGCACCACCGACGGCAAGGTGCTGATGAGCCTGTCGGAGCTGGCCATGCACGCCCAGTATAACCCCAACGACTCCCTGCACATCACCGCCGAGAGCACCTACACCATCCGCAACAACGCCTATTCCTTCGGCTGCACCTTCGCCGAGGTGGAGGTGGATATCCCCATGTGCAAGGTGACGCTGAAGGACATCATCAACGTCCACGACTGCGGTAGGCTGGTGAATCCGGCCCTGGCCGAGGCCCAGGTCCACGGCGGCATGTCCATGGCCATCGGCTACGGTCTGTCCGAGCAGCTGCTGTTCGACGAAAAGACCGGCCGCCCCCTGAACAACAACCTGCTGGACTATAAGCTCTCCACCATCATGGACCACCCCCATCTGGAGGCGCAGTTCGTGGAGAATGCCGAGCCCACCAGCGCCTTCGGCACCAAGGCCCTGGGCGAGCCCCCGGCCTGCTCCGGCGCCCCCGCCATCCGCAACGCCATCTACAACGCCACCGGCGTGGCCATCGACCAGGATCCCATCACCCCCCACGTCCTTTTCCGGCGCTTCACGGAAGAGGGCCTGATCCGGGACTAAGGAGGAAACACCGCTATGTATGATATGTCAGCGCTCTACCAGGCCGAAAGCGTCCAGGACGCCATCCGCCTGCGGCTGGAGCATCCCGAGGCCCAGATCATCGCCGGAGGCACCGACGTGCTGGTGCAGATGCGGGAGGGCAAGCGGGCCGGAAAGGCCCTCATCAGCATCCAGGGCTGCCGCGAAATGCGGGGCGTGTCCCTGGATGACCAGGAAAATCTCCGCATTGGCAGCCTCACCACCTTCAGCCATATCACCGCCGATCCCCTGATCCAGCGGTACATCAACGTGCTGGGCGAGGCGGTGGACATGGTGGGCGGCCCCCAGATCCGCAACGCCGGCACCATCGGCGGCAACACCTGCAACGGCGTCACCTCCGCCGACTCCGCCTCCACCCTCCACGCCTGGGAGGCCATCATCGAGATCACCGGCAAAAACGGCGTTCGCCGGGTACCCATCAAGGATTTCTACCTCAAGGCCGGCACCGTGGACCTGCGTGCGGAGGACGGCGAGATCCAGACCGCCATCCTGATCCCCAAGGCATCCTATGACCGGACCTTCGGCCACTATATCAAGTACGCCATGCGCAACGCCATGGACATCGCCACTCTGGGCACCTCCGTCAACGCCCGGCTGAGCCCGGACAAAAAGACCTTTGAGCGGGTGCGCATCGCCTTCGGCGTGGCGGGCCCCGTGCCCCTGCGGGCGCTGAATGCCGAGGCCTTCATCAACGGCAGGGCCGTCACCCTGGAGAACATCCAGCAGTTCGGCCGCACGGTGCTGGAGGACATCCACCCCCGGGATTCCTGGCGGGCCAGCAAGGCCTTCCGCTCCCACATCGCCGTGGAGAGCGCCAAGCGCTGCCTCATCGAGTCCGTGAAGCTGGCAGGAGGTGAGCTGTAATGGCAAAGAATCAGTATCAGCTGGTCACGTTCTTCCTCAACGGCAAGGAAGTGGAGAAAATGGTGGACGTCCGGGCATCTCTGACGGATATGCTCCGCAGCGACTTCTCCATGACCTCCGTGAAGAAGGGCTGCGAGGTGGGCGAATGCGGCGCCTGCAACGTGCTCATCGACGGCGAGTGCTACAACTCCTGCCTGTACCTGGCCGTGTGGGCCGAGGGCAAGCACATCACCACCCTGGAGGGCCTCATGGGCCCCAACGGCGAGCTGTCCGACATCCAGCAGGCCTTTATGGAGGAAACCGCCATCCAGTGCGGCTTCTGCACCCCGGGCTTTGTCATGACGGCGGTGGAGATCCTGGACCGGGGCGTGTACTATGACGACGACCAGCTGCGCAAGCTGCTGTCCGGCCATCTGTGCCGCTGCACCGGGTATGAGAACATCTTCAAGGCCGTGAAAAAGACCATGCTGCGCCGCCTGGGCCGCCTGGACGACCCGTATCTGAATACCTGACCCCTCAAAATCCCCTTATGCCCCCGCATAAGGGGATTTTTTTTGAAATTTTCTGTCAGATTCCGCTGCACCGCGCGTCTAATAAACAGAAAGGAGGGAGGACATGGCCCAGGATATGGAGCAGCTGTACCGCCGCCACTATCAGACGGTGTACCGCTACGCTCTGCGGCTCACCGGCAGCGAACACGCCGCCGAGGAGCTGGCGGCGGAGACCTTTTACCGGGCCATGGTGGCCCTGCCGGATTTCCGGGGCGAGTGCGCCGCCTCCACCTGGCTGTGCCAGATCGCCCGGAACACCTGGACCTCCCTGCGGCGGAAGGAGGGCCGGTGCCAGCCCCTGGACGACACCGCCGCCCTGCCGGACAGCCGGGACTTTGCCGCCGCCTTTGAGGACAAGGACCTGGCCCTGCGCATCCACCGGCTGCTGCACCGGCTGCCGGAGCCGTACCGGGAGGTATTTCTGCTGCGGGTGCTGGGGGAGCTGTCCTTCCGCGACATCGGCAGCCTGTTTGAAAAGGGTGAAAATTGGGCCTGCGTCACCTATCACCGGGCCCGGAAGAAAATCATGGAGCAAATGGAGGGAACGCCATGAAAACCATCGACTGTGCCTTGGCCCAGGATCTGATGCCCCTGTACACCGAGGGGATGCTGAGCCCGGAATCCCGGGAGGCTCTGGAGGAGCACCTGGCCGGGTGCGAAGCCTGCCGCCGGACGGCGGACGAAATGTGCCACCCCCTGCTGGAGCCGCAGTTTCAGGAGGAGGCCCGGCTGCTGCGCCGCCTGCGGCGGCGGCGGAAAGCCCTGTGGGCAGCGGTGATCGTCCTGGCGGCGCTGCTGGTGCTGTCCGGCATTCTGCGGTATGCCGAAGCCCGGTACACCGCCCAGGCCCTGACGCCCCGCCTGACCAGGCTGAGCATTCCCGGCCAGGCCGTCCAGGAGAGCTATACGGCTGAGGACGGCAGCGTAGTCATCCAGAAGGCCCCCAACCAGAAATATCTTTACTACTTTCTTCTGCGTTCCAGCAGCAAGGACATCCCCCTGAAGCTGACGGAGGGAAAGGCCTACGGGTTCTATGACGGGCAGCTTTATCAGCTGGACGCCCAATTCTACATCCACGACACGTCCAAGGGTGTCCTGCCCCTGGGGTATGAGTCCGGCGTGGAGTTCAGCAATCAGGTGGTAAACGGCTGGCTGAACCCGCTGCCCGCTCAGGGGCAGCAGCTGGAGCTGGTGATGGTGCTGGACGAGTACCCGGACTATCTGGATCAGTCCGATCAATTCCTGCTGGAGCTGACGTATCAGCCCGCGGGCTTCGCGGCGTCGCTGCTGCCAGACGGCGACACCGCCCCACGGACGGTGCGGCTGTGGAGCGAATGAAATAGACAGAGCCCCGGGCGGCCATATCTGCCTTCCGCCGCCCGGGGCTCTGTCATGCCCAAAATGGCATTTTCCCGCCCTGCCGTATTGACAATCCCGGCGGATTTTGCTATACTGAACAAAAATTCATCTGGTTATCTAAATTTTTTTGAGATTCGTTATTCTATTTTGAAAATATCGCTATGGGAGGACGCCATGATCTTCTATACCGCCGACCTCCACTTTCACTATGAGCCCTTCCTGCCCTCCCGTCCCTTCGGCTCCGTGGAGGAAATGGACCGGGTGCTGATCGCCCGGTGGAACGCCGCCGTGTCGGAGGATGACACCGTGTATGTGGTGGGGGATGTGGGCTATAACCGGGGCCTGGTGCCGGGGGACGCGCTGGCGCGGCTCCGGGGCCATAAGCACCTGATCCGCGGCAATCACGACACCGGCTTTGAAAACGCCGGGGAGCTGTACCGCTATTTTGAGACCGTCACCGACTTCAACGAGATCGACGACGGAGAGGTCCACATTATCCTCTGCCACTATCCCATTCTCTACCGCAGGCGGGGCTATATGATCCACGGTCACCTGCACCAGGCCCGGGGCCCGGAGTACGGCATGCTGCGCCAGATGCCCCGGGTGCTCAACGCCGGGGTGGACGTGAATTTCTACCGCCCCGTGACCCTTCCCCAGCTCATCGAAAACAACCGTGCCTTCTACAGTGGGGAGAATGATGCCCTGATCCCGCCTCCCCCGCCGCCCCAGCGGCGGGTCGGTGACGGCTGGCTGCCGGGCCGGCCGGATTTCCGCCCCCTTCCGTCCCGGCCTGATTCTGATAAGGAGTGACCTATGAAGCATCGTATTCTCGCCCTATTCCTGGCCCTGTGCCTGTGTCTGCCCCTGGCGGCCTGCGGCAAAAAGCAGGGCTACGACCCCCTGGAGGGGGTGCAGACCCGGGTCGTCACCGACTCTGTCGGCCGCCAGGTGGAGATCCCCGCCCAGATCCATCGGGTGGCCCCCAGCGGCTCCACGGCCCAGATGATCCTCATGCCCATTGCCTATGATCTGCTGGCGGGGCTTTCCAGCAGTCCCAGCACGGCCCAGAAGCCCTATTTCCCGGAGGAGGTCCGCTATCTGCCCACCTTCGGCCAGTTTTACGGCAGCAAGGCCAACCTGAATATGGAGTCCCTCATCGACGCCCGGCCCCAGATCATCATCGACCTGGGTGACAAAAAGGACAGCATCGCCGACGATATGGACCGTATACAGAAGCAGACCGGCATTCCCACGGTGTTTATCGAGGCAAACCTGGACGATATGGCCGCCGCCTACCGGACTCTGGGGGATATCCTGAACCGGTCCGACATGGCGGAGTCCCTGGCCCGATTCATTGAAAAAACCGTCTCCATGGCCCGGGAGAATTCCGCAAAAATCCCCGAGAATCAGCGGCTCTCCGTGCTGTTCGGCACCGGGTCCACGGGCCTTGCCTGCAACGCCGCCGGGTCCGTCCAGGCGGACGTCATCGACCTGGTGGGGGCCGTCAACGCCATCATCCCCCAGGAGGTCAGCAACCGGGGCGGCGGCACCACCGTCAGTCTGGAGGAGGTATACGCCGTGGAGCCGGACGTGATCCTCCTGTCCACCGGCGGCCCCTACGACACCCTGACCCAGGGGGAGTGGGCGGGCCTCACCGCCGTTCAGAACGGGCGGTATTACGAGATTCCCGGCCTGCCCTATGACTGGATGAGCTCCCCGCCGTCTGTGAACCGGGTGCTGGGCATCTGGTGGCTGGGGAACCTGCTGTATCCGGAGCTGTACGACTATGACATGGTGCAGGTGGCCCGGGAATACTATGGGCTGTTCTGGCACTATGACCTGACGGAGGAGGAGGCGCGGCAGATGCTCAGCCGCTCCACCCTGAAATGAGGAACGCTATGAGAAAAATCTGCCGCGCCCTGGTTCTGTGTATGCTGCTGCTGGCGGCCTTTGACACCACCATCGCCGGACTGATCGCCGCGGCGGATAAGGACCACGCCGTGACCATGACCGACGCCGAGACCGGCACCTATTACATCGTCCGGGACAGCCGAAGCAGCGGGGGCAGCAGATGACCGCGGCGGATAAGCGCTATGCCCGGCGGTTCGCGGTGCTGGGGGCTGTTTTCCTGGCGGCGCTGCTGGGGTCGCTGCTGTTGGGGCGGTATGACCTGTCCCCGGGGCAGCTGCTGCATATGCTGTGGACAAAGGTCACCGGCGGCGCGGCGGACTGGCCCCTCAGCGACGACAAGGTGGTGTTCGCCGTGCGGCTGCCCCGGGTGGCGGCGGCGGCCCTGGTGGGAGCGGCGCTGGCGGTGTCCGGCGCGGCGTATCAGGGGATGTTCCGCAACCCCATGGTGTCGCCGGACATTCTGGGGGCCTCCACCGGGGCGGGCTTCGGCGCGGCGGTGGCCATCCTGCTGGGGGCGGGCTATTTCGGCATTTCCGCCGCTGCGTTCTGCTGCGGACTGCTGGCGGTGGCGGCGGCCTGGCTGGTCAGCCGCCTGTCCAAAGCCGACCAGGCGGTGTCCCTGATCCTGGCGGGCATGATGATCTCGTCCCTGTTTTCGGCGGGAACGTCGTTTGTGAAGCTGGTGGCGGATACCCAGCAGCAGCTGCCCGCCATCACCTATTGGCTCATGGGATCCCTGTCCTCCATCAAGGACAAGGACGTGGTATTTCTGGCCATTCCCGTGGCCTTGGGGATGATCCCCCTGTTTTTCCTGCGGTGGCGGATGAACCTGCTGACCGTGGGCGAGGAGGAGGCCCAGTCCATGGGCGTGAACACCCGGCGGCTGCGGGGCGCGGTGATCGTGTGCGCCACGCTGCTGACCTCCGCCAGCGTGGCGGTGTCGGGTATGATCGGCTGGGTGGGCCTGGTGATCCCCCACTTCTGCCGGATGCTGTTCGGGTACGACTACCGGCGGCTGATCCCCGCCGGGGCCCTGTTCGGAGCGGCATTTCTGCTGGCAGTGGACGACATTGCCCGGCTGGTGACCACCGGAGAACTGCCGCTGGGCATTCTCACGGCCTTTGTGGGCGCGCCGCTGTTTCTGTATCTCATTGCGACGGGAGGTGGACGCCGTGTCCATTGACGTAAGGGAGCTGTCCTTCGCCTACGGGCGGCGGCAGGTGCTGCGGAACGTGACCTTCCGGGCGGAGCCGGGGCAGCTGGTGGCAGTGCTGGGCCCCAACGGGGCAGGCAAGAGCACCCTGTTCCGGTGCATTCTGGGCTTTCTGCCCAGATACCGGGGAGACATTGCCCTGTGCGGCCACGCTCTGCGATCTCTGGACCGCAGAGCTCTGGCCCGTCTGGCGGCGTATATCCCCCAGACCAGCGCGCCGGTATACAACTACACCGTCCGGGACACGGTGCTGATGGGGGCGGACCCCTTTCACGCGCCGGGACGGCGGCAGCAGGAGACGGCGGACCGGGCCCTGGAGCAGCTGGGCATCCAGGACCTTTGGGACCGGGGCGTCAACGAGATCTCCGGCGGCGAGCGGCAGCTGGCCCTGATTGCCCGGGCCATGGCCCAGCAGGCCAGGATCCTTCTGATGGACGAGCCCACCGCCAGCCTGGACTACGGCAACCAGTTCCGGCTGCTGCGGCAGGTGCGGGCTCTGGCGGACAGCGGGTACACGGTGCTGCTGTCCACCCACAATCCGGAGCACGCCTTCCGGTTTGCCACCCACGCCCTGGTTTTGCAGGACGGCGGCGTCCGGGCCTGGGGCCCGGTGAAGGAGACCCTGACGGAGGAGCTGCTGCGGGATATGTACCGCATTCCCCTGACGGTGGCGGATATTCCTCTGGCCGGAGGGCCGGCGAAGGGGTGCGTATACGGGGAATAAAACGTATAGAACCCTGAAGGGGTTGACAAACGGAAACCACACGCTATAATAGGGTACACAGGTGTCATGACACCTGTGTACCCTATTACTTTACATATGCGAGGTCAATGCTATGGAAGCGGTTCGCAAATTCCTGGCCCGGAAGAACATCGTGTTCTCGGCCAGGCGGTACTTTATCGACGCCATGGGCGCCATGGCCCAGGGGCTGTTCTGCACCCTGCTGGTGGGGACCATCCTCAACACCATCGGTCAGCAGCTTCATATTGGGTTTCTGACGGAGGTGATCGTCACCCTGGGCAAGGGGGAGGGCGCCGTGACGTATACCATCGGCGGCCTGTGCTCCGCTATGGTGGGCCCGGGCATGGCGGTGGCCATCGGACGGGCGCTGGAGGCGCCGCCCCTGGTGCTGTATTCCCTGATTCCCGTGGGCTTTGCCACCAACTATATGGGCGGGGCCGGAGGGCCTCTGGCGGTGCTGTTCGTGGCGATTCTGGCGGCCGAGATCGGCAAGGCCGTCAGCAAGGAGACGAAGATCGACATTCTGGTGACACCTATCGTCACCACTCTGGCGGGCATCGGCATTGCCGCCCTGATCGCTGCACCCATTGGTACGGCAGCCAGTGCCGTGGGCCGGTTCATCATGTGGGCCACGGAGCTGCAGCCCTTCTTCATGGGCATCATCGTATCTGTGGTCATCGGCGTGGCGCTGACGCTGCCCATCTCCTCCGCCGCCATCTGCGCGGCCCTGGGGCTGACGGGGCTGGCCGGCGGCGCTGCCGTGGCAGGCTGCTGCGCCCAGATGATCGGCTTTGCCGTGATGAGCTTCCGGGAAAACCGGTGGGGCGGTCTGGCGGCACAGGGCCTGGGTACCAGTATGCTGCAGATGGGCAACATCGTCCGCAACCCCCGGGTGTGGATCCCGCCCACGCTGGCCTCCGCCATTACGGGGCCTATTGCCACCTGCCTGTTCCGCCTGGAGATGAACGGCGCGGCGGTATCCAGCGGCATGGGCACCTGCGGCCTGGTGGGCCAGATCGGCGTGTACACCGGCTGGGTCAACGATGTGGCCGCCGGGGTCAAGGCCGGCATCACCGGCATGGATTGGCTGGGGCTGGTGCTGATCTCCTTTGTGCTGCCGGCGGTGCTCACATGGCTGCTGGCCCTTCCCCTGCGGAAATGGAAATGGATCAAGGAGGGCGACCTGGCCCTGGATCTGTAAAGCCTGCAAGCGGCGTCTCTCCCGGGAGAGGCGCCGCTTTTTTTCTTCTATGGGAAACGCCGCTTGCAAACCGGGACGTCCCGGGGTAAAATGAGACAAGAAAGGGGTGAGGCGTATGCAGCCGGGGATCATGGAGCTGGATCTTCACGGAAAAAACACCTACCAGGCCCGGGTAGCCATCGACGCAGCCCTGCGCCGCTGCGGCGGCGGGGTATACCGCCTGCGGCTGATTCACGGATACCACAGCGGCACCGCCCTGCGGGACCTGTGCCGGGAATACGCCGGACACCCCCGGGTGCTGCGGCTGGTGACCGGCAGCGGCTCCACGGAGCTGGTGCTGCGGGAATTTTAGGGGAGAAAGCAGGATGAAAGCGGATGTGTGCCGCCTGCGAAAAAGTAACATTTGCCTTTTGAGGGAATGTATGCTATGCTGGGGAGGCGTTGGGCCGGAAACCCGGCGCCACTACGGGAAAAGAGGGAAAGCATCATGAAAACTTATCAGGAAATGACCCTTGCGGAGCGGCAGGCGGAATACGCCGCCCTGTGCAGGACCCACCAGAAGCAGAAGGCCCTGGGGCTGGAGCTGAACATGGCCCGGGGCAAGCCCGGCCGGGAGCAGCTGGATATGGTCATGGAGATGTACAACATCCCCCTGACTGCCGACGACTTCATCACCGACGGCATTGATGCGCGAAATTACGGCTATGTGGCGGGTATTCCCATTGCCCGGAAGCTGTTTGCAGACCTTCTGGGCTGCAAGCCCGGCCAGGTCATCGCCGGAGGAAACTCCTCCCTGGAGTTGATGTTCGACGCCGTGTCCAAGGCGTATACCCACGGCCTGCTGCACAGCGAGAAGCCCTGGGGCAAGCTGGACCGGGTGAAGTGGCTGTGCCCGGTGCCGGGATACGACCGGCATTTTAAGGTGACGGAGTCCTTCGGCATGGAGCTGATCCCCGTGACCATGACGGAGAACGGGCCGGATATGGACCAGGTGGAGCGGCTGATCCGGGACCCGGAGGTCCGGGGTATGTGGAACGTGCCCAAATACTCCAACCCCACGGGCATCATCTATTCCGACGAAACCATTCGCCGGCTGGCCGCCATGAAGCCCGCCGCGCCGGACTTTATGCTCATGTGGGACAATGCCTACTGCGTCCACGAGCTGGAGGGGGATTTCGTGCCCTTCCCGGACATTCTGTCCCTGTGCGCGGAGTACGGCAACGCCGACATGGTGTATGAGTTTGCCTCCACCAGCAAGATCACCTTCCCCGGGGCGGGCATTGCCTGCGGCGCGGTCAGCGAGGCCAACGTGGAATACTTCAAGAATCTGCTGAACATCCAGATCATCAGCTACGATAAGATGAACCAGCTGCGCCATGTGCGGTATCTGAAGGATAAGGAGACCACTCTGGCGCTGATGCGGCGTCACGCGGCCATTCTGGGGCCCAAGTTCCGCACGGTGGAGGACGAGCTGAACCGCCATCTGTCCCCCTGCGGCATCGCCCGGTGGAGCCATCCCAAGGGCGGCTATTTCGTCAGTCTGGACGCCATGCCCGGAACCGCCAAGCGGGCGCTGGAGCTGTGCCGGGACGCCGGCGTCACCATGACCGCCGCCGGGGCCACCTTCCCCTATGGCGTGGACCCCCAGGACAGCAACATCCGCATTGCCCCGTCCCTGCCGCCCATCCACGAGCTGGAGCAGGCCATCGCCATTCTGTGCGACTGCCTGCGTATGGCGGCCCTGGAAAAGCTGGGCGTATAAGACGATCAGCTCAGCGCCGCACCCGGAAGGATGCGGCGCTGAGCTTGTCAAGAATCCATTTTGTCAGGCCGCTGCCGGCAAATTCGGCTGCCGGGGGCAGCTACTCCGCCAGGAAGCCCAGCTGCCGCAGGCGGTCCGTCAGCTGACGGTAGGCCTCCTCATCGGGGCAGGACAGGGTATGCAGATGGACGCCCTCCGTCAGCTGGGACAGGGGCGCGGCCCCCTTCATGCGGTTCATGAACTGCTCCACATCCAGGCGGCTGTGCAGGTGCAGCGGCGCAGACAGCTGGCCGTATACCGGGTGGTCCACAATGACGTCGATGACCGTGCAGCCGCAGTCCACCATGGCGTTGAGCTCGTCCCGGGTACCCGCGCCGTCGTGGCGGCAGGCCACCTGGCGCACCGTGCCGTCTCCGGGGGCGGGGATCACATAGCCCCGGGCGGTGGCGGTAATGGCCTGGCCTCCGGCCCGCAGCAGGGCCACGTCCCCCACAATGATCTGGCGGCTGACGCCCAGCTCTCGGGCCAGGACAGTGGCGCTGATGGGCTGCTGTGCTTCATGGAGCCGGGCGCTGATCCGGCTCCGTCGTTGTTCGGCGGTCATTTGAGAGAGCTCCCTTCCTGTTTTTCCCCTATCATACACCATGACGGCGCCGGATGGCAAGTGTTTTTGCCAAAGTAATCCCCGGTCCCATCTGCCCCCTTGACAGAAGCGCCGCCGGATGGTACACTATCCGTATATAAAGAATACAATGCGCAAGTGCCTGTGCCGCCGGTTGGGCGGCGCGGGAGAATAGTGAATCAGGTGTGAATCCTGAACGGTACCGCCGCTGTATACGGGGAGGCCGCGCACATGGGACGAAAGTCCGTCACTGGGAAACCGGGAAGACCGTGCGCCGCTGCTGATCCGCCAGTCAGAAGACCTGCTTGCCGCCATGCTGTCCCCGCTGCGCGCCCTACGGCGGAGGATGGGTCCGATCGCGGGAAACCGGCCGCGCCAATGGAGCATTGGCGCGGTTTTTTTGCAAGCCTGAGCGCGGCACAGCCGCAGCTTTCCACGGGGCGGGCAGGGGCAGCCACTCCCGCCCGCCCCCTACCTCATTTTCTGTCAGGAGGACGAACAAATGCTCATTAACTGGTTCCGGGACCAGGATCACCTGGTCTATATCAACGGCGAGACCCAGCTGGCCCAGCTGGAGAAAACCCTGCGCTTTCCCGGCCTTCAGGAGGCGGCAGAGGCCCTGCGGGACAACCCCAACCCCGAGGGCTACACCATCAAGAGGCCCAAGCGCACCTGCGGCCGCCTGTTCGTGCCGGATCTGACCTTCGGCAAGCACATTGAAATGGGCGAGAACGTGTTTTTCTACATGGGCGAGATGGCGGAGTGCTATGTCATCTATTGGCCCGGCAAGCCTGTAACGGAGGTGCACCATGGAGAAGTGTGAGGCCCTGTCCACCAAGCCCGAGGAGTGCCGCTACTCCTTCTTCCAGCACACGGCCTGCGAGTTTTTTCCCTGCCACGAGACGGCCCATCCGGAGGATTTCAACTGCCTGTTCTGCTACTGTCCTCTGTATGCCCTGGGCGACCGGTGCGGCGGCAACTTCCGCTATGTCGGCGACGGCATCAAGGATTGCAGCGCCTGTCTCCTGCCCCACGGGCGGAAAAGCTACAGCTATGTCACCGGGAAGTTCGGCCAGATCGCGGAGCTGGCAAAAAAGAACCGCCATACGGAAGAATAAATAGATGAAATCCCCCCTGCCCTTTGGCAGAGCGTTCGTAAAACAGTCAATGGAGCGTATCGATACAGATACGCTCCATTTCTCATGCCGACATACTATGCAGCAGGGCGCAGCCCCTTGGCTCTCCCTTTGGGAGAGCTGTCACCGCAGGTGACTGAGAGGGTCTTGCCGTTTGCCCTCTCCGTCCTCGCTGCGCTCGGCCACCTCTCCCAAAGGGAGAGGCAAGGGAAACTGTCTTATGACCCCCTGCCGGTTGGCAGGGGGGATTTTGTGTCTCAATAGAAAAGATCGTCCAGCTCCATGGTGGCATAGGCGTTCAGGTCCAGCCCCGCCCGGCGGCCCGCCAGATACTCGTAGTACCCCTGGGCGCCGATCATGGCCCCGTTGTCGCCGCAGAGGCTCAGAGGCGGCAGATACAGCCGGTACCCGGCCTTTTCACAGGCCCTCTCCAGGTCTCCCCGGATGATGGTGTTGGCGGCCACCCCTCCGGCGGCCACGATGCACCGGCGTCCCCGGAGACGGGCGGCCTCCATGGCCCGGGGCACCAGCTCGTCGGACACCGCCTGGTTGAAGTCATGGGCCAGGGCGGCGGCGTCCAGGGGCTCCCCCTTCTGTTCGGCGTTGTGAACCAGATTTACCACAGCGGTTTTCAGCCCCGAAAAGCTCATGTCCAGAGGTGCGCCCTCCACATGGGCCCGGGGCAGGACGTATTTCCCGCCGGGGGACTGGGCGGCCAGCCGGTCCATGGGCTTTCCGCCGGGGTACGGCAGGCCCAGCACCCGGGCGGCCTTGTCGAAGCACTCCCCCGCCGCGTCGTCCCGGGTGGCACCCAGGACCTCCATATCCGTGTAGCCCTTCACGTCCACGATCAGGGTGTTGCCGCCGGACATGGCCAGCGCCAGAAACGGCGGCTCCAGCTCCGGAAACGCCAGGTAATTGGCGGCGATATGGCCCCGGACGTGGTGCACCGGGATCAGGGGAACCCCCAGGGCGTAGGCGGCGGACTTGGCGAAGCTGACCCCCACCAGCACCGCGCCGATGAGGCCCGGGGCATACGTCACCGCCACGGCGTCGATGTCCTTCCGGGTCAGGCCCGCATCCCGCAGGGCCTGATCCGTCAGACCGGCAATGGCCTCCACATGCTTGCGGGAGGCGATCTCCGGCACCACGCCGCCGTACAGGGCGTGCATGTCCGCCTGGGACAGGATGGCGTCCGACAGCACCGTCCGCCCGTCCCGCACCACCGCCGCGGCAGTCTCGTCGCAGGAGGATTCAAAGGCCAGAATATTCATTTGCTCTCCTCCCCAAAGGTCCGGGTCAGGATCAGGGCGTCCTCCCGGGGCAGATCATAGTAGTTCCGGCGGCGTCCGGCCTCCCGGAAGCCGAACTGGGTATACAGGGCAATGGCGGCGACGTTGCTGGGCCGGACCTCCAGGGTCAGGAAGGCCAGGTGGTTGGCCCGGGCGAAGCGCAGGAACACGTCCAGCAGCTTCCCGGCCACGCCCCGGCGGCGATACGGGGGAAACACCGCCACGTTGGTGATATACCCCTCGTCGGCGGCCACCAGCAGCCCGGCATAGCCCACCGCCTCCCCTGTGGCGGCGTCCTCCGCCACCAGAAAGGCCGCGCACTCATTGTCCAGCTCCTCGGCCAGCATTTTCCGGGACCAGGGCCGGGAGAAGCAAGTGCGCTCCAGCTGCTCCAGAGCGTCCAGATGATCTGCCGTCATGGGTACAATGTTGATGTTGTTCATAATTTCCTCGGTTTTACGCGATGTTATTCCACGGTGACGCTTTTGGCCAGGTTCCGTGGCTTGTCGATGTCGCAGCCCCGCTCCAGGGCGATGTAGTACGCCAGCAGCTGCAGGGGTGCCACACCCAGCTGGGGCAGCAGCATAGGCTCCACCTCCGGCACCGTCAGCACCCGGTCTGTCCGAGCCAGCATAGCCTCCCGGTGGGTCTCGGTGGTCAGGGCCAGGACGCGGGCGCCCCGGGCCTGTACCTCCACCACGTTGCTCATGGCCTTGTCAAACAGAGGCCCGTAGGTGCTCAGGGCGATAACCGGTGTTCCCTCCTCGATCAGGGAGATGGTGCCGTGCTTCAGCTCGCCGGAGGCATACGCCTCGGAGTGGATATAGCTGATCTCCTTGAGCTTCAGGCTTCCCTCCAGGCTCAGGGCATAGTCCAGGTTCCGACCGATGAAGAACACGTCGTCCCGTCCGGCGAAATCCTTGGCCATCTCCCGGATCCGGTCCGCCTGGGCCAGCACCTGCTCCAGCTTTTCCGGAAGATCCAGGATATCCCGGATCATGGCGGTGTATGTCTCGTAGTCCACGGTGCCCATGACCTCGCCGAAGTACAGGCCCAGCAGGTTCAGCACCGCCATCTGGGTGCTGTAGGCCTTGGTGGTGGCCACGGCGATCTCCGGCCCGGCCCAGGTATACAGCACGTCGTCGGACTCCCGGGCAATGGAGGAGCCCACCACGTTGACGATGGACAGAATGCGGGCGCCCCGCTTTTTGGCCTCCCGCAGGGCGGCCATGGTATCCAGCGTCTCGCCGGACTGGCTGATGACGATGACCAGATCCCGTTCCCCTACGATGGGGTCGCAATAGCGGAACTCGGAGGCCAGGCACACCTCCACGCTGCGGCGCAGCATCCGCTCCAGGTTATACTTGCCCACCATGCCCACATGGTACGACGAGCCGCAGGCCACGATGTAGATGCGGCCGATGGCCCGGATCTGCTCCGGGGTCATGGTCAGGTCCTGAAGCACCACGCGGCCTCCCTGGATCCGGGCGGCGGTGGCCTTGCGGATGGCGGCGGGCTGCTCCATGATCTCCTTGAGCATGAAGTGGGCGTAGCCGCCCTTTTCCGCGGCGTCCACCTCCCAGTCCACATGGTGGTGCTTCTTCTCCACCGGGCGCAGCTGGCGGTCGTATACCCGGATGCCGCTGCGGGATAGGATGGCCAGCTCCCCGTCGTCCATATAGGCGATGTCCCGGGTGTGGCGGATCAGGGCCGTCACGTCGGAGGCGATGAAGTTCTCGCCGTCGCCGAAGCCCAGCAGCAGGGGCGCGTCCTTCCGGGCGGCCACCAGCCGGTCGGGATAGTCGGCGCAGATGATGCCCAGGGCATAGGCCCCGTCCACCGCGTGGAGCAGCCGGTTCATGGCCTCGAAGAAGTCGCCGCAGTCGCTGTAGTAATAATCCAGCAGCTGGGCCACCACCTCGGTGTCCGTCTCGGAGCGGAAGGTGTAGCCCTTTTGCAGCAGCTCCTCCTTCAGCGCGATGAAGTTCTCGATGATGCCGTTGTGGACCACGGCGAACTTGCCGCTCTGGCTCAGATGGGGGTGGGCGTTGACGTCGCTGGGCTCGCCGTGGGTGGCCCAGCGGGTGTGCCCGATGCCCAGGGTGCCCGGCAGGTCCGCGCCGTCATGGCTCATCTCCCGCAGCACCTGGACCCGGCCCTTTTTCTTGCAGACCCGCAGCACGCCGTCGCCGCACACGGCCATACCGGTGGAGTCATAGCCCCGGTATTCCATGCGCTCCAGGCCCTCCAGCAAAATAGGGGCGGCCTCCTGGCGGCCTACGTATCCGATAATTCCACACATAAAAAAATTCCTCCTGATCTGTTGAAATGGGGAGGACAAACACGCAGATGATTTGCCTCATTCTCCGGTCGCAGCATCTCTGTTTTGCGGTCGCCCGCATATTTGCCCGCTGCGTGCGCGCCCGGACGGCGCGGGAGAGCTCCCGCCGAAGGCTCGATACTCTCTCCTCCTCGTTATCCTGCCGGGAAGCGGCAGGCACATGGCGCTTTGTATGGGTTTTTCCCGGGGGCCTCCTTTCGCGGTTCTGCGTTCTGTATATCAAACGGCCTCAAGGCCGGATGAAGCGGTATAACTCAGCTTGTCAAAAAAGGCTTTTTTGACAAGCTGAGTGCAGTTTTTCAGAACTTAAAAAGTCCTGAAAAACTTGTGATTGCAAACGAAAGACACCCCTGATGGGTTTCTTTCGTAACTATCTTCCTTTTCGATGGCGAAAAATTTCTGAGTTTTCGACAGCCTCGGTATAACTTTCTCTCATCGGCGCATACTGGCCATAGAAGGGGGAATGCCTGTGGCCACTGCTTTTTTCCGCACCATCATTCTGTATCTGCTGCTGATCGTGGGCCTGCGTCTGACGGGAAAGCGCCAGATCGGCGAGCTGGAACCCATCGAGCTGGTGCTGACCATGCTGCTGTCGGACCTGGCGTCGGTGCCCATGCAGGATTTCGATTCGCCGCTGATCAACGGGGTGGTTCCCATCCTGACGCTGCTGGCCCTGACCACGCTGCTGAGCTATATCAGCTTCCGCAGCGGGCGGTTCCGGTCCCTGATCTGCGGGGAGCCGGCCATTGTGGTGCGCTGCGGCAGGCTCCAGCAGCGGGCCATGCGCCATAACCGCATGACGGTGGACGAGCTGATGGAGGAGCTGCGGGGCCAGGGGGTCACCAACCTGAAGGACGTGAAATACGCCGTGCTGGAAACCAGCGGCCAGGTATCGGTGCTGCTGCGGTCCGACGCCCAGCCGGTGACGCCCGCGCAGCTGTCCATGAACGCGGCGGACGATCCGTTCCTGCCGGTGCTGCTGATCAACGACGGGCGGCTGCTGCGGGACAACATGAAGAAAATGGACGTGGACGACGCGTGGCTGCGCCGGCAGCTGAAGCGGGAGCACCTGAAGGACCCGTCTCAGGTGTTTCTCCTGTCCCTGGACCAGGGGGGCAACGTGATCTGCCAGGCCAAGGAGGACGTATGAAGCGGTTTCTGATCGTTCCCTCGCTGGTGCTGGCGGCTCTGCTGGCCCTGTGCATTCTCAACGCGGCGGCTCTGAACCGCCGGACCGGCCGGTGGATGGACCAGGCGGACCGGATCGCCCAGCTGGCGGCCCAGCAGCGCTGGGACATGGCCCGGGAGGCCATGGACGCCCTGGCGGACAGCTGGGACGGGGCCCAGGATTATCTCCATGTGGTCATCCACCACGAAACCCTGGACGCGGCCCAGGTGACCCTGTCCCGGTGCCGGACCCTGTGCCGGCTGGAGCAGGGGGATGACCTGCTGCCGGAGCTGACGCAGCTGCGCCAGCAGCTGGAGCTGCTGGACGAGCTGGAGCGCCTGAGCCTGCGGAATATTCTGTAGCCCTTACTTCTCACTCAGGAGCTTGTTCAGCTCGCTCATGAAGGTGTTGATATCCTTGAACTGGCGATACACCGAGGCAAAGCGGACGTAGGCCACCTCGTCGGCCTTCTTCAGCTTCTCCATGACCTTCTCGCCGATGGTCCCGGTGCTGATCTCCCGCTCCAGGGAGTTTTGCAGTTCCTGCTCGATCTCGGTGACCATGCGCTCCATTTCCGCCACGGATACCGGGCGCTTTTCGCAGGAGCGCTGGATGCCCCGCAGCACCTTGCTGCGGTCGAAGCTCTGGCGGCTGCCGTCCTTCTTGATGACCACCATCGGCAGATACTCAATGGTCTCATAGGTGGTAAAGCGCTTCTCGCAGGACAGGCACTCGCGCCGCCGGCGGATGCTGGCTCCCTCGTCCGCAGGACGGGAATCCACCACCTTGCTCTCGCGGTAGCCGCAATAGGGACATCTCATGGGTCTCTCCTCCTTTGTGGTGATACTCCATGGTATTATACCACATATCGCCGGATTATGGTAGACCCAAATTTCACTTTTCTTCCGGGGGCACCGGGTCCCGGCCCAGAAAGCGGTATTCCGCCCAGCGGCGGCCGTCCATGGTCCGGATCCGGGCCAGGCAAAACAGCTCCGTCAGGGGAAAGGGCCGGTCCTCGCCATAGGGCAGGGCCAGCCGCAGCTGCCGCCCCTCCCGGCGGCACATGGCCCCCGGCGGCAGGGGCAGCGGGCAGTCCCCGGGTCCGGCGGGGCGCCAGGCAGGCTCCCGGCTCCCGCAGGGCTCCGCCCCGGCCCACCGGACCCCGCCCAGGGAGGCCGTCAGGCGGCGGGAAAACCGGCGGCGCAGCCGCCCGCCCTCCAGAAGCCCCAGGTCCAGGCGGCCCTCCTCCCCCTGGACCCAGGCCCGCCACAGCCCCGGCTCCGGGTCCGGGCACCGCAGCTCGAACACCGTGTCCTGCCCGGCGGCGGTCACGGTCATGGTTCCGGCGGCCCGGCCCCCGATATACACAGGATACGTCATGCAGCGCGCCTCCTCTCCCGGCAGTGTATGCCCGGGATCGCGCAAAAATGCCCCGCCCTACGGGCGGAATTATTTCGATAGCCTTGGCTCCCCCTTTGGGGGAGCTGTCGGCGCAGCCGACTGAGAGGGGAAATCGCCGAAACTCCTACAGGCCCTCTCAGTCACCTTCGGTGACAGCTCTCCCGGAGGGAGAGCCAAGTAAAAATGGGCTTCGCCCTTTCCGGCGACCCCCAAAAAACTCCCCGGCGGACGCAGGGTCCGCCGGGGAATTTTCCGGCTCCGGGGAAGGTTATGTACCCTCCGCCGGGCCGCTATACCAATCTGCTGCGGGGCAGGCCGAAGCTCACCGCAATGGCGTCGTCCACCCTCTCCATCACCGCGCCGTCCACCCGGCCCATCCGCTCCCGCAGGCGGCGTTTGTCCAGGGTGCGGATCTGCTCCAGCAGGATCACGGAATCCTTGGGCAGGCCGCAGCACTGGGCCGCCACCTCGATATGGGTGGGCAGCTTGGCCTTGCCCATCTGGGAGGTGATGGCCGCCGCGATGACGGTGGGGCTGTGGCGGTTTCCCGTGTCATTCTGGACGATGAGCACCGGGCGCACGCCCCCCTGCTCGCTGCCCACCACCGGGCTCAGGTCGGCATAATAGATCTCGCCGCGCTTGACATTCGTATCCACAAACGTTCACACTCCGCCGGAAGAAGTACCCGAAGCATCGGGTCACTTTCATTCTCCCACGCAGCCGGGGAATTTATACCCGGTTTTCCCGCCCCGTTTCATTCTATGGAGCCGGGGCGGCCAGTGTGCGTCAGAACCGCAGCAGCAGCTCCCGCTCGGTGACCTGCCCGTTTTGCAGGTACACCCGGGGCACCCGCTTGCTGACGGCGCAGGTCAGCTCATAGGGGATGGTCCCCGCCTGGGCGGCCATGGTCTCCACCGGGTTCCGGGGCCCGAAGATCTCCACCTCGTCCCCCACGTCCACCCCGGGCAGGTCCGTCAGGTCGATCATGGACATATCCATGCAGATGCGGCCCCGCTGGGGCGCGGGACCCTTGGCGGTCATCAGGCTGCACCGGCCGGACAGGCACCGGAAGAACCCGTCGGCATAGCCGTAGGGCACCACGCCCATGCGGGTGCGGCGCTGGGTGGTGAACAGCCGTCCATAGCTGACGGAGGTGCCCGGCTCATAGGTCTTGGTGGTGCTGATGGTGGTTTTCAGGGTCATCACCGGCCGCAGGTCCAGCCCCTTGGCAAACTCCCCATACCCATACAGCAGCAGGCCCGGGCGCACCATGTCCAGGTGCATCTCCGGATAGCAGGCGGTGGCCCCGGTGTTGGCGCAGTGGCGCAGGGGGAAGCGCCTGCCGCGCTTTTCCTCCACCGCCCGGATCACCCGGCAGAACAGGTCAAACTGCCGGCGGGTATAGGCCACGCTGTCCGGGTCCGGCTCATCGGCCACGGCAAAGTGGGTGAAGATGCCCTCGGCCTCCAGCCCCGGCAGGGCGCAGGCCTGGCAGATGCCCTCCACGCCGCCGTCAAAGTGGCTGCCGTCGCAGAGATAGCCCAGCCTGGACATGCCGGTATCCACCTTGATGTGGATCTTCAGCGTGCCGCCCAGGGCCGTGGCCTCATGGCTGTATTCCAGGGCCTTGGCCTTGCAGGTGACGGCCTGGGTAATGTGGTGCTCTATCAGTCGCCCCACCTGCTCCTTGGGGGTGTGGCCCAGGATCAGCACCGGCATGGAGACGCCGTTGGCCCGCAGCTCCATGGCCTCGTCAATGCTGGACACCGCCAGATAATCCGCCCCCAGGTCCTGGAGGGTCCGGGCCACCTGCACGGCCCCGTGTCCGTAGGCGTCGGCCTTTACCACGCCCAGAAAGCGCACGTCCGGCCCGATATGCCGCCGCAGTCGGCGATAGTTGTGGGCCAGTGCGTCCAGGTCGATCTCCGCCCAGGTCCTCCGCAGTGTAGATTCCATGATGATAGCCTCTCTTTATTCTGAAGTAAAGGACAGCAGCCGGGCCGTCAGCACCACGCGGCTGTCCTGGGTAAACTCGGCATACAGCGGCGCGCCGCCGCCGTCCAGCCACACGGTGCACAGCACCTTGCCGCCGGCGGCGGTGGTGTCCAGGGCCAGACGCAGGCAGTCGGCCCCATCCAGGGTCTCCCGGCCCGCCTCCGCCAGATAGCCCTCCGCCACGGCGTGCAGCAGCCACGGCAGGCAGTTGGCCGGAGCCACGTCCCGCAGACTTCCGGCGGACAAAGCCGCCCCGTCGTAGGAAACCGTCAGATCCTCCCCGCTGACGCTGGCCGTCAGGCCCGCCAGATCCTCCGGGGCGGTAACGGTGGTCCCGGCGCCGGTGGGGGTCCAGTCACAGGACACGGTGAACGTGCGGTTCTCCGTCTCCAGGTGGCAGGTGATCTCCGCCTCCATATGGGCGGCCTGCATATCCCGGTACCGCTGGCGCAGGGCGTCCGTCTGGGACGCCGTTTTCCTCCCGCAGCCGGCCAGCAGCAGCGCCGCCGCCAGCAGCCATACCAAGCATTTTTTCACGGTAAACCCTCCCTTTCCGGAAGGCTCTCCGCTATCCCAGCGATGTTCTCTATCTATTGCAGCTTGCCGAAAAAGCCTCGCAGAGTTTGCCGCCCGCAGGCGGCAAATAAAGTGCAATCCGTTTTTTGCGGCGGCGTGTACGTCGCAAAAAACACTTCTCAGTCTGCAAGTGTGGAATTTGTTCGCTTTCAGCGAACAAATTATGCGCGCGGCAGGCTGCGAATCTTTTGTTTTAAAAGGGCAAAGCCCTTTTAAAACAGTGTCTGTCACTCCGTTACCTCCCGCAGAGCGGCAGGAATGCGGTCCAGCAGGTCCGACGGGGTCATGCCCCACAGGCCCACGTCCCGGGCGGCCAGGTCCCCGGCCCGTCCGTGGAGCCACACCGCCGCGCAGCAGGCGTCCATCGGCGCAAGGCCCAGGCCCAGCAGGCTCACCAGCATCCCCGACAGCACGTCGCCGCTGCCGCCCTTGGCCATACCGCAGTTGCCGGTGGAGTTCACCATCCGCCGCCCGTCCGGGGCGGCAATGACCGTGCCGGGGCCCTTGAGCACCAGATACACCCCGTGCCGGGCGGCAAAGTCCGCTGCGGCCTGCTCCCTTCCCCGGGACAGGTCGCCGCCCGCCCGGAGGAATTCTCCCTCATGGGGCGTCAGCACCGTGGTGCGGCCCCGGCGCAGGGACAATGCATCCATATGCCCGGAAAGGGCGTTTATGCCGTCGGCGTCCAGCACCAGGGGCCGGTCCAGGTCCAGCAGCCGCCGGACCAGGGCGTCGCACCCGGGGCCGCGCCCCAGGCCGCAGCCCACCAGCACCGCATCGCAGCCCCCGGCCCGCCGCCGGATGGGCTCCTCCGCCTCCGGGGACAGCCTTCCCTCCCGGGACGGCAGGGGAAACGGCATGACCTCGTCGCACTTGGCCGCCGCCACCGGCCACACCGGCTCCGGAACCCCCAGATACACCAGGCCCGACCCGGTGCGTACCGCCGCCCGGCCTGCAAACACCGCCGCGCCGGAAAAGCCCACGCTGCCGCAGATACACAGCACCTTGCCGAAGGTGCCCTTGTGGCCCATGGGGTCCCGCCGGGGCAGACTCCCCCGGACCCACGAAGCCGTGATCTCCTCCATGCCGTCACCTCCCGGATTTTCCCTTAGTATAGCACGGTTTTGCGGCGATGGCGAGGTTTTTTTCCCGGTCCGCCCGGAATATTTGGTTCCTCCGGCCTTGACAGCGCCCCAGTGAAAAGAGTATAAATAGGTAACTGAACACAAGGAGGTATCCGCCATGCATTCTTCTACTCAACAGTTTGTCCGGGCCATGGACGCCAAGGACATCAAGCACTCCGACCCGGAGGCCGCCGCCGGCGGCCGGGAAACCGTCACCGTGATCTACAGCGGTGAGAATATTCCCTCCATCCGCATGCGCTTTTTCTTCGACCAGGACTGCCAGGATGTGGCCATCCGGGTATTTGACCTGGTGAAGGTGCCCGAGGCCAAGCTGGATGTTCTCCTGAAGGCCATCAACGCCGTCAACCGGCGCTTCCGCTTTGCCAAGTTCGTTCTGGACACCGACGACAACAGCGTCCAGGCCGAGCTGGACGCCGTATTCCGCAGCCACGACGTGGGGGAGATCTGCCTGGAGCTGATGGCCCGCTGCGTGGACATCTGCGACAAAGCGTATCCCGATCTGATGAAGGCCCTCTGGGCCTGAGTCGAGCCCCGTCGATTTTGGGGATTGAGTCCGGCGGTTCGATGTGTTATACTGGACTTACTTTTTCAGGAGGCAAGCTGTATGACACTCAATGAACTGAAAGTCGGCCAGTCCGGGGTCATCACCGCCGTGGGCGGGGACGGGCCCCTGCGCTGCCGTCTGTTGGATATGGGACTTATTCCCCGGACCGCCGTCCGGCTGCAAAAGGTAGCCCCCATGGGGGACCCCATCGAGATCCGCGTCCGTGGGTACGAGCTGACCCTGCGGGTGGAGGATGCCATGAATATCCAGGTAAAGGGGGAGACGGTATGATCTTTGCCTTAGTCGGCAACCAGAATTGCGGCAAGACCACGCTTTTCAACGCCCTCACCGGCTCCAACCAGCATGTGGGCAATTTCCCCGGCGTCACCGTGGACCAAAAGACCGGCGAGATCCGGGGAGAAAAGGGCTGCTCCGTGGTGGATCTGCCGGGGATTTATTCCCTGCGGCCCTATACCCAGGAGGAGATCGTCTCCCGGGACTACATCCTTCAGCAGAAGCCCGACGGCATCATCAACATCGTGGACGCCACCAACATCGAGCGCAACCTCTATCTGACGCTGCAATTGCTGGAGCTGCGGGTGCCTATGGTGCTGGCCCTGAACATGATGGACGAGGTCCGCGCCAACGGCGGCACCGTGGATGTGCAGAAAATGAGCCGCACGCTGGGCATTCCGGTGGTGCCCATTTCCGCCGCCAAGGGCGAGGGCGTGTCGGAGCTGGTGGACCAGGCACTCTCTGTGGCCCGGGGCCATGTGCTGCCTAAGGTCACGGACTTCTGCGCCGACGACTCCGCCGTTCACCGCTGCATCCACGCGGTGGTCCACCTGATCGCCGACCACGCCGACCGCATGGGCGTTCCGGCCCGGTTCTGCGCCGCCAAGCTCATCGAGGGCGGCGACGATCTGGCGGACCGGCTGGCCCTGGACCAGAACGAACGGGAGCTGCTGGAGCACTGCATCGTCCAGATGGAGACGGAAACAGGCCTGGACCGCAACGCCGCCCTGGCGGACATGCGGTACGCCTTCATTGAAAACGTGGTGGACGCCTCGGTGGTCAAGTGCCACGAAAGCCGGGAGCACGCCCGGTCCGTGCGGCTGGACCGTCTGCTGACGGGGCGATTCACGGCGGTGCCGGTATTTTTGGGCATCATGCTGCTGACGTTCTGGCTGACCTTCGACGTCATCGGCCAGCGGCTGTCCGACTGGCTGTCTGTGGGGGTGGACGCCCTGACGGCGGTGGCGGACCGGGCGCTGACGGCCTACGGCATCAACCCGGTGGTACACAGCCTTATCGTGGACGGCATTTTTGCCGGTGTGGGCAGCGTGCTGGTGTTTCTGCCCATCATCGTGACGCTGTTTTTCTTCCTGTCCATTCTGGAGGACACCGGCTACATGGCCCGGGTAGCCTTCGTCATGGACAAGCCCCTGCGCAGGATCGGCCTGTCCGGCCGCAGCATCGTTCCCATGCTCATCGGCTTCGGCTGCTCCGTTCCCGCCATCATGGCCACCCGCACGGTATCCTCGGACCGGGACCGGAAAATGACCATTTTGCTGACGCCGTACATGAGCTGCTCGGCCAAGATCTCCATCTATGGCTTTTTTACGGCGGCGTTCTTTCCCCGCTACCGGGCTCTGGTGATGATCGGCCTGTATGTGCTGGGCATCGCCATCGGCATTGCGGCGGCCCTGATCATGAACAAGACCGCCTTCCGCGGAAAGCCTGTGCCCTTTGTCATGGAGCTGCCCAACTACCGGCTGCCCAGCGCCAGAAGCGTGGCCCTGCTGCTGTGGGAAAAGGCCAAGGATTTCCTCCAGCGGGCGTTCACGGTGATCTTCTGGGCCACCATCGTCATCTGGTTCCTCCAGAGCTTCGACACCCGGCTCAACGTGGTGTCCGACAGCTCCGGCAGTCTGCTGGCCCTGATCGGCCAGGTCATCGCCCCGATCTTCGCACCCATGGGCTTCGGTGACTGGCGCTGCGCCACATCGCTGATCTCCGGCTTCATTGCCAAGGAGTCCGTGGTCAGCACCCTGGGGGTGCTGCTGGGCGGCGGGGCCATCTCCGGCCTGTTCACCACCCGGTCCGCCCTGAGCTTCCTGGTGTTCACCCTGCTGTACACCCCCTGCGTGGCGGCGGTGGCCACCATCCGGCGGGAGCTGGATTCCTCGCTGAAAACGCTGGGTGTGGTGGCCATGCAGTGCGGCGTGGCCTGGCTGGTGTCGCTGGCGGCATACGCTCTGGCGGGCCTGTGGTAAGCGGCGGAACCGCCGGATATAGCGCCGGGACAGGCCGGGATATAGCGGGACGCCCCGGCCAAAACTGGCCGGGGCGTTCTTTGCGTTATTCTTCCGGCAGCCAGGCCAGCGTCCGGCCCAGAGGCGCAGTGAGCCCCAGGGCCCGGTGCATGGCCTCGTCACAGGGTGCGCAGCATACCGTCAGGCTGGCGATGCTCCGCTCCCGGCACAGTGCCTGGGCGGCCTGCACCAGCTGCCGGGCCACGCCCCTGTGGCGGAATACCGGCTCCACATAGAAATCCTCCAGCTGACCAACCGGTCCGCAGGCAAAGGTGGAGAATATCTCCGCCACCGAGCACATGCCCACAGCCCGGCCATCCCGCCTGGCCACCAGGAAGGTGATTCTCCCCTCCCGGACGGCCTGGGTCAGCCGCTCCTGCTGCTCCTCCGTCAGGGGTTCCTCTCCAATGTCCTGGCGATAGCCGTTTTCCAGCTTCCCAAGCTGCCAGTCTGTCGGGTCGGTCAGCCGCTCCACGGTGATGGGCCGGTGCTCCCGGGGCGGCAGCAGCATCAGCGGCACACCCCACTCATCGGCCCCGTTGGCCACAAAGCCCAGTCGGCCCCAGAATCGCTGCCGCGGCGGTGTGGTGCAGTTCAGCTCCGCGTATCCGGCCCCCTGTTCCCGGGCCCAGTTCAGCAGCGTCCGGGCGCAGGCCGTGCCCATTCCGCCGCCCCGGTGCTCCGGCAGCACGCAGAACTCCAGAATGAAGCATTTGCCGTCCTCGCCGGTGAACACCGCCGCCAGGGCAAAGCCCACATCCTGCCCGTTCCGGGAAAACACCAGCCAATGGACCGGATGGACCGGCCGGGTGCGAAGGCTCTCCATGGTCCGGCGGTAGTCGTCTCCCAGAAAATACGGCCGGTCCTCGTCCTCCGGGTCCGGGAAAATATCCCGGCAGAAATAGGCCCGAAGCCGTTCCCAGAACAGGGACCGTTCCTCCTCCGTGACGGCCTCGCGGATGACAATATTTTCTATCATGTACTTTTCCTCCATTATATTGCGCCAAATGACGCGATTTACGGGAGGGTCAGCAGCTGCGGCCCCTCCCCGGCCGCACGATATGATCCATCATGAAGCATTCCTCCTTTTCCATAGTTATTCCCGCAGGATATCGGGCGGACAGAGTCGTCCGCCCCTACAGGTCTAAATGCATGGGCTGGGACTCTGCCCCACCCCTGTGCGCAAAAAACTCCCTCTGCGGTAAACGCAGAGGGAGTTCCTTCCTGTAACTTGCGAGGCCCTTACGGAGTAAAAAAACTTACTCGGTGACGAAGGGCAGCAGAGCGATCTGACGGGCCCGCTTGATGGCCTCGGTCAGCTGACGCTGATGCATGGCGCAGGTGCCGGTGGTCCTGCGGGGCAGGATCTTGGACCGCTCAGAAATGAAGCGGCGCAGCTTGGCGGCATCCTTGTAATCGATATACTCGCACTTGTCAACGCAGAACTGGCAAACCTTCTTGCGCTTGCGGCCGGCGCCCCGGGGGGCTCTATTTTCGCGTTCCATAGCCATGGAAGAATTCCTCCTTTATAGAATTAGGTGTACCTGGGGTACTCAGAACGGCAGGTCGCCGTCCTCCTCGTCGATTTCGGCAAAGTCGGAGCTGCCGCCCACGGGAGCGGAATAGCCGCCGGTGGGTGCGCTGTAAGCAGGGGGAGCGGAGAAATTACCGCCGGTGGGAGCACCGTCCCGCTTGGAATCGCCGAAATAGACGTTGTCGGCAATCACCTCCGCACTTCTGCGGTTGTTGCCTTCGCGGTCTTTCCAGTCACGGATCTGAAGCCGGCCCTCCACCACGGCCATACGGCCCTTGGTGAAGTATTTGGCCACGAACTCGGCCGTGCTGCGCCAGGCCACCACATCGATGAAATCGGTCTCCTTCTCGCCGCTCTGGGACTTGAAGTCCCGGTCCACGGCCAGGGAGAAGCTGGTGACGGCGGTACCGCTCTGGGTACGGCGCAGCTCAGGGTCCCGGGTCAGACGACCCATGATGAAAATTTTGTTGAGCATAAAACTGCCTCCCTTACTCGCCCTTGCAGACGATCATGGAACGCATGATGCCCTCGGTAATGCCCAGGATACGATCCAGTTCCTTGGGGAATTCCGGGCCGCTGGTGAAGCTCATCAGCACATAGTAGCCTTCGGTCTTGTAGTCGATGGCGTAAGCAAGACGGCGCTTGCCCCACTCGTCCACGACCACGTCGGAGCCGTTCTGCTCGGCCAGGGTCTGGAACTTTGCCACGGTAGCGGCAATAGCCTCCTCACTCTGTGCCGGGTCAATGATGTAAACGACCTCGTAGTTGGCGGAAATCTTAGCCATACTTTTGCACCTCCTTTTGGACTTATGGCCCTCACCTTCTGTGAGAGCAAGGATATGTCCGCATACGCAGACTCATATATTATACCGGTTTTCCCGGAAAAGTCAAGGTTTTTCCGGCTGTTTTTCCCGATTATTTTGCAGGGCCGGCCCCTACGGATCAGCTTATCCGTAGGGGCCGATGGTCACATCGGTATAGTACCAGTGCAGGATATCCTGCCAGGTTTTGCCCTCTGCCGCCAGCTGGTTGGCCCCGTATTGGCTCATGCCCACACCGTGGCCGAAGCCGGTGACGTGAAACGTCACCCTGTCCGCCGCGGCCTCCGCAGTGAAGCACGCCGACCGCAGACCGTACAGGCTGCGGACCTCGGTCCCCTCCACGGTGACGCCGCCGATGGTCACGGTCTCCACCCGGCCGGAGGCATTTTCCGTCCGGCCTGTGATCCAGGTTTCCGGCGCCCCGGCAAAGGAGGCCTCCGGGTGAGCCGCCAGAAACGTCTGCTGGAACTCCGCCGCCGGCAGCTCCCTGACGCTGTAGTAATTGGGCACAGAGCCTTCCCCTTCGGGGCTTTTCACGCTGTGCAGATACGGCAGGGTGGACACCCACACGTCTCCGGAGTTGGCGGTGACTCCGGCGGAGGAGGAGTGAAACGCCGCCAGAATGGGCTGTCCGTTGTACAGGATCACCTGTCCGTCGGTGTCCCGGACGGTCTGCTGGACCTTGGCCTCGTATTCGGCGGCGTGCTCGCCCCATTTTTCCGCCGCCGCCTGGGCGGAGGTGTAGGCATTGCAGCAGTGATAATCCATGCACACATCGGCGTCCGGGTGCTCCGCCTTGCGGCCGGAGGCCATGTGGTAACAGATAAAGGTCCGCTCCGCCACGGCCTGGGCGTCCAGGGCCTGCTGGTGGAAGGAGGCAGGCATTTCTCCCCGGACCACCCCGGGCAGATACTCCGCCATGGTCATCTCCACCACCTGCTCCCCGTCCCACACCCGCAGCAGAACCGCCCCGTCGGCGGCGCTTTGTCCCGGGACTGTCCCGGTTTGTCCCGGGTCAGCATCCGGGACAGGCCGGGACGTCCCGGTGTCCTTCCCGGCGCCCAGCAGAGCCCCGCCAAACAGCAGCACCGTCAGCAAAAATCCCGCCGCCCAGTAACGCATGTCCATCCCCCCTTCGTTTGGTGGCAGTCTATGCGGAGGCGGACGGCGGCAGAACCGAAAAAATCTCCCCGGCGGAAAACCGCCGGGGAGAGCCGCTATCATCTGTTATCCGAAGCTGCGGTTGGACCGGAGGACTACCTCCACGTCGAACTGCTGGCCGTCCCGCAGGATGGTCAGGGTCACGGTATCGCCGATGACGTGGCTGCGCCGGACCGTCAGCAGGTCGCTGGTGACGGAAATGGACTGGCCGTCCGCCGCCAGGATCACATCGCCGGCCTGGATGCCGGCGTCGGCGGCGCCGGAGCCGCCGGACACCTCCACCACCTGGACCTGGGTGCCGCCTCCATCCTTTTCCACGGTGGTGACGGTGATGCCCAGGGAGGGAGCGCCCCGGTAGCTGCCGGTGGCAATGATGTCGTTGACCACGAAGCTGACGGAGCTGATGGGCAGAGCAAAGCCCAGGCCCTCCACGGTGGCCTCGGTATCGTCCGTGGTGCTCATTTTCAGGGTGTTGATGCCGATGACCTGGCCATAGGCGTTGATGAGGGGGCCGCCGGAGTTGCCGTTGTTCAGGGCGGCGTTGGTTTGCAGCAGGGTCATGGACTTGCCGTCTACCTCCACCGCCCGGTTGATGGCGGAGATGATGCCGTTGGTCATGGTGCCCCGCAGCTCCACGCCCAGGGGGTTGCCGATGGCGTAGGCCGTGTCGCCCACCTGCACCAGGTCGGAGTTGCCGAATTCCGCGGCAGGCAGGGGATTCTGGGGATCGGCCTTCAGAACGGCCAGGTCCTCCTCCTCGTCATAGCCCACCAGCTTCACATCGTAGGTGACCCCGGTGTCCAGGGCCACCCAGCAGCTTTTGCCGCCGGAGATCACGTGGGCATTGGTGATGATGTACCCGTCGGAGGTCATGATGACGCCGGTGCCGATGGAGGCGCCGTCTGCCTGCTCGGACACCACGGTGACCACAGAGGGATTCACCTTGGCATATACCTCCTGAGCCGTCAGGGGCTGGCCCTGGGGGTCCTGGCAGGTCAGGCGCACGCCCTTATCCCCCTGGATGCGGGGGATGGTGGTGGCCTTGCTGCCGAAAATGTCCACAATGCTGCTGGGGTTGTCGCCGTCGCCGTCGGGCAGGGGCCGCTGCTGGCCGCCGCGCCCGGCGAAGATCGCCGTCAGCACCACCGCCGCCACGGTCACTGCCACCACCGCCAGGGAGATCCACAGCCACAGGCGGCTGCGGCGCTTTTCCTTTTTGGCGGCCTGCTTCCAGACGCTCTGGGGCATGGGGGTGCGCTGGACATAGTAATTGACCACCTCCCGGCCCTCAGGCTCCTTGGGGGTATACCAGGAGACGATCTCCTCCGGCTCCTCCCATTCCGGATTTTCCGCCGGGGCAGGACTCTCCTGGGGGACTGCCGGGGTCTCCGCCGGAGTCTCGGGGTCCTGGGGCCGGATTTCGGGGTCCTGGGGCCGGATCGGGTTGTTTTCGTCAAACATAGCAATGGTTCCTCTCATGTATTCCGCATGGGGTGGGCCAGCTGAACGGTGAAGCTGAAGGAGGTGACGCCGTTTTCGCTGGTAACAGAAATTTTCTCTTTGTGCTGGGACAGGATGGTCTTGACCACATACAGGCCCAGGCCGTAGCCGTCCTTGTCCTCGCTGCGGGATTTATCGGACTTGTGGAAGCGCTCGAACAGCAGGGGGATCTCCTCCGGGGGGATGGTGTGGCCGGTGTTGCGCACCGTTACCACCGCCTTGTCGCCGCCGGTCTCCGTCAGCCCCAGGTACAGGGTGGAGCCCGGGGCCGCGAACTTGGTGGCGTTTTCCAGTAGGTTATAGATCACCTGGGTAATCAGGTCGTTGACTCCCTGGACCATGACGGAATCCTCCGGAATATCCGCCTCCACGTCCAGGCCCCGGTCCGTGATCTTCTGCTCCATGGACAGCAGGGCCAGGCGCATGCTCTCGCACAGGTCGAAGTCCTCCTTCTTCATGTCCTGCTGGGACTGGATGCGGGAGATATCCAGCATCCGCCGCACCAGGCGGCTGAGACGGCGGCTCTCGTCGGAGATGATCTGGAGATACTTTTTCTCCTTCTCCGGGGGAATGGTTCCGTCCAGGATGCCGTCGGTATACCCGGCAATGGTGGTCATGGGGGTTTTCAGCTCGTGGGAGATGTTGGCAATGAAGTCGCTGCGCTGGCGCTCCGTCTCCGCCAGGGAGTCGGCCATGTTGTTGAACGACGCCGCCAGCTCGCCGATCTCATCGTTGCGACCGGTGTCCTGCATGCGGACATCGAAATTCCCGGCGGCATAAGCCCGGGTGGCCCGGGCCATTTCCCGGATGGGCTGGATCTGGCGCATGGAGGTCAGGGAGCTGGCCACGAAGGAAATCAGCAGGATGATGGCCGACGTCATGAAGAACAGGCCGATGAAGGAGCGCCACATGCTCATCAGGGACCGGGCGTCCATCACCGCCAGCACCATGCCCACGGTGCTGCCGTCCTCCCGGGTCACGGGGACGCCCACCACAAACTGCTTCAGATCATATGCGCCGCCGATGCTGCTGCGGCCCTGGTAAAAGCCCTGATCGCCCAGGATGGCGTCCTGGATATCCTGGGGCACGGACACCACCTTGCCCCCCAGGCGCTGGTCGGAGGTCAGCAGGGCGTATCCCTCCTGGTTGCACAGAAGAAAGTCCGCCTTGGTAAGGCCGGCGGCCAGAGCCACCAGGTTTTGCAGACTGGGGCTTTGGGTCTGGCCGTTGGAGGCCAGATAGTCCCCGGACATGTTGGCAATAAGCTCCGCATGCTGGCGCATCTCGCTGCGGCGCTCGGTCACGGTGTCGTTATAGCTCAGGCCGTAAAACGACACGCCCAGCAGCAGCAGCGTCAGCAGCACCATCCCGGCCGTCAGCAGAAACTGCTGCCAGTACAGACTGTCGAACCGCCGCCGGAACTGGAAAATCTTTTCCTGGCTCATTTTACCTCGAACTTATAGCCCACGCCCCACACGGTTTTCAGGGCCCACTGGTCGGACACGTTCTCCACCTTTTCCCGCAGGCGCTTGATGTGGACGTCCACGGTGCGGGAGTCGCCGAAGTAGTCAAAGCCCCACACCTCGTCCAGCAGCTGGTTGCGGGTGTATACCCGGTTGGGGGTGGAGGCCAGGTGATACAGCAGCTCCAGCTCCTTGGGAGGCGTGTCGATCTTCTTGCCGTCTACCAGCAGCTCGTAGCTGTCCAGGTCGATGACCAGCTTGTCGAACACCAGGCGCTTTTTCGTGTCGTCGGGGATCTCGCTGCGGCGAAGCACCGCGTTGATGCGGGCCATGAGCTCCTTCATCTCGAAGGGCTTCACCAGATAGTCGTCCGCGCCCATTTCCAGGCCGGTGATCCGGTCGTTGACCTCGCTTTTGGCGGTGAGCATGATGATGGGGGTCTTGGCCTTTTCCCGGATGTAGGCGCATACGGCCCAGCCGTCCATCACCGGCAGCATGATATCCAGCAGCACCATGTCCGGGGCCTGCTTGTCGAATTCCTCCACGGCCTTGCCGCCGTCATAGGCGCTTCGGACCTCGAAGCCCTCTTTTTCCAGGTACATGCGGATCAGGTCGGAGATGTTGCGGTCATCCTCCACCACCAGAATGTTGCGTGCCATGCGCTCAGCCTCCCACTTGTGAGTATCGTTGATGCTTTCCTCTATTATACCGCCCCGGATGGGGCTTTCCTGAACTTTCTGTAAATTCAGGGGCTTTGATGGTTCAGTATACCACATTTTCCCGGGGTTGTATAGTCAGCTTGCCAAAAAAGAGCGGCGGCCTTTTTTGATAAGCTGAGGTCCCCCGGCGGAAAGCCGGGGGACCTGGGAGGGGCTTATGCGTCGCTCTTGCGCTTGGTCTTGCCGTAGCCATAGCCGTAGCCGTAACCGTAACCATAGCCGTATCCGTAGCCATAGCCATAGCCGGAGGCGGAGCCCCGGACATTGGTGGCACAGTTGAACACGAAGCCAACCATTCGGGAATCGGCCCCGGCCAGGGCCTGGACCCCCTCGAAGATCTGGGTGGTGGCGGCAAAATCCTCGCGGATCACGTAGATGACCCGATCCACATGGCGGCTCAGGGCCAGGGCGTCGGCCATCATGGCACAGGGCGGGGTATCCAGCACGATGTAATCAAACATGGGGCGCAGCGTGTTCATCAGCGCCTCCAGCTTGTCGTATTGCAGCAGGTTCATGGGGGTGTGGATGGGCTCGCTGCCGGCAAAGACGTACAGGGACGTGTCCTCATAGCGCAGGAAGTGAACCTGGCCCAGGCTGCCGGACAGGCACTGGCCCAGGCCGTCGGAGGGCTTGGTCAGGCCCAGCAGGGCCTTGTCGCTGGGGCCCCGGAGGTCGCCGTCGATGAGCAGGACCTTCTTCCCCTCCCGGGCCAGGGACAGGGCCAGGTTCACGGACACGGAGCTCTTGCCCTCGGAGGGGATGGAGCTGGTGACCATGATGATCTTGTCCTGGGGCTTCAGCTGCCGCAGCAGCTTCAGCCGCAGCAGACGATATGCCTCGCAGAAGGCGCTGTCAGTCTGCATATGGGTGATGAGCAGCCCCTGCTGGGGGCCGCTTTTGCGGCGCTTGGGCGCCGTGCGGGGAATAGAGGCCAGGCACGGCAGGCTCACCAAGCGCTTGACATCGCCGGTGGAGGACACCGTCCGCCGCAGAGCGGCGGCAATGATCAGGACCGCCAGGTCCAGCACCAGGCCCAGGAATGCGCCCTTGACGGCGCTGCGGACCCAGGGATCGCTGTTGTACGGTGCGTCGGGCAGGGAGGGCTCCTGGTTCACCACCAGCTGCGTCTCGCCCAGCACCAGGCGGTTCACCTGGGGATATACGTCGATGACGGCCCGGAGGATGTCGTAGGCATCCTGGGCGCCGGGGCTTTCCACCGTCAGGACGAAGAAGCTGGTATCCGGAATGGGCGAGGCGGAGATGCTGCCGTTGATGGAGGCGGTGCCCAGCCGCTGGCGCAGCAGCTCCTGCATCCGGTCGGAGGACAGAAGATAGGGGAAGGTATCCGTCACCTGCTGGGCGGCGGATTTGTTGTAATACTGGCTGTAGCTGGACACATCGGTGCCGCCGATAAAGCTCAGGCTCACGGAGAACACCGCCTCGGACCGGTACATGGGACGGAAGGTGCGGTGGGCCCGCCACCCCATCACGGCGGCGCACAGCACGATCAGCGCCAGGCACACGGGCCACAGCCGCCGCAGGGCCCGGAGCATCCGCCGCAGCAGGACGGACAGGTCGATGGCCTGCTCTTCGTTATTGGTATGGGTCGTATGTTCCATAGTGCGCCTCACTGCTGCTTCTGGCCGGAGCGGTGCCCGTAGCCGTATTTGTCGTATTTCTTGCCGTAGCCATAGCCATAATAACCGTAGCCATAGCCGTATCCGGCGGAGTAAGCGGTCAGGTGGGCCATATCGTTGAGGATGCAGCCCAAAAACTCTGCCTTACCGGCCCGCAGGGCGTCGATGGCGTCGTTGATCTCCGGCGCGGGGACGGTGTCCTGCCGCACCACCAGCACCGACGCGTCGGACAGGTCCGACAGCAGCTCGCTGTCGGAGAAGAAGCCCAGCGGCGGCGAGTCGATGATCACATAGTCGTACTGCTCCCGGGCCAGGGCCACCACCTTGGCCAGCTGGTCCGAGGCCAGCAGCTCGATAACGTCGGTATAGGACTTGGTGCTCAGCAGGGAATGCAGCCCTGTGGAGGGGTCCGTGACGGCGGCGGAGAGGATCTTCTCCGGGGCGGCGGACTCTGACAGCAGGGTGCCCAGCTCGTTTTTCTGCTTCACGGACAGGCCCAGCATCTCGCTTTGCACCGGGCGGCGCAGGTCCAGGTCGATGAACAGAACGGACACCCCCCGGGAGGCCAGGGAAATGGCCGTGTTGGCGGCCAGGGTGGATTTGCCCTCTGCCGCGGACACGCTGGAAAACAGGAATACCCGGCGGCCCTTGGCGTGCTCATGCTGGAACTTTTCGGCGATGCGGTGGATGGACTCGGTAAAGGCAAAGCTGATGGCCGGGGACGAGATATTCAGGTTCCGGCGCAGGCGCCTGCCGCCCCGGCGGGACCGCCGCTCCCGGCGGTCGTCCACCCAGCCCAGGAGCTTCCGGGTCCGGCGGCCCTCGTGGGGCACGGTGGAGATGAGCTTGGCGTCCAGGTCGCTGCGGGCGCCCTCCTGGGTCTGGACCGTGCCGCTGGTGACGCTGGCCCACGCCACGGCGGCGGCGGTGAGTCCCGCGCCGATCACGCCGGCCAGCAGGCAGATCTTCGGCACGTTATAGCTGCGGGACGGCGCCACGGACAGGGTGGGGGCGTTGAGCTGGCTCAGCACCGCCGTGGACGATACGTGGGCGGACAGGGTGCCATAGTTGTCGGACACCGCCTTCAGCAGCACCAGCGCCTGGCGGGGCGTGTCGGCGGTGACGGTGACGCGGATCAGATTCGTCTCGCCCAGCTGTTGGGCGGATACGGTGCCGTCCAGAGACATGCCCAGATTCTGCTCCATGGTCTGGCGCAGGACCCGGCTCTGCAGCAGCTGGGAATAGGACGCGGCCATGTCGGCGGCAGCGGTGATATTCGTATAGTACAGGGTGCTGGCCCGGGCGGTAACGGCAAAGGTGGTGGAGCTGGTATACTGCCGGGTCACGAAGCACGAGAGCACGATCCACGCCGCCATGGCGCAGGCAGCCGCTGCCAGCAGCAGCATCCACAGCTGCCGCAGCAGGGTCCGCACCAGGCAGTAGGGCTCGATATGGGACCACTGAAGGCCCCGGTTTTTTTCATCCATGGCATTCTCTCCTTATTCCACCACCACCGTCAGATAGACGGTGTAGCTCTGGCCCTGGGCGGCGACGGTATAGCCCACATAGTACACCCCGGGGACCGATGTGTTCACCGGATCGTCCACGGATACCTGGGAGGCAGCCAGGGTGGACCCGTCCGGGGCCACCACGCTGTCGATGTATCCGGCGGCGTTAAAGGACGCGCCCTGGGGCAAATAAATGAGGTAATCCTTCAGCCAGATCAGCTGGGTCTCGCCGGTGGTAATGACCACCTTCAGCGGCAGCACCACCGGTTCGCCCAGACGGCTGTCCACCTGGGCGGTGACGTTGTAGACGCCGGGCTGGCTGTTGACAATGTTCTGGGAGGTGATGCGGATGGTCTTGCTGATGTCGCCGTCCAGCACGTCGGAGGCGGTGAGCCGGTCCAGCAGGGTCACCGTCTGGCCCAGGGGATACACCAGGGGCCGGGACAGCGCAAAGCGGGGGGCCTGGTAGTCCGTGTAGCGGACGGTGCGGGTGACGGTGGCCATGTTGTTGGCAGAGTCGAACACGATATAGGTCACCTGGGCGCTGCTGTCGGCCAGGGCCGGGGTCACGCCCTTGATGAGGATCTGGTCCGTCAGGTCACCGTCCCGGTCGTCGGAGGCCATGACGCCCTGCAAAAGGGCATCCTCCCCGGCGGTGACGCTGACGTCGATGGAGTCGCTGGAGCAGGTGATCACCGGGGGCGTGGTATCCACGGTGACGCGGCGATAGATGCGCAGGCCGCAGAAGGCCAGCAGCACCAGGATAAACAGCGCAATGACCACGCGCTGCATTTTGCGGATGGCTCTCATAGCTCGTCCTCCCTTGGAGAAGAAATAGGCCGGTCCGCCCCCACCATGGGGCGGTCCTCTAAAATACGGCGGGGGTTCCCGTCCAGCAGCAGCCGGGGGCAGTCCGGGGAAAAATCATCGGCCAGCGTGCTGCGCAGCAGGCCCATATGGGTGGTGCGGACGGTGGGGCGGTGGGCATCGCTGGCGGCGGCGTGGGCCAGCCCGTGCTCCAGCAGCCACAGAGCGGTATCCTGTGCCCGGCGGCCCAGACGGCCCAGAACGCTGCCCTTGTTCAGCTGGATGACAATGCCCCGCCGGAACCAGCCCTCAAGCCGCGCGGGGTCGCGCTGGACGGCATTGTACCGCTCCGGATGGGCGGCCACGGGAACCAGGCCCCGGTGGCGGATGTCCCGGAAGCACTGCTCCATAAACTCCGCGGACTCGTCAAAATAAAATTCCACCAGCAGATACCGGCTCCCGCCCAGGGTCTGGAGCTGCCGCTGGTCCAGCAGCCGGGGCAGCTCCGGAGTGCAGAACACCTCGGCCCCCGGGTGAATGCGCAGGGGGATGCCCTCCGCGTCCAGGGCCTGCTGCAGCCGGGAGAAGGCCGCACGCAGGGAGGCGGAGCGGTAATTCTTGGGCCCGTTCCCCGGCAGATTGCAATGGGGCGTGGCGATGATGTCCGTGACGCCGGAATCCGCCGCCATCCGGGCCATCTCCAGCGAGTCCTCCATGGACGGGGCCCCATCGTCCACCCCCGGCAGAATGTGACAATGGATATCCACCATATCCGGTCCCTCCCCTCCTGCGAAAGCACAATACGCGAAATTATAATCAAGTATAGCACATTCCCCCCGGGTTTTCAAGTCGAAGAAGGGCGAATCCCGTCTGAGGCGCATTGCGCGTTTTCCCTATTGACAAAGGCAATCACTTCTGCTAATATAAGAAATTACAGAGTACCCCACAAGTTCATACCTTATCAAGAGTGGTTGAGGGATCGGCCCGATGAAACCACGGCAACCTGCAAGGCAAGGTGCCAAATCCGACGTATGCTGAGCGCGGAAGTGATATCCCCGCGTTCGTCCTTCGACAGATGAGGAGCAATTTTCACGCACGATCCGTCGAATGGCGGAGCGTGTTTTTTCATGCTCCGGGTCGGTGGGGGATTCTGAAAAATCTATTCATAAAGGAGCACGAAAATCATGGCAAGACGACTGTTTACCTCCGAATCCGTTACCGAGGGGCATCCCGACAAGATCTGCGACCAGATCAGCGACGCCGTTCTGGACGCTATCCTGGAGAAGGATCCCAATGGCCGCGTGGCCTGCGAGACCTGCGCCTCCACGGGGCTGATCCACATCATGGGCGAGATCACCACCAACTGCTATGTGGACATCCCCAAAATTGCGCGGCAGGTGGTGCTGGACATCGGCTATGACCGGGCCAAGTATGGCTTCGACGGCCATACCTGCGCCGTGATCACCAACATCGACGAGCAGTCCGGCGATATTGCCCTGGGCGTGGACAAGAGCCTGGAGGCCAAGGAGGCCGCCGACAGCCAGCTGGACAACGGCGCCGGCGACCAGGGCATGATGTTCGGCTACGCCTGCGACGAGACCCCGGAGCTGATGCCCCTGGCCATTTCCCTGGCCCAGAAGATGGCCATGCGCCTGACCCAGGTCCGCAAGCAGGGCCTGGTGGACTATCTGCGCCCCGACGGCAAAACCCAGGTCACCGTGGAGTATGACGAAAACGGCACTCCCGTTCGGGTGGACACCGTGGTGGTCTCCACCCAGCATGCCGCCGAGGCTACCCTGGACCAGATCCGCCGGGATATGATCGAGCTGGTCATCAAGCCCACCGTGCCCGCGGAGCTGCTGGACGAGAATACCAAGTTCTATGTGAACCCCACCGGCCGCTTCGTCATCGGCGGCCCCCAGGCCGACAGCGGCCTCACCGGCCGGAAGATCATCGTGGATACCTACGGCGGCAGCGCCCCCCACGGCGGCGGCGCCTTCTCCGGCAAGGACCCCACCAAGGTGGACCGGTCTGCCGCCTACGCCGCCCGCTGGGTGGCCAAGAACGTGGTGGCCGCCGGCCTTGCCCGCCGCTGCCAGGTGCAGCTGGCCTACGCCATCGGCGTGGCCCGGCCCGTCAGCGTGCTGGTGGAAACCTTCGGCACCGGCGTGGTGTCCGACGAGGCTCTGGAGCAGGCCGTGGAGCAGGTGTTTGACCTGCGGCCCACCGCCATCATCCGGGACCTGGACCTGCGCCGTCCCATCTATCGCCAGCTGGCGGCCTACGGACACATGGGCCGGGAGGACCTGGGCGTTACCTGGGAGCGCACCGACCGGGTGGACCAGCTGAAGGCCGCCCTGAACGTAAAATAATCAGGATAAACAGGCTGGCGAACCCGAAGCCGTAATTTCCCGTGTTCTTCATCAGGGATCGCCGATAGGCCATGTCCCGTGTTTTTCTCTTGGCCATGAGGGATATGGTCTCGTTTCCGGATAAGCTGGTGCGGCAGCTCAGCTTTATCACATGAGACCATATCCCTCATAGCTTTTTTCACTTGTCCAATATGTATTGTAGTCCTACAGCACATAAATGACCGCAGCGAGAAAAAGCTTTGCTTTTCTCCCCTCGCTGTGGTATAATGGCAGACGCTGAATATCCGGGTATAGCGAAGCTGGTATCGCGCCTGGTTTGGGAGTGCCGTGGCGGTATCCGGGACGGGGTAAGGTGAAACGCCGCAAAGCCTTGCGACGCCTGCATTTGCGGGACTTTCCCCGGTTGCTGAAGGCGGCGCAAAAGCGGCTTTGACCACAGGAATGACCACAGACAGAAAAAACTTTATTTTTACCGTTCTCCGTGGTATCATGGAGAAAAGTAAATATCCGGGTATAGCGAAGTTGGTATCGCGCCTGGTTTGGGACCAGGAGACCGTGCGTTCGAGCCGCACTACTCGGACCAAAACCCCTCTGAAATCGTTGATTTCAGAGGGCTTTTTCTTATTCTTTGTCTATTGCGACGCAAGAGGTGAAGTGTAACTAAGTCGTCTCAGAAGTGATTTTAAGCGCAAGAGAATGACTATATCCTTGCACGAACGGGAAAAGTTAAGATAAAAGATATAGACAAAAAGGTAGATATTCGAGTAATATATATTAGATGCTGTGCATTTCCATACGCACATTATTACTATTGGAGGAACTGTTATGGATAACCAGCTTGTGCAATTCGATATTGTTGGATTACATGGTGTACGAGACTATTCTATTCTTTTCGAAGACAACAAAGTTATTATTGTCGGTGAAAATGGTTCGGGTAAGACTACGGTTTTCAAGATAATGTATCACACTTTATCCTGCGATTGGGACTCTTTGCGTACGTTTGACTTTGAATGTGTATCTTTGCACTTTGGAAATGACAAGGTTGTTCAGATTAGCTCAGATTTATTACAAAGTATCTATGCAATTGATGGCATAGATCGTGTGGCTTATTATGTGGATGGCCGGCCTCGAAACCGCCGGATACATGTCGACGGACTGCTCAATAGCGTTATTTCCATTAAGCGAAAAGCAGACGGAAAAAGCAGTGAAGCACTCGACCGACTTTATATGGATAGCCCCGTCCCTTATCAATATATAAGAGCTGTACTCGAGACAGATGCTGTTGCACGCCTATATGAAATCACTCGGGAAATTGAACTGAATTTTAATGCTACAATTCTTTATTTGCCAACATATCGTAGAATTGAAGAGCAATTGAAAAATATTTTCCCCAATATGGATAGTGATGATTGGAGCAGAGCACGTAGACACACACGAAGTGATCGAGCTATTGAGTTGGTAGAGTTCGGTATGGCTGATGTAGAGAATGCCGTAAAAGCGTGTCAAGAACGATTGAATAATTTTTCGCGTGCACAGCAAAACAAACTCACATTAGGCTATTTGAGCGAAATCATTGATGAAAAATATGAACAGGTAGATATCGAAAACATTAAACAATTAACCGAGCAACAAATTAGCGATATATTGAAACGAATCGAAACCAGTATTTTGTCTGATCAACAAAAAGACGAAATAAGGAGAATCCTTTCTGAAGTCAGAGATACTTTGTTGCCTCCCTCTCGTGTCCGAGAAAAAATTGTATGTCACTATTTTTTGAAACTTATTGATTTTGACAGAGAAATGAGTGATGAAGAGACTTCGTTGTTGAAGTTCGTCGAGAAATGTAATAAGTATTTGGTTAGCAACCACCTCATCTATGATAACCAAGAATTTACTTGTAAGATATTTAACAAGGTTTCTGGAGAAGTAAGTAGCTCTGATGAAATTCATTTTCAGGATCTGTCCTCTGGTGAGAAACAAATCGTGTCGCTGTTTAGCCACCTCAACTTAACTCAGCAAGGTAATCTGTTTGTTTTTATTGACGAACCGGAATTGTCTCTTTCTGTGGACTGGCAGAGAATGTTTTTAGTGGATATACTGGATAGTGCGAGTTGCATTGGCATCGTTGCTACTACTCATTCCCCGTTTATTTTCGAAAACGAGCTCGAACGGTATGTACATGGTATCAACGAGTTTTGTACAAAGGGGTAATCAGCATGACCACAAAAGAACGGCTTATAAAAGATAGAGAGCAGGCTAATGTGGCATTTTTGAAGCTAAAGCAAAAATACAAACCGCATGACCAGCAGGTCTATCTTATTGTCGAGGGAAAAGACGACATTGCATATTATACATGTATTTCTGTCCGATATTGCAAATTTGCTAATTCTGAAATTATATGTGCGAATAATAGAGATAATGTTATTCGCGCGTATGACTCTACTGATTGGAATGTTTTTTCCAAAGATAGAGTTTTCTTCTTTGTGGATAGAGATCTCTCGGATATCACTGGAGAACACACCCCGGTTTCGCAAAATGTATATATAACAGACGACTACTCAATCGAAAACTCTTTGTTTAACGAACAACTCTTATTTACTACATTAAAAGTTTTCTGCGGACTTAATGATTTAAGCGACGAGGAAATCAAGGTTTTATCGCGTTTTAGGCACGTCTTAATATGTTTTTACCTATATAGGCCTGTTTATCTGCGCATTTTTTTGGATATTATTTAGAAATATACTGATAGAATAAAAACGAAGGGTGGAAATTAGGATGAATGAGACACACATTGATTTGCTGCTGAAAAATTGCAAAGCGTATGCGATGGATGAGAAAAACACCTGTTACACGACGATCGGAATCCACGGCGGTCGTATTGTTTATACAGGACAGGCCGATGAGAATTCAGCGCCTTGCGCGAAGACTGTCATAGATATGGCAGGAAGACCGGTGCTGCCAGCTTTTACAGATACGCATATGCATATGATTAATTCCGCATATTTGCAAACGATATTTCGGCTTTTTGGCGTCACATCCATCAAACGTGTGATTGAGATGGGAAAGGAATACCTAAAATCCGGTGAATTTTCCCGGGAAAGATGGGTCTTTGGGCGAGGCTGGAATCAGGAACTCTTTGAAGAGGGGAGAATGATTACCAGAGATGATCTTGATGAAATTTCAAACAGTGTTCCCATTTGTATCGTAAGAATATGCGGACATATCGCGGTGCTCAATTCAGCCGCCTTGGAGTTGCTGAGAGCCTCGGCGGAGGTAGAAGCCTACGCGCACAATATTGATTGGGATTCTGGTGTCCTGAGAGAGAGCGCGGTGAAGTATTGCTACAAAATTATGCCACCGATTCCCAAGCCGGTTATGAAGAATTTGATCGATATGGCGCAGAGAGCTCTGTTGTCCCAGGGAATTACGGCGGTAGGGACGGATGATTTCATTTCCCTGCCGGGCAATAATCTGAAGGTAATCTATGAAAGCTATCAAGAAATGGCAAAAGAGGGAGAGTTGAAAGTACGGGTTAGCGAACAGTGCGGGTTCGTGGAAGTAAATGATTTGGAAGACTTTATTGCGTTTAATAGGAAAAACCGCATTGCATCTGATTTTTTAAGGATGAACGTAATAAAAATCATGCTGGATGGTTCTCTGGGCGGTCGAACCGCCTTGCTGAAAGAACCCTATGCGGATTGTCCGAAGGAAACGGGTACACAGACTCATTCCCGCGAAAAACTGAATAAGATGGTTAGAATTGCCCACGACAATGGGTATCAGGTTGCCGTACATGCAATCGGAGATAAGGCGGCGGATATCGTGGCGGATGCGTATATTGCGGCATTGAAGGAAAACCCGAGAAACGATCATCGCCACGGTATTGTTCATTTTCAGATAACAGATGATGATCTGCTGAAAAAAGTAAGAGACGCGAATATTATTGCGTATATTCAGCCGGTTTTTCTGTCTTCGGATCTGGATATGCTCACGGACCGTCTAGGCGAAGATCGTGCGCAGCATACATATATGTGGAAAACCATGCAGGACATGGGGATTCACACGGGCGGTGGCTCAGACGCACCGGTTGAGTCGTTTAACGTTTTGGAGAATATTTTCTGCGCAGTTACGAGACAGCGGATACATTCGGAGAATCATGAATGTCACTGTCCGCAGGAGTGCCTTGATATAAAAGATGCTGTGGCATTGTTTACGTCAAAGGCCGCGTATTTGACTTTTGAGGAAAACAAAAAAGGAACGATTGAAGTGGGTAAATATGCGGATCTGGTGGTACTCTCTGATGACATTTTTCAAATTGACGCGCAGAAGATCCAAGATGTCGCTGTACTGAAGACAATGGTAAATGGAGAGTTTGTTTTTTCAAAAGAATAATGTGGGCAGAAAAAAGGCAGCCACCGAGATGTCGGTTTGAAAAACCATGTGCGGCAAGATTCAAAATATGCTCGTGGCGGGGAGATGAGAAATGTAGTAGACAGATGTACGAAATTTGCGGTGTTGTGTGATGAGGCTTTTTGATTTCTAAAAAAGATATCAAAAAATCGGCGATACTGCGAGCGATCGCAAATGAAGTGTTCGGATTCAAAAAAACGGAGGAGAATTCAAAATGAAAAAGAAAGAAGCGGGAGAGCAGGTAACTGCAAAACAGGGACTACTCCTTTTGTTTGCGGCAGTGCTGGTAATCGTTGTTTGCAAAATTGTATTTAATGTAGATACGAAAACTACCTTGATGCTTTCCGGTGCAATCGGTGGAATCATTTGCATGATTTGGGGCTTCAAGTGGGAGGATATTGAGAGCAAATTTGCCGAGGGAATCAAATCGACGGCAATGCCCATTGTTTTGCTCATTGTAATTGGTATGATGGTTGCTTCATGGATTTTGTCCGGAACAATTCCAACCATGACTTATTATGGAATGAAGCTGCTGGCTCCGGGGCAGTTTTTGTTCTTATCGTGTATTTTGTGCTCCGTGATGTCAGTTTGCACGGGTACTTCCTGGGGAACTGTTTCCACTCTGGGCGTAGCACTTTTGGGTGTGGCCATGGGGCTGGGAATTCCTATAGAGATGACTGCCGGCGCCATTGTGGTTGGATCGTTTTTTGGCGACAAAATGTCTCCTCTGTCTGACTCCACAGTGTTGGCGGCCTCGTGCGCGAGAGTGAATTTGTTGGATCATGTCAAGCATATGTTCTATTCGACTGTTCCGGCGATGCTCGTTTCGTTAGTACTGTTTTTCGTGTTGGGTTTCAAGTTTAAGGATGGAGCGATATCTGGTGCGGATTATGATGAGATTCTCGCCGGGCTTGACGCCTCCTTTAATTTAAATCTCTTAACCCTGCTGCCTCCGATTGTAGTACTGGTGTTGGTCCTGATGAAAAAACCTGCGATTCCTACGTTTGGAGCGGGAATTGTTGTCGCTTTTGTTATCGGTATTGTGACGCAGGGTGCGGATCCGATAGAAATGCTTAACGCGATGAGTAAAGGCGTTTCCATGGAGACTGGCATTTCTATCGTCGACAAACTGGTAAACCGGGGCGGCATTGTGAGCATGCTGGATACCATTGGCCTGATATTGTCTGCGGCAATTTTTGCAGCGCCAATGAGAGCGTCGGGCAGCGTAAATGCCATATTTGAGGCGGTCAAAAAGGTTGCGAAGACGCCTACGCAGTTTATGGTATTGGCACTCATTATGCAACCGGTCCTGCTTGTGGCAACAACTTCCTATTTTGTCACGATGCCTGTTACAGGCGAATTGGCGGCGGACGCTATGGATGAACTGGGGTATTCCAGACTGAATCTTTCCAGAATGATGGAGGATGGCGGCACCGTTGTCTGCCCATTGATTCCTTGGGGAAATACGGGAGCGTTTATCACGGCTACATTAGGTGTTACGCCTTATGAATATTTCTTCTATATGCCGTTTATTTGGCTGTGTTTTGTGTTCGACATGCTGTCAATCGTCACTGGCATTGGACTTAAGAAGGCTGATGGATCTATGGTTACCCCTCTTTTCAAAAGGAAAGCGTCCTGAATTCATCGTCACTGAAAAGGACAAAATGCCTATCGGCGGGTAATTTCTGCCGGGTTGACAAGAGTAGATAATAGGTGCCCTTTGATGCAGGAGAATAAGGGTACTGCATCAAGGTTGGGTGTTCGAGCCGCACTACTCGGGCCAAAAGCCCTCTGAAATCAACGATTTCAGAGGGCTTTTTCTTGTCTTTGACTACTGCGGCGCAGGGGGTGAGCCGGCTTACGCTTTCAATATAATTCTCCGCTCAAACTCCTCCGCAATATCCAGCAAGTCCTGATCCAGATACGACAGGGCGATGCTCTTCATCTCCGGGTCCACTCCGTAGTATGCCTCTGCAATGGCCCCGGCCATGTCGGCAATGGTGTCGCTGTCGCCGCCGATGGAAACGGCATTGCGGATGGCATCCTCGAAGCCGGTGGATTCAAAGAACGCTTCCAGCGCCTGCGGCACAGAGCCCTGGCAGGTCTCCACGAAATCGTAGTCCGGGCGGATCTCATCCAGAGTAAAATCGATGGGATAGAACCGCTCCGCATACTCCCGGATCTCCGCCATAGAGTGACCCGTTCTCGCCAGATAGATGGCTCCCGCCACCGCCACAGCGCCCTTGATGCCCTCCGGGTGATTGTGAGTCACCTCAGCAGTGGCCACCGCCAGTTTTTCACACTCGTCCAGAGAACCGGCAAACCACGCCACCGGGGACACCCGCATGGCAGAGCCGTTGCCGAAGCTGCCGTAAGGCTCGGTATCATTCTTCATCATCCATGTGCGGAATCTTCCGCCATAGCCGCAGTACGGGTGCGGCATCCCTACCTCGTGCATCACCCGGACAAGCTCCCGCTTGAAGGCGTCCATATCCGTGATAGTCCCATAGAGCAGCAGCGCCTTCGCCACCGCCAGCGTCATCACCGTGTCATCAGTATAGTCACAGGTGTTGGTAAAAAGCTCAAACTCCTTGGATTTGCAGTTGTCAAACTCAAATCTTGAGCCGATAATATCGCCGATAATCGCTCCAAACATACGCTTACCTTCCTCTTTTCTGCACATCCTCGTCAATACGGCGCTTCCAGTCAGCGCTAAGCGGCCGGGCGGCCCGGACGCTGCACACCGCCTCACTGATGACCTCGTAGTTCAGCGCCGTGCCTGCCTCGTCGCACTTGTAGTTCACCGCCCGGTCCGCACCGATGCCGAAGCGGGCCGCCTCTTTGGCTGCGTCGATGTTGGCACCCAGGAACAGAAACTCCCAGCCGTACTTCTCCTTCTGACGCTGGATCATGCGCCGCACCGTCTCGTAATTATAGCGGCGGCTGGCGTTTTCGTAGCCGTCGGTGGTGATGATGAACATGGTCTTTTCCGGCACGTCCTCCCGGCGGGCGTACTTGTGGATGTTGCCAATGTGGTGGATGGCGCCGCCTACGGCGTCCAGCAGCGCCGTGCAGCCGCGGGTGAAGTACTCCTTTTCCGTCATGAGCGGCACCTTGGCAAGGGGCAGGCGGTCGTGGATAACCACGCTCTCATTGTCAAACAGCACGGTGGAGACCAGGGCCTCGCCCGCCTCCTGCTTTTGCCTTGCGATCATGGAGTTGAAGCCGCCAATGGTGTCCGCCTCCAGCCCCGACATGGAGCCGCTGCGGTCCAGGATGAAAACCAATTCTGTCATAAAAAGCCCTCCTTCGTTTGTCTGTGCTTACATTGTAGCGCGGCCGAAGGAGGGTTTGGTCGCCTGTGGGGCGACATTTTCATTGTTCGTGAATAATTCAATCGTGCTTTCTATCGCTTTCTTTTATGTTGTCCAAAACTGAACCGCACTTTCATATTCTAACTCATCTACGCCATTATTTTTTATCCATGCAACCGAAAAGAAGATTTCAGAAATTGTATCATCAATTAAATAAAAAGTGTAGCCTGAACAATCATCTGACATCTCAACATCATATTCCTTAAACTTACTTGTGTCATATTGCGGAGGCTCTATGATAGAGTTACGCTTTAGGAATCCCATTCTTTCGGAGTAGTCCTCTGCTTGCCACAATTTTTCATCATCATTTGGCAACCAGGTGCCAATGGCAATGCAATATCCATTTGAGCAGCCAGATATGCACTCGGTATGTTCATCGGAATCTCCATACCTAAGCTGTGCGCCTTTCAGAACAATCTGATGCGTAACTTCTTTTTGCAAATCGGATGTCTTGATCACTATTTTATAGTTTGTATCGGTGTGCAGTGTTACTGTTTGGCCTTGCGCATTTTTAAAGCTATATGGACAGTCAAAAGGGTTTTTCTGCACTGCAAATGGAATGCAATTATTATTCTTGTCGACAATAGTTATTACTCCGCACGGAGTTACTAACTTTTTTAGGTTTTTCATTTCTCACGCTCCCAATAAGCTCTGATCAAAGGCAAACAGCGCCTCGTTGATCTTGAAAATATCGTAGTCCCGCTGCATGATGAAATACTCGATGATGACATCAAACTTGCTGCTGGGGCTCAGGGCGTAGCCCGCCCGGGCAATGAGGTCGCGGGTCTCCGGCAGGCTCAGCTCCAGGGCGATGGCAAAGGCCACCGCCGTGGACTTGGAGGGCTTGTAGTCCGGGTTGTTGCGGATCTTGGAGAACAGCTTGCGGTCCACGTTGGCCTTTTTGTAGACCTCGGCGTCCTTTTTGCCGCTGCGGTCGATGAGCTTCAACAGCGTCTCCGAAAATCCGGCGTCCAGATGCGCAAGCGCCTCATCCAGACCGCCCACCGCCATGGGTGCGTCCTCGTAGGCGGTCAGCATCCGGCTTTCAACGACGCCCATCCGGCGCATCCGCTCCCGGCGGGAATCGGTGTGGGCGTCCGCATAGTGGTCGTCGATGTAGGCGGCGATGTCCGCAAACAGCTTATTGCCGATCTGGTACGCCGCGCGGCTGAAAACCACAAGATAGACCGTCATGTCGTTTTCAGCCAGAAATTCGCTGATGGTGTCCACCGCCACCCGCAGCGCCTGATCCTTGGGATAGCCGAAAACGCCGGAGGAGATCAGCGGGAAGGCCACCGTCTCACAGCTGTGCGCCTTCGCCAGCGCCAGGCTCGTCCGATAGCAGGAGGCCAGCTGCTCCCGCTCGCCGCACTTACCGCCGTTCCACACGGGACCCACGGTGTGGATCACATATTTACAGGGCAGGCGGTAGGCTTTCGTGAGCTTGGCCTCGCCGGTTTTGCAGCCGCCAAGCCGCCGGCACTCTTGGAGCAGCTCCGGCCCCGCCGCCCGGTGGATGCAGCCGTCCACGCCGCCTCCGCCCAGCAGGGATTCCTTCGCCGCGTTGACGATGGCGTCCACGCTCATTTTCGTGATATCGTTGCGAACGATGATAAGGGGCATAGTGTCACCAGCTTTCAGGGATTCAAAATCAAGTCAAAGCGCCGTCCCCGGCCCGCAAAGGCCCCGGCGTAGGCGCAGCCCACTACTCTGCCATCTTCCGGGCAAAGGCGGCGGCGGTGTCCCGGATGCCAGGCAGGTGCAGAAGGCTCCCCCGCTCGTTGGCGGTCTCCAGCAGGCAGAAGTGGGGCGGCAGGAAAAAGGACTTGTTCATATTCAGGGCCGAGATCAGCTGCCGGGCCAGCAGGTCGCCGCCGGAATAGCCCGACACCACCAGGCCGAACAGCCGTTTGTCGTAGAACCGGGTCTGGCGGAACAGGGCCGTCAGCCGGTTGACGCAGGCGGTGAGATTGGCGGACAGGGCGTCGTTGTAGTTGGCGCACAGCATCACCAGGGCGTCGCACCGGCGGACGGCAGGATACACCTCCTCCACCATGGGGCCGCCGTAAAAGCAGCTGCCCTGCTCCCCGAAGTGGAGACAGGCGGTATAGCTGCACCCGTTGCAGTCGGGGACGGTGCCGTTGCGCAGGCCCACCTCCTCCACGGCTATCTCCGGCGGCAGAGCCGCCTTCACCAGCTCCCACAGGGCCAGGGTGTTGGAGGTGCTGCACTGGGAGGCGTGCAGGGCCAGCACCCGCCGCACCGGCGGCAGAGGCCGCCAGGCGGTCAGCCGGTCCACCAGCTCCTCCACCGCCAGGCGGAAGGCGGTTTTCTCGTCCACGCCGCCGATCTGGGCCTGGATGCGGAAATTCCGCAGGGAGCCGGTGGCCTCCACCAGTGGGCGGCCCAGAAAGGCGCAGCCCGCCTGATTGGCAGCAAACACCATGTCCCGGGCCACGTCCTTGGTGTAAAACTCTCCCACGCCGGTGACGATGACCCCGGCCACGCTGCCCCGCAGCAGAGTATCGCTGCCCCGCAGGGCCCGGAGCATCCCATAATAGGCCAGGTTGCAGCCGCTGGGGTCCAGGGCCACAGCAAACAGCAGCCGCCGGTTCTGCAGGTCCTCCATGCCGTCCTCCGGGCGGCGGATGACGCTGCCCGGAGGCAGCAGCGGCTCCAGCAGGGCCCGCAGCGGGGCGCTGTATAGGTTCTCCGGCAACAGTACCGTGATGGACATGGCTCACGCCCCCTTTCCGTCAGTCAATGGCCCGCAGGCGGTCCATAGTGGTTTGCAGGCGGTCTTGCAGCTGCCGGGGCAGAGGCAGACGCTCCAGCTCCGTGCCCGCCGCCGTTACCCGGTTCCGGGCCCCCATGAACACGCCGCCCAGGTATGTGGACGAGCAGTGCCACTGGCCCCGCAGGCACAGCAGCAGACTCAGCGCTCCGGAGGACAGGGCCGGGGCCACATAGGGCTTGAAGCCCATCTCCCGCATCTGGAGGTTGGCGTGGACGGTCCGCTCCGTCAGCAGACGGGACAGCCCGTCGTCATAGCGGTCGATGGAATTGGCCACCACCAGGTCCTCCCCGTGGGGGCCGAAGGTGCGCCCATCGGTCAGGAATGAGGCAAAGCGGGGGTCCTGCCGGGCGTAGTACGCCGCCCGGGCGTTCATGACCCCCAGGCCGAAGCCCCGGACCTGGCAGGTCAGCAGGCCCTGATAGTCCATCCCGCCGCCGGGAGCGCGGTTGCTCTCCGTCAGCACCGCCCGGCACAGGGGGTCCACCGGGTCGCTGACCACGCAGAACAGCCCCCGATAGCGGGCCTCCCGGGCCTTGCGGGCATACAGGGCCGCCAGCTCCCGGTTCAGCTGATACTGAGCCATGCGCACGTCGCCGGTTTTCACCGCCGTGTCCGGCACGAACCGGGACGCGCAGAACAGAAACACATCCCCGTCGAACAGCCGCTCCGGAGGCACGATCTCCACCGGCGGCAGAGCGTCATAGGGCCCCGGCAGCTGGATCTGGTTCAGCTCGAACTCCCAGCGCCGGGCCACCCCCTCCCGCAGGTCGCAGATGCCGATGGAGGAGATCACGTCTCCGCCCATAAGCCGCAGGCCCAGCAGCAGGGTGCTGCCCACATCGCCCAGGGCCAGCAGGTTCACCCGGACCTTTTCCGGCCGGGACACAGGAGCCAGCAGCTCCTCAAGCCGGGGGTGGGACCCGTTTACCGCCCGGACCCGCCCCGCCTGGATGGCGGACAGCAGCGCCGGGGGCACATCCTCGGGGCACGGGGCGGTACACAGGGACGCCACCCCCTCCTCCTCCGTCAGCTGGGCCGGGTCCGTTACCGGGAAGGTGTCCCGCCCGGCCAGGGGAGGCCGGTGAAACACCCAAAGCACCTCTCCCGTCTCCGGCAGGGCGGATATCTCCGGGTACGGCAGGGCCCCGGCGCTGCACAGGGTGCGGCCGTCATAGGTATAGTAGTGATACATAGGGACACCTCCTTATCTCATGCGCCGCAGCTGCTCAATGTCTCCGTCCAGATAGGTGGAGGCGGCGCGGGTCAGGTCATAGGTCATGCAGGGCCCCTTGTCCGGGCACAGAGGCAGGATCACCGCCTCGCCCAGCCGGGCCAGGGTCAGGTTCCGGGCGTACAGGCTCCGGTACTCCGTTTCCAGAGCCAGCAGAATGTCCCGGGCATTTTCCAGGCAGCACAGGCTCAGCTGCCACACGGCTCCGCCGTCCACATCCGGCAGCTCCGGGGACGCGTAGGGCAGGATGCGGTTCACCGAGGGCTGGAGCCCGCCGGGCAGACGCCCCGGCCGCCGGACGGTGTCGCCGCCGATGAAGGGATACAGGGTGGATTCCACAAACCAACGGCGCAGGTTGGGCAGGTAGTAGATGCTGTCCACGGGATAGCCCAGCTGCTCCATCAGGTCCCTGCCCATGCCGGTAAGATAGCCCACCAGCACCTGATCCACCTGGGTATGGGTCTGCCGCAGCAGCGGGGCCAGACGGCGGATGCGCTTGCCGTCGTGGAGCATGTCGTCCACCAGGATCACGGGCCGGTCAAAGGCCCGGATGGTGCGAACCTGATCCGCCAGCGGCGAGTAGTCCGGATATGCCTCGATGGAATAGGCGGACAGGTCCGGCTCGTACACCTTGTCGGTGCGCAGGGTCTTGGTGACGGTGTTGGGCACTGCCACGCCGCGAAGAATTTTGCCGTAGGGCACGCAGATATCCGGCCCCAGGCGGCGGGGCGTCACCGGCTCCGCCGGAACGCCGTTGCGCCGGGTGATGCGATGCAGCAGCCGGTGATAGATAACCCCGGCGCTGAGGCTCAGCACCAGCTCGCCGGGATACAGCCGGGTCAGGGCCTCCTGCAGGCGGATGCGGGCGGCAGACACCGCCGCCGCCACGGCGGGCCGCCCCGCCAGGGGCTGCTTGATGGCGGTGTCCACGTTGCGGCTGAGCACCAGGGGCCGCCGCATATCCACGGCCAGGGCGTCCCGTTCCCCGCCGGAAACCGGCACGAAGCCCTGGCGCAGCATCAGCTGCCGGGCAAAGGTCGATGCCGCCCCCTCCAGGGGAACATACAGTCCATAGGCGTATTCCCGGCTCAGGGCCAGAGTCAGGACCTCCGTCAAAAGCAGCTGGCCGAATTCCTCCTGCTGTTCCCCCCGGGGCACCAGCAGGCCCGATACCAGCAGGGCCCGGCCCCCGGTGCTCTGACGCACCAAACCCGTCAGGGCGGGGCTTTTCAGCCGGGAGAACAGCATCTGAGAGTCCAGACACCGGAAGGTAACGGCCCCCAGAACGCAGGTCTGGCCGCTGCGGTGCAGCAGCACCGCCTGGTCGCCGGACTCAGACACCGCCCGGGCCACGGCGGAGCCGTCGGGCCCCAGCTCCCGCAGCAGGGGCAGCAGCTCCTCCGCCGGGTGCTGGGATACGGAGAACTCCAGGTCCTCCGTTTGCAGCATGGGCTTGTCCTGGGGCTCCCGCAGATACAGGCCCCGGCGATAGATGAAGTCCTGCACCGCCGGGTCCACCAGCCGGGAAATATCCCGGTTGGCGTCCACCGCCTCCCGGATGCGGGTGGAGCTGATCTCCTCCAGCTGAGGCGGCAGTGTCAGCTCCACCACCCGGCCCCGGATGCAGCCGTAGTCCACAGGGCCGCCCAGCTCCTCCCGGCGGAAGATCACGTGGTCGAAGGTGTGGATGGAGTCCGGCTCCACGGGCTTTTGATAGGACGAGGCATGGGCCACCACGTCGCTGCCCACCACGATGGACACAGGCCGCCCGGGAAAGGCCTCCCGCAGGCACCGGAGATTCCCGGGGTTGGCGATGTTCACCGGGAAGTCCTCCGGGAAAATGTGAACGTGGAACTCGTCGGCCACGGACATGGCCGCGATGCGGCGGCGGATGCGGTAGGGCTGGGTCCGCTTGGACCAGGAAAATTCGTCAATGGCCAGCAGCACCTCGAAGCCCCGGTCCCGGATGGCCCGGACGATGCCCTTGTGGGACAGGGTGAAGGGATCGAAGGTGCCGGGGAAAAAGGCGATGGGCCGGGGCTCCTCAAAGGGGAACCCCCCGTGGAACAGGCGCTGCTCCGTCATAAAGCGGTACACCCGTCCCAGCATGGACGCCCGATAGTAGAAGGTCAGGGCGTCCTCGGCCTCCTCATAGCAGGTCTCCAGCAGCTTTTGCTCCGTCAGCAGAAAGGCCTGGCGCTTTTCATGCTCGCCCAGGCTGCCAGAGCCGAACACCCGGCGGCCCAGGACGAACATGGCCTCCTGCCGGGCGCCGCCGTCGCTGCCGGCCAGACGCTTCATCAGCATGCCCAGCAGCCGCTCCCGGCGGCTGCGGTAGGCCTCCGGCTCCTCCGGGAACCGGGCCCGGTAGGTGTCGTATTCCTCATAAATCACGCCCACGGTGTCCAGGGCCGAGGCCACCATCCGCACCGACGCGGCGTTGAGGGTCTGGCTCAGGTCCGCCAGCAGCTCCTCCAGCTGGGCCGGCGGCAGCCATAGGGCAAAGCGGCCCAGATAGTCGGGGATATACTTGGCAAACTCCTGCTGCCCCAGCTCCAGGCCCCGGGACAGCTCCACGGACACCTCGTTGCGCTGGTCCACCGTCAGCCGGGGGGCCAGGGCCAGCAGGGCGTTTCCGGCGCTGTGGCGCACCGTGACCCGGTCGCTGACCTTGATGAGGTTGGACAGGTGGGTGGCGATGTGCAGCACCGGTCCGTCCTCCCGGGCAGCGTAGTCCTCCAGCAGGCGGATGTTCACCTGCTTCAGTATCCAGGGGGTGGCGGTTTTCAGGTTGTCCAGAAAAATGTCGGAGATTACCTGCTCCGGCAGGGGCTCCGGCACGCCGCCCTCCATGATCCGGCGGCGCAGCAGCTCCAGGGACGCGCTTCCCCGGCAGTCGATCCTTTGCAGGATGCGCAGCGGGCGGCGGCTGCCGGGATCCAGCCGGTGCAGCCGGTCCACCAGCAGCATGGAGCCTGCCCGGACGGTGATGTCCTCCCGCTGGCACAGTCCCTGGGCAAACCGCAGCAGCAGCTCCTGCCGGGGCCGGGTCAGGGCCGGCAGCGGCAGTCCCGCCGCCGTGTCCAGCAGCTGGAAGGCCACGTCGTCCTCCAGCTGGTCCGGATGGCGGTAATAGGCGAAGAAGGGAGCCAGGAACCGCTCCTCCCGGCCCGGGCACCGCTGCAGCAGGGAGCCCACGGCGAATTTCAGGGTATAGCGGATCCACCGCCGGTGCTGGGGCATCAGCTTGTGGTCCGGGTAGATGATCTTTTGCAGGTACAGCTTCCACTGGTCCAGGTCCGTGGGCACGCCGGCGTCGGAGCGGCTGTCCGCCGGACGCTCCTTGGCATAGCCCGCGTGGAACCCGGCAATGATCTCGCCCATCAGCGCCGCCGCCTGGCGGCGGATGTCCCCCTCCCGGTGCATCAGCAGCTCATACAGAAAGGCCAGGGTCTGCACCTTCTGGGGAATGTGCAGATACAGGGAGTAGGACTCAAACACCCCCAGATAGGCCCGCAGCCGCCGCCAGTTGGTCTCGCCCCGGGCCTGCTCCAGCAGGGAGGCAAAGCTCCGCTGGCCCGTCAGCCGATGCATCAGGTCGATGTTGTGGCCCACACACTGCAGGGTCAGGGCCGTCAGGGCCTCCCGGTCCGTCATCAGGGCGGTGTGCTTTTCCGGCAGAGGCGGTGTGTCCCTGCCTTCCAGGGTCACATCCACCCCCCGGGACACCATGAACTGCTCGAAATCGTACAGCCGGGCGTACACCAGCTCATACCGCCGCCGCTTGGCCTGGTCCACGGCGTCCAGCTTGGACAGGATCACGTCGAAGGCCTCCGCCAGGGAGAAGATCTTCGTCACCTCCCGGCCCTGATCGTCCCGGGTCTGCTTCACCCGGAAATCGGCGTAGATCAGCAGCAGAGACTCCACCGACAGATAGTCCAGCTCCAGGTCCCACACGGAGTGGTTGGCGGCCACATGGCCGATATCCGTCATCCGTCGGCGGCGGAACCACTGGTCCGTGTAATAGTAGTGCAGATACGGCACCCGCTCTCCGGGGTGGCAGCCGAATTTGCCGATGTCGTGGCCGATGGCGCTGCCGGACACCAGGGCCAGGTCCAGGGGTACGCCCCCCCGGCGCAGGGCCCGTCCGGCGGTGACGGCCACATGGTGAACTCCCACGATGTGCTCCAGGGTCCGATAGGGCGTCACCTCCAGTCCCAGGCGCATCATTTCATACACATACTCCCGCTTCCAAAGCCGCAGCATCTGACCGAACTGGGCGGCAGCAGGGCAGTCCGTCAGCTCCTCCGGGGCCGGGGGAGCAAAGTCCCAGGCGGGGTCATAGTCCCGCAGCTCCCGCTCCGCGTCCAGCAGCACCTGCAAAACCGACAGGAAAAACACCGCCCCGGCTCCGTGGGACCGGTCCCCGTGCTTCTCCGGAAACAGCAGCCGCCGGGCAAAGCCGTAGCAGTAAGGCAGCCAGCCCTCCCGGGGCTCCGGGCCGTCCAGCCGCTCCAGGTCCTCCCGGCACAGGTCCAGAGCCCCGGCGCAGGATACCCGGTCCGCCATCAGCGGCACAAAGCGCTGGAAATACCCCTCGCCCACCAGCTGCTGCACCAGGTCCTCCCGGCCGGCCAGGTATTCCGCCGCCGGGCGGCGGGAAAGCCGCCGCAGCAGTGCGGCGTTCATCTGGCGGATTCGTTTTCTCGTCATAGCACGGCCCCCTTTGCGGGAAATTTGGATTTGTTTCTATTATGCCACGCTCCGGCCCCTACCGCAAGAATAAATCCCGCAAAAATACGGGATAATATACCTGTCAAAAAAGGGCTTTGCCCTTTTGGAATAAAAGGCTTGCAGGCCCTCTCAGTCGGCTGCGCCGACAGCTCTCCCAAAGGGAGAGCCAAGGTCTTTTGGGCAAGTCATTTTTCCGTATTCTGGGGGTGCGCAGGGTGAAAATTGTACAGGACGCCTTCCTCCGCCGGACGGAGGAGCTGGATGCGCGGCTGGGCGTGGGCCGCAGCTTCGATATGGTGGGCCGCAGCCTGACCGTCGGGGGCCGCCGGGCCCGGCTGTGGGTGGTGAACGGCTATGCCGACGACGCGGTGCTGGAGCGGGCCATCTCCGGATGGCTGCCCATCCGGGATCTGAACGGCATCGGTACGCTGGAGGCCTTCGTGGCGCAGTACGTCACCGTGTCCGAGGCGGAGGCGGAGACGGACATGGACAAGGCCGTGACGGCGGTATTCTCCGGCAAGACCCTGCTGGTCATCGACGGCTATCCCGGCGGCGTGCTGATGGACGCCAAGCAATTCCCCCTGCGGGGCATCGAGGAGCCGGACACCAGCAAGGTGCTGCGGGGCAGCCACGACGGCTTTGTGGAGAGCATCATGAAAAACGCCGCCCTGCTGCGCCGCCGCATCCGGGATCCCCAGCTGACCCTGGAGGGGCTGAAGGTAGGGGGACGGTCCCACGCCGACGTGGCCCTGTGCTATCTGGCGGACAAGGCGGACCCGGCCCTGCTGGAGGAGCTGCGGGGCAAGCTCCGCCATATGCAGATCAGCTCCATCTCCATGAGCCAGGAGAGCATTGCCGAGGCCATTGCCCCGTCCCAATGGTGGAATCCCTTCCCCAAGACCCGGTATACCGAGCGCCCCGACGTGGCCACGGCGTCCATCATGGAGGGAGACGTGGTGCTGATGATCGACAACACCCCGTCGGTGATGCTGTTTCCCTGCACCCTGTTCCGGTTTGCCGAGGAAATCAACGACTATTACTTCCCGCCCCTGGTAGGGTCGTATTTGCAGATCGTGCGGATGATCGTGCTGCTTCTGACGCTGTTTGTGACGCCCCTGTGGTTCCTGCTGGTAAAGGACCCGGAGGAGCTCCACGAGAGTCTGCGTTTTCTGCTGATCGAGAATGAATACTATGTGCCCCTGATTTTGCAGCTGCTGCTGGTGGAACTGATCATCGACGTGCTGAAGCTGGCGTCCCTGAACACGCCGGACGTGCTCAGCAACTCCTTCAGCATGCTGGGAGCCCTGATATTGGGAGACTTTGCGGTGCAGGCCAGGTGGCTGGTGCCGGAGGTGCTGGTATACATGGCCTTTGTGGCCATCGCCAACTATGCCCAGCACAGCTATGAGATGGGCTACGCCGTGAAGCTGTGCCGCATGGCGCTGCTGCTGCTGATTTACTTCTTTGACTGGTGGGGCTTTATCGGCGGCATCATCGGCGTGGTGGCCATGATCGCCTCCACCCGTCCCCTGGTGGGAAAGGGGTATCTCTATCCCCTGATCCCCTTCAACGGCAAGGACCTCCGGGCCCTGCTGCACCGCCGGCCCATCAGCCGGGACAATACCTGACTGACTCCATCAAAAACCGGCCGCCCATGGGGGCGGCCGGTCTGTTTATTCTGTTTATCTGGATTGGAGCCGGTCCCGGAAATAGGGGATCCTGGGCAGCTGCTTCACCAGCAGCACCCCCAGCACCAGGCAGGCGATGGCCTCGCCGGCGCCCACGGTGGCGGCGTTGAGCCCATAGGCGGGCCAGAAGGCGGCAGAGGTCCCGGCCTGCTCATAGGCCAGCACCGCCCCCACCAGCACCATGTTGCACGCCACCGGCGGCAGGGCGGCCAGCCAGACATTGCGGCATCTGGACGTGATCAGCGCGGCAATAAGGGTGGCCAGGGACCCCACCACGATATCCAGCACTCCATAGGGGCTGAACAGGTTGGCGATGAGGCAGCCAACGCCCAAGCCCCAGGCCGTCTCCGGAAACAGGAACGGCAGCAGGCACAGTGCCTCGGAAAAGCGCACCTGAATGGGTCCGTAGGTGATGCCGAACACCGCCCCCAGCAGGGACAGCACGGCGTAGGCGGCCGCCACCATGGCGGCCAGGGTCAGCTTCTGCGTGTTTTTGTTTTTCATGTGGTACCTCCCATGTTTTGTTTAGAGAACGGCCCCGCCGGGCCGAACGAACGCCTTGCGGCGCTTGGACAGGTCGGGTCCCTGTCGCCGGAAAGTATACCACAGGACACGCCAAAAGAAAAGAGAAAATCCCCGCGCCAGGCGGGGATTTTTTTCGGATGTCGGATTTTACGCGGCAGGGACCACGACCCGCAGCGCGCCCACAGACAGGCCCTTGGCATCGGTGAGGGTGATGTTGGCGTCGCCCCGGTCATAACACTGGGCCAGCACCAGAAGGCTGCCCTGGGGCAGCTGAGCCGCCGTGCCGTCGGGGTGCAGGCAGGGCACGGACTCTGCCGCCACGGCGGCCTCATACTCGGCGGCGTGATACGTCAGCTCATAGTACAGGGGCTGGCCGGTGAGCTGACCGGCCCACAGGTCCGCCTGGTCCATGGCCCGCATAGTCTCCGCCCACTGCTGCACCGACAGCATAGCCGCCACGGTGTCGGAATCCATGGGCAGGGGCCGGTGCTGGTCCTGGGAGGAAACGGTGAAGCTGCTGCCGCTGCGCTGGACGGATACATGTACATCGGCCCAGCTGTTCAGAGAATACGTCTCCTCCTGGAGGGACCAGACCGTCATCTCCAGGGAGGTCAGGCTGCCGGTCTCGGAGTACCGGGCCCGCAGGGTCCGCAGGGCAATGCGGTTATCGATAGCCCCCACGGCGGCGTAGATCCGGTCCAGCAGCGCGTCATAGTCCGTGGGCCGGTGCTCCCGGGGAATGGTCATCCGGCTGCTGGACGACAGGTCCAGAGCCACCCGGTAGCATTTCTCCGTGTCGGTGGTCAGGGGGCAGTACACGGCCTCCTGGTCGATCCAGCCGATGGACAGGCCGGACAGCCCCGGCTCCGTGATGGTCTGGCGCTGGGTGGGATCCTTCAGGTCCACGGCCACCATGCTGCCGCCCCGGACAAAATACAGCTTCCCGGACACGATGGTCAGGGGCTGGGGATAGCTGCCCATCTCGGCAATCAGCTCCTGGGTGCCGTCGTCGTGGCGATAGCTGACAGAATACGTGGTGCCGTCGTCGGACAGGAAAAAGTTATCCACACTCCACTGTTCCTTTTTCCCGCAGCCGGACAGAAGGGACAGCAGCATCAGGGCCAGCAGCCCCGCAGTCAGTCGTTTCATATCAATCTACCTTTCCCCGGGCGCGGAGAACGTCGTCTGCCGTAATGACAGTCAGATCCTCCCGGGTAACGTTTTCCATGGCGGCCAGGCGGTTGTTCTGGGCCACCAGAATGTGTTCAAACAGGTTGCGGACGCCCCGGGCATTGCCGAAGCTGTCGTCCGCCGACTCCTCGGCGATATAGTCCCGGACCAGGGGGCGGGCGTCCTCGGTCAGCCGGTAGCACCCCTTTTTGCACTGCATGTCAAAGATCTGCACCATTTCGTCGGCGGTATAATCCTCAAACAGCAGAAATCGGTTGAACCGGGACTCCAGGCCCGGGTTGGAATGGATGAACTTGTCCATCAGGTCCGTATATCCCGCCACGATCACCACCAGGTCGTCCCGGTGGTCCTCCATGGCCTTGAGGACGGTGTCGATGGCCTCCTGGCCGAAGTCGTTTTCGGACTTGCCGTTGAGGGCATAGGCCTCGTCGATAAAGAGCACGCCGCCCATAGCCTTTTCAATGACCTTCTGGGTTTTCAGCGCCGTCTGGCCCACATAGCCCGCCACCAGGCCGCTGCGGTCCACCTCCACCAGCTGGCCCCGGGACAGAATATCCAGGCTCCGATAGATGCGGGCCATCATCCGGGCCATCATGGTCTTGCCGGTGCCGGGATTGCCGGTGAACACCAGGTGCAGGGACATGTCCGTGGTGGGCAGGCCGTGCTGCCGCCGCAGCTGGTATACGGAGGCCATGTTGATCAGGTTATGGACCTCCTCCTTGACGGTTTGCAGACCGATGTAGCTGTCCAGCTCCGCCAGCAGGTCCTTCATGTCCTCCTTGGGCAGCGGCTCCGGGGCCTCCGTCTGCTGCTCCGGGCCGCCGGACTTCTTGTCCGGGGCCTTTTCCGGCGTCTTATCCGGGGCCTTTTCCGGCGTTTTGTCCGCCGGGGACAGGGGCGTGCCCCAGAAATCCGCATTCATGCTGCGCAGGTTCCGTTCCGTCATGGAGCGGATCACGTCCAGCTGCTGGAGGATGATCTCGTCTTTTTTATCCATTATCCGCGCTCCTTCCGTGGGATAGCTTTACATGGCTCATGGCCCGCAGCAGCAGGGCCGACACGAAGCCCGTCAGGGCTCCGGTAAACAGGGACACCGCCAAAAGAAACGGCAGATAGCCCAGGACGGCGGTGTTCCCCAGGGTGATCAGGGCCGCGGCCATCTGGCCGATGTTGTGGGCCGCCGCGCCGCCGATGGACACGCCGTATACCGACAGGCCCCGCAGCCGGGTCAGGGCCATCATTACCAGCATAGCCAGCACGCCGCCCAGCAGGGAAAACAGCAGGGCCGAGGCGTTGCCGGCAAAGAGACTGCCCAGCAGGCACCGGGCCACCAGAATGCACAGGGCCGGAGCGGCCCCCAGCTGATACAGGGCAAACACCGTGACGATATTGGCAAGGCCCAGCTTCACCCCCGGCAGGGGAATGAACAGCGTCACGGGAAACAGGTTTTCCAGGGTGCTCAGGCCCAGAGCCAGGGCCGTCAGCATCGCGCACATGGCCACCTGGCGGGTAGATATCTTCATGCCGCCCCTCCTATCCCAGCACCGCGTCGGGGCCGCCGCCACCACCGCCGGTAAGCTGCACCACCACCTGCTCCGGCAGGCAGACAATGCTCTGTCCCGCCCGGGTGATGGTGCCGGTGTGGACGCAGTCCTGGCCCGGGCAGTCGCTCTCCGCCACCCGGACGCCGTCTCTGTCCAGGAGGATGGTCAGGTGATAGTCCCCCTCCACGGTGACGGTCATCTCCTCTGTAAGGCGGTCCAGCTCCACGGTCTGCACCACCTGCCCCCGGTGGACAATGGCGGCAGTCAGCGGACCGGACCGGGCCAGGCCGCCGTAATACCACGCCGCCGTGAAAATGGCCAGGGCCGCCACAATGGCCGCCGCCAGTCCGTCCCACCAGGTGGGCCGGAGCTCAGGGCTCGATGGACGCATACGCATAGCCGCTGCCCTCGGTTTCCGTCAGTTTATCCGCCAGGCCGGGGGTATACAGCACCTGCCCGTCCTTGGTGATGAGCACCATATCAAAGCCGCCGTTCTGCCGCCAGAAATCCTGGGCGGCCTCCCGGCCCATCACATACAGAGCCGTGGAATAGGCGTCGGCCATGGTGCCGTTATCCGCCACAATGGTGACGGACAGCAGGTCCCCCTGCACCGGCCAGCCGGTCTTGGGGTCCAGAATATGCTGATACACCGTTCCATCCGGGCCGGTGAAATACCGCTGATAGCCGCCGGAGGTGACGGCGAAGGCGTCGGTCAGGGAGAGCATAGCGGCATAGCCGTCCTGCTCCGGGTGCTGCACCGCCACACTCCAGGCAGCGCCCCCGGGCTTTGTCCCCCGGGCGTACACGTTGCCCCCCAGGCTCACCAGGGCGCTGTCTACCCCGTATTGGGCGAAAATATCCGCCAGCCGGTCAGAAGCGTAGCCCTTGGCGATGCCGCCCAGGTCCATGGCGCAGCCCGGATCCAGGGTGATATGGGTGCCGTCCGCCGTCACATGATCCACCCCCACCAGGGGAAGCAGGGCGTCGATCTGCTCCTGCCGGGGCACCTGGGGGCTGTCGGTGGTGATGCCCCACAGGGTCACCAGTGGGGCCACGGTGGGGTCAAAGGCCCCGCCGGTGGTCCGGCTCAGGGCCACAGCATCGGCAATCAGGTCCGCCGTCTCCCGGGACACATCGGCTCTGCCCTGCCGGTTCAGGGTATAAATTTCGCTGCCCTCCCGGGTCCGGGACAGGGACGCATCCAGACGGTTCAGCTCCTGGCCGCAGGCGGCCAGCGCCTCCGATGCCCCGTCGCCGTAGGCTGCCAGGCTCATATAGGTATCCATGGCGAACAGACTCAGCTGCTCCGGCTCCGGCTGCGCGCCGCACCCGGTCAGGCACAGCAGCAGTCCGGCCAGTATCCCGCAGAACAGACGCTTCATAGCTCCCGTCTCCCTTCCAGGGCACGCATCAGCGTGGCGTCGTCGGCAAATTCCAGGTGCCCGCCTACGGGGATGCCGTAAGCCAGGCGGGTGACCTTCACGCCGAAGGGCTTTAAGAGCCTTGCCAGGTACATGGCCGTGGTTTCCCCCTCGGTGTCGGGATTGGTAGCCATAATGACCTCATGAATGCCTCCCTTGGCCACCCGGTCCACCAGGGACTTGATCTGTAGATCATCGGGGCCCACATGGTTCATGGGCGACAGCACCCCGTGGAGCACGTGATAGCGGCCATTATACTCCCGGCTGCGCTCGATGGCCACCACATCCCGGGGATCCGCCACCACGCAGATTGTGGTGTCGTCCCGCTTGGGGGAGGCGCAGATGGGGCACAGGCCCCCGCTGGTCAGATTCTGGCATACGGGACACAGGGTCACGCTGCGCTTGGCCTCCAGAATGGCGTCGGCAAAGGCCTGGGCCTTGTCCTGGGGCAGGTTCAGCACATGAAACGCCAGCCGCTGGGCGGATTTGGAGCCGATGCCCGGCAGCCGGGCAAACTGCTCCACCAGGTTTTCAAGGGGTGCGGGGAAAAATTCCATAGTCCATCGTTTCCTTTACGCAAAAATCAGCCCCGGAGCTCCCGGATGCGGGCGGGGATGTCCGCCGCCTTGTATACGGCGGATCCGGCCACCAACACGTTGGCGCCGCTGGCGATGCAGACCTTGCAGGTATTGGGGTCCACGCCGCCGTCTACCTCCAGCTCGCAGCCGGGGTTCATGGCGTCGATATACTCCCGGATCTGCCGGACCTTGGGCATCATATCGGCCATGAATTTCTGGCCGCCGAAGCCGGGCTCCACGGTCATCACCAGGATCATTTCCACCCGGTCGATAAACGGCAGCACCGCACTGGCGGGGGTCTTGGGCTTCACCACCACGCCGGCCTTCTTCCCCTTGACATGAATCTTATCGACGGCGGCCAGGATGTTCTCCTGGCTATCGGCCTCCACATGGCAGGTAACGATGTCCGCTCCGGCGTCGCAGAACTGGTCCACATATCGCACGGGCCGATCGATCATCAGGTGCACGTCCAGAGGCAGCTTTGTCACGGGACGGATGCATTTGACAACCGGAATGCCAATGGAGATATTGGGCACGAACAGGCCGTCCATCACGTCCACATGGACGTAATCGGCGGTGGAAATTGCTTCAATGTCCCGGCCCAGGTGGGCAAAATCCGCGGACAGGATAGAGGGAGAGATTTTGATCATGGGAAAAGATCCTTTCTGTTTTGGGGTGACGGGGCAGCGGCAGACGGCATAGGATGGCTCAAGCGGCCCGGGGCCGGAAGCTCTCCGGCCATCCCGGCGCAGCTCTCCCGCCCCACAGGAGACGCCGGCCGCCGCTTTTCAGATAGGAGGCCGGCGGGCGGATACCTGCCGGTCTCCATTGGAGATAGATATACATCTATATTATACCAATCTGCTCATCGGATTGCAACGAGGAAAAGGGCCGATCCGACGCATCCGGCGGTCTGAGTCGCAAAAATCGTGTCTTTTTTGTGAACTTTGCAAAGAAGGCCTTTACCTTTGCCGCAGTTTCCTGTAAAATGACTGTGTCCTTTCCCGGAAGGACTTCATTTTTTTGGCAGATCGAGGCATTTGTATGAGTTTCTTTCAAAAAATTGGCAATGCAATGGCCCGTTTCATGTATGGCCGCAACGGCGTGGATCAGCTGGGACTCACCAGTCTATGGACGGCCATTGTCCTGGATGTGGTCAACCTGTTCATCAAGAACAAAACCGCCTATGCCATTCTTTCCTCCATCGCCCTGGTGATAACGGCATGGGTGGTGTTCCGGCTGTTTTCCAAGAACCTGTCCAAGCGCCGGGCAGAGAACGCGCTGTACATGAGCAAGGTGGTGTATCCCATGCGCCGGGCCCTGTCCCGCAGTCGGGATAAGGAGCACAAATATTTCACCTGCCCTAACTGCCACACGGTGTGCCGGGTCCCCCGCGGAAAAGGCCGCATTGTGATCACCTGTCCCAAGTGCCACGGCGAGATTCACGGCAAAAGCTGAAATTTGATATTGCATTCTGAAGTCCGGCACGGTCTATGACCGTGCCGGACTTGTTAAATCGCCGCAGCGAAACAAAAAAGCGGACATCCGAAGATGTCCGCTTTGTGTTGGCGCTACCTATTTTTCCGGGCCGTCTCCAGCCAAGTATCGTGGGCAGAAGCGAGCTTAACTTCTGTGTTCGGGATGGGAACAGGTGGACCCTCGCCCTAATAAGCACCAACTATTGCAACTGCGTTCACAGCAACAAACATTATATTCACTTTTCCGCTCTCTGTCAAGAGAAAAATGGTGACCCGTACCGGATTCGAACCGATGTTAAAGGCGTGAGAGGCCTCTGTCTTAACCACTTGACCAACGGGCCATGTTCCGTCTCTATATCTCAATCAGCTCTCGCTGTATGAAATCCTGGTACACCATCAGGGACTCGAACCCTGGACACCCTGATTAAGAGTCAGGTGCTCTACCAGCTGAGCTAATGGTGCATATCGCGCTGCACCCTCAAAACCGAACAACGTAACAAGTGATTATGAGTAAGGCTTGAATTGCCTGCATAATCGTAGGTCAAGCCCTCGGGCTATTAGTACCGGTCAGCTCCATACATTGCTGCACTTCCACCTCCGGTCTATCAACCAGATCGTCTTTCTGGGCCCTTACTCCATAAAGGATGAGAGATCTCATCTTAGGGGGAGTTTCACGCTTAGATGCTTTCAGCGTTTATCTCGTCCGTACATAGCTACCCAGCTATGCCCTTGGCAGGACAACTGGTGCACCAGAGGTACGTCCATCCCGGTCCTCTCGTACTAAGGACAGCTCCCTTCAAATCTCTTACGCCCGCAACAGATAGGGACCGAACTGTCTCACGACGTT
>ENA-OVGE01000109-OVGE01000109.1-human-gut-metagenome-genome-assembly--contig:-NODE-109-length-81697-cov-8.842899_pt1 | contig 81697 bp, 88 predicted proteins | sample MGYA00237769_ERZ505417 | MGnify/ENA primary metagenome ERZ505417 (study PRJEB26158, sample SAMN06016403) | human gut metagenome | biome: human gut; feature: ankylosing spondylitis patient; material... | reverse complement strand
ATAAATAAAACATTATATAGTAAAAAAGTATTAGAAACACGAATCGTAATGGCGCGAGAACGATTGCAGCGCACGACAGGGAAACATAAAATCCCTGCGACAGGAAAATAGAACGGGTGTTACCAAAGGGGAACTCTATGGTATAATACAAAGTGAGTATACTAAGGAGTGGTAACGATGAATACTGACAGTAACAGCAAGGCAGCTTGCTATTTTTCCCTGAATGATCGATCGACAGAGCGGGTGTCCCTGATTCATCGTGAATATACAGAAGAAGTACAGGCTCATTTTCAGGGCCTGTTTCCAGCACGACAGTGCGTAATTATACAGGATGAATCTGATTGTCCCTTACCGATTGATCTGGCAGTGATGTATCCTACAGAGGAAGAGCCCTTTTACTTGGTCTACACGCTGGGTATGAGCGCGGCGCCCATGAAGTATCCTGCCGGTCCGGAAATGCCCGAAGGACGGGAATCTTACAGTGAGCTGTGCATTATTTTGCCGGCCGACTGGTCTTTAGCTGCCCATGGACAGATAGATGTGTCGGCCCAGCACAACTGGCCGTTGGCCATGCTGCGTTCGCTGGCAAAGTTTCCGCATGTACACCAATTGTGGATGTCCTACGGCTTTGTTCTGCCCAATTCGGAAAACGGGGAAACCTTTGCACCGGATACGGAACTGAGCGGTGTCCTGATCGTGCAGTTTGAAGGGGAACTAGGCGAGCTGCATATGGCCGATGGTGCGGTCGTGCAGATACTAATGCCTGTTTTATTGTATAAAGATGAATTGGATTTGTATGATGAAATCGGCCCGGATACGCTCTTGGATCATATTTTGGATTGTACAGATGGCTCCTTTATGCTTAACGTAAAACGGCCCGATACGGCAAAATTGACAGGATTTTAATCTATGAGAGGAGTGGATCCCTGTGGTCTCCAGCGATGGCATTATTGTGCCCAAGACACCTGCTGAAGCATACAGCGCCTATAAAACAGTAAATTCAGCTGTTTTAGTGGCAGGCTCTCAATCACTAAAGCGTCAGCAGGCACACTATACATTAGCAATTGATTTGAAACAGACCGGCTTGAATTATATAGAAGACAGAGGCGATGAGATCGCCATTGGCGCCATGACGACCATGGCCGAGTTAGAAGCGTCACCCTTATTGCGTACCCTGGCAGGAGGTGTGATTCCGGCGAGCCTGAAAGAGTGGAGCGACAAGGAATTAAAACGCCAGGCTACCTTAGGCGGCCTGTTGGCGTCTAAACCGCATTTTTCCGTGCTGATTCCCCTTTTGCTCTCGCTGACCGTCGACGTCGTCTTGCAGGATAAGGGGCGCATGGGTCTCAACGATTATTTATATTGTCCGCCTATGGGGGAAATGATTACCGAAGTCGTCATTGCCCGGGAATTTATCTATACGGCCTATACGGCCTGCCGCACGCAGCCGGGCCAGATTCCTTATTTAGTAGGCGCCGTATCCCTGCAGGAGGACCGCTGGAAAATCGTCGTCGGCGGCCGTCCGGGCCTGGCGATGCTTGCTGAAAATGCCAGTGCCGAGCTGACCGATAAAGGCCTGGCAGCCCGGGAAAATGTGGCCCATATGGTCAGCGAAGAACTGGAATTTGGCAACTATGGTACGTGCTCCGAAAACGAGCGCCGCCAGCTGACCATCGATATGGTGCGGAGCCTGATTAAAAAGGCCTGGAAGGGCTATAGCCGGCAGAACAGCCAAGGGACAAAGAAATAATCGTAAACGGATAAAGGCAAGCGTGAATTCAGAAAGGAAACAGCAAGCGTGAAACTAAAATTATTGACCGGTGTACTGGCTATTTTCTTTCTGGCCTGTGCAGCCTGGTTCTTTTCGACCCGTCAAGATACCACGGCCCCTTCAGGCAATGCCGAAGCGCGGACTGTCGTCCAGGTCAAGGAAGCCGCTGTGGCCTGGCTGGGTGATGATTTTTCTTTGCCCGATAAGGCGAATGAACGGCCTGTTTATGATGCGTACACATTGGAACAGCGCCGGCATAAAGGGCTGCCTATAACATACGCCGGTACGCGTCCTTATTGGTATGGCGATCATGTGGCATACCTTACCTTTGATGACGGACCTAGCGATAAAAACACAGAGGCTATTCTAAAGATCCTGCAGGATGAGCATATTCATGCAACGTTTTTTCTGACAGGGAAAAATGTAGAGCGCTACCCGGAAGTGGTCAAGGCCATTTATGCATCGGGCAATGCCATTGGCATTCATTCGTACAGCCATGTATACGATACGATTTATGCTTCGCCGGCAGCTTATATGAAGGAAGTAGACCAAACGGCAAACCTCATTTATCAGGTTATCCACGCCCGTCCTATCATCAGCCGGGCTCCGGGCGGTACGGCCGGCCATTTTACACGCTCCTTTTGGGATGCCTTGCGGGCTCAGGGGTATATTGAAGTAGGCTGGAATGCACTGACCGGTGATGCCGACGGGACCGGGAAAACGGCGGCAAAGTCCGTTGAAAATCTCAAAAAACAGCTGCAACAGCGGCCGTACTTGCAAAGCCATTTAGTCATTCTCATGCATGATGGTGCCGGCCATGAAGCGACGGTAAAGGCGTTACCGCAAATTATCAAATTGTTGAAAGAAAAAGGCTATACCTTCCGCGTGGTCACGACGGCGATTCCACCATGCTGGTAAGGAGCGTAAGAACACACCGAAATCTGTTCAGGTGCACGGCCATGCTGGAAAACCTGAAGGATTTTGGTGTGTTTTTTTATTTTTCCTTGACAAAGGGCGGGTAAAAACTTATAATGAATAAAAATTCAATAAATTATTATTAAAAAACAGCTACTTCTTTTTTTACTGCGAGGTGTACCCATGAAAACAAAGGTCTTTATTGATGGACATTCAGGAACTACAGGATTACGGATTTATGAACGGCTGGCTGAGCGACAGGATATAGAAGTTCTGCAGATTTCTGAAGCCTTGCGTAAGGAGCCGTCAGAAGTAAAGAAATACATGGCTGCTGCTGACATTGCCTTTCTCTGCCTGCCCGATCAGGCGGCGATCGAAGCTGTCAGCCTGGCAGCGGAAACCAAGGTGCGCATCATTGATACGTCCACGGCCCATCGGACCGCACCGGACTGGGTCTATGGTTTTCCCGAATTATCTCAGACACAGGCACAGCGCATCGCCAAAAGTGACCGTGTAGGCAACCCCGGCTGCCACGCCAGCGGCGTCATTGCCGGTGTCCAACCACTGACGTCTGCCGGCATCTTGCCGCCAGACTATCCCCTGGTCTGTTTTTCCCTCACGGGCTACAGTGGTGGCGGTAAGAAGATGATCAGCCAGTATGAAACAGCTAAAACAGACGACCTCCTGGCACCGCGGCAATACGGACTGGGGCAGACACATAAGCACTTAAAGGAAATCGTCGCCATTTGCGGCTTAAGCCAAAAGCCTGTTTTCTCTCCCATTGTAGACGATTACTATTGCGGGATGGAAGTGACAGTACCGCTTTTTACGGCGCTCCTCAAGGGGAAGCCGACTTTACAAACGGTGTGGGAGACACTGGCTGCCCACTATGAAGGCTGCGCGTTCGTCCACGTCCGGCCCTTGGGAGAAGATAAGGGCGGTTTCCTGGCTGCCAACGATATGAGCGGCCGTGACGACTTGGAAATTTTTGTTACCGGCAACGATGAACGCGTACTCGTTACGTCGGTCTTTGATAACCTGGGAAAAGGCGCTTCCGGCGCAGCTATCCAGAACATGAATTTGATGCTGGGCCTCGATCCGAAGACAGGCCTGAACGTTGGCGAATCAAGGAGAAAGCTATGGCAAATGTTTCATTTACCGATCACGATATACAGGCAGTAAGCAATGCGCAAAAAGCACGGATCCTGCGGGATGCCCTGCCGTACATTAAGGAATATAACGGCAAAGTCGTCGTCGTCAAATACGGCGGCAATGCCATGATTAATGAAGACCTGAAAAAAGCCGTCCTGGCAGACATTGTCCTGCTCAACCTGATTGGTGTAAAAGTGGTTTTCGTCCACGGCGGCGGACCGCACATTAAGGAAGTCTTAGCAGAAATCGGCGTGGAATCCAAATTCATCAATGGCCTGCGCGTAACCGATGAAAAGACGATGAAGGTAGTACAGATGGTGTTGGCCGGGCAGGTAAACAAGGACCTGGTCAATCTCTTAGGCGATTTGGGCGGCAAGGCCATTGGCCTTTGCGGTATTGACGGCCAGATGATACAGGTGGAACAGCAGGATAAGGAATTGGGCCTCGTAGGCAAAATTACCAAAATCGATACGGCCCTTATCGAAGACAGCCTGGCCAATGGCTATATTCCCGTCATTTCCTCGGTTGGCACTGATGGCCACGGCCAGTCCTACAATATCAATGCCGATACGGCGGCAGCAGAAATTGCCGGGGCGCTCCAGGCAGAATGTATGATTTCCATGACCAATATTGACGGTGTTCTGCGCGATCCGGCGGATCCGTCGACGCTGTTCCATTGCCTGACCATGGCCCAGGTGGAGAGCCTGACGGAAGAAGGTATTATTGCCGGCGGCATGATTCCTAAGGTAAGCTGCTGTACCGATGCCATCAAAGCAGGTGTTAAGCGCGTTTTCATTATTAACGGCACAGTGCCGCATGCTATTTTGATTGAAATGCTGACCGAAGAAGGGTTAGGTACTATGTTTGTAGAAGCCTGAAATGAAGGCTGCAGGGAAAGGGGCATGTACGATGCATAACGAATTTGAACAAATGGATAAAGAATATATTGTCAATGTCTATAACCGGCTGGATGCCGTGCTCGATCATGGCAAGGGTTCTGTCTTGTACGATGTAGATGGCAAAGAATATATCGACCTCAGTGCCGGCATTGCCGTCAACATCTTCGGCGTCTGTGACGATGTCTGGCAGCAGGCCGTCATTGCCCAGCTGGGCAAGCTGAGCCATATTTCGAATGTCTTTTATACGGAACCGCAGATTATCCTGGCGAAGAAGCTGTGCGAAAAGACAGGCATGAAAAAGGTCTTTTTCTCCAATTCCGGTGCGGAAGCCAACGAATGCGCCATCAAGACGGCCCGCAAATATTCCCACGATAAATACGGCGACGGCCGCTATACCATCATCACCCTGAAAAACAGCTTCCACGGCCGTACCATTGCGACCCTTACGGCTTGTGGCCAGGACTCGCTCCACCAGGACTTCGGTCCCTTTGTAGACGGCTTCGTCTATGCCGATGCCGATAATTTCGACTCTGTAAAAAAACTGGCCGAAGAAAATAACGTCTGCGCTATCATGATGGAACTGGTACAAGGCGAAGGCGGCGTTCACCCCTTGGATCCTGCTTTTGTCCACGCCGTCGCAGACTATGCCAAAGCCCACGATATCCTCGTCGTCATCGACGAAGTACAGACGGGCAATGGCCGGACGGGTGCCCTCTATGCCTATATGAAATACGGCATCGAACCGGACATCGTCACGACGGCTAAGGCCATTGGCGGCGGTCTGCCCTTTGCTGTAACTATGTTTGCCGATTCGTGCCAGCATACGCTGACGGACCATACGCATGGCTCGACCTTTGGCGGTAACCCTATCTGCGCTGCCGGGGCCATTTCCATCGTCGACCGTCTCGATGACCAGCTCATGGCAGAGGTTACCAAGAAGGGCGAATACATCAAAAAGGAACTGGAAAGCTGCCAGAACGTCGAATGGGTATCCGGCCTGGGCCTCATGCTGGGTGTAAAACTGAAGAAGGACCTGGCCGAAGTCGTCAACGGCTGCGTCGACGCCGGCGTGCTCGTCCTCACGGCCAATGGCCTCCTGCGGCTTCTGCCGCCCCTCAATATCCCTATGGATGTCCTGCAAAAGGGCATTGAAAAGGTGAAGGCTGTCATCGATAAGTAAAGAAGGGAAGAACTTTCCTGCCTGTGCGGGAAAGTCCTTTTTGTTGCAACTACAGGAACCTTGGTTCCTGCGTTAAACGATTGTGTTGAAAAAATGAAAGAAATTCCTTGACAAGCCGTACGTGCGGGGTATACAATGTCCACAACGAAAAGGTAAGTAATATGTTGCAAAGGGTGAATTGTCATGAAAACGTCTATGCTGCGTCAGACAATTGAATACGTCTTTACATACTTTGGCTGGAGCTATCTGTATTATGGCGCCGGCTATTTTTGCTACGACAAATTCAATAGAACAGACAGGAGCATGAGGGACAATCTACCATTTCTTTTGCAGGCCGCCTAGAGGTAAGAACGGGCAGAAAGCAAAATGGCATATGGACAAATCTGGGAGCAGACTCATGTGAGTCTGCTTTTTTTATTATCAGAAAGCGAGGGGCTTTACTATGATTATCGTGTTAAAACCAGGTGCAACAAAGGAACAATCCAATGCGTTAATAAAGGTAATACGGGCCAGAGGCCTGCAGATCGACGTCAGTAAAGGGGCCAGCAAGACCGTCTTAGGCCTCGTAGGCAATACGAGTGTCCTCGATATGGAACAGCTCCAGGGCTATGAATGTGTCGACCAAGTCATCCGCGTCGATGTACCGTATAAGCGGGCCAGCCGGGCTTTTCATCCGCAGGATTCGGTCATTTCTGTCGGTAAGGGCGTCAGCGTAGGCGGGAAAAAGCTGGCTGTCATTGCCGGACCGTGTTCCATCGAAACGCCGGAACAAATCGAAGGCGTAGCCAAGTCCGTCGCTGCTGCCGGTGCCGCTATGCTGCGGGGCGGGGCCTTCAAACCGCGGACCTCGCCGTATTCCTTCCAAGGACTGAAGGATAAAGGCCTCGACATGCTGTGTGCCGCCGGTAAAAAGGCAAATCTTCCCGTCGTAACGGAAATCATGTCGGCTGATAAGCTGCCGCTCTTCCTGAGTGATGACGTAGATGTCATTCAAATCGGCGCCCGCAACATGCAAAACTTTGATCTCCTCAAAGCCGTAGGCAAGACGAATAAGACGGTCCTCTTAAAACGGGGCCTGAGCGCTACCATCGAAGAATGGCTCATGTCGGCAGAATATATCATGGCCGAAGGCAATCATAACGTCATCCTTTGCGAACGGGGCATCCGGACCTTTGAAACATATACGCGCAATACCTTGGATTTAAGCGCTGTCCTGGCCGTCAAGCGGCAGAGCCATTTGCCCATTATCGTCGATCCCAGTCACGCTACGGGGAAACGCTGGATGGTAGCTGATCTGGCCCGGGCGGCTGTAGCAGCCGGTGCAGACGGCTTGATGATTGAAGTACATAATGATCCGGACAACGCCTGGTGTGACGGCGCCCAGTCGATTACACCGGCCATGTTCGCAGAGCTCATGGAGTCGCTGCGGCAGCTGGCACCGATTGTCGGACGGGAAATATAAGGAAAACAGGGGGAATTGATAGCAATGACAGACGGTGGCTTTTGTACGAATCAGACAGTAGCAATTATAGGCTTAGGCCTAATCGGCGGCTCCTATGCCAAAGGCTTACATAACCTGGGCGTGCGTCATATTATAGCCGTAGATCCGGATACGGCGGCCTTAGAACAGGCAAAACGGGACGGCGTCATAGAGGCGGCCTACACGTGCGGCAACGAAGCGCTCCGGCAGGCAGATCTGGTGATCTTCTGTATGGCCTCCCAGATAATGATCCGCTTTTTGGCCGATAACCGGCACTACTTTAAACGAGGTGCCTTATTGACCGATGTGGCCGGCATTAAGGGCCATACGGCAGAAACGATTGCCGCCTTGCTGCCTGCAGGCGTCGCCTTCGTGCCGGGCCATCCTATGGCCGGCCGGGAAGGACAAGGCTATGGCATGGCCAGCGCCGATATTTTCCGGAATGCCAATTATATACTCGTACCGATGCCACAAAACGGGGCTGAGCAAACCGACGCCGTTGCGGCCATGGCCAAAGCCCTTGGCTGTGCTCATGTAGTCCGCGTGACGCCGGAAGAACACGACCGGCTCATTGCCTATACGAGCTCCCTGCCGCACGTGCTGGCTACGTCCCTCGTAAACAGCGAGGCCATGACCAGCATGACTAAATATTTCATTGCCGGCAGCTTTCGCGATGGCTCACGCGTAGCCGATATCAATGCCCCCTTATGGACCAACCTGTTTTTGGCCAACAAAGAAAATCTTTTATATGAAATAGACCGCTTTAGCACGGCCCTGCAACAGTTTGCCACACTATTACAAGAAGAAGACCGCACCGGCATATGTGACTTTTTGCAACAGGCCGCTGTACGGAGAAGGGAACTGATCCATGAAACACATACACGTTGAGTTAGGAAAAGATTCATATGACATCCACGTCGGTAACGGCCTCTTAGACCGGGCTGGCGACTATATCCGTAGTCTTACCCATACCCGTAATATTGCCGTTATCAGCGACTCCCACGTAGATGGTCTTTACGGCCAGCGCCTGGAAGACTCCCTGGTGGCTGCCAACTTTACAGTACACCGCATTGTCTTTCCGGCCGGCGAAAAGAATAAATCCGCCGCCTCTTTATTGGACTTATATCGTCAATTGTCAGAAGCGGGCATTACCCGTATGGATTACGTCGTCGCCTTCGGCGGTGGCGTAACCGGTGACCTCGGCGGTTTTGCTGCGGCTACCTTCTTGCGGGGCCTGCCCTTTGTACAGATTCCGACGAGTATCCTCGCTCAGGTGGACAGCAGTGTCGGCGGCAAGGTAGGCATTGACCTGCCGAGCGGCAAAAACCAGGCCGGCAGCTTTTGCCAGCCCCAGGGCGTACTGATTGACCCGCAGCTCTTGCGGACATTGCCGCCGCGCTACGTACACGATGGCTTGGGCGAAGTGATCAAGTATGGCTGCATTACAGACTTGCAATTATTTGAACTGCTTGAAGCCGTAGATGAAGAATCGATCTTTTCTCACTGGGAGGAAATCATCGAACGTTGCTGTTCCTGCAAGGCCCGCCTCGTTGAACGGGACGTCCTCGATTTGGGAGAACGCATGGTGCTGAACTTTGGTCATACCATTGGCCACGCTATCGAACGGTATTACGACTACGGCGTGTATACCCACGGAGAAGCTGTTGCTGCGGGCATGTCCATGCTCACGGGGATGACTGAAGAAATGGGCCTGACTCAGGCCGGGACGACGGCGCGCTTACGCCACCTGCTGCAGCGGTACGGCCTGCCACAGGACGTCGATGCCACAGCGGCAGAACTGCTGCCGTTCATCAGCAATGATAAAAAGATGCGGGGCCAGCACATGACTCTCGTCATCCTGAAGGAAATCGGCAAGGCTCGGTTGTTGCCGCTCGATGCGTCGGAGCTGCCAAAATTCATACGAAAGAAGGGGGCAAAATGAATATACGTATTACACCGCAGTTTTTGCGGGGAACGGTTGTTACGCCTTCCTCTAAAAGTATCGGTCACCGCGACCTGATTTGCGCAGCCCTGGCGTCAGGGGAGAGCGTCGTAGATAATATCTCTGTATCCCAGGATATTGAAGCTACGTGCCGCATCTTACGGTCCTTTGGTGCAGCTATTGAAGAAGTTCCTTCAGAATACCCGCACCGCAGTGCGTATCGCGTTCGCGGCGGCCTTAAAAAGCAGGCACTTCCCTTTGCCGCTGATGCAGGCGAATCAGGGTCGACCTTGCGCTTTCTCATACCGGCAGCCCTCTTGAGCGGCAATACGGTGACCTTCACAGGTCATGGACGGCTCGTAGCACGGCCTCTCGATCCCTATTACCGGCTCTTTGACGAACGGGGCATTGCCTATGAAACGACTCAGGGACAACTGCCGCTGACCGTAAAAGGACAATTAGAGCCTGGTAATTATGCGCTGCCCGGTGACGTGAGCTCCCAGTTTTTCACGGGCCTGCTCATGACGTTGCCTCTCCTTTCCGGTGATTCCCTCGTAAAGAGTACGACGCCCCTTGAATCGGCGAGCTACGTCGATATGACCATTGACTGCCTGCGGCAGCATGGTGTGGAAATCGAGAAGGAATGGAATGGCTCTTACCATATTCCAGGCGGACAGGCGTACCGCAGCGGCCACTATGTCGTCGAAGGGGATTACTCCCAGGCAGCCTTTTGGCTGGCTGCGGGAACTCTGGGTAAGGCTGTCTGCTGCACAGGCCTGCGGCCTGATTCGGTGCAGGGGGATAAAGTAATCGTTTCCTTCATCCGGCAAATGGGCGGGCAAGTGGAAGGGAAAACAGAATTAACGGCCTGCCCGTCTGACCTGGAAGGCTGTGTACTCGATGTAGAAGATTGTCCCGATCTGGTTCCTATTCTGGCAGTGCTCGCTACCTGTGGCCACGGCGTGACCCGCATCATCCGTGCCGGCCGTGTGCGCCTGAAGGAATGCGACCGGCTCCACGCCATTGCAACGGAGCTCAACGCCCTTGGGGCAGATATAGAAGAAGAACCGGAAGGCCTGCTCATTCACGGCGTCGGCAGCCTGCACGGCGGCCGCGTCAGCTCCTGGAACGATCATCGTATTGCCATGGCCCTGGCCATTGCGTCGCTCCGCTGCAGTGACCCTGTCGTCATTGAAGGCGCTGAATGTGTACGCAAATCGTATCCGGAATTTTGGCAGGATTTTGCCTCTTTAGGCGGTGCGTGTCACGAGGAGGAATGACCGATGAATACCTTTGGAGAAACGATTACCTTAACTATCTTTGGGGAATCCCACGGGGCCTCAATCGGCGCTGTCCTGGACGGCCTGCCGCCGGGAGCAGCCCTTGACTGGGACGCCGTACGGGCAGAGATGGCCCGGCGGGCACCGGGAAAAAATGATATGTCGACAGCCCGCGTAGAAAAGGACGCCTTTGAAATTCAAAGCGGTTTTTTCCAGGGCCACACGACAGGAACCCCGTTATGTGCGATCATCCGCAACGGCGATCAGCGCTCGAAGGATTATGATCAGCTGCGCCATGTCATGCGGCCGGGCCATGCCGATTATTCCGGTAAAATACGCTATCATGGCTTTAACGATTACCGGGGTGGCGGTCACTTTTCCGGCCGTCTTACAGCCCCGCTGGTTTTTGCCGGTGCCGTAGCGTCACAAATCTTGCAGGGCTTTGGCATCACCGTTGGCGCTCATATCCGCCGCCTGTCTGATGTGGAAGACAGGCCCTTCCGGGAAACGGGAGAACCGGCGGCAACCCTTGCGGCCTTAAAGCAGCAGACCCTGCCGGTTCTCAACGCCGGCACGGCAGCCATGATGGAAAGCCGTATTCTGAAGGCCAAGGAAGAGCTGAACTCCCTGGGCGGCATTATTGAATGCATGGCCCTGGGCCTGCCGGCAGGACTGGGCGATCCCTTTTTCGATTCCGTAGAAAGCCAGTTGAGCCATATGCTCTTTTCTATTCCGGCTGTAAAAGGGGTAGAATTTGGCAGCGGCTTTAGCCTGGCCGGCTGGAAAGGATCAGAGGCCAACGATGCCTTTTATTATGACGACGACGGTTCCGTCAAGACCAGGACCAACCATAATGGCGGCATCAATGGCGGCATAACCAACGGCATGCCTGTCGTCTTCCGCCTGGTCGTTAAACCGACAGCCTCCATCAGCCTGCCTCAGGAAACGATCGATACGGATACAGAGGAAAATTGTGAGCTCTCGATTACAGGCCGCCACGATCCGTGCATTGTCCAGCGGGCTGTACCGGTCGTAGAAGCGGCTACAGCCTGGACCTTGCTCGATATCCTGCTCAGCGCTAAGGGGAGGCAGGCCTTATGATACATGCACCGGAAGAACCCATGCGTATTGCCTGCTTTGGCCAGGCCGGCTCGTATACGTATGAAGCCATGCAAGACTATTTTAAAGGCCAGGCCATTACACCGGTCTATGCTTCTCATTTTGAAGATGTCATTGAAGCAGTCATGACGCGGGAGGTACGTTACGGTGTCGTGCCTATAGAAAATTCTTCTACCGGCGGTATTACGGAAGTATACGATCTCATTCATCAGTTTGACTGCCACGTCGTCGGCGAAAAATACGTCAGAGTAGAACATAATCTTCTGGGCTTGCCGGGAGCTGCTCTTGAGGATATACGGGAGGTCTATTCCCATCCTCAGGGCCTCGACCAATGCCGGGGCTATCTGAAACGTCACGGCGACTGGGTACTGCATCCGTACTTCAGTACGTCCCAGAGTGCGGCTAAGGTACAGGAAACGGGAGATCCCCATTTGGCAGCCATTGCCAATAAGACGGCAGCCGGCCTGTACGGCCTGGAGGTCCTCGTACCCCATATTAACGATAATACGACGAATTATACGCGCTTCTTTATCCTGGCAGCCCAGCCGGAAGAACGGGAAACAGCCGATAAGATTACGCTGGTCCTTACGGTGCGGCATGAACCGGGGGCGCTCTATCACGTACTGGGCTATTTCTTCTATAATTCCATGAATATGACGCACTTGGAATCACGGCCCATGAAAGGGCGGCCTTTTGAATATTTCTTTCACATCGATGTCATGGGCAGCCTGAAAGATCCTGTGACCTATCATGTGTTACACAATTTGAAAGACCACTGCAATTATTTTAAAATTTTAGGTAACTATATTGCTGATGCGAGGAGGGAATGCACATGAAATTAGGAGTTATCGGGGCAAAACTGGGCCATACGGCCTCCCCGGCGATACACAACAAACTGTTCCGTATGCTGCAGGTAGAGGGACAGCATGATTATGGCGTTCTCGAAATGGATCGCAACGATATACCCAACGAATTACAGCGCCTGCGTGATGAAGGCTACACCGGTGCCAATGTTACTATCCCGTACAAATTGGACGTCATGCCCTTTTTGACCGATATTTCCCGGGAAGCGCGGACCATTGGCGCCGTCAATACGATTCATTTTACACCGGAAGGTTCCTTTGGGTACAATACGGATTACTGCGGGTTCGGCCGTTCTCTCCAGCATGCAGGCATTGAAGTAGAAAATAAAACCTGCGTTGTCCTCGGCTCCGGCGGGGGTGCCCGGGCGATTATCCAATACTTGTCCGACAGGAATGCAAAAAAGATTACGGTTATTTCCCGAAATCCCCATACGAAAACCGATTTCGACCGCTTTACCGGCAATTTGGGTATCGATACGATCAGCTATGAAGCCTTTGCCCGCTCTCACGGCGGCGATGTACTGGTCAATTGTACGCCTGTAGGCATGTTCCCTGATGTCAACGGCTGTCCTGTGGCAGAAGCGAGCATTGCCCAATTCCCGTCGGTTGTCGATATCGTCTACAATCCCAAAGATACGCAGATACTGCAAATCGCCCGGCGCCACGGCGCACGTACGTTAAATGGCATGTACATGCTCGTGGCCCAGGCGATTGGCTCAGAAGAAATATGGATGCACCGTGATATTGCGTCACAGGTCATTGAAGAGATTGCAAAGGAGATGGAATCGTACTATGAACAATAAACAAAACATCATCATCATCGGCATGCCCGGTAGTGGCAAGACAACCTTTGGCCAGGCCCTGGCCAAACGGCTGGGCCGTGAATTTTTTGACGCCGATGCGGTCATTGTAGAACAGGAAGGCAAGACAATTCCGGAACTCTTTGCCGTCAGTGAAGATTGTTTCCGTGACGCAGAAGTCCGGGCCAGCCAGACCCTGGCTGATAAGGAAGGCATTGTCGTTGCCTGTGGTGGCGGTGTCATCAAGCGGCAGGAAAATATAGATATCTTCAAAAAAACGGGTACGGTCTTCTTCCTGGACCGTTCGCCTGACGACATTGTCAGCGATGTCGATGTATCGACGCGGCCTTTATTAAAGGACGGCAAGCAGAAGGTATATGACCTCTACGACGAACGGATTGCCTTATACCGTAACGCTGCCGATCACCGCGTAGCCAACAACAAACATATCGATGAAGTACTGGCTGATTTTATTGCACTCGTCAATAGCTTGGATTAAGCCCGTGAGCTCCTGGCGCAGGCTGTTACAGCACAGCCTGTTTTGGAAAAGCCGGTTCCCTGACCGTCACAACACACGGAGTGTTGCTGACGGTCATTTTTCTGTCGTCTGCGCCGGCTGTTCGGCCTGTTCCTCAAAGACAGAGCTCTTGTAATGGAAAAGGAGAAAACAAAAGGCCGCCATAATGACGATCAGTGGTGAAAGCACGCCGTATACAAAGGCGTAGCTGGACGCATGGGCGACAAAGCCCAAGGAGGCGGCAGCCAGGCCGATGAAAATATCGAGAAACCAAAAGTACGTCGCCGTAGCGGCACCGGCCCGGGACGGCGGCACACTCTGAATGGCCAAGGTCTGGAAGGCCGGGCTCAAGGCGCCAAACCCTAGTCCCAGGGTGATCCCGGCGGCATAGAGCAAAGTAAGGGATTCAATACGGCTAAAGAGAACCAGGCCGGCGAGGAAGAAAATAAAGCCGGGGATGATGACATAAAAAGAACCGAGCCGGTCAAACATGCGGCCAATGAGGGGACGGCTGGCCACGATGGTCAAGGCAAAGATGGCAAAAAAGACGCCTGTCTGGTCTGCCATGTGCAGACTGCGCATGTACAGGGGGATAAAGGTTAAAATACCGCCGTAGGCGAAATAGACGAGACCGCCTAAGAAAGAAGCCGGCAGGGATTTCTTTTCTAATAATTGCGAAAGGGCCAGCTGCGTGTGCGTTGCCTTGGGCTCTACGACAGACTGGGACAGGCCCGTAAGGGCCGTGCTGACCAGCATCGCCGCAGCAGCTACGGTCAGGACGAGGAAAAGAGCCCGGGAGCTGAGCAGGTTATAGAGGAGCAAGCCTGCCAAGGGCCCGATGACCATGGCCAGATTCGTCGTTACAGAGAAATAGCCGATGCCCTCACCGCGGCGGGACGCCGGGATAACGAGGACGGCAATGGCCGTGGCTGTCGTCGTTGCGAAGGAAAAGATAATACCATGAATAAAGCGCAGGACGAAGATGCCTTCACTGGCAAAAACGAAATTAAACGAAGCCATGATCAGCGCAAAGAGGAGCAGGGCCAGGAGCAAGATACGGCGCTTGTTCTTGCGGTCAATGATGAGGCCTGCCAGGGGCCGGAAGATACTGCTGCCTGCCTGGAAAAAGGTCATGGCCAGGCCGGCCTGTACTTCATTGCCGCCGAGCTGCAGGATAATCAGCAAGGGGAGTGTCGTAACGAGAATATACTGCGTAAGAAATTGAAAGAAGTTAATGCCGCCCATACAGAGAAAAGGCGCTGTCCATAATTTGTCTTTGGTCAAAGTATCAGGTCTCCTTCCTGAATAAAATGTGAGTAACGTCACTATTATACGCCTCATACAGTCCTTATAAAAGTATAAAAAATCCTCCGGTTATTTGCGGAGGATTTTTTCGGGCACGAGGGAGTCTTTTTTAGAAAAGTACGTCCCGGATGTAGTCAATGGGCATATCTTTACCGGTCCAAAGCTTAAAGGCGGCGGCGCCTTGGTAAAGCATCATGGAAAGGCCGTTAAAATTCTTACAGCCTACGGCGTCACACCATTTCATGAGCTTCGTCTGGCGCGGCGCATAGACCGTATCCATGACGATTAAATCACGGTGCAGGTACGACGGGTCGGGAATGGCAACGACGTCTTCCAGGGGTTTCATGCCGCACGGTGTGCTGTCAATATAAATATCGGCCCGGTCCAGCTCCCGCTTTAACGCTGCGTGGTCGTCCAAGTCGTACAGGTTAATGATCGTCTGCGTCTGTTCCCGTAATTTGGCGACCGTTTTTTCCGCTTCCGCCCAAAAGCGGTCGCGGCGGTTAAAAATGGTCAATTCCGCCACGCCGTCCAGAGCTGCCTGGACCTGAATGGCCGTAGCAGCACCGCCGGCACCGCTGACGACCAGCTTCTTGCCGACGTAGCCGACACCTTCGGCCTGTAACGCCTGCATGGCACCGACGCCGTCTGTAATCGTGCCGGTAAGGACGCCGTTATCGTTGACGACGGTATTGCAGGCACCAACGATTTGCGAGGCCGGCGACAGCTTGTCCAGGTATTTTGTAATGGCCCCTTTATTAGGCATGGAAACGTTCCAGCCGCGGACCTTCATGGCCCGCAAGCCCTGTACCGTATCTGCCAGGGTAGTATTATCGACTTCAAAGCAAACATAGACATAATCGAGGCCCAGCTTTTTGAAGGCTTCGTTATGCATGGTCGGCGACATGCTGTGCCGGATGGGATCGGCAATGAGACCAATCAGTTCTGTATGGCCCGTAACGCGTTCAGTAATAGGAATCTTTCCCATAAGATTATTCCCTCCTGGAATATAACTACTAGATATTGGCTGACGAAGCGGCATTGCCGCTGCAGGTGCAAAAAAATCAGGATACCCCTCATTGTACTACCTGCCGGGGTATTGTCAAACAGGCCGTTCCGGCAGACCTGGGTCAGCCTGGAAAAAAACTAACCCCAGGCGATGGCCTGGGGTTAGAAGAGAACGGGAACTGTGTCCCGTCAGGTACAGCTTAGTGCAAAGCCCGTAAGATTTGCTGCAGTGTCGTTACTTCCAGCTGTCCCGGAGCAGAGGCTTTTTTGGCCGAACCGAAGGTCAGGGCAGAACCGAAGATTTCCCCGCTGATGCGGCTGATGGCGCCCAATTTGCCCATGGACATGGTAATGATGGGTTCATCAGGGTATTGGGATTTAACGGCTTCTGTAGCAGACAAGAGCGTCAGTACATCTTTAGCGGAATTCGGCATGCAAGCCAGTTTGGCAACGTCAGCACCGAGTTTTTTCATGCCGATAAGGCGTTCCGTAATTTCTTCGAAGGACGGAGTTTTTGCAAAGTCATGGTTGCTCATGACGACCGTGACGCCCTGTTCTTTGGCAACCGCCAGGGTCTGGGCGATGCTGTCGCGGTTACGATAGTATTCTACGTCGACAGCGTCTACTTTGCCGCTCTTGATAGCGTACTGGATCAGCTCGAAATAGTAGCTTTCCGGTACAGCCGTTTCGCCGCCTTCTTCTTTCGTACGGAAGGTGAAGAGGATGGCACCGTTCGGCAGTTCTGTACGAACGGCCGTCAGGGCTTCGCCAATGGCGTCGAGAGAGGTTACGTCTTTCAGAAAATCGATGCGCAGTTCAACGACATCATAAATTTTGTCTTGCAGATAACGGCATTCCTGAACCAGTTCTTCTACAGAACGGCCGACGATGGGAACGCAGATTTTGGGCATACCGTTGTCGAGAACAACATTGCCAATTTTTACCATAGTGGATAGTTCCTCCTTGAGAGTGTATTAAGCAGCAGGTCTTTCTTTCATAACGCTATTATAGCGGATGTAAATCAGGACGGCAATGATGAAGCCGGCCAGAGCGATGGCAGCGTCGAGACCCATGATGCTGTTGATGCCGCTGTCAGCCATGTAACCGGTGATAACCGGGATGGTGAAGGAAGCAATGGAGCCGGTCGTGTAGAAGATACCGGTCATCGTGCCTTTGCCCTTCGGGAACATTTCCGTCATCATAACCAGGCCAAGCTGCATAACGCCACCGGCGGCAGAGAAACCAACGACGAAGGAAAGAACCGGAGCCAGGGAAGCCGACGGCATGAAGTACAGAGCGCTAATGGAAAGCGTGGAAATGAGCGTGTAGACGACGAGGAGCGTAATGGGGCGTACGCCTTTCTTCGTAATGAAGGCCGTGAAGAATACGCAAGCCAGGGAACCGACAGAGTAGTAGCTCATGAGGGAGCGGGCAGCCATATCGGGCATCTGGGCAACGGCTACACCGTATTTCGTGAGCCACTGGCTGATCAGGTAGAACGTAGCCTGGGAAATGTAACCGTAAATTACGAAGCAAATGCCTTCCAGGTACCATTTGGATTTCGGAATCCACGCAGCGGCAGCTGCATCTTTGCCTTCGTCTTTTGCTTCCTGGGCAGGATTCATGGACGGGAAGGACATTTTCAGCATGACCGGAATGTTGACGGCCAGAATGACGGCAGCTACGATGAAGGACCAGCCGTACCATTCGTTAGAAGCAACGAGGAAGCCAACGAAGAGGGGCAGCAGGAACTGGCCGGCAGAGATGAAGGCTTTCAAGAGGACCGTTGCCGTGCTGGCACTTTCCGGATACGATTCGATCAGGGCCGGATAGGTGCCGGCATCGAGGAAGGAGTTGGCAATCCCGGCGAGAATACCGAAGATGCAGGCTACCGTCGAAGTCGGACTGAGCAAAATGCCGACGAAGAAAGAAATGTACGTAATCATACCCAGAACAACGAAGGGTTTACGGCCGTATTTATCAGACAGTTTGCCCGATACGAACAGTACGATCAGGCGGCCGATGCCGAGCATAGAAATAACCCAGGCAACGTCAGCAATGCTGCCCCAACGGGCGGCGAGGGCATCCATGTTCTGCGCGAGAATGATAACACCAATACCATGTACAAAGTAGTTCAGGTAGAGGCTAAGGCACAAGGGGCGGTAGGAATGTGTCTTTTCCATTGGTAATAGTCTCCTTTATATGCGGCTTAAAAAAGCACGTCTTTAATGAAATCTACAGGCATTTCTTTACCTGTCCAGAGTTTGAAGGCAGCGGCGCCCTGGTAAAGCATCATGCCGAGGCCATTGAAGTTTTTGCAGCCTACTTCGTCGCACCATCTCATGAGTTTTGTCTGGCGCGGTGCATAGACCGTATCCATGACGATGAGGTCCGGACGGAGGTAGGATTTATCAGGAATAGCGACGACGTCTTCGAGCGGTTTCATGCCGCACGACGTGCTGTCAATGTAGATATCAGCGCTGTCGAGTTCGGCTTTCAGTTTAGCGTGGTCTTCGAGAGGATAAATGTTGACGATGCAATCTGTGCGTTCACGCAGTTTTTTTACTGTTTCTTCGCCATGTGCATAGAATTCATCGGCACGGTTGAAGATGGTCAATTCTTTGACGCCGTCGAGGGCAGCCTGTACCTGAATAGCTGTAGCAGCGCCGCCGGCACCGATAACGACCATTTTCTTACCGACGTATTCAACGCCTTCTTCTTTCAGAGCCTGCATAGCGCCGATGCCGTCTGTAATCGTGCCCGTGAGGACGCCGTTGTCGTTAACGACAGTATTGCAAGCGCCGACGATCTGGGAAGCCGGGGACAGCTTGTCCAGGTACTGCGTGATCGGTCCTTTGTTAGGCATGGATACGTTCCAGCCGCGGACTTTCATAGCGCGCAGGCCTTTTACCGTATCTTCCAGTGTGGAGTTGTCTACTTCAAAGCAAACATATACATAATCGAGGCCTAATTTTTTGAAGGCTTCGTTGTGCATGGTCGGCGACATGCTGTGACGGATCGGATACGCAATGAGACCGATTAATTCCGTATGACCTGTAACGCGTTCAGTAATAGCAATTTTACCCATAATGGTGTTCCTCCTAAAAGTTATAATAGTAGAAATGTAGTATTGCGTCATGTGTTAAATTTCACATGAGAAAGCCTGATATACCGTTGCCTGGCAACGGGTAGAAAATAAGTACTGACTGCCCGGGGCCATCCCGGAGGATGACCCGGCAGTTAGCAGGTATATGCTTAATCGTCAAAGCCGCCAATCATATCGATGGTATTGACGATGTTGCGGCCGATTTCTGTACCGTGGATAATCTGGCCTGTCTTCAGGCTGTTGCCGTAGTTGCAGAAGGGAATATCGTGCTCTGCGGCATAGGTTCTGAAGGGATCGTCAGCCGGGATATCCGGAACGAGGCCCATACAGATGAAGCCATAGTCAAAGGGATATTCAGCCGTTTCGCCGTTGTGGGAAGCCACGAATTTATCGGGGCAAACCTTCTGCAGGCTCGTACCGAGGTGCATATCGACGGGGTGTGTAGCCAAGAGTTCCTTGAAGGTCGATTTGGAAACGATGTCGGCATCTTTACCGAAGGACGGCATCATTTCAATCATGGCTACGTCTGCTTTGCGGAGCGTGAAGAATTCCATTACGTCCAGGCCTACGGCGCCACAGCCGATGATGACAACTTTTTTGCCTTCCGCATTGGCTGCGTAGTAAGGAATGTTATCCATGAAACCGTAGATCGATTTGATGTGGGAGCCTTCGACGTCGGTCAGCTCACGCAGGCCTTCGATAGGCGGCAGCATAGGCTTCGAACCCGTAGCGGCGTAGAGGATATCCGGCTTCAGTTCGTTGAGCAGTTCCTTCGTAGCCGTCGTATTCAGGCGGATCGTCAGGTTCGGCAGGGCTGCTGCACGTTTTTCCAGGTAGGCCGGGAGATCTTCGATACGGCTCTTTTCGGGGAAACGGGCAATCTTGCGGGCCAGGCCGCCAACTTCGCCTTCCCGTTCGATCAGGGTTACACGGCAGCCTACTTCAGCGGCTGTACAAGCTGCTTCCAGGCCGGATGTGCCACCGCCGATAACGACGACGTGCAGATCCCGTGTGACTTTACGCTTTTTGTAAGCTGTACCGCCGATGATGTCGGGGTTGACTGTGCAGCGGATCGGCTGGGATTTGGCAATACGGTGATCAGCGCAGCCGATGTTGCAGGAGATGCATTTATTGATGCAGTCGACTTTGCCGGCCTTGGTTTTACGAACCCAGTCGGGATCGGCGATGAGGCCACGGCCGATAGCCAGGAAGTCTGTTTTGCCTTCGGCAATGATCTGATCGGCAATTTTCGGGTCGCGGATGTTGCCGGAAATGATGACCGGTTTGCCGAATTTCTTCTTGACTGCTTCCGAGAGGTACGCACGCCAGCCGTCGGCCATATCGCATTTATCGATCTGGTACTGAATGGAATCATTGACGGCAGCGGAGACGTTGATAATGTCTACTTCCGGTTCAATGTATTCCAGGAGCTTCAGCGTATCTTCCAGGGTGTTGCCGCCTTCGATGAATTCGTCAGCAGAAATACGGAAGGAAATGGGAACCCATTTGCCGACGGTCTTACGGACGGCTTCGACGACGAGACGAGCGAAGCGGGCACGGTTTTCATAGGAACCACCGAATTCATCTGTCCGCTTGTTGTAAAGAGGCGATAAGAACTGGTCCAGGAGGTACGAATGACCACCGTGGATTTCGACCATATCGAAGCCGGCCTGAATGGCACGCTGGGCAGCTTCGGCATATTTGTCGACAATGGCCAGAATTTCGCTCTTAGTCAGCGGGCGCGGTGCCGGGTTGCCTTCTTTGGAAGGAACCGACGAGGACGATACAGACTGGAGACCGTGCAGGCGTTCCGGATAGGCCGAAGCACCAGCGTGGTTCAACTGGATCGAAGCCAGGGCGCCATACATGTGAATCCGTTCGGCCAATTCGTAGAGGCCGGGAATAAACTGTTTATTATCAATGCGGAGCTGCTTTGTACCGTTCGTTGCCAAGGGATAGTCAATGCAGGCGTTTTCTACGGTAATCAGAGCTGTACCGCCACGGGCACGCAGACCATAGTAGTCTTTCATTTCTTCCGTTACTTCTCCCGTAAAAGAAGCAAGGTTCGAACCCATTGGCGGCATGATGACACGATTGCGGAAGGTCGTGCGTTTTACCGTCAGAGGTTCAAAAATGTGCGGGTAATTCTGACTCATGAATGAGATCCTCCTTAACGAAGTACTATCTATAGTATCCATAGGTTACTATTACAGAAAGTATTGTGAAAAACAGAACTAGATATCTTTGACATCTCACATTATACAGGAAACAAGTAATAGGACAATTTCATAAAAATGATAAAATTGATACAAATAAACTATTAATAGGGCAGAGGATACTCTGGCTAAAGGATAAGCCGGACTGGCTCGTTTCGCGAATGAACGAGCAGACAGCCTTTTTAGGCTGGAGAATAAGCCGATTATTTTGTCATAAAAAAATAGGTTTTTCTCTATCAATTAATAGTAAATTACGATATAATCATTAGTAAATGACTATTGATAAAAGAACTTTTATCACATAACATGCACAACATATATAACTAGGAGCCTATTATGAATTTAAAGCAATTGCAGTATTTTCAGACCCTCTCTGAGACCGAGCATTACCGTAAAGCCGCTGAGCGCCTGTATATTACAGAACCCAGCCTGAACCGCGCTGTGCGGGATTTGGAGAAAGAACTGGGCATCCAGCTCTTTGAAAAGCGGGGCCGTAATATTTATCTCAACAAATATGGCCGCCTCTTCTTGCCCTATGTGACGCGCTCCCTGCAGGAACTCGACCGGGGTATATCATTACTAAAAGCCTATACCAGACCGGATCAGGGTACGATTACCCTGGGCTTTATTTATACCATGGGCTATACGATGGTGCCGGAAATGATTACCCAGTTCCGGGGAATCCCGGAAAATGAAAAGATTTCCTTTGACTTCCGACAAGGCACGACGGCTTCCTTGATTAAGGAGCTGAAAGAAGAAAAAATAGATGTCGTCCTTTGCTCAGCTATTGAAAATGAACCGGATATCCTCTTTTATCCCGTAGCGGAGGAAGACCTGGTCGTAGCCGTACCCAAAGGGCACGCCTTGAGTAATCGCGGCTCTGTATCGTTAAAAGAACTGGAGCCGTACCCGTTCATTTCCTTCAGCAAAAACAGCGGCCTCTATAAGATGACGCATAAATTGCTGGAACAGGCCGATTCCCATCCGAAGACCATTTGTCACGTTGAAGAAGATAATGCCATGGCCGGCTTTGTGGCCGCCGGGTACGGGGTGGCTATTATGCCTGATTTTTACACCTTAAAGCATTATGAGCTTGAGCGTATTCCCATTGCCGATCCCTTTGAACGGCGCTATCTCTATTTGGCCGTTTATAAGCATGCCCATGTACTGCCGGTAGTCGATCGGTTTCGTAATTTTCTCCTTTCCCGCTGGGCCCGTAACGGCAGCCTGTAAGCACACAAAAAGCCCCGCTTTTCCTTTGTGGAACAAGCGGGGCTTAATATTACGTCAGGATTGGCTTTCGTCGTGATGCAGGGCTTCAATGCGGTGAATGTCACCGACGATGAAGAGGAAGGAAAAGACACCTAAGGCGGCAATGCAGCTAATGAAGATCATAGCACCGACGAAGGAACCTGTAAACTGCACGATCAGGCCAATGACGATGGGGGTAATGATACCTGCCAGGTTGCCGATGAAATTGAAGACGCCGCCGGCCAGGGCAACGGAATCGGACGGCGCAATATCACCGACAGTACTCCAAACGATAGCAGCCATGCCCTGGCCGAAGAAGGCAAGGGCCATGATGGCAATGACGGCATTAAGAGAATCGACGTAGTTGGCGCCTAAGATCGTCATGGAGCAGAGGAGACCGCAAATGATGGGCAGCTTGCGGGCCTTGGAGAGGCTGGCACCGCGGCGCAGCATCGTATCGGACCAGTAGCCGCCCAGGAGAACGCCGCATAAGGCACCGATATAGGGAATGACAGCGTATACGCCAGCCTTGAGGAGGGGCAGCTGTTTGGACATCACCAGGTACGTAGGAAACCAGGTCAGGAAGAAATACATGGTACTCGTGTTAGCAAACTGGCCTAAATAAATGCCCAGGAGCTGACGGTGCTTGAAGAGGTAGGTTACCTGGGACCACGTAATGGACTGTTTTTCACTCTTCGTTTCTACGAGGCCGCCGCCTTCACGGATATAGTCCAGCTCAGCCTGGTTGGCGCCGGAATTTTCACTGGGCTCCCGATAGAGGAAATACCAGACAATGCTGGCCAGGATGCCGATGACGCCAGTGACGTAAAAGATTTCCCGCCAGCCGTAATTTTCTAAAATCCAGAATAAGACCGGTGTCAGAAACGCCAGGCCGATGAATTCGCCGGCCGTATAGATGGACGTAGCCGTAGCCCGTTCCTTTGCCGGAAACCACGAGGCGACGACACGGCTGTTCGTAGGAAAGGCCGGCGCTTCAGTGGCACCAATGGCCAGGCGGATACCAAAGAGGGAGGCAAAGGAATTGCCCAGTCCCATAAAGATCGTAAATAAAGACCAGAAAAAGAGAGATACCGTGTAAGAAATACGGGAGCCGACGTATTCAATAAACCAGCCGCCAGGAATCTGCATAAGACCATAGGCCCAGGAAAAGGCGGAAAAGAGCAGCCCCATCGTGGCGGCGTTAAATTCCAATTCCTGACTCATACTGGAAGCGGCGACGGCCATATTCGTCCGGTCCAGGTAATTGATAGCTGTAAGGACGAAAAGCAGCGAAAGTATAAACCAGCGCTTTTTTGTTTTTTTCTGTAATTGTTGCATAGTCATAGTCCTTTCTCAGGAAGAAAAAATGGTTGTTCTATTATTCACATAGGTAGTAAGAGAAACACCTACGCGTACATTGATATACTCGTCGTATTCATTTTATACAATAGATAGGGGAAAGGCTATTATTTATTTTAACTTAATTAATGCATAATAGCTATTAATATACTAGTATTAACTGTAAATAATGCATTAAATTCATAATATAGTCCATCTTTTTACCTTAAGGAATAAGTAGCGGCCATAAAGGAACGAACAACTAGGCCGAATCGATGGAATCTCATGGAAAAATAAAAAAAACGAAGGCAGAAAAGGCTTGTCATTCTACCGGGTAAAGCATAAAATAAGGCTATCCGCACAGGCAGGGTTCTAATGCCGCGGTGCTTTCCGTGTTTTCATAGGGAAAGAATTATATAAAAAGGCCAAGTTTCTTTGCCGGAGCCATTGTCCGGCAAGAAAGAGGCCGTAAGAAAAGGAAGAGGATAGGAGTAAAAGCATATGAAACACATGAAGATTGCGTACAGCTTTGACGTACAGTACTATTTTGTTGACAGTGACCGGGAAATCGTGCCTGTCGAAAAAACCGATTTTACAGATGTTGCCGTTGCCGTCCTTTCGGATCAGGATTTTGATTATATCGATACGATCGATGCAACGGGGTTTGGTGTGCCCATTATGGTAATCATGCCGAGTGGCGAAAAGCTGCCTTCCCAGTATTTGGATAAGGTCGACGTCGTCCTTTCGGAGGAAGTCGTCAATAAGAGCCGCTGTATTGAAACGGCAGAACGCCTGGCCGGCAATTATGAACAGAATGTACTGCCACCCTTTTTTGGGGAACTCGTAGAGTATGTCAGTGAAAAGAATAATCCCTTTGACTGCCCGGGCCATCAGGACGGAGCCTTTTTTAAAAAGCATCCGGCCGGCCGCTATCTGTACGACTTCTTTGGTCCCCATATCTTCCAATCTGATATCTGCAATGCCGACGTCACCTTGGGGGATTTGCTCATTCATGAAGGACCGGCTTTGGACTCCCAGGATTTTGCCGCGAAAGTGTTCCATGCAGATAAGACCTATTTCGTCCTTAACGGTTCGTCTGCGTCTAACCGCGTCGTTACGAATGCCCTGCTGACACCGGGAGATTTGGTCTTATATGACCGCAATAACCATAAATCCGTGGCCATCGGCGCTCTCATCCAGGCCGGTGCTACGCCTGTATATCTGGAAACGGCCCGTAACCCCTACGGCTTTATCGGCGGTATCGATGCCCACTGCTTCGATGAAACCTATTTGCGTCAGCTCGCGGCCGAACGGGATCCGGAAAAGGCCAAGCAGGAACGGCCGTTCCGCCTGGCTGTGATCCAGCTCGGCACGTACGATGGCACGCTCTACAATGCGCGCTACGTGGTCGACCGTATTGGCCACCTGTGCGATTACATTCTCTTTGATTCTGCCTGGGTAGGCTATGAACAGTTCATTCCCATGCTCAAGGACAGCAGTCCGCTGCTCCTCGATTTGCAGCCTGGTGATCCGGGGATCTTCGTAGTCCAGTCTGTCCACAAGCAGCAGGCCGGCTTTTCCCAGACCTCACAGATTCACAAGAAAGACAGCCATATTCACGAACAGGACCGCTACGTAAACCATAAAACCATTAACAATGCCTTTATGGAGCAGGCCACGACGAGTCCCTTTTACCCGCTCTTTGCGTCCCTCGATGTGAATGCCAAAATTCATGCCGGTGATGCAGGCCGGAAAATGTGGCGTGATTGCGTCAAGCTGGGCATTGATGCGCGCAAGGATATTCTGCGGCGCTGTCATTATATCCGTCCCTTCGTAGCGCCGATGGTACACGACCGCCTTTGGCAGCGCGGAGATACGGAATCTATGGCCGATGATATCGATTACTTTACCTTCGAGCCGGGGGCCAAATGGCATGCCTTTGAAGGCTATGGTCCCAACCAGTACCGTGTAGACCCGTGTAAGCTGCTCTTGACGACGCCCGGGATTGATGCGGAAACAGGGGAGTACGAAAACTTTGGCATTCACGCCAATATTTTGGCTACATATTTGCGTGGCAACGGCGTCATCCCGGAAAAATGCGATTTGAACTCGATTCTCTTCTTGCTGACGCCGGCAGAAAATAAAGATAAACTGCGCTTTTTGACGAGCCAGCTCGTCCGCTTCGAACGCTTTGTCGATAATAACGTGCCCATGGAAGAAGTGCTCCTCGGCGTGTATAACCGCTATCCCGGCCGTTATACAGGCTATACGCTGCGCCAGCTGTGCCAGGAAATGCATGATTTCTTCAAGGACCGCAATGTAAAAGACTTGCAGAAAAAGCTTTTCCGCCGTGAGTTTTTACCGGAATACGCTATGCGTCCGCAAGATGCACATTACGCCTTTATCCGGGGCCAGCGGGAACTGGTGCCGATTGCCGAAATTGAAGGCCGTATTGCCCTTGAAGGGGCCTTGCCGTACCCGCCGGGCGTGCTGTGTGTCGTGCCGGGTGAACGCTGGTCTCCGACAGCTGTCCAGTATTTCCTGGCCCTCGAGGAAAGCCTCAACGCCCTGCCGGGGTTTGCCATGGAAATTCAAGGCGTGTATTTGGAACATGAAGACGACGGCCGTGTCCGCGCCTACGGCTACGTGCTGAAAGAATAAACGCATCGATCCTTGTATATAAAAAGCAGAGAACCGCCAATCAGGCGGCTCCCTGCTTTTTTTAGTCTTCCTTTTGTTCTGTGATTTTGCTGACGCCATAGCCGGCGTTGACTACGGCCTTTAAAAGATCTTTTTCTACGACGTCACCGGTAACGCGCAACGTAGCCCGCCCGCGGGGCAAATTGACATTCACTTTTAGAACGCCTGGCACGGCCAGCAAGGCTTCTGTTACATGCTCAGCACAGTTTTGGCACATCATGCCTTGAATATATACAAATTTTTCCTGCCCTTCCGCAGAGCCACCGAATAAATTACTGAAGAATCCCACGTAAAACGCCTCCTAGAATATGATAATGAATGTTATTCTAATTGTATTATACAAGAGCCATAAGGGAAAAACAAGTAAGCCCCCTGCTGCGTGGCAGGGGGCTTAGTAAGGTGACACTTAGAGCAGTGTCTTGACGGCGGACGTAATGCGTTCCGCTACGTAAGGGCTGTTCATCGTATAAATGTGTACGCCGTCGACGCCATTAGCCAAGAGATCGACGATCTGATCGATGGCATAGGCAATGCCTGCATCGCGCAAGGCAACGTTGTCGTGGCCGTATTTGGTCAGGATTTTTTGGAACTTAAGGGGCAGGGAAGCACCACAGAGAGTAACCATGCGTTCAATTTGCTTTTTGTTCGTCACGGGCATGATGCCTGCTTCGATAGGGACGTGAATGCCGGCCTTTTCCGTTTTTTCCAGGAAAGAATAAAAGCACGCGTTATCAAAGAAGAGCTGGGAAATGAGTTCGCTCGCACCGGCCTCTACTTTGATCTTCAGGGCGTCAATATCGGCCTGCAGGTTTTTGGCTGCCTGGTGGCCTTCGGGATAGCAGGCGCCGATGATATTGAAGTCGTCGCCTGTTTCCTGACGGATGAAGGAAATGAGGTCGCTGGCGTGGGCAAAATCGTGTTTTGGCTCAATGTCCGGCGTGCGGTCACCGCGCAGGGCAAGGATATTTTCAATGCCTTCCTTTTTTAATTCCTGCAAAATAGAGCGGACATCGTTTTGGTCCAAGTTGATGCACGGCAAGTGGGCCGCCGTTTCGCAGCCCAGCTTTTTGATGCGGCTGGCTACCTCTACGGTCCGTGTCCCGCCCTGGCCGCCGGCACCGCAGGTGACGCTGATAAAATCAGGCGACAGCTTGCTCAGCTCCGTGAGGGTAGGAAAAACCGTTTCTACAGGCATGTCCTTTTTGGGCGGAAAGACTTCAAAGGAAAAGACAGTTTTTTTGGCAAAGAGATCACAGGTTTTCATAACAATAGGCTTCCTTTTTTATGGTATAGTCTGACTGGGTTAGGCGTTAGAAGCTGGCGAGGATGGCGCCCTGGTACTTATCTTCGATGAATTTCTTTACTTCCGGCGATTGCAGGGCTTGCTGGAGCTCTTTGATTTCCGGACGATTTTCATCGCCTGCCCGGACGGCCAGAATGTTGGCATAGGGCGAGTCCTTATCTTCGATAAAGAGAGCGTCCTTCAGCGGATTGAGACCGGCTTCGAGGGCGAAGTTCGTATTGATCAGGGCAATGTCTACGTCTTCCAGTGAACGGGGAATCTGGGCGGCTTCCAGTTCGACGAACTGCAGGTGTTTGTCATTTTTGACAATGTCCTGGACGGTAGAAGAGATGCTGCCGCCATCTTTCAGGCTGATGAGGCCGGCCTTCTGCAAGATCAGGAGCGCCCGGCCGCCATTGGTCGGGTCATTGGGAATGGCTACCTTGGCACCGTCCGGCAGCTGATCCAGGCTGGTAATCTTTTTGGAATAAATGCCCATCGGTTCGATGTGTACCTTGCACAGGGCTACGAGGTTGGTGCCATGTTCGGCATTGAATTTGTCCATGTAGGGCTGGTGCTGGAAGAAGTTGGCATCGATTTCCTTGTCATTTAAAGCCAGGTTAGGCTTGACATAATCTGTGAATTCGACGACGTTGAGGTCAATCCCTTTTGCGGCTAAGAGGGGTTTGATCTGTGCCAGAATTTCCCCATGCGGTACCGGCGTGGCACCGACGGTGATTTTAGTGTTGTGTGAAACCTCATGACCGCCTGTAGGCTTATCACTGCCACAGCCGCTTAAGAGAACGGAGAAGGATAAGAGCATCGTGGCTGCAGCCAGTGTAAAAATGTGTAGTTTTTTCATATACGTTAGGCCTCCTTGATTATGGAATATATAATGAATCGATTCGGACAGAAAAGAAAAAAAGACCCTTTCCCGAGAGAGAAAGAGTCTGCGTTTTCTTTATCTATCGGAATTGCTTCCGCAGGAATTGGCACCGTGTAATCGGTTGCCGGGTTTCATAGGGCCAGTCCCTCCACCACTCTGGATAAAAGCGCAATGAAGCTTGTCTGTACAAGACGGTTGTACAGAAGCCACTGCTAATGAAATTGTTGATATTGATTGTATCATGTAGAGAAAATTTGTCAATATAAGAAAAATGATATGACAAAAATATATGAATAGGAATACTTATATGCGAAATCCGGCATGACACATGGCCGGGCTGACGGGCTTGCCCTTGACTTTACAGGAAAAGAACGTATAATTACAAGTAAACTATATGAGTAAGTATCGATGAACGAAACGAGTACATGTGCAACGACAGGTACAGCGAGCCGATGGCAGTGAAAGTTCGGCCCTAGGTCAGCAGATGGAATGGATTCGGGAGATGCGGCCTGAACGGTAACCAGTAGGGTTCGACGGTGTAGTTCCACCGCTATCAAAGAACCGTGTATCGCGTTATGCTGTACATGCAGAGCTGGGCTCGTACGAGCCAATGTGGGTGGTACCGCGGAAGATTCAACCTTTCGTCCCTGTCAGGGGATGGAAGGTTTTTTTATTGTCGTAAAAAGGAGAGAAGACCTATGTTAGAAATGCGGGATGTCTGTTTTCATTATGGGAATGGGACTCCTATTCTGGAACATATGAATGTAGAAATAGGTGCCGGTGAGTTCATTGGCCTAGGCGGCCGTAACGGTTGTGGCAAAACGACGGTGACGCGGCTGCTCATGGGCCTGGAAAAGCCCGTTTCCGGGGAAATCCGCTATGATGGCAGGATCATCAATGAAGACGATGCGTCCCGGCGCAGTGCTTTCATTGGCTACGTCTTTCAACGGCCGGAACGGCAGATGTTCCGCCCGACCGTACGGGATGAAGTCGCCTATGGGCCACAGCAGTTTGGCCGTCAGGCTGATGAAATTGAAGCCTCTGTGCAAGCGGCGCTGGAACAGACGGGCCTGTCGGACCTGGCCGATGCCTATCCGCCCAATTTAAACCGTGGCGAAAAACAGCGTGTTGCCATTGCTTCTGCCATTGCCATGCACACGCAGTATCTCATTCTCGATGAGCCGACGAGTGGTCAGGACAGTGCTGATAAGGAAGACCTCATGCAGCTCTTGACCAAATTGAACCGCCAAGGCCTGACGGTCCTCATCATCAGCCACGACATGGATATTTTCGCCGAATACTGTCACCGTGTCCTGGTCATTGGCCAGCATACGAAGGCCTTTGACGGTACGCCGGAAGAGTTGTTTACCAAGCGGGATGATCTCTATGATCTGGGCCTTAGCCGGCCCGATTCCGTTACCTTGTCCCTGTCCGTACCGGGCCTGCCTTATTGCAAGTCCATGAAGGATTTTACGGCAGCTATGCTGCAGAAACTGGGAGGCCAAAAATGATGCAGCGTTTTGTACCTGTAACGAAATTGATTGGCACGGCAGCCTTCTCTTTCTGGGCTCTCGTCATCCATACGCCCGTGCCGCTGGCGGTGCTGGTAGTCATTGAATTGTGCCTGTTGGTGCTGTGCGGTAATTTTAAGAGTACGAGCAAGGCCGTTTTGAGCCTGGCCGTGTTTGCCGTATTCCTGGCCGTTGTCCAGCTCATCGGCGGCGGCTCGTTGGAATCGGCGTATGTGACGGGCCTGCGCATGCTGGCTATGACGATTGTCTTTATTATCCTTTTAACGACGACCCGTTTGCAGGATTTGACAGCTGCCCTAGTTAAACAGATCCGCGTACCCTATGAATACGCCTTCATGTTTACGGCTGCCCTGCGCTTTGTACCGGACTTCATCGCCGAAAGCCATGCCGTGCAGGAAGCACAAGCGTGCCGTGGCTTTTCTGCCAAAGGAAACATCTTTAGAAAGATACTGAATTACATGAGCGTCATTCAGCCGCTCATGCTTAAATCCCTGGGCCGTTCGGAAACGATGGCCTTAAGCCTGGAGCTGCGGGGCTTCAACAGCGATACGCGCAGCTTTATGAGCAATGTCCGGCTACGCGGCTGCGATTACCTGGTCTTGCTGCTTTTTGTGCTGCTGAGCATCGGCGTCATTTACCTGCGCATGCACGATCTCGTCTAAGGAGGAACTCAGGATGAAACAAATCACAGATATTGCATCGTTAGAATTTCACCACCGCCAAGGCGGGCAGTTCCGCTGGATTACGATTACGACGCTTATGCTGGCAATCGGTACGATTTTGCACCTCGTGTCGCCGAGTGTAGCCGGTATTACGCCGAACTGGACCATTGCGACGTATTGTGTCGCCATTTGCCTGACCAAGCCTTCGTATACCCAGTCCCTGGGTATTGGCCTTGTCGCCGCGCTGGTCAACGTCTTGACGTCTAAATCGGGCTTTCCCTATGGCAACCTGATCAGTGAACCGGCAGGGGCCCTGACGTGTACACTCATCGTCAAGAACCTGGCCTTCATCCGTTTTAAGGGTCATTCCTGTTTGCCTGTTCTGACGGGCCTTGCGGCAACCTGCATGAGCGGTGGTATTTTTGTTACGATTCTGCAGTTTGCCATGGGCCTGCCGAATATCGTATATTTCACGGGCATGCTGCCCTTGGTATTCGTCATCGGCCTCTTAAATGCCGTCGTAACGCCGCTCATGTATTTCCCGGCGCTCCGCCTCTTTGCCTCCCGTGGCATTATCGATTCACTGGAAGAACAGAGCGTGACCTCCGATCACAGCGGCTACGACCTGAAGCCGACACAAGAGGGCATCGTCTCGATGGAACATCTTTCGTATATCCATAATAAACAGAAGGTGCCTGTCCTCAATGACGTGACGCTGGCCATCCAGCCCGGCGATTTTCTGGTCATTACCGGCGAAAGCGGCAGCGGCAAGAGCTCTCTCTGCATGGCCCTGACCGGTGCCATTCCCCATTATTTTGGCGGCGTCATGAAAGGCATGGTCTACGTAGAAGGCCAGGCAACGACGCAGACGACGATTTCCAAGCTGGCCAATAAGGTCGGCGCCATGCTCGATGACTATGACAGCCAGCTCGTGGCCATGACTGTTGAAGAAGAAATTGCCTTCAGTCTGGAAAATCAGGGCGTAGCACCGGAGCAGATTGATGCGGCCATTACGGAGTCACTGGAAAAGGTACACATGACGGAATATCGGCAGCGCCAGCTTAGTAAGTTATCTGGCGGCCAGCGGCAGCGGCTGGTCATTGCCAGTGTCTTGGCGACCAGTCCGGAAATCCTCGTCTTTGACGAACCGACATCGGCCCTCGATCCGGAAGGGACCCGTGATTTTTACGAACTCATTCACGACCTGAACGTACAATATGGCCATACGATCGTCGTCGTAGAGCACTCGCTGGAAGCAGCCCTGCCCTTCGCCAACCGGCTGGTTCTCATCGATCACGGTCATATTCTTTGTGACGGCAGCGTAGAAGAAACCCTGCGGTATATGTATGAAAAAAATGTCTATGCCAGTGCCGTGCCGAAAATCTTTGCCTGCCAGCTTGATTTAGAACGGGCCGGCTGCCAGTTTACGGCACCGTGGCTTTCTTCTGAAACGGCAGTTGCTGCTGTACGGCAGCTGTTGCCGCAGGACCGGTCATGAAGCGCCTCCTGTGCCTGGGTGACAGCCTGACCTTTGGCTATGGCGTAGCCGCACAGGACCGCTGGCTCACGCTCTTAAGCCGCGCTGGCCGCGTACAGTGCCAGAATGAAGGCCTGTGCGGCGATACGACGGCCGGCATGCTGCAGCGCCTGAAAGCGATGGAGCTGACTGCCTATGATGCATTCTTTCTCATGGGTGGCTCCAATGACATCCTCCTCGATATACGCAGGGAGCAGACGCAGGCGCATATGGCAGATATGATTACACGCCTGCAGACCCAGGGAAAACCGGTCTATGTAGGTATTCCGCCACTGACACTGCCGGAAAGCGCCGCCTATGGCTGGCAAGCCGCAGACGCCGTCACTGGGCATAATGACCGGCTTACGGCCTATCGCCAGTGGCTCCTGAATGAGTGCAAGCAGCAACGGCTCTGCGTATTCGATTTCTATGCAGCTCTTTGGGATGCCCAAAAGGCAAACAGAACCCCGTCTCTCTATGTCGATGGCGTACACCCCGGTCCGGCCGGCTATGCCCTCATGGCGCAGACAGCCAGAACTGTTCTCATACGCAGTCACTTTCTGACAGAGTAGTACGATAAGAAAACCTCCTTGGCAACAGCTGCCAGGGAGGTTTTTGTCACTATAGTTCGATGTGGCTGCACTGGTCTATGCGTAAGGCCAGGGAGAGCGTTTCGTAGCCTTCAGGCCGGAAGGCGTCCAACGCGAGGAGAGTGCCGATTTGCTTGAGCCGGTAACGGATCGTATTGGGATGCTGCTGCAGCCCTTCGGCCGTAGCAGCAATGCTGCCGCCAGCGCGGACAAAGGCTGAAGCTGTTTCTAAAAGGGACGTATGATTTTCCGAATCATAATCGCGTAACGGATTGAGGATGGTATTGGCGAAATGCTGCATAGCCGGTTCACGGCAATAGGGCAGCAAGATGCTGTTAATACCTAATGACTCATAGGTCCTGAACAGACACTGGTCAGGTGCCGCGAAGTAGCTGCTGTAAATGGCCTCTTCCAGGCACAGTTTGATTTTCCGTTCCCTGTAATGAATAGAGCTGACGCCAATACAATATGCCCCGGCGCAGGCCTGTAAGGGACCTGTAAGGATTTCCGCCGCCAGGTCACTGGCTTTGGCGTTTTTAAAGTTATACGATGAATGTATATATATAAAGCCGTTTTTATAGCGCAGCAATGTGCTATAGGATGTTAAGAGGTTTGCTGCTGTCGCCGTTTCTTCCAGTTTTTGGTATTCATCGGCCGATACGGGATGGAGGGCACGGAAATACATACAAAAGATATCAGGCTGCAAACACGGGTTGATTTCCAGTTGCAACTCCTTTTGCCGGGGATCGGATCGTGCTCGGGCAGGGCGAGAATGGTAGCAACGAGCTGCTCAAATTTGTCGAAATCGTGCAGACTTTGGAGCCGTTTATACACGTTGACGATAATCCGTTCAAAATACTGCTCGGAACTGCGGATGACGATAATAGGGAAATTGGCGGAATCGGCATAGCGCAGGATATGCGGCGCTAAAGGCAAACCGTACACATTTTTAATGACCAGGCAGCTGCACTGTTTGTGATGCAGCAAGCGGATGGCATCGATCAAACAGCCCGGGGCCTCCTTGGCATATTGCAAACTGGACAAAATCAGCTGATTGGGGATAAAGCTCAGCTTGGTATATTTGTTTTTCAGCGTTTTGTCGTATTCATAATCTAAAATGCCACAAGAAGAAACCTGGTTGGAAACGCCACCGGCGCCAGCCAGCAGATGGAGACCGGAAAATTCCGGATAATGGAGAATGTCATCAACTGTAAGTTTCAATAAAAACACCTCTAGAAATAGTGTGAAAATACAATATAAATTTCTTTCAGTATACTGAATTAGACAGAAAAGGGCAATGGATGTCGTAATTACGAATAGGGTAGAAATGAATTGATTAGTGAATTATATAAATATAATGAATAGAATTTGTATTTTATTATAAAGTATTGGCGTTGTCTTACCTGTCCTGATAGTATAAAATGCTAGGGAAGAAGAGCTTTTATACGTATCTTATGAAATATGCTACAATATCAGTATATACACATAGGGTAGGAGGGTGGTTTATTTGTTTATTGCAACGATAGATGGTGGTACGAGTAATACGCGGTCTTACATCTGGAAAGGCGGGCAAATCGCAGGTGAGGCCCGGGCTGCTGTAGGTGTGCGCAATACGGCAATTGACGGGAATAAGACCCGGCTGCTTGGCGCTGTTCGTCAGACTCTGAACGAGGCGGCGCAGCAGGCAGGCATTTCCTTAGCCGATGTGTCCCTGGTCCTGGCGGCAGGGATGCTGACCAGTAATGTTGGCCTTTGTGAAATTGAACATGTGACGGCACCGGTAACCTTAGATGAATTGGCGCAGGCTATGGTTTGCCAAACTATAGCGGACGTTTGCCCACAGGCCATTTGGTTTGTCCCGGGCCTGCGCAATCTGGATCCGGCTGCGTGCACGGCGGCAACGATTGCCCATATGGATATCATGCGGGGGGAAGAAACGGAAGCGGCCGGCCTGCTGGCCTATGCAGCACCAGAAGGTCCGGCTGTCTTGGTTCTGCCTGGTTCTCATAATAAGTATATTATGCTGGACGGACAGGAACGGCTCCTTGGGTGTCTCACCACCCTCGGTGGGGAAGTCCTTCATTCACTGACCTACGATACGATCCTGGCGGACACACTGCAGCGGTCCTATGCAGCTTCGTTTGATGAAGCTGCCTTTTTGCGGGGCCTGGCCGACCATGCGCAGCTGGGCCTCTTGCACGGCGCCTTTATGACCCGTATCTTAGGCATGTTTGACCAGGGCACGACGGTGGAATTACAGAACTATCTGCAAGGACTCTTGTTGGCAGATGATCTCTATTCCCTGAAGCGGAGCAGTCTTTTTGCCAGTTTGGATGACGCTGTGTTTGTCGTAGCCGGCCGGCCCGTTTTGCAGGCTGCCTATGCGTGTATGTTTGCCAAGCAGGGCTGGCGTACGGTCCTGGCCACGGCTGAGCAGCAACGGGGCCTGTCCGGTTACGGTGCTATCATGCTGGCCAAACGGCGCGGTTTAATTCAGTAAGGAGGAAGCGTATGAGTGTATTACAGGAAATGGTGGAAGCAAAAATAATCTCTATTATCCGGGGCGTGCCGAGCTCGTCCATTGTGCCGGCTGTAGAAGCCTTGGCCAGGGGCGGCGTGCGCTTTGTGGAAGTAACCTACCGGCCTGGTGATGAAGCGGCTTGTGCCGATACGTTACAGAGCATTGCCCTTTTGAAGGAAAAATTTTATCCATCCCTGCATATCGGTGCCGGAACGGTGCTGACAGTTAAGCAGGTAGAAGATGCGGCAGCTGCCGGTGCAGAGTTTATGATTTCTCCCAATACCAATGTGGATGTTATCCGCCGTACGAAAGAATTGGGACTCCTTTCCCTGCCGGGTGCCTACACGCCGACAGAGGCCGAACTGGCCTGGGAAAGCGGTGCCGATATCGTCAAGATTTTTCCTGCGTCCGGCCTGGGACCGGCTTACTTCAAGGCTGTGAAATCTTCCTTATCGCAGCTCAGGCTTTCTGCCGTAGGCGGCGTATCGGAACAGAATATTCACGAGTTTTTGGCGGCCGGCGTCGATTCCTTCGGTATTGGCAATAATCTGGTCAGTGCTGAACGCGTGGCCCGTGGCGCCTGGCAGGAAATCGAAGCAGCGGCTGCCTTTTACACGGCGGCTGTTAAAGGCTAGCCCGTGTTGTTTGCCTGCCGCATGAAGTACAGCGTACTGAAAACAGAATGAGGTGTATTCATGACAAAAGTTTTAACAATCGGTGAGGCCATGGGCCTCCTCGTAGCAGAAAGTGAAGGCCCGTTGGACCTGGTAGAACATTTTGAACGCCATGTGTGCGGCGCAGAATTGAACTATATCGTAGGGATGGCCAGGCTGGGCTTCGATGCCTATTACATTTCCCGCGTGGGTGCCGATCCCTTTGGTGCCTGCATCCGCAATTTCCTAAAGGAAAATCATATTCACGATGCCTATGTGCAGACAGATAAGGCCTATATGACGGGCTACCAAATGAAGGAAAAGGTGTCGAGCGGTGATCCTAAGGTTGCCAATATCCGTAAAAATACAGCCTTTACCCATTTGCTGCCGGCTGCACTCGATGCGATTGACTGGCAGGATGTTAAGCTCGTACACGTGACGGGGATTCCCCTGGCCTTATCGGATACTTGCCGGCAGTCCATTTATGCTCTGATGGAACAGGCCCGGCAGCACGGCGCACTGGTTTCCTTTGACCCTAACTTGCGGCCCATGCTTTGGCCTTCCGAAAGGGAAATGTGTAAGGTCATTGGCGAAGCCAGCCTGCATGCAGACATTGTTCTGCCGGGACTGGAAGAAGCCAAGCGGATTACCGGTCTGGCCGATGAAAAGGAAATTGGCAAGTTCTATTTGGACCAGGGCATACAGATGGCGGTCATCAAGCTCGGTGGCAGTCATGGCGCCTATGTCTGCTCGGCAGCCGGCGCGCAGTACGTTCCCAGCTATCCCGTCGCAACTATCGTGGATACCGTCGGGGCTGGCGATGGCTTTGCTGTAGGCTTTACCAGCGGTGTGCTCGATGGCCTGCCTTTGTATGCTGCCGCCCGGCGCGGTGCTGCTATCGGTGCCCTGCAGATTCAGGTAGCCGGTGATAATGAAGGCCTGCCCACACGGCAGGAGCTGGAAACATTTCAACGTAATAATGAGGGGGAAGATGTACAATGATTAGTAAAAACATGCAAACCATATTGGATATAGGCTTAGTTCCTTTGATTGTTCTCGATGATGCGGCCCAGGCTGTACCCTTTGGCCAGGCCCTGGTTGCCGGCGGTATTCCTATTGCAGAAGTGACCTTCCGCACCGATGCCTGCCTCGATACGATCCGCGCTATGGCCCAGCACGTACCGGGGCTCATCGTCGGTGCCGGTACGGTACACAATGTGGCTCAGGCAGAAGCCGCTGTGCGGGCAGGGGCTACGTTTATCGTTACGCCGGCTTTTAATCCGGCTGTTACGGAATGGTGCCTACGCAATCACATTGATATCCTGCCCGGTACGGTATCGCCGGCAGATATTGAAGCAGCTAACGGCATGGGCATTGAAGTCTGCAAATTCTTCCCGGCTGCAGCCTATGGCGGCGTAAAGACGCTGAAAGCTTTGGCCGGCCCCTTTGGCCATATGAAATTCGTGCCTACAGGCGGCGTCAATTACGATAATATGCTGGAATATCTGGATCTGCCCAATGTCGCTGCTGTTGGCGGCAGCTTTATGACGCCATCGGCAATGGTCAAGAACCGCCAGTGGGCTGATATTACGGCGACCTGCCAGGCTGCCGTCGATAAGCTCCTGGGTTTTGCCATTTGTCACACAGGCATTCACTGCCAGACGAAAGAAGAAGCAGAAGCTGTGACCGACCGCCTGTGCGGCCTCTTGCATCAGGAAAAAATCGAAGTGCCCGGTGCTTCGTGGTTTGTAGGCACGCTCGTAGAAGTATGCTATAAAAAGCTGCCTGGAGAAAAGGGGCACGTCGGTATCGATACGCGTGATATAGACCGGGCTATTGCCTATTACAAACGGCAGGGTGTTGAATTTGCCGAAGACGGTTTTACCTACGATGATCAGGGCCGTGTGCGTCTGGCATACTTCAAGGAACTGTACCATGGCTTTTCCGTCCATCTGCGCCGTCAGCCTAAATAAGGAACAAAACAGGGGCGAAGGCCTGTCATTGACGTAGGCAAGGCAGTAGTCTATAATGAGTAAACAGATTACATTATACAGATAAAGGAGCAGGTTAGATGAACATTATTGATGAATTGTCCTGGCGTGGTGCCGTAAATCAGATGACAGAAGAAGAAAATCTCCGGAAGCTTACAGAGGAAAAGAGCATCTCCCTGTATTGCGGCGTTGACCCGACGGGGGACAGCCTTCATATTGGTCACTTGATTCCGTTTATGATGCTGAAACGGTTTGCTATGGCAGGTCATCACCCGTATATCGTCATCGGCGGCGGTACGGGCGCCATCGGTGATCCCAGCGGCCGCAAGACAGAACGGCAGCTGCAGACTATGGAAACCATCCAGGCCAATGCAGAAAAGTTAAAAGCCCAGTTTACCCACCTTTTTGGTGACGACCAAAACATTACGTTCGTCAATAACTACGACTGGCTTTCTAAAATCAGCCTGCTCGACTTTTTACGCGACTATGGCAAGCTTTTTCCCATTAACATCATGCTGGCGAAGGAAGTTGTTGCCAGCCGTTTGGAAAACGGTATTTCCTTTACGGAATTTACATACCAGATCCTTCAGGCTGTCGATTATGAACACCTGTACAGCACCCATGATGTACAGCTTCAGGTCGGTGGCGCTGATCAGTGGGGCAACATTACCGGCGGCATCGACATGATCCGTAAGATGCACGGCGGCAATACACCGGTCTATGCTCTCACCATTCCTCTCATGCTGAAAGCGGATGGCACGAAGTTTGGCAAGACGGCTGGCGGTGCTATCTGGCTCGATCCGAAGAAGACCTCGCCTTTCGAATTCTATCAGTTCTGGCTCAACCAGGATGATGCTGACGTCGTAAAATACCTGAAATACTTTACCTTCCTCAGCAAAGAAGAAATCGATGCTCTCGAAGAAGCCGTTAAGACCGAACCGGAAAAACGCCTGGCCCAGCGCCGTCTGGCTGAAGAAGTAACGTCCTTCGTACACAGCCCGGAAGCGCTGAAAGAAGCCCAGAATATTACAGAAGCCCTGTATCATGGCAGCATTGCCGATCTTTCGGAAAGCGAACTCACCCAGGCCTTTGGCAAGATGCCGACGGTCAATGTGACGAATGAAGAAAAAGACGTCGTCAACTGGCTCGTCGATTCTACCATTTATTCGTCCAAGCGGCAGGCCCGTGAAGACGTAACGAATGGTGCCATTACGATTAACGGCGTGAAAGTAACCAGCCTGGACGAAATCGTACGGCCTCATAAAAATTCTCATGGCCGCTTCGTTATCGTGCGGAAGGGTAAAAAGAAATATACACTGGCCAAAATCCAGTAAATTTTAAAGAAAAAAACAATAAAATAAAAGTTGACAAGTGTATTTTCACATGATATAATTACTCATTGCAAAATGTTCAATTTGCGAGTGTGCTATTGGTGAAATGCATGGAGGAAATGCTTCCGGTCAACAAAAAAATTAAGCAAGGTTCAGTCTATTCTTGATAGGGAGCCTTGCTTTTTTGTCGCTTTGACAAGATACGTTTCCGTCGAATGATTTACTTTTTATAAGGGGTGAAGTAACAGCATGTTCAAACCTGTACAAGTTGGGAAAAGAACTCGCTATACGTATGCGAAGATCAACGAAGTCTTGAAGATGCCGCATTTGCTGGACTTACAGATTAAGTCTTACGAATGGTTCTTAGAAAAAGGGCTGAAAGATATATTCAAGGATATTTCGCCTATCGAAGATGCCGCGGGGAATTTATCCTTGTCCTTTGAAAATTTTAAATTGGGAGATCCCAAATACGACATCCAGGAGTGCAAGAAACGTGATACGACGTATGCTGCGCCATTGCGTGTCCAGATCCGCCTGGTCAATCATGTGACCGGTGAAATTAAGGATCAGGAAGTATTTATGGGTGATTTTCCGCTGATTACCGATACAGGTACGTTCATTATCAACGGTGCTGAACGTGTTATTGTCAGCCAGTTGGTCCGTTCTCCTGGCGTGTACTACGGTCGTGAAATCGACCCCATGGGGATCCGTCTGTACAACTCGACGGTTATCCCGAACCGTGGTGCCTGGATCGAACTCGAAACAGATGCAAACGATATCGTCTATGCCCGTATCGACCGTAACCGTAAAATCCCGGTTACCGTATTGATCCGTGCTTTAGGCTGGTCGAGCAATGCTGATATTCTCGAACTGTTCTATGACGACAAACGCCTGAAAGCGACGTTTGAAAAGGATACGACAGAATCGCAGGATGAAGCTCTCGTAGAAATCTATAAAAAACTCCGTCCGGGCGAACCGCCGACAGTAGAAAGCGCACGCAGCCTCTTTGAAAACATCTTCTTCGATCCGCGCCGCTATGATATGGCCCGCGTTGGCCGTTACAAGGCCGGTAAGAAGCTGGGCTGGGAACGCCGTCTCTTTGGCCTGACCCTGCACGAACCGATTGTCAACCCGGAAACGGGCGAAGTCGTCATCGAAGCACATACGGAAATTGGCTCGGCCGAAGTTGAAAAGATTAAAGAAAGCGGCGTCTATGCCGGTGATGGCCTGGCCATTGCCTATGTAGAAAAAGCCAATGGTTCCGTATATAAGGTGATCTGTAACAACAGCAATCTCCCGTATGACCATCGCACGATTACGCCGGAAGACATCATTGCCAATATCGACTACCTCCTGAACCTCATGGATGGCTTTGGCAATGTCGACGATATTGACCATTTGGGCAACCGTCGTCTGCGCTGCGTTGGCGAATTGCTCCAGAATCAGTTCCGCATTGGCCTGACCCGTATGGAACGTGTTGTCCGCGAACGCATGACGACACAGGATACGGAACAGATCACACCGCAGATGCTGATCAATATCCGCCCTGTCGTCGCTGCTATTAAAGAATTCTTCGGTTCCAGCCAGCTGTCCCAGTTCATGGACCAGACAAACCCCTTGGCTGAACTGACACATAAACGCCGTCTCAGTGCCCTTGGCCCTGGCGGTCTCTCGCGTGAACGCGCAGGCTTCGAAGTCCGCGACGTCCATCACTCTCACTACGGCCGTATGTGCCCGGTAGAAACGCCTGAAGGTCCGAACATCGGTCTGATCTCGTCCTTGGCCTGCTTTGGTAAAGTAAACGAATTCGGTTTCATCGAAGCACCGTACCGCCGTGTAGATAAAGAAACACACGTCGTAACGAACGACGTACATTATATTACAGCTGATGAAGAAGAACAGTATATCATTGCCCAGGCTAACGAACCGCTGACGGATGACGGCCATTTCGTCAATGAACGTGTTGCCTGCCGTCACGGTGAAGATACCCGTGAATTCCGGGCAGAACGCGTAGACTTCATGGACGTATCGCCAAAAGAAGTTGTTTCCGTCGGTACTTCTATGATTCCGTTCCTGGAAAACGATGATGCGAACCGTGCCCTCATGGGTGCGAACATGCAGCGTCAGGCCGTACCTCTCCTGCGCACGCAGGCACCGCTCGTCGGTACAGGTATGGAATATAAAGCCGCCTGTGACTCCGGCGTCTGCATCCTGGCAAAACATGCCGGTGTCGTAAAACGCGTAACCGGCGATGAAATCGTAGTTACGACAGACGAAGGCTCTGTAGATTCGTATAAATTGATCAAATTCGTCCGTTCTAACCAGAGCACCTGTATCAACCAGCGTCCGCTCGTCTATAAGGGCGAACACGTAGAAGCCGGCCAGGTACTGGCTGACGGCATGGCTACGGATGGTGGCGAATTGGCCCTTGGCTATAACATCCTCGTCGCCTACATGCCGTGGGAAGGCTATAACTACGAAGATGCTGTTCTCCTTAGTGAAGATCTGCCGAAAAACGATCTCTATACATCCGTCCATATTGAAGAATATGAATGCGATGCCCGTGATACGAAATTAGGCTCTGAAGAAATTACCCGTGAAATCCCGAATGTCAGTGAAGACAGCACGAAGAACCTCGATGAAGACGGGATTATCATGATCGGTGCCGATGTATTCCCCGGTGACGTATTGGTCGGTAAAGTAACGCCGAAGGGCGAAACGGAACTGACTCCGGAAGAACGTCTCCTGCGGGCTATCTTCGGCGATAAAGAACGGGAAGTCCGCGACACGTCCCTGCGTGTACCGCACGGCGAATCCGGCAAGATCGTCGACGTCCGCGTCTTCTCCCGTGAAAATGGCGATGAACTGCCGCCGGGCGTAAACCGTCTGGTCCGCGTTTACATTGCCCAGAAACGTAAGATTCACGAAGGCGATAAGATGTCCGGCCGTCATGGTAACAAGGGCGTTGTTTCCCGCGTAATGCGCCAGGAAGACATGCCGTTCCTGCCTGATGGCACACCGGTTCAGATCGTGCTGAACCCCTTGGGCGTACCTTCCCGTATGAATATCGGACAGGTACTGGAAACCCACTTGGGCTGGGCCATGCATGAATTAGGCATGCAGATCAAGAACATGGATCCGACACTGGAAGCCAAACTGCGTGAAAATGGCTATGATTATGATAAATACGGCATGCCGAAGCCGGATAAAGCCGGTATTCACATTGCTACACCGGTATTCGATGGTGCCCATGCAGAAGATGTCTTTGCAGCCCTCAAGATGACCGGTCTGCCGGAAGATGGCAAAACGGTCCTCTACGATGGCCGTACAGGCGAACCGTTCGACCGCCGCGTCACTGTCGGGTATACGTACTTCCTCAAACTGCATCACCTGGTCGACGATAAGATCCATGCCCGCTCGACCGGTCCGTACTCCCTGGTTACACAGCAGCCGCTCGGTGGTAAAGCCCAGTTCGGTGGCCAGCGTTTCGGGGAAATGGAAGTTTGGGCTCTTGAAGCCTACGGCGCAGCCTATACGCTGCAGGAAATGCTGACGGTAAAATCTGACGATGTTGTCGGCCGTGTTAAGGCATACGAAAAGATCGTCAAAGGCGAAAATATTCCTGAACCGGGCGTACCGGAATCCTTCAAGGTATTGCTGAAGGAATTGCAGGCTATCGGTCTTGACGTACAGATCCTGAATGAAGACGGTGAAGAAGTCGTCATTAAGGAACTCGATGATGATGACGATATCGAACAGGGTGATAGCGACGAAATCCGTCAGGTCATGGAAGGCGAAGAAGGCGTAGACGCAGCAGCTCATCATGAAGCAGGCGCAGCTACACCGGATGACGCGGAAAACTCTGATGATGAATATGTCACAGCCGGCGAAGAAGACGATGTCATGAGTGGCATGACCTATGAAACTGTTCCCGGTGGGGATAACGATACCGATAATAATGATGAAGAATAATAGTACACGCAGAGAAGGGAGCGGTATTTGTGCTGGATGTGAATGAATTTGATTCTATGCGGATTGGTCTGGCATCACCGGAAAAAATCCTGGAATGGTCGTACGGCGAAGTAAAAAAGCCGGAAACGATCAATTACCGGACGTTGAAACCGGAACGGGACGGCCTGTTTTGTGAACGCATCTTTGGGCCGACAAAAGACTGGGAATGCCATTGCGGTAAGTATAAACGCATCCGTTATAAAGGCGTCGTCTGCGACCGCTGCGGCGTTGAAGTAACGCGGGCCAAAGTTCGTCGTGAACGCATGGGGCATATTAAACTGGCTACGCCGGTTTCACATATATGGTATTTTAAAGGCATTCCGAGCCGGATGGGGCTGATCCTTGATATTTCGCCGCGTTCGCTGGAAAAAGTATTGTATTTTGCTTCGTATATCGTCCTTGATCCGGGCGATACGCCGCTCGTACAAAAACAGTTGCTGACGGAAACAGAATACAGCCAGTATTATGACATGTATGGCGAACGTTTCCGCGTCGGCATGGGTGCTGCAGCTATTAAAGAACTGTTGCAGAACCTGGATCTCGATGCCTTAGATAAAGAATTGCGTGAAGAACTGCGTGATTCTTCGGGCCAGCGCCGCGTACGTGCGATCCGCCGTTTGGAAGTCGTAGAAGCCTTCCGTCATTCCGGCAATAAACCGGAATGGATGATCCTCGACGTCGTTCCGGTTATTCCGCCGGAACTGCGCCCGATGGTACAGCTTGATGGTGGCCGTTTCGCTACGTCTGACCTGAATGACCTGTATCGCCGTGTCATCAACCGTAATAACCGCCTGAGCCGTCTCCTCGAATTGGGCGCTCCTCATATCATCGTCCGTAACGAAATGCGTATGCTTCAGGAAGCTGTCGACGCATTGATCGATAATGGCCGTCGTGGCCGTCCTGTTACGGGTCCGGGCAACCGTCCTCTGAAATCCCTGTCGGATATGCTGAAAGGGAAACAGGGCCGTTTCCGTCAGAACCTCCTCGGTAAACGTGTCGACTATTCCGGCCGTTCCGTTATCGTTGTCGGTCCTGAACTGAAAATGCACCAGTGCGGTCTGCCGAAAGAAATGGCCTTGGAACTCTTCAAGCCGTTCGTCATGAAAAAGCTTGTGGAAAAGGGCATTGCTACAAATATCAAGAACGCAAAGAAAAAAGTAGAACGCGTCAGTGGCGAAGTATGGGACGTCCTGGAAGACGTCATCAAGGAACATCCTGTTCTCCTGAACCGTGCCCCGACGTTGCATCGCTTGGGCATTCAGGCCTTCGAACCGATCCTCTGGGAAGGCCGCGCCATCAAGCTGCATCCCCTCGTTTGTACTGCCTACAACGCTGACTTCGACGGTGACCAGATGGCCTGCCATCTGCCGCTCTCCATTGAAGCCCAGTCTGAAGCCAGAACCCTCATGCTCTCGGCCCATAACATCCTGGCGCCGAAGGATGGCAAGCCTGTTGCCGTACCGACACAGGATATGGTTCTCGGCGCGTACTACCTGACACTGGTTAAACCGGGTGCTAAGGGCGAAGGCAAGATCTTCTCCAATTACGATGAAGTCATGCTCGCCTACGATGCCAAAGCGATTGAAATTGAAGCGCTGATCAAAGTCCGGATTCCGGAACACGGCCTCATTGAAACGACGGCAGGCAAGCTCCTCTATAATTACCAGTTGTACGAACCACTGCGTTTGTATCACACAGATAAAGTCATGGTCTTTACCAATCCAGAAGATGCCGTCTTTGCCTATGAAAACGGCCTCATCGATTCGACACACTTCGTTAAGATCAAAGATAGCGAAGGCCGCATCCTGGATTATGGCTTCCAGGCCATGAAAGATAAATTTAATGTCGACCTCCTGAGTGTACGGCCCTTGCCGTCGCGTAAGATCGACAAGGAAGCCGTCGCCGCCTTTAAAGAAGGCAAAGAATACGTCGATGTCGATTGCCTGGGCGTACTGATGAATAAGAAACAGATCGGCAAACTCGTCGATGCCTGCTTCCATCTCGTTGGCAATACGGAAACGGCAGAACTCCTGGACCGTATTAAAAATATTGGCTATCACTATGCACGACAGGCCGGCATGTCCATTGCCATTTCGGATATTCAGATTCCGGAAGAAAAATGGGACATCCTCGACGCAGCCGACAAGCAGGTACAGAATGTTACACAGATGTACTTGCGCGGCTTGATTACAGAAGATGAACGCTATCGTAAGACGTGCGCCCTTTGGGAAAAAGCAACAGATGATGTCACAGAAGTCATGATGGATAACATGGATCCGTTCAACTCCATCTTCATGATGGCTGACTCCGGTGCCCGTGGTAATAAACAGCAGATCCGTCAGGTTGCCGGTATGCGTGGCTTGATGGCTGACCCGTCTGGCCGGATCATCGACTTGCCGATCAAAGCAAACTTCCGCGAAGGCTTGTCCGTATTGGATTACTTTACATCGTCCCATGGCGCCCGTAAAGGCTTGGCCGATACGGCACTGCGTACAGCTGACTCGGGGTACCTGACCCGTCGTCTCGTCGACGTTTCCCAGGACGTTATCGTCCGTGAAGACGACTGCGACGTATTCGGTATCGATTTGGTCCGCGAACGGGCCCGTCTGGCCGGCTCGTGCCGCCAGGCTGTAACGCTCTTGGCAGATAAGCTCATTGGCCGCGTGTTGGCTAAGGAAATTGTCGATACGGAAACGGGCGAAGTGATCTTCGAAGAAGAACACTTGCTGACGACAGATGATATGGACGTCCTCGTTGCCCACAAGGTGCCGAAGCTCTCCCTCCGTGGCAGCCAGATGGATATCAATGACGACATGAATCATACCAACGTCATCGAAACGGTATATCTCGGCGCACCGGAAGACAGCATCCGCGCAGCCTTGCGCCAGTCCATGGTAGAAAATATGCTGGGCAAGACCGTCGAAACAGCTGTAATCGATTCGAACCAGAATGAAATCTGCCCGGCCGGTACACCGCTGACAGAAGATGCGATTGAACGCATCCTCACGAGCGACGTAACGGAAGTCAAAGTACGCAACAACGATATCCGTGGTGTCTATGTAACGGCTATTGTCGAAGGCAATGGCGTCATCGAACCGCTGGAAGACCGTATTGTTGGCCGTACGGCAGCTGAAACATTGATTAATAAAGACACAGGCGAAGTTATCGTACCGTTGAACGAAGAAATTATGGAAGATAAGGCCAAAGAAGTCGTTAAATATTACGATAAGGTCAAAATCCGCAGCGTCCTCACGTGCCGCAGCCGCTATGGCGTATGTGCTAAGTGCTATGGCCGTGACCTCGGTACAGGCGGCAAGGTTAACGTCGGTGAATCGGTCGGCATCATTGCTGCCCAGTCCATCGGTGAACCGGGCACACAGCTGACTATGCGTACCTTCCATACAGGCGGCGTCGCTTCTGCCGGCGATATTACACAGGGTCTTCCTCGTGTCGAAGAATTGTTTGAAGCACGTAAACCGAAGGGCAATGCTATCGTTACAGAAATCGACGGCACTGTTTCCATTACGGAAAAAGAAGACCATCACGATATCAATATCGTACATGTCGTTGCCAAAAACGGCGAAGAACGGAGCTACACTATTCCGTATGGCTCGCACCTCGTCGTCCACGAAGGTGATGTCATCGAAAAGGGTACGCGTATTACTGCCGGTTCCATCAACCCGCATGATATCCTGCGGATCCTCGGTGTAGAAGCTACACAGCGGTACCTCGTATACGAAGTACAGAAGGTTTACAAATCCCAGGGTGTTGAAATTAACGATAAACACATCGAAGTCATCGTCCGCCAGATGCTGCGGAAGATTAAGATCGAAGATCCCGGTTCTGCCGATCTCCTGCCTGGCGATTATGTAGACGTCAACATCTTTGAAGATCAGAACAAGCGTCTGAAAGCAGCCGGGAGCAAGGAAGCCGTCGGCAAGGCCATCCTCTTGGGGATTACTAAAGCCGCCTTGGCTACAGAATCGTTCCTTTCGGCCGCATCCTTCCAGGAAACGACACGTGTCCTCACCGATGCAGCTATTAAAGGTAAGGTCGACCCGCTCCTGGGCCTCAAGGAAAACGTCATTATTGGCAAGCTGATTCCTGCCGGTACAGGCATGAGCCGTTACCGCAAGGTAAAAGTTGTCAAGACGATTCCGCCGGCCGTTACGTATGAAGACGAAGAAGGCAATCCCGTCGACATGCCGGAAGAAGCATAAGTACCTGCGCTTTATCAGGAAACATCCTGCTACGGCCTCCCCACAGGGAGGAACGTAGCAGGATGTTTTTACATTTTCTCATAGAATGAACCGCATTCGGCCGCACAGAAAAAAATAAAACACCCGGCACAGTGTAATAAAAGATGGCTTACTTTACGAAAAAATCATTGACATCCCCAGGGGCTGATGATAAAATATCTAAGTATCGCAGTGTTGGCACTGCGCACAAATTGCATATTCTAAGGAGTGATGTTTCGTGAGCTTAGAAATATTGGGAACCGTAAAGAAAACCGTCGGTGCCAAACAGACGCTAAAAGCAATGAAACGAAACGAAGTCACACAGCTGTACATTGCAAAGGATTGCGATGCCCAGGTTGTCGCCCCGTTACTGGCCTGTGCTTCTGAAATGGGAATTCCCGTCGATCAGAACAGCACCATGGCAGAGCTGGGACAGGCCTGCCGGATCAAAGTCGGCGCAGCCGCTGTAGGAGTGCTTGCTTAATTTTGGTAATATCACTTTCCGGAGCCACTGGCTCCTTTGGTGATTACATTATAAATCTAATTGTTTGGAGAGGAGGTGCCCATATGCCAACAATCAACCAATTGGTTCGAAAAGGTCGTCAGGATTCCATTACGAAATCCACAGCACCGGCTTTAAAAAACTGCCCGCAGAAACGTGGCGTTTGCACACGTGTTTACACAGCAACGCCGAAGAAACCTAACTCTGCTCTGCGTAAAGTTGCCCGTGTACGCTTGACGAACGCTATCGAAGTAACTGCGTATATCCCCGGCATTGGTCACAATTTACAGGAACACAGTGTTGTATTAATCAGAGGCGGTCGTGTTAAGGACCTTCCTGGTGTACGTTATCACATCGTACGTGGTGCTTTGGATACAGCTGGTGTAGCTGATCGTCATCAGTCCCGTTCCAAGTACGGCGCTAAAAAAGGCAAATAATCGTTGCCAGCCAAGTTAAGATGAAAAGATAACCTACATATAAAGGGAGGAATTAGACATGCCAAGAAAAGGCCCAGTGCCCAAGCGCGATGTGCTGCCGGATCCGGTGTACCATTCCAAATTGGTAACGCGCTTCATCAATAAAGTAATGCTGGACGGCAAAAAAGGTGTCGCTGAATCCATCGTATACGATGCATTCGACATCATCCGTTCCAAAATGAACAAAGAACCGTTGGAAGTTTTTGAACAGGCTCTCAACAATGTAATGCCCGTACTCGAAGTACGTGCCCGCCGTGTCGGCGGTGCCAACTACCAGGTACCGGTTGAAGTACGTGCAGACCGCCGTCTGTCCCTCGGTATTCGTTGGACCGTAGGCTACGCCCGTAAACGTGGCGAACGCACGATGAAAGAAAAGCTCGCTGGTGAATTGATGGATGCCTTCAATAACACAGGCGCTGCTGTAAAGAAGAAAGAAGATACGCATAAAATGGCTGAAGCCAATAAGGCTTTTGCACATTATCGCTGGTAATTAGATTATTACATGAGGAGTGGAAAAAATCGTGGGTAGAGAATTTCCTTTGGAAAAAACAAGAAATATTGGTATCATGGCCCACATCGATGCCGGTAAAACCACGACAACAGAACGAATCCTTTTCTACACCGGCCGAGTTCATAAAATCGGCGAAGTTCATGATGGCGCTGCTACCATGGACTGGATGGCCCAGGAACAGGAACGTGGCATTACGATCACGTCCGCTGCTACGACGGCTCATTGGAAAGGACATCGTATCAACATCATCGATACTCCGGGGCACGTTGACTTCACGGTAGAAGTTGAACGTTCCTTGCGCGTACTCGATGGTTCTGTTGCTGTTTTCTCCGCCAAAGGCGGGGTAGAACCGCAGTCCGAAACGGTTTGGCGTCAGGCAGAACACTACCATGTACCGCGTATCGCTTTCATCAACAAGATGGATACGACTGGTGCAGATTTCCTGAACTGCGTACAAATGATGAAAGACCGTCTGCAGGCTAACGCCGTTGCTATTCAGCTGCCGATCGGTGCTGAAGCAGATTTCAAAGGGATCATTGATCTGATCACGATGAAAGCAGAAATTTATGATGATGACCTCGGTAAAGAAATCGAAGTTGTCGATATTCCGGACGACATGAAAGACGAAACCGAAGAATACCACAACATCATGATCGAAGCTGTATGCGATACAGACGAAGAACTGATGATGAAGTATCTCGAAGGCGAAGAAATCACGATCGACGAACTCAAAAAAGCAATCCGTAAAGCTGTCTGCACGAACGCTATGTTCCCGGTACTTTGCGGTTCTGCATACAAAAACAAAGGTATACAGATGCTGCTCGACGCTGTAGTAGATTACATGCCGTCGCCGCTCGATATTCCTCCTGTTAAAGGTACGAACCCGGATACAGATGAAGAAGAAACGCGCGAAGCATCGGATGACGCTCCGTTCTCGGCCCTGGCCTTTAAGATCATGGCTGACCCCTTTGTAGGTAAATTGGCATTCTTCCGTATTTATTCGGGTACGCTCGAATCCGGTACATATGTCTACAACTCTACAAAAGGCAAAAAAGAACGTGTAGGCCGTATCCTGCGTATGCACGCTAACCACCGTGAAGAAGTTTCTATCGCCTATACAGGTGATATTGGCGGTATTGTTGGTCTCAAAGATACGACGACTGGCGATACACTTTGCGATGAAAAACACCCGATCATTCTGGAAAAAATGGAATTCCCTGATCCGGTTATCTCCGTTGCTGTTGAACCGAAGACCAAAGCTGACCAGGAAAAGATGGGCGTAGCCCTTTCCCGTCTGGCAGAAGAAGATCCGACCTTCAAAGTACACACCGATGCTGAAACAGGCCAGACCATCATCTCCGGCATGGGCGAACTTCATTTGGACATCATCGTTGACCGTATGTCCCGCGAATTCAAAGTAGACTGCAACGTCGGCAAACCTCAGGTTGCATACCGCGAAACCATTCGCAAGAGCGTCGAACAGGAAGGCCGTTTCGTCCGTCAGTCTGGTGGCCGTGGTCAGTATGGTGACTGCTGGCTCAAACTTATTCCGCAGGAAGCTGGTCAGGGCTTTGAATTTGAAAACAAAGTCGTTGGCGGTGCAATTCCTAAAGAATACATCGGCTCCGTTGAAGCTGGTGTCAGAGAAGCAATGGAAACAGGCGTACTCGCAGGCTTCCCGATGGTAGACATCAAAGTTGTCGTATTCGACGGCTCTTACCATGATGTTGACTCCTCGGAAATGGCATTTAAGATCGCCGGCTCCATGGGCTTCAAAGAAGGCGCTAAGAAAGCTAACCCGGTTCTCCTCGAACCGTACACGAAAGTTGAAGTTGTTGTTCCGGAAGAATACATGGGCGACGTTATCGGTGACCTGAACTCCCGCCGTGGCCGTGTCGAAGGCATGGAAATGCGTTCCGGTGCAGAACACATCAACGCCTTCGTACCGTTGGCAGAAATGTTTGGCTATGCAACGGATCTGCGTTCTAAGACGCAGGGCCGTGGCGTCTATACAATGACTTTTGACCACTACGAAGAAGTTCCTAAGAACGTAGCGGAAAAAGTTATTAGCGACAAAGGCTAAAATATCCTAAAATACACATTGGAGGAAATGCAAAATGGCAAAAGAACATTACGAAAGAACCAAACCGCATGTTAACATTGGCACCATCGGTCACGTTGACCATGGCAAAACAACTCTGACGGCTGCTATCACAAAAGTACTCTCCGAAAAAGGCTATGCTAAATTCGAAGACTATGCTGATATCGATAAAGCACCGGAAGAACGTGAACGTGGTATTACGATCAACACGGCACACGTTGAATATGAAACAGACAAACGCCACTATGCACACGTTGACTGCCCGGGGCATGCTGACTATGTAAAGAACATGATCACCGGCGCTGCTCAGATGGACGGTGCTATCCTCGTAGTATCCGCTGCTGACGGCCCGATGCCGCAGACACGTGAACACATCCTGCTTGCCCGCCAGGTAGGCGTACCGGCTATCGTTGTATACCTGAACAAAGCTGACCAGGTTGACGATCCGGAATTGATCGAACTCGTAGAAGTGGAAGTTCGTGACCTCCTGAGCTCCTATGATTATCCGGGCGATGATGTACCCATTATCGTAGGCTCCGCTCTCCAGGCTCTCGAAGGCGACGAAAAAGCTAAACAGTCCATCCTCGACCTCATGGCTGCTGTTGACGAATACATCCCGACACCGGATCGTCCGACAGACAAACCTTTCCTGATGCCGGTCGAAGACGTATTCACGATCACAGGCCGTGGTACTGTTGCTACAGGCCGTGTTGAACGTGGTACGGTTAAAGTAGGCGACGCAGTAGAAATCGTTGGCTTGGCTGACGAACCGAAGAACACCGTCGTAACGGGCGTAGAAATGTTCCGTAAACTGCTTGACCTCGCTGAAGCTGGCGACAACATCGGCGCGCTGCTCCGTGGTGTTGACCGTAAAGAAATCGAACGTGGCCAGGTACTTGCAAAACCGGGCACGATTCATCCGCACACGAAATTCAAAGCTCAGGTATATGTCCTGACAAAAGATGAAGGCGGCCGTCATACACCGTTCTTCAACGGCTATCGTCCGCAGTTCTACTTCCGTACAACCGACGTAACTGGTGTAATCCAGCTGCCGGAAGGCACAGAAATGTGCATGCCTGGCGATAACGTCAAAATGGACGTTGAACTGATCACACCGATCGCTATCGAAGCAGGTCTCCGTTTCGCTATCCGCGAAGGCGGCCGTACAGTTGGCGCCGGCGTTGTATCTGAAATCGAAGGCTAATACAACTGCTTGAACTGATAAAAACATCTGCAGCATTTGCTGCAGATGTTTTTTAGTACAGAAACACATACGGAACATGCGAAATAAGTCTGAATCGGCGTGAAATAGCATAAAATAGCGGTTAAAGTCCTTGCATAGAAGGGTAATTTGTAGTATGATAATCAAGTACGCGACAACAGGGTATCTCTGTCTATCTCTGCTGCGACGCGTAGATAAACTATGAAATAGAATGTTGCCCGCCTGGCGGGGAAACTTCTATGGAGCAGTCTGTTCAATGAAATAGACGTTAGGAGGAATTACGTAATGGCAAAACAGGAAAGAATCAGAATTCGCCTCAAGGCTTATGACCACAAAGTGTTGGATCAGAGCGCGGCGAAAATCGTCGAAACGGCGAAACGGACAGGTGCAATGGTATCCGGCCCGATTCCGCTCCCGACGGAAAAAAACATCTTCACGATTCTTCGTTCCCCACATGTTAACAAAGATTCTCGTGAACAATTCGAATTGCGTACGCACAAACGCTTGATTGATATCCTTGAAGTATCCAGCAAAACTGTTGATGCTCTCATGAGACTCGACCTGCCGGCAGGCGTAGACATCGAAATCAAATTATAGGAGGAGGTGCGATTATGTCTAAAGCTATTTTGGGTAAAAAACTCGGTATGACTCAGATCTTCACAGAAGAAGGCGCAGTCGTTCCAGTAACAGTCGTTGAAGCATCCCCGAATGTAGTTGTACGCGTAAAGACAGTAGATACGGACGGTTACAATTCCATTCAGCTCGGCTATGGCGACATCAAAGAAAAACATCTTACGAAACCTGTTAAAGGCCAGTTCGACAAGGCAGGCGTAACGCCTGTTAAATACCTTCGCGAATTGCGTTTGACAGATACGCCGGAATATACGGTAGGCCAAACTCTGGCAGCTGATATTTTCGCAAGCGGCGATCTCGTCGACGTAATTGGCACCAGCAAAGGTAAAGGCTTCGCAGGTACAATTGAACGTCACGGTTTCCACCGTGGACCTATGGGTCATGGCTCTAAATCTCACCGTGAACCGGGTTCTCTCGGACCTATGACCAGTGGTGGCGGCGGTAAAGTCGTCAAAGGTAAAAAACTTCCTGGACAATATGGTGGTAATCAGGCTACAGTTCTTCATCTGTCCGTTGTCAAAGTTGACACCGACAAGAATCTTATCCTGATTAAAGGTGGTATTCCGGGTGCTAAAGGCAGCCTGGTAATGATTCGCGACACGGTAAAACCCCGCTAATAGTTGTCATACAGGAAGGAGGATAAATAAATGCCAAAAGTAAGCACGTATAATATTGCCGGCGCACAGACCGGTGAAATCGAATTGAACGATAGCGTATTTGGCGTTGAAGTAAACGAAGCTGTTGTAAGACAGGCTGTACTTCGTCAGCTCGCCAACGAACGCTTAGGCACACATTCTACGAAAACCCGTGGTTTGGTACGCGGCGGCGGCAGAAAACCTTGGAAACAAAAAGGAACCGACCGGGCCCGTTGTGGTAGCACCCGTAGCCCCTTGTGGGTTGGCGGCGGCACGGTATGGGGTCCCCATCCGCGTTCTTATGAACAGAAGATGCCTCGCAAAGCAAGACGTCTGGCTGTTAAATCCGCGCTGAGCGATAAAGTCAATACGAACGAACTCTTCGTACTGGACGAAATCAACTTGGCAGCACCGAAGACTAAAGAAGTTGTTCAGATCGTTAATAACTTCAAGTTTGCAGGTGAAAAAGTTCTGTTTGTTACGGATCATGACGAAATCGTAACACGCTGCGCCCGCAACATTGAAGGCGTAAAAGCCGTTTCCACAGAAAACATCAATATCTTTGATCTGCTTCACTACACGAAATTATTCGTTACGAAGAGCGCTGTGGCTAAGATTGAGGAGGTGCTCGGCTAATGGATATGCATGATCTCTTGATTAAACCGATCATCACTGAAAAAACGACAATGATGATGTCTGATGGCAAATATACATTTCAGGTACCGCTCCATGCAAACAAGATTGAAATTCGCAAAGCCGTTGAAGCTGTTTTCAAAGTAAAAGTTAAAAGCGTAACGACGATGCGTACGATGGGCAAGTTCAAACGCATGGGTAAATACATTGGTAAGCGTCCGGACTACAAGAAAGCCATCGTAACACTTCAGGAAGGCGAATCCATCGAATTCTTTGAAGCTTAAGCAATACTGAAATAAAGGAGGAGGCACCAAAATGGCCATTAAATCTTTTAAACCGTATTCCGCCGGCCGCCGTTTCATGACAGTTTCGACTTTCGATGAAATCACGACGTCCACACCGGAAAAATCCTTGCTCTCTAAAGTAACGAGCAAGGGCGGTCGTAACAATCAGGGCAGAATGACGGTTCGCCATCAGGGCGGCGGTCATAAACGCCGTTATCGTTTGATCGACTTCAAACGTATTAAAGACAATATCCCTGCAAAAGTAGCAACGATCGAATACGATCCGAACCGCTCTGCAAACATCGCTCTTCTGAACTATGCAGATGGCGAAAAGAAATATATCATCGCTCCGCACGGCCTCAAAGTCGGCGACGTCGTCGTCAGCGGCCCGGAATCCGATATCAAGATCGGGAATGCATTGCCCCTCGGCAAGATTCCTCTTGGTACTGTAGTACACAACATTGAACTGAAAATCGGCAAAGGCGCACAGATCGTTCGCTCCGCTGGTACTTCGGCTCAGCTCATCGCTAAAGAAGGCAACTATGCACTGCTCCGTCTTCCTTCCGGCGAATTGCGTCAGGTTCACGTAAACTGCCGTGCCACAATCGGTATCGTCAGCAACCCGGATTATGAAAACATCACAATCGGTAAAGCCGGCCGTTCCCGTTGGATGGGTATCCGCCCGGGCAACCGTGGTGTTGTCATGAACCCGTGTGACCATCCCCATGGCGGTGGTGAAGGTAAGTCTCCTGTCGGTCGTAAACGTCCGGTTACTCCTTGGGGCAAACCTGCATACGGCGTGAAGACGCGCGACGCTAAGAAGGCTTCCAGTAAATTTATTGTGAAGAGACGTAAATAGGTCTAGGAAAGGAGATATATAAGTGTCCAGATCTGTCAAAAAGGGCCCATTCGTAGCAGCTCATCTCTTAAAAAAGATCGATGCTCTGAATGAAGCTAACGAAAAAAAAGTAATCAAAACCTGGTCTCGTGCATCTACTATTCTGCCTAGCTTCGTAGGTCATACGATTGCTGTTCACGACGGCCGTAAGCACGTTCCCGTTTATGTAACGGAAGACATGGTTGGTCATAAACTCGGTGAATTCGCTCCTACCCGTACGTTCAAGGGGCACGCTAAATCCGAAAAAGTTACACGCTAAGGGAGGTACTAAACATGGAAGCAAAAGCAATTGCTAAACATATTCGCATTGCCCCCCGTAAAATCCGGATCGTAGCTGACTTGGTACGGGGCAAAAATGTAGGCGAAGCTTTCTCTATCTTGAAATTTACTCCTAAAGTAGGTTCTAAGGTTGTAGAAAAGGTTCTTCGTTCGGCTGTCGCCAACGCGGAACATAATCATGATATGAACGCAGATACTTTGTATGTTTCTGAAATCTTTGTTGACCAGGCATCCACGCTGAAACGTATTCATCCGCGCAGCCGTGGACAGGCGTTCAAGATCCTGAAACATTCCAGTCATGTGACTGTAGTAGTAAAAGAAAGAGCTTAAGGGAGGGAAACGTAGTGGGTCAAAAAGTTAACGCCCATGGATTTCGTGTCGGTGTTGTAAAACCTTGGGACGCAAAGTGGTATGCAGAAAAAGATTATGCCGCACTTCTGAATGAAGACGTGAGAATCCGTGATTTCTTAAAGAAACAGTTATATATTGCAGGCGTTTCTCGTATCGAAATCGAACGTTCTGCAAAACGTATTAAATTGATCATTCATACAGCTAAACCGGGCATGGTCATCGGCCGTGGCGGCGCTGGTATCGAAGATATCAAGAAAGCACTCAAAGCTTTCACTGATAAAAACGTCGATGTAAACATCGAAGAAATTAAACAGGCTGAAATGGACGCTACTCTCGTAGCTGAAAACGTAGCCGGCCAGCTCGAACGCCGTATTGGTTTCCGTCGCGCTATGAAACAGTGCGTAGGCCGTACGATGCGTATGGGCGCTAAGGGTATTAAGATCATGTGCTCCGGCCGTCTTGGCGGTGCTGAAATTGCCCGTAGCGAATCCGTTCGTGATGGTTCTATCCCCCTGCATACACTGCGTGCAGACATCGATTATGGCTTTGCTGAAGCTCATACGACATATGGCTGCATCGGCATCAAGTGCTGGATTTACAAAGGAGAAATCCTTCCGGAAGCTAAAAGAGCTCCGCAGAAAAAACGTGAAGGGAGTGACAACTGATGTTAATTCCAAAACGTGTTAAACATCGTAAACAGTTCCGCGGCCGTTTAAAAGGTAAGGCTATGCGCGGTAATAAAGTTGCTCATGGCGATTATGGTTTGGTTTCTCTCGAACCGGCTTGGATTACGAACCGTCAGATCGAAGCTGCCCGTATTGCTATGACTCGTTATATCAAACGTGGTGGTAAGGTCTGGATCAAGATTTTCCCGGATAAGCCGATCACAGCAAAACCTGCTGAAACTCGTATGGGTTCCGGTAAAGGTTCCCCGGAATACTGGGTAGCAGTTGTTAAACCGGGTCGCGTACTCTTCGAAATGGGCGGCGTTAGCGTTGAAGTAGCCCGTGAAGCTATGCGTCTTGCCGGCCATAAACTGCCGATCAAAACTAAATTTGTTATTAAAGGTCAGGAAGAATTAGGTGGTGAATAAAATGAAGGTTAAAGAAATCCGTGCTCTTAGCGCTGCCGAAATGGACGAAAAGGTGGTTAGCCTGAAGGAAGAATTGTTTAACCTCCGTTTTCAACATGCGACCGGCCAATTAGAAAATCCAATGCGCATCCGTGAAGTAAAGAAAACTATCGCACGCATCAAAACGGTACAGCGCGAAGCAGAATTGAAAGCACAGGCGTAAGTCACATAGGGTTGAAAATCTAAAAGGAGGTCAATGCACAAGATGGAAAGAAATGAACGGAAGATCCGCGTAGGTAAAGTAGTCAGCGACAAAATGGATAAAACCGTTGTAGTTGCTGTAGAATATAAAGAACAGCATGAACTTTACAAAAAGCCGATGGTAAGCACCGTGAAGTTTAAAGCTCATGATGAAAACAACGAATGCGGTATCGGTGATATCGTACGTATTGAAGAAACTCGCCCGCTGTCCAAGCAGAAACATTGGCGCGTAGTAACGATCGTTGAAAAAGCGAAGTAAGATCGATTAATAGGAGGTCAAGCCATGATTCAGCAAGAAACTGTGTTGAATGTTGCCGATAACACGGGTGCGAAAAAAGTACTCTGCATCCAGGTCATGGGTGGTTCGTACAGAAAGTATGGTAACATCGGCGATATTATCACATGCACTGTTAAAGATGCAACACCCGGCGGCGTTGTCAAGAAGGGCGATGTAGTGAAAGCCGTTATCGTCCGTTCTAAAAAAGGATTACGCCGTGCCGATGGTTCTTATATCCGCTTTGACGAAAACGCGGCTGTCGTAATCAACAACGACAAGAGCCCTAAAGGCACTCGTATTTTTGGACCGGTTGCCAGAGAACTGCGTGAAAAAGATTTCATGAAGATCATCTCCCTGGCTCCGGAAGTATTATAATCAGAGGAGGTGTTCTAAATGGGTAAAATGCGCATCAAAACTGGCGACAGCGTTATCGTCATCGCCGGTAAAGAAAAAGGCAAAAAAGGTAAGGTCCTGGCTACATATCCGAAAACGGAACGTGTAGTTGTAGAAGGCTTAAATAAAGTAAAACGTCACACAAAACCGACACAGAACAATCCTCAAGGCGGCATTATTGAAAAGGAAGCTGCACTGCATGTTTCCAACGTAATGCTTATCGATCCTGAAAGCGGCAAACCGACTCGTATCAAAATGGTACAGCAGGCTGACGGCACAAAAGTACGTACAGCTGTTAAGAGCGGCAAAGCTATCTAACTTAACCTATAGAAGGGAGGGCCTTGAGAGTGTCCAGATTAAAAGACTTATACCTTTCGGATGTAACGAAAGGATTACAGGAAAAATATAACTATAAAAACGTAATGCAGATCCCGAAGCTGACCAAAGTTGTCATCAACATGGCCGTCGGTGAAGCTGTTACGAATTCTAAAGCATTGGATGCTGCTGTAAATGATCTGACGATCATTTCCGGTCAGAAGCCGTTAATTACGAAAGCTAAGAAATCTATCGCAGCTTTCAAAATCCGTGAAGGCATGAACCTCGGCTGCAGAGTTACACTGCGCGGCGAACGGATGTATGAATTCCTCGATAAGCTGATCAATCTGTCTTTGCCTCGCGTACGTGACTTCCACGGTGTCAGCGCAACTGGTTTTGACGGCCGCGGTAACTATACGCTGGGCTTGAAAGAACAGCTGATTTTCCCGGAAATCGAATACGATAAGATTGATAAAGCCCGTGGCATGGATATCACCATCGTTACGACAGCTAAAACGGATGAAGAAGGCCGTTACATGCTGAAATTGATGGGCATGCCGTTTGAAAAGCAACAATAAGGAGGATTACATACATGGCAAAGAAGTCTATGCTTGAACGTGAAAAGAAACGTGAAAAAATGGTTGCCAAATACGCTAAGCTCCGTGCTGAATTAAAAGCGAAAGGCGATTATGAAGCACTTTCTCAGTTGCCTGCTAACGCTTCGCCTGTACGTCTGCACAATCGTTGCAAAGTAACAGGACGTCCTCACGGTTATATGCGTAAATTCGGCATCAGCCGTATCACATTCCGTGAACTGGCTTATAAAGGTCAGATTCCTGGCGTTAAAAAAGCCAGCTGGTAACATAATTACATGGAGGGAGGTTTTAGATTATGGTAATGACCGATCCGATTGCGGATATGCTCACCAGAATCCGTAATGCCAATTCGGCATATCACGAAAAAGTAGAAATGCCCGCTTCTAAGGTAAAGGCAGCAGTGCTTGAAATCCTGAAAGAAGAAGGCTTCGTTAAGAATTTTGAAACCGTAAATGAAGGTAAAACACTGAAAGTTACTCTTCGCTATGGTTCTAATAAAGAAAAAGTAATTACCGGCATCAAGAGAATTTCCAAACCGGGCCTGCGCGTTTATGCAAACAAGGAAGAACTTCCGCGCGTACTTGGCGGTTTAGGGATTGCAGTAATTTCTACGTCTCAGGGCGTTATGAGCGACAAAAAAGCTCGTAAACTTGGTTTAGGCGGCGAAGTTCTCGCTTACGTCTGGTAAATTGTTTTGGAGGTGTCAATATGTCCCGAGTAGGTAGAATGCCTATTGATATCCCGGCAGGCGTAAATGTAAACCTCGATGGCTTGGTAATTACCGTTAAAGGCCCGAAAGGCGAACTCACTCGTACGCTTCACCCGGATATGAAAGTAACAGTACAAGATAACGTCATTACAGTAGAACGTCCGAATGACGATAAAAATAATCGTGCGCTGCACGGTCTGACTCGTGCCCTCATTGCCAACATGGTAACAGGCGTAACGACAGGCTTTAAGAAAGAACTCGAAATCGTAGGCGTTGGTTACAGAGCCCAGATGAAAGGCAAAAAACTTGCCCTGACCCTTGGTTTCTCCCACCCCCTCGAACTCGACGCTCCGGAAGGCATCACTGTTGAATGCCCGAGCGCTACACAGATCGTAGTATCCGGCGCTAACAAAGAACATGTTGGCGAATTCGCTGCTAAGATCCGTGGCTATCGTCTGCCTGAACCGTATAAAGGCAAAGGTATTCGTTATGCTGGCGAACATGTACGTCGTAAAGCTGGTAAAGCTGGTACGAAGAAATAATTTAATCATCTAAAGAAGGGAGTGAATTCCTTGAAAAAGAGTAAGAACGCTATCCGCGTTAAACGTCATTGGCGCTTACGCAAGAATCTTAATGGTACGGCAGAACGTCCGCGTTTGAACGTTTTCCGCAGCCTTTCCAATATGTATGCTCAGGTAATTGATGATGTAACTGGTACGACTCTCGTTTCCGCCAGCACATTAGACAAGGAAATCAAAGAGCAGAACGCTTTCGGCGGCAATGCTGAAGCAGCGAAACTGGTTGGTAAGCTCGTAGCTGAACGGGCGCTCGAAAAGGGCATTACGACAGTAGTATTTGACCGCGGCGGTTATGTATACCACGGCCGTGTAGCAGCTCTGGCTGCAGCAGCTCGCGAAGCTGGCTTGAAATTCTAATCAAGGAGGAAATAACACATGGCAAAAGTTGACCATGCAGGTCTCGAATTACAGGAAAATGTCGTATTCATCAACCGTGTTGCTAAGGTAGTTAAAGGCGGCCGTCGTTTTTCCTTCAGTGCCCTCGTTGTTGTCGGTGACGGCAACGGTCGCGTAGGCGCAGGATTAGGTAAAGCTGGCGAAGTTCCCGAAGCTATCCGCAAGGGTGTTGAAGACGCTAAGAAAAATATGATTACAGTACCGCTCAAAAACGGTTCTATCCCTCACCAGATTACAGGCATCTTTGGTGCCGGCAAGGTTCTCTTGAAACCGGCTGCTGAAGGTACTGGCGTTATCGCTGGTGGCCCTGTTCGTGCCGTATTGGAACTCGTAGGTGTACGTAACATTCTCACGAAATCCCTCGGCTCGTCCAACCCGAACAACATGGTTCGCGCTACTCTCACAGGCCTTTCCCAGTTGAAAGATGCTAACAAAGTAGCTGAACTCCGCGGTAAAACTGTAGAAGAAATTTACGGCTGATAAGAGGAGGATAACGTAATGGCACAAGTTAAAGTTACTCTTGTAAAGAGCGTTGCCAGCCGTCCTGCCGATCAGCGTGCAACGGTTGTCGCCCTGGGTCTTCACAAGACGAACTCCACAGTAATTAAAGAAGCTACGCCGCAGATCAAAGGCATGCTTCATAAAGTTGAACACTTGGTTAAAGTAGAAGAAATTTAATAGAGAAGGAGGTACGCTGAATTGAAACTTCATGAAATGAGCATTATTCCCGGCTCTAAGAAAAAACGTACCCGTGTAGGCCGCGGTACCGGTTCCGGTAACGGCACTACAGCCGGTAAAGGCAATAAAGGTCAGAACTCCCGCAGTGGCGGCGGCACTCGTCCGGGCTTCGAAGGCGGCCAGATGCCGTTGTATCGTTTACTGCCGAAACGGGGCTTCAAAAATATCTTCGCGAAGACATATGCTGAAGTTAACGTTTCCACGTTAAACCGCTTTGAAGATGGCACCGAAGTTACTCCTGTAACGCTCGTAGATGCCGGTATTGTTAAAAATGTCCGTGGTGGTATCCGCATCCTTGGTAACGGTGAACTCGAAAAGAAACTCACTGTTAAAGCGCAGGGCTTTACTAAATCGGCACAGCAGAAAATTGAAGCAGCCGGTGGTAAAGTAGAGGTGATCTAAGGTGCTAGAAAACATTCAGAATGTTCTGAACGTTCCTGAGTTCCGTCGTCGTGCGGTGTTCACCTTGATCATGTTTATCATATTTCGCCTTGGTGTCCACATCCCGGTTCCGGGTGTGGATTCATCAGCGATTGAAAGTCTGTTTAGCAGCGGCAACCTCTTCGGTTTGCTCGATTTGTTCTCCGGTGGTGCTCTGAGCAAGTTCTCTGTATTGGCCATGAGTATTACGCCGTACATCAACGCATCGATCATCATGCAGCTGCTGACATCGGTTGTGCCTACGTTTGAACAGTGGGCCAAAGACAACCAGGACGGCCGTGATAAAATCCAGAAAGTAACGCGCTGGGGCACGGTAGTTCTCGGTTTCATTCAGGCATTTGCCATGAGCTATGCCCTGAAAGTTAATAATGCCCTCGTCGATAACAGCTGGGCCATGGTCTTCATGGTATCCATTGTATTGACGGCTGGAACGTGTTTCCTCATGTGGCTTGGTGATCAGATCACAGCAGGCGGCATTGGTAACGGTATCTCGTTGATCATCTTCGCAGGTATCGTAGCACGCTTCCCAACGGGTGCAAGTACGATTTACCAGTACGTACAGGCTGGAAGTATCAACATTTTCCAAGCCTTGCTTTTCGCTGTTATCGCACTTTTGATGATTGTTGTCGTAATTGAAGTAACGCAAGGGCAGCGCCGTGTTTCTGTACAATATGCGAAACGCGTTGTCGGCCGGAAAATGTATGGTGGTCACACGACACATATTCCCCTGAAAGTAAACCAGGCTGGCGTTATTCCTATCATCTTCGCATCATCAGTGCTGATGTTCCCAATCACGATTGCACAGTTCGTGCAGAATGAAACGGTCCAGTGGATTGCAAGTTTCTTTGCTTGGGGTACACTTACCAACACCATCATGTACGCACTGCTGATCATGTTCTTCACCTATTTTTACACAGCTATCACGCTGAATATTCCACAGCTCACCGAAAATATGCAAAAGTACGGCGGCTTCATTCCGGGTATTCGTCCGGGGCAGCCGACGGCAGCTTACATTGACCGGATCATGACCAGAATCACTCTGGCCGGTGCGTTCTTCCTGGCCTTTGTCGCTATCCTGCCGAACTTCATCGGTTGGATTACCGGTATCCAGGGCGTGTACTTCGGTGGTACAGCACTTCTGATCGTCGTCGGTGTTGCTATCGATACGATGAAACAGGCTGAATCCTTGGTTCTCAATAAGCAGTATCAAGGGTTTATGAAATAAGGAGGTAGTTTGAATGTATATTCTGTTAATGGGTCCTCCGGGGGCCGGCAAAGGCACACAGGCCGAACGCTTGATTGAACAGTACGGTATTCCTCAGATCTCTACGGGCGACATGTTCCGTGCAGCTGTGAAGGAACAGACTCCTCTTGGCTTGGAAGCAAAGAAGTATATGGATAATGGTCAGCTGGTTCCTGATGCTGTAACAGTAGGTATTGTAAAGGAACGGTTGGCAAAGGATGACTGCAAGAAAGGCTTTATTCTCGACGGATTCCCGCGGACCACAAGCCAGGCGGTTTCACTCGATGCCATTCTCCGCGATCTTGGCATTAAACTCGATGGTGTAATCAACATTGCCGTACCGGATGAAGAACTCATCAAACGTACGACAGGCCGTCAGATCTGCCGCAAATGCGGTGCGACCTATCACTTGACCTTCAAACCGTCTAAGGTTGCCGGTGTTTGTGATAAATGCGGTGGCGAATTATACCAGCGCGATGATGACAAGGTGGAAACGGTAGAAAAACGTCTCAGCGTATACGCTGCCCAGACGAAGCCGCTCATCGATTACTACAAAAACTCCAACCTGTACATCGAAGTAGATGGTAAACAGGGCATGGATGCTGTATACCATGATATCGTAGCTAGCCTTGAAAAGAGTAAATAAGAATGATTATATTAAAATCTAAAAGGGAAATTGAGTATATTCGTGAAGCAGGCCGGATTACAGCTGATGCGTTGGTCTTGATGAGAGAACTGGCGAAACCGGGTGTTACTACGGGTGAACTTGACCAGCGCTGTGAAGAATACATTCGCAGTCGCGGTGCGTTTCCCAGCTGCAAAGGTTATTACGGTTTCCCGGCCACAATTTGTGCCAGTGTGAACGAAGAAGTCGTTCATGGGATTCCCGGCCGGCGTAAGCTGAAAGATGGCGACATAATCAGCATTGATTTGGTGGTAAACAAAAACGGGTATCATGGCGATTCGACGGTCACTTTGCCCATCGGTCACGTGGCTCCCGAAACCCTTCAGTTACTCAAGGTAACGGAAGAAAGCCTCTATAAAGGCATTGAACAGGCTGTAGCCGGTAATCACCTCGGTGATATCGGACATGCCGTTCAGGCTTATGCCGAATCCTTCGGATACGGTGTCGTACGCGACTACGTCGGACATGGCATCGGCTCAGAAATGCACGAAGATCCGGAAGTTCCCAACTATGGCCTTGCCGGTCATGGCGAACTGCTCGAACCGGGTCTGGTCCTGGCTATTGAACCTATGATTACCATGGGTTCAGAAAAGACACATCAGCTGAGTAATGGCTGGACCGTCGTTACACGTGACAAGAAACCGGCTGCTCATTTCGAACATACCATTGTTGTCACAGATAACGGTCCTGAAATCCTGACCTTACCGTCTCATGAATAAGACTACGATTCAGACTGGTACAGTTGTTATCAGCTGCGCCGGTAAAGATGCAGGCCGGATGTATGTTGTCATTGCCCGTTTGGCTGGTTCGTATGTATGGATTGCTGACGGCCGGACGTATAGAGTGGAGAAGCCGAAGAAGAAAAACTGCCGGCATCTCCGTATTTTCGGAACGAGCGTAACCGCTCAGGACGCCAGTTCCACACGAATCAGCAACGAATGGATACGGTCCGTATTGAATCGGGCCAAGGTTGAATCTACCAGGGAGGTAAGACATGTCTAAGCAGGATGTCATTGAAGTCGAAGGAGTCGTTGTCGAAGCACTGCCAAATGCTATGTTCAAGGTAAAGTTGGAAAACGACCACATCGTGCTGGCTCACGTATCAGGAAAAATGCGGATGAACTTCATCCGTATCCTGCCAGGTGACCGGGTCACGATGGAATTGACACCGTACGACCTGAATCGCGGTCGTATTACGTATCGCTTTAAGTAAGCTTGATTACGCAGGAGGTTAATTATGAAGGTAAAACCGTCGGTTAAGAAGATTTGCGAAAAATGCAAAATCATTAAACGTAAAGGCCGCGTTATGGTCATTTGCGAAAACCCAAAACATAAACAGAAACAAGGTTAATTCTCAGGAGGTGAATGAATAGATGGCACGTATAGCCGGTGTAGATTTACCACGTGACAAACGTGTAGAAGTAGGTTTAACATACATTTTTGGCATTGGTCTTTCCTCTTCTCAGGAAATCCTTGCTAAAACGGGCATCAATCCCGACACTCGCGTTCGCGATCTGACGGAAGATGAAGTTCAGAAAATCCGTGAAGTTATCGGTACGGACTACAAAGTAGAAGGCGACCTTCGTCGTGAAACTGCTCTGAACGTAAAACGTCTTATTGAAGTAAATTCCTATCGTGGCAAACGTCATCGTGCAGGTCTTCCTGTTCGCGGTCAGCGCACAAAGACAAATGCTCGTACACGTAAAGGCCCGCGTAAAGCAATTGCTGGTAAGAAAAAATAATTTTTGAGTAAGGAGGGACACGATTTTGGCTAAGAATAACGTAAGAAGCAATAAGAAAAAAGAAAAGAAACATGTAGAATCGGGCGCTGCTCATATTCGTTCTACTTTCAATAACACCATCGTCACAATCAGCGATACAAAGGGCAACGCTCTGAGCTGGGCCAGCGCTGGTGAAATGGGCTTCCGCGGCTCCCGTAAGAGCACTCCGTTTGCTGCTCAGATGGCTGCTGAAACAGCTGCTAAAGCTGCTATGGAACATGGCCTGCGTCAGGTTGAAGTTTTCGTAAAAGGTCCTGGTTCCGGTCGTGAAGCTGCTATCCGCGCATTACAGGCAGCTGGCTTAGAAGTAAACTCCATTAAAGACGTAACACCAATCCCGCATAACGGTTGCCGTCCGCCGAAACGTAGACGCGTATAATAGTCTGCGCTTTATTCCAAGTTGGTTTGATTCTGAAATAGGAGGATTTTCCTAATGAGTGATGACAACAAGTTTAAGATTGATATCGCGAATAAAAGCGAAGACGGCAAATACGGAAAATTCGTATGCGAACCTCTGGATAGAGGTTACGGAATCACATTGGGTAATAGTTTGCGGCGCATTCTTTTAGCTTCGTTAGATGGTGTTGCTATCACGTCGATTAAAATCGATGGCGTGTTGCATGAGTTTTCTACCATCCCCGGTGTTCGTGAAGATGTAACGGATATCATTCTGAATTTGAAGCAGCTTTGCATGAAGTTCACACGCGACGATATTGATGAACTTGATATCACAGTTGACGTAAATGGCGAATGCGAATTCACCGCAAAAGATCTTGACGTAAACACAGACATTGAAATTTTGAACCCGGAACTTCATATTGCAACTCTTGATACGGATGCTCATATTCATATGCAGTGCCATATCGAACGCGGTAAAGGGTACGTACCGTCTACGAAGAACAAGAAAGATACAGATATGATTGGTGTCATTCCTATTGACTCCATTTTCTCACCTGTAGTTCGGACGAATTACGAAGTAGGCAATATCCGGGTCGGCAACGAAATGGATTATGATTCGCTGTCGCTAGAAGTATGGACCGATGGCAGCATTACAGCTGAAAATGCTGTAGCTAAGGCTGCTTCCATTATGATCAGCTATTTGAATTTCTTCCAGGACATTGCAACGAACCCGAAAGTAAATGAAACCAACGGTGAGTTCGTCAATAATGATCAACCCGGTGAAGATACGGAATCTGGTGCAGATACGGCCGGTATTAAGATCGAAGTTCTCGACCTCTCCGTACGTGCTTCGAATTGCTTGAAGCGCGCCAATATTTATACCATAGCTGATTTGTTAGAACATACGGAAGATGATCTTGCCAAGATTCGTAACTTAGGCAAGAAGTCCGTTGATGAAATCATTGAAAAGTTACGGGATTATGGGTACAACCTGAAATCCAGTGATGAATAAGATTTAGGAGGATGAACGATGGCTTATAGAAAGTTAGGACGCGACAGCTCTGCACGTAAAGCATTACTGCGTAGCATTGTTACCTCTTTGTTCCAGTATGAACGTATTGAAACTACGGAAGCAAAAGCAAAAGAACTCCGCAAAGTAGCGGACAAAATGCTTACCCTCGCTAAACGTGGTGATCTTCATGCACGTCGCCAGGCTCTGGCTTATATCATGGACGAAGATGTAGTTAAAAAGCTGTTTGATGAAATTGCACTGAAATACAAAGATCGCCAGGGCGGCTATACCCGCATCATTAAAAAAGGCTTCCGCCAGGGTGATGCAGCTCCGATCGTTATCATCGAATTAGTCTAAGTACGGGCCGGGCACGGTTTCCGGAACGTAAATAGCATCTGATTGGTAGACGAGTCGCTGTGGTACTATGCCACAGCGACTTTTTTTAGATTATTTTTTATAATGAAAGGGAGGATAGTTATGGCATTCAAAATGATCCTGGCAGTAAACTTTACGCCGGAACGGTTAAAGCAGCTGAAGCTCCTGGGCATGCTGACTAAAGCGCAGGTTAAAGCCGTTACAGAAGAAGAAAAGGATGAAACGGTAGGCAAAGTGTTGGGTCTTACAGATGAAGAAATCGAAGAAATCGCGGCCATGAAGACGGAAACGACAGAAGGCAACGAAAAGGTACACGAAAATGTCGGAGAAGATGAACAATTGGAACCGGTTACGAAGGAAGCCCTGATTCTCTGTGGCTTCGATAATCAGAACGTAAATCTTCTCTTAGACAGTATCCGCCGGGGCCGTCTGAAAAATGTTCCTCTTAAAGCCATGCTGACGCCCAACAACATTTCCTGGTCTATTCATACGATTCTCCAGGAACTCAATAAGGAACATGAATATTTCAAGAACATGAAAAAGAAAGGAAAATAAGGGAAAGGATGTGTTTTCCATGCGTCCGACTACGTTATGTTTTCCCATTAACGCCGCAGGAGAATTCCTTCTGGGCCGTAAAAAGCGGGGCTTTGGCGTAGCGAAATGGAACGGCTTCGGTGGCAAACTGGAAGCAGGCGAAACGTTCCGCCAGTGTGCCGTACGTGAGCTCCAGGAAGAATCGGGCCTGGTCGCTAAGGAAGCGGACCTGGAACTCGTGGCCTTCCTGGACTTCCGTTTTGATACGCACGCAGAGCTTGATCATATCGGTTACGTCTACCTCGTACATACGTGGCAAGGTACGCCGGCTCCCACGGAAGACATGGAGCCGCGCTGGTTTTCCGCTGCGACCTTGCCCTATGAGGACATGTGGAGTGGTGACCGGCTTTGGATCCCCATGCTGCAGGCACGCCGTAAGATTAGTGGCACGATCGTCTTTGCCGCCGATAAGGAAAGCCTGAAATATACGGAATTTACGGATGTAGCAGATCTAACAGAATCTGATTCTTTAGCCGCCTTCTGAGGAAGGCGGTTTTTCTTTGTGATCCTATCGTTTAGCCTGTAGTGCCCTTGCCGGCCATACAAGCCAGTTAGAATCTTCTTATGAATAATAAGACAGGTTATGGCAGCAGCGGCCGTCAGACAAGGAATGAGGCACTGCAGAGGCAGCGCTGGTCTTTCTATACTGGTGGACAAATAGCAGGAAAACAGTATAATGAAAGAAGAACGTGTTTCTCTTTTTTTACGTGAGGAGGTCTTTTGAAATGAATACACTCGTTGCTGTTTGTATTGCTCCCAGTGGCACAGGCGATGAATACGCGCCGCTCGTAGCAGAAGTGGTAAAGATCATTCGTGATTCCGGTTTATCGTGCCATACCTATTCCATGTTTACGGAAATTGAAGGGGAATGGGACGACGTCATGGCAGTTGTCAAAAAGGCTACACAGCATTTTACGGATAAAGGGATCCGTACGTCTGTTGTCTTAAAGGCCGACATCCGTCCGGGCTATACGAACATGATGAACGGCAAGATGGAACGGCTGGAAGAAGCTATCAATCAGAAAGGATAAATCCTGACTGCAAAATTAGACAAACCGATAAACAATCTCTTGACATTACCTCATAAATGTTGTATTATCATATAGTCAGCGATATATGGAGTGATACTCAAGAGGCTGAAGAGGACGGTTTGCTAAATCGTTAGAGGTCGTAAGGCCTGCGAGAGTTCGAATCTCTCTCACTCCGCCAGATTACTGGACAAAGAACCACTGGGATGTTTCCCGGTGGTTCTTTTTTTTATAGTTTATAGATACACAAAAGCTGCCGGCACAGAACTCATTTCTGTGCCGGCAGCTTTTGTTGTTATCGGACCGGCCCGGTATAGCCCATACTGGCTGATAAGAGCTGGACGCTTTTCAATAGCTCTTCACTGTAATGCTTTTCTTCCTCCGCTGTCAGGCTATGGGCTGACAGGCTGATGGCGCCAATAGGGCGGTTTGTGTAGTTCATGATGACGGCGCCGATGCAGAAGAGGTTTGGTTCTGTTTCTTCATGATCGACGGCATACTTGCGTTTTCGCGTTTCTGCAATGTCCTGAAGCAGGGCATCGAGAGTCGTAAGCGTATGCGGCGTAATCGTCTTGACATGGAAGGTATTCCACTTTTCCATGATTTCCTCATTCGTATAGGTACTTAAAATGGCCTTTCCGGCACTAGTTGCGTATAAAGGCGAACGGCCGCCGACGCTGGTATAGACGGAAAAGGAATTCATATTTTCCGGATCTATACTTTGCAGGCACAGGAGCTCGCCGTTGTCCTCGACAGAGAATTGGGCAACGACCTGCAGCGATGAAGCGAGCTTCTCGAGCTCACTGGTAATGAGACGGGGATAGTTCGTCGCTTTCGTCGCTTTCACACCGATTTCGAAGAGCTTTAGCGATAAGGAATATTCGCCACTCTTTTCATCACGGTTTAGGAAGCCATTTTCTGTCAAGGATAATACAATGCGGGAAAGGGATGCCTTATTCAGCTTCAGCCTGGTATGTAAATCGTTCAGGCTCATTTGTCCCTGGTCGGCAATGGTTTCCAATACCAGGCAGGCACGGTCAATTGCCTGAAAGGAGGCAGGTTTTTCAGTTGGCATGATAATCCCTTCTTTTTCGTGTAAAGATAGATATAAGCTTATATTTGTCCGTTTCTATTGTAACAACACAGTTCCCATTCTGTCAAACTGTATTTTGAAATTCTAAATATTTATTTTGAAACGATAGTTGGTAAAAATGAAATATAGTAAACAATATTAAAATAATCAAAATAAAATACAAAAATGAGAATTATATATTGACATTTGAATTTGAAAATAGTATTATAAAACGCGAAGAGAGAAATGTAAAACAGCGTTTCAAAATACGTATGCTTCATTTCATATAATTGTAATTCATTCAACAAAATGGAGGGCTCAAGATGGCTAAAGCAAAACCAAACACGGAATTATGCAAAGGCTGCAGATTATGTGTCGGTGCATGTCCTAAACAGGCAATTATTCCTCTCGAAGAAGTAAACAAAAAAGGATATCAGATTATCCGCGTTGATGAAGAAAAATGCATTGGCTGCGGCATGTGCTACAAGACATGTCCGGATTGCGTATTTACAATAGCGTAAGCGAAAGGGGTTTATAAAATGAGCGCAGACTACGTATTGATGAAAGGGAACGAAGCCATTGCGGAAGCTGCCCTGCGGGCAGGCTGTCGTTTCTATGCAGGCTATCCTATTACTCCACAAAGTGAAATTTTGGAATATATGTCCTCGAATATGCAGAAATACGGCGGCACCTTTATTCAGGGTGAAAATGAAATCGCCAGCATGAGCATGATTTGGGGCGCTGCCGCTGCCGGTGCACGCTGCATGTCCAGCTCCTCCGGCCCGGGCTTCGACCTGAAGCAGGAAGAAATTTCCTATCTCTCGTCGTACAACCTGCCTTGTGTCCTCGTCGACGCTATGCGTTACGGCTTAGGTGACGGCGAAATCACAGCCGGCCAGGACTCCTACTGGGAAGCTGTACGTGGCGGTGGTCATGGTGACAGCCGTCAGCTCGTATATGCACCGGCTTCTGTCGATGAATGCGTACAACTGACCTACCAGGCCTTCGACAAAGCAGAAGAATATCGCAACGTGGTCATCATTCTTACTGATGGTGCCATCAGCCAGATGATTGAAAAATGCACGCTGCCACCGGCAAAAGAACACGATATCAACAAATTCGACTGGACGCTGACGGGTAAACCCTTAGGTGTCAAGAAGAACAAAGTCTATAACCTCGATCACACCATCGGCTTTGAAGCCTGGGAAAAACTCATGCGCAACAAGTTCAAGACCATGTATGAAAATGAACAGCGCTGGGAAGAATTCCAGACGGATGATGCAGAAATCGTTCTCGTAGCCATTGGCATTTCTTCCCGTGTCTGCAAATCTGCTGTACGTCAGGCCCGCAAGGAAGGCTTCAAACTGGGCCTGCTCCGGCCGATCACTGTATGGCCGTTCCCGCGCAAGGCTTTCGAAAAAATGCCTAAGAGCGTAGAAGCTTATGTAACGGTAGAAATGAGCATGTCCTCCCAGATGGGCGAAGACGTTCTCCTGGCAATGAAACATCAGAAACCGTTCTACAGCTACTTGACGACGAAATACATTCCGAAAGCAGAAGACATTGTCAATTTCTGTAAAGATATCAAAGCTGGCAAGGTTCAGCAGACGGAGGTGTTCTAAAATGGCAAAATTTGCTAAACCGGAATCGATTGTAAATACGACAGAATACTGTGGTGGCTGCGGCCATGGCATCATTCAGCGCCTCATTGCTGAATCTATAGAAGAACTGAACTTGCAGGATAAAACCATTGGTGTCGTTGATATTGCCTGTTCCTATTGGTCTCTCGACGCCTTGGACTATGATATGATCGCCGGCCCACATGGCCGTCTCGCAGCAGTAGCGACTGGCATCAAACGGGTTCGTCCGGAAGCTAACGTATACGTGCACTCCGGTGATGGCTGTGCCTACGTTATTGGTCTTTCCGAAACGTCTTACGCTGCTATCCGCGATGTACCCATTACGATGATTGTCGCCAACAATGGTATCTTCGGCATGACCGGCGGCCAGCTGAACCTGGCAACGACTCTCGTCGGTGACAAGACCGTCAGCAGCAAGGCCGGCCGTAATCCTGATACGATGGGCCACCCTGTAGATATGCTGAAATCCTTCCAGAACTACGATGTAGAATTCCTTGCCCGCGGTGCTCTCTACGATGTCAAGCACATCGAACAGACGAAGAAATTCATCAAAAAAGGCCTGGAAAACCAGCGTGATGGCAAAGGCTTCTCCCTCATCGAAGTCCTTTCCCCGTGCCCGACGAACTGGAAACTCGATCCGGTCAAGGCTATGGAAAAGATTAAGAACGAAAACGAAAAAATATTCCCCGTAGGCGTATACACAGATCGTGGAGGTGTACAATAATGGCAGATATTATTATGAGCGGCTTAGGTGGCCAGGGTGTACTGACGGCCGGTAAAATCCTCATCAATATTGCAGCGGCAGAAGGCAAAAACGTAAGCTGGACTTCTACCTATGGTGCTGCTATGCGTGGCGGTTCCGCAAGCTGCAACATCGTTGTCTCCGATGAAGAAATCGGCAGTCCCTATCCTTCCCAGTATGATATCCTCTTTGCCATGAGCGATGAAGCATATGAAACGTATGTCGGCAATATGCGTGACGGCGGTACGGTCATCATCAACAGCTCTATGGAAGGCGAACATGACTTCCCGAAAAACGTCAACGTCTATGCCGTTCCGGCAACGAACGAAGCCAATGAAGCAGGCAACAGCCGCGCTGCCAACCTGGTAATGCTCGGCGCACTCATTGAAGCGACGAAGCTCATGGATACGCAGAAATTCGGTGCTGGCCTCAATGCCTATTTCGAAAAAAAAGGCCACAACACGCCGTCCAACCTTGTTTGCTATCAAAAAGGCGTAGCAACAGTAGAAAAAAAATAAGCTGAATGCAAGATCTCATGGAAATAAGGTGACCAATTTGGCAATTGAATTTTTAACGAACCCGCAGCTGCCCAGAACATCCGGCCCGTATTCGTATGGTACGAAATACGGCAACCTGATTCTCACGTCTGGCCAGATTGCCCTTGATCCGAATACGAATGAAATCGTCACGGATATCCGCAAGGCTACGAGAATGGTTCTGGATTGTTTGCTCCTCGTCGTCGAAGCCGGCGGCGGTACGAAGGAAACAATCGCAAAAGTTGATGTGTATCTGAAAGATCTCAACGATTTTGAAGCGTTCAATGAAGTGTACAGTGAATTTTTCGGTACACACAAACCGGCCCGGGTAACGGTCCAGGCTGGTGACTTAGCCGAAGGTGCGACGATTGAAGCGGCCGTTACGGCATTTACAGCTGAATAAAAAATTCGTGAATTTCATGTTTTCTGCTGGAACAGGCATAAGGAGGCAGATGCGGTGCTGCAGTGAGCTGTGATTCCTAGGGAGATGTAAACATGAAGATGCAAGCGGATACGTTTGATAAGCACCTCAATCCCTGGTCCTTTTGGCCGGCGACCATTGCCTTAGGGCTGTTCATCCTCGCCGGTGTGTTCGACCAGGAACAGCTGGGAGCTTTCCTCAACGGGCTCCTGTACGGCCTGGCGAATAACCTGGGCTGGTACATCAATCTTTTATCACTTAGCATGATTTTCCTGGTGCTAGTCTTTATCATCTATCGGTATGGGGACATCAAAATTGGTGGCGCTGATGCGAAGCCCCAGTACAGCACATTTAACTGGTGCTGCATGACTATTGCCGGCTCATTAGGGACGGGGATCCTGTTTTGGGCCATGGGGGAACCGATATTTCATTTTGCTACGCCACCTGTTGCGGCTGGAGTGACACCCTTTAGCCGGCAGGCAGCCATATATGCCATTTCGCAGGCCATGTGGGACTGGTCCTTCATCCAGTACGCTATGTACGGCATTTGTGCCGTCGGCTTTGCCATCGTGACGTATAATTTGAAAAAAAGCCTGTCCTTTGGGTCGTTACTGGAAGTAATCTTTGGCCGCCCTATGCCGAAGCTGACGATTCTGGTACACGCGCTGATTATCTTCTGCCTGTGTGGCGCCGTTTCCAACTCTATGGGAGTAGGCGTCATGCAGGTAGGCGCGGGAATCGAATTGCTCCTGGGCATTCCTCAGTCAAAACTTGTCTGGCTGATTATTTCTGTCTGTATTTGTTCCATTTTCACCATATCCTGTGTGTGCGGCATGGCACGGGGCCTGCAGCGGCTGGCCACGTTGAAGATATTCATCTTCATGTCCATCCTCGTTTTTGTCATCCTCTTGGGGGATACGCAATTTATGAGCAAGCTGGGGACAGAAGCGACAGGGTACATGATCGATCATTGGGGGATGCATACGACGATCATGAATTCCCTGGTACCGGAGGATCATTGGTTTGCCGATTGGATTATTCAGTACTGGTGCTCCTTCTTCGTCTATGCTCCGGTAATCGGTATGTTTTTCAGCCGTATGGCTAAAGGCCATACAGTACGCAAGTTCCTCATGGTCAGTGTTGTCGTTCCTTCTGTCTTCTGCATGTTCTGGATCGGCATTTTTGGCAGCATGACGATTAAGCTGCAGACCTCGGGAATCCTGGACATCTGGAGTGCCGTCCACACGTATGGCATGCAGACGACAATTTTCCAGATTCTGTCCAGCCTGCCTTTTGGCACGATTTTCATGGCCGCTTTCATCGTTTCTACATGTATTTCTTTCTGTTGTCTCGCCGATCCTATGACAGCCGTCCTGGCTACGCTGAGCGTGCGGAACCTGCAGATTGATGATGAAGCGCCGAAATTAATTAAGATTATCATGGGTCTTCTCATTACGACCGTAGCCTATGTGCTCGTTGCCTCAGGCGGTGTCAATTCCGTCAAAGGCATGTTTGTCCTCATTGGTGTGCCGGTCTCCTTCGTAGTCATTGCCTGTATTTACGCCAGCTTCAAGCTTTGTGAAAAGTGCATCCGGGAAAAGAACTATGGCTGCCTGGAGGAAGCGGAAGCAAAGCCGGCTGAGACACGGGAAGAAACGAGAGAAACGCCTGTGGAATAAAGTTCATAAAGTAACATATATGTCACGTGAAAGTAAAAAGGAGGAAATTAAGATGGGATTCAAAAGAGTAATCAACTGCGTAGAAACACATGATGGCGAACCGATGCGCGTCGTAACCGGCGGCATTGGCCCGATTCGCGGCAACAGCGTCTATGAAATGGAAGAATATTTGCGCCAGTACGGCGATGGGCTGCGGAAATTCTTACTGCGCGAACCGCGCGGCTATCCGCCCATGTGCTGCAACGTCATTGTACCGCCGAAGGATCCTTCCGCAGCAGCAGGATTCATCATTATGGAACAGACGGAATATCCGATGATGTCTGGCGGCAATGTCATTTCTGTAGCAACGGTACTGTTGGAAACGGGCATGATTCCGGCGAAGGAAGGCCTGAATGAATTCATTCTTGAATGCCCGGCTGGCCTGATCGGCATTAAGGCCATGTATGAAAACGACAAAGTAACGGCAGTTACCTTCAAGAATGTACCGGCCTTTGCCGTATACGTAAACAAAGAAATTGAAGTACCGCATATCGGTCACGGTGTAGAAAAAGTAACCGTTGACGTAGCCTGGGGCGGCATGTTCTATGTCATGGCAGACGTACGCCAGTTCCCGTGGGTCGCACTGGAACCGGATCAGGGCCGCGAAATTACGCGTATCTCCTCGTTGATCCTGAAAGCAGCACAGGATCAGCTGCCGGTAGAACACCCGAACTATCCGGGCGTAGGGATTTCCATTTCCCAGCTCTTCGGACCGAGCCCGAACCCGGAAAAATCGGATGTCAAGAATGCCGTAACCGTAGCCTCCGGTGCCGTAGATTTCGACAACCCGTCTACGTGGATCGGCGCCTTGGACCGTTGCCCCTGCGGTACCGGTACGTGCGCAAGAATGGCAGCTATGTATGCCAAAGGCGAACTGAAGCTGAACGAAGCCTTCCGTCATGAAGGGCTCATGGGCGTCGTCTATACAGGCCACTTGATTGAAGAAACGGAAATTGCCGGTCATAAGGCAGTCATTCCGACGATTACAGGTGAATCCTGGATTTATGGGTTTAACAATCTCGTCCTCGACTCGACAGATCCCTTCCCTGAAGGCTTCACAGTCGGCGACATTTGGGGCTAGGAGGCCGGAACAATGGGTGCAAGTGCAAAACAAACAGCGAAACAAACAATTGAACAATTAGCAGTTAAGCCGTTGACCGGTGTCCGCATTCTAGACTTAACGCATGCCTACAGTGGCCCGTTTTGCACGATGCATCTTGCGGACCATGGCGCAACCGTCATCAAGCTGGAAATTCCCGGCAAAGGGGACCAGAGCCGTAATTGGGGGCCTTTCAAAAATGGTGCCAGCGGCTACTATGCCTATGTCAATCGCAACAAGTACGGCCTTACGCTGAACTTGAAGGAAGAAAAAGGTAAGGAAATCTTCAAAAAACTGATTCGCGAAGTCGACGTCGTCTGTGAAAACTTCCGCGTCGGCACGATGGAAAAGATGGGCCTCGGTTATGACGTCCTCAAGGAAATCAACCCACAACTGATTTATGCATCTATCTCCGGCTTTGGCCTGGAAGGTCCTGAAGCTACGCAGCCGAGCTACGATGTCGTATCTCAGGCCATGGGCGGCCTCATGAGCATGACCGGTGAAAAAGGCCATATCTTCAAGGTCGGCCCGGCCATTGCCGATAACTATTCTGGTACGTACTTGTCCCTGGCCATCGTCATGGCCTTATATCAGAAGGAACGGACGGGCTTAGGACGGCGCGTAGATGTGTCCATGCTGGATACGATTTTCTCGATCCTTGAAACAGGGGCCATTTCTTACACCTTGAATGGCAAAATCGCTGAACCGGCAGGTAACCGCGATCCGGAAATTGCGCCCTTCGATGTCCTGAAAGCCAAGGATGGCAGCTTTGCCATTGCCTGTGGAACACAGAAATTCTGGAAATCCCTTTGCCAGGTCATGAACCGACCGGAACTGGCAGAAAACCCTCATTTCATCGATAACCAGGCCCGTTGTGACCACTACCTGGATGAATTAAAACCACTCCTGGAAGAATGGAGCAGCCAGCACACGCTGGCTGAGCTGGAAACCTGGATGACAGGGGCAGGCATTCCCTTCGGCCGCATTTGCAATACGAAGGAAGCCTGTGAAAGTGAGATCATCAAACGCCGTCACATGCTTTGGCAGATTGATGATCCGGCCTTTGGCGAAACGATTTCCGTACCGGGAACACCGATGAAAATTCATGGCTGTGCTGACCAGGCTGAACGGCCGGCACCGCAGCTGGGGCAGCATACTGATGCGATTCTCCATGATTTGCTCCATCTGGATATGGATGCTATCAAGAATCTGCACGAAACGAATGTTATCTAAGATGTTTACGAAGTTCATGGATATCCTTTCTGTCCGGACTGCCAGACGGTAGTCCGGAAGGAAAGGAGAGAGGGCCTTATGCAAAAGGCCGGAAAGGTTGGTCGCCATGAGTACCAGTATCAGTTTGAAAGATGCACCACTCTTAACATTTCATAAAAAAGTATTTCTCTGTTTTATCTTGGGCCAGATTGCCTGCAGGTATACCTTGGGCATTGCCGGCACAGGCTTGGCGCAGGCTACAAGCGCCCTGCACCTGAACAGCTTCTGGGTAGGGCTCCTGGGTTCCGGTACGTTGATCGGTCTCATGGGCAGCCTCATCGTCGGCAATATTGTCGACCGCGTAGGCCGCAAGACGCTTTTTCTTTTCGATATGCTCGTCTTCGCTGCGCTGGCCTTGATTCAGTATTTCATTAACGATCCGCTGATTCTCTTTGTGGTCCGTGTCCTCCTGGGACTGACCATTGCCGTCGACTATACGACAGGGGCCTCGCTCCTGACAGAATGGCTGCCGGCAGAATGGAGCCCGAAGGCGCAGAGCCTGCTCATCATTTTCTGGACTATCGGTTTTGTCGGTTCTTATTTTACGGGCAGTGTCATTACGGGCTTTGGCGCAGATAATTGGAAATTCATCTTCATGTCGTCGGCTATTCCAGCCCTCGTCGCCGGTATCGTCCGCCTGATCTGCCGTATTCCTGAATCGGCCGAATGGCTTTCTACGGTAGGCAAGTATGACCAGGGGCTTGAACTCGTACATCGTTACATCGGTGCCCAGTACACTCTGCCGCCGTACGAAGCCGATAATACAGGTGAAAAGGTAACACTGGCCGAACTGTTTAAGCCGGAATACCGCACGAATACTCTGGTCAGCGGCGTTTTCTACGCAGCACAGGTATTCCCGTACTTCGGTGTAGGGATCTTCATCCCTATCATCGTTAAGAGCATGAATGTTGGCGACCCGGGCTTGGTTGCCGCAGCCTACAATATCTTTGTACTGGCTGGCGCCGTCATTGGGGTTATTCTCTTCGATAAAATTTCCCGCCGGGCTTTCCTCTTGTCCACGTTCTACGTCGCAGCAGCCGGTATCATCGGCATGATTCTTCTGCAGGGTATTTCCGTATACGTTACTGTTACGTGCTTCCTCATTTTCGCCATGGGCATGGCTATTTCCGTCGTATCGGAAAACCCCTATCCGCCTGAACTGTTCAATACGCGTATGCGTGGTTCCGGCCTGGGCTTTTCCATCTTCTGCAGCCGTGTTGGTGCGGCAGCCGGTACCTTTATGCTGCCGGTTTTCATGGACGACTTCGGCATCTACGTGACCTTGGGCGTCTGCGCGGCAGCACTGCTCTTCGGTGGTTTCTTCTGCCAGAAGTATGCACCGGAAACGTCGCCTAAATTCATGAAGCACGAAGATCACACGAACGCAGCCCAGACGGCTGCCAGCGGTCACTGATATAGGTTTTAAGCAGCCAGGTGCTGCTAAAAAATAGCAAGTATCAAAAGGAGGAAATTAAGATGGGATTCAAAAGAGTAATCAACTGCGTAGAAACACATGATGGCGAACCGATGCGCGTCGTAACCGGCGGCATTGGCCCGATTCGCGGCAACAGCGTCTATGAAATGGAAGAATATTTGCGCCAGTACGGCGATGGGCTGCGGAAATTCTTACTGCGCGAACCGCGCGGCTATCCGCCCATGTGCTGCAACGTCATTGTACCGCCGAAGGATCCTTCCGCAGCAGCAGGATTCATCATTATGGAACAGACGGAATATCCGATGATGTCTGGCGGCAATGTCATTTCTGTAGCAACGGTACTGTTGGAAACGGGCATGATTCCGGCGAAGGAAGGCCTGAATGAATTCATTCTTGAATGCCCGGCTGGCCTGATCGGCATTAAGGCCATGTATGAAAACGACAAAGTAACGGCAGTTACCTTCAAGAATGTACCGGCCTTTGCCGTATACGTAAACAAAGAAATTGAAGTACCGCATATCGGTCACGGTGTAGAAAAAGTAACCGTTGACGTAGCCTGGGGCGGCATGTTCTATGTCATGGCAGACGTACGCCAGTTCCCGTGGGTCGCACTGGAACCGGATCAGGGCCGCGAAATTACGCGTATCTCCTCGTTGATCCTGAAAGCAGCACAGGATCAGCTGCCGGTAGAACACCCGAACTATCCGGGCGTAGGGATTTCCATTTCCCAGCTCTTCGGACCGAGCCCGAACCCGGAAAAATCGGATGTCAAGAATGCCGTAACCGTAGCCTCCGGTGCCGTAGATTTCGACAACCCGTCTACGTGGATCGGCGCCTTGGACCGTTGCCCCTGCGGTACCGGTACGTGCGCAAGAATGGCAGCTATGTATGCCAAAGGCGAACTGAAGCTGAACGAAGCCTTCCGTCATGAAGGGCTCATGGGCGTCGTCTATACAGGCCACTTGATTGAAGAAACGGAAATTGCCGGTCATAAGGCAGTCATTCCGACGATTACAGGTGAATCCTGGATTTATGGGTTTAACAATCTCGTCCTCGACTCGACAGATCCCTTCCCTGAAGGCTTCACAGTCGGCGACATTTGGGGCTAATGCAATGTAATTGAATAGCGAAAAATGACAAAAACAGTCACACAGGGATGGTGTGGCTGTTTTTGTTGTGATAAATGGGGCAGTTGCTTTTGCCGGTTTCCATGCTACAATGGAAAAAATACGAGAAACCAGTGAGGTGACAGTATGCCAACGGTATTGAAGCGGATTCAGCCGGCTGTTATAAAATATGCACAAATTATCGAACAGGTAACGCGTGTCGATGTAGAAATCGTCGATACGCGCCTGGACCGCATTGCCGGTACAGGTATCAAGAATACGAATATCAGCAAGAGCATGGCTAACGAAGGACGCATTTATAACTATGTACTGCAAACGGGAGAGACTTGCTATATAGATAATCCCAAGGAAAATGAATTGTGCCGCTATTGCTCCCAAAAGGAGGAATGTCATGAACTGACGGAATTGGCTATGCCATTACGCTAGGGGAAGAACGGATTGGTGTTATTGGCCTTATTTGTTTTAACCAGGCGGCTCAGGCGCGGGTTGCTGCCAACGTCACTGCCTATCGGGCATTTACCAAGACGATTGCTGATTTCATCAGCACGAAGGCTTACGAATACCAGGAATCCTTGCGTACGAAGCAGACCATGGATGTTCTCAATGAGGTTATCAGCCACGTTGCCGAAGGGGTTTTGCTATTGCGTCAGGATGGCCGTGTCCAGGGTGCCAATACGAGCGCTGTCAACCAGTTGCCAGGTATAGAACTCTTAGGCCATACGGTGACCATTAAAGAAACAGGTGACACTATCCTGGACCAGAAGGAATATGCCATTTCGGCCAATGACCAGACAATCGTATGTTACGGTGAAATGATTACGATTGATTCGCCCTTAGCCGGGTATGACCATATTTTTCTGTTCAACAATCTGAAAAATGTAAAATCGTCTATCTATCAATTGACCAACCTCGATCAGGAACAGGGAGTAAGCCAGATCATTGGCCAGGCCGACAATATGCGCCAGTTGAAAAAGCAGATCCGGAAAGTAGCTGACTCATCATCGACCGTACTCATTACCGGCGAAAGCGGTGTCGGCAAGGGCCTCATCGCCCGGGTCATTGTGCACGTGGTATGCTAAAGTTGGACATGGAGGGGGTAGAAATTGAATACTAAATGTAGTAATCTTGGATAAAAGATTTTCTAATTAGTATCCGATGCCCT
>ENA-OVGE01000084-OVGE01000084.1-human-gut-metagenome-genome-assembly--contig:-NODE-84-length-88923-cov-16.686423_pt1 | contig 88923 bp, 66 predicted proteins | sample MGYA00237769_ERZ505417 | MGnify/ENA primary metagenome ERZ505417 (study PRJEB26158, sample SAMN06016403) | human gut metagenome | biome: human gut; feature: ankylosing spondylitis patient; material... | reverse complement strand
ATACCCAGGGTAGCGTGCTTCGCCCGCAACCCTGGGCTGGGGAATCGCAACTCCTTCAGAGTTGCCGCTGCTTCCGTGGGTTTCGCCATAAGGGGTATAATGTTCGTGTGCATGGATGTAGGAGTTGCCGCTGCTTACTTGGGTTTCGCCATGGAGCCTTATAATGTTCGTGTCCATGGATGTAGGAGTTGCCGCTGGGGGCATCCCAGTATTTCCCCGCGGGGAAGGAGTTTTATCTAAACGCCTTAAACACACCAAGTATGAACTCCCGCCCCTTGGGGAAGGTTAGGGGAGGGGCCTCTCCTCCTGCCGATGCCGTCATCGCCACTAAGGCGGAGCCTTCAGAAGATGCCATCGGCTTTTTGTGTCTTTTATTGTCTTGCCCCATCCCGTCAATGCACATCGTAAAAGTAATTGCATGGTACGATACCGATTTTGCAAAGCGCTATACCATTATATCCTGGCTTGCAATCTCCATTTCACACCACGAAATCGGGTTTTCGATGTGCTCGGGCGTCATTAGGCTGTGCTCGGGACTTTTTGCATAGGTCTCGGTGTGGGTGTCGCCAACCTCCGCCATCACAACAATCATCCCGCTGCTTGCAAATGCGGGAGGAAAAGGGGTGGACGTGGTGGGAAATGGACGCGGGGGAGCCCTTTGACTATGCTATAAGCCCACTCGGAAACGCTGATTTGGCAGTTTGAGGTTTTTAACAGTACCTCGGATGAATAAAAAATGATTAAATATGCCCCCATGGATAACAATTCGTTAAATATTGTGGCTTTCTTATTATAATCTGTTATCTTCTACAATCGTAATCCTTGATATAAATCATCTGAAAGCACCCTTAAAGGTTAATAAACGTTAACCCCGTAATAATATTTTATATAATCTTTGCTATTTATCATTAATACTATTAATTTTGCACGTACATATAGTTGCAAAACGACTTAAAAACGGCTCTAAGGTTGTGCTTAAAGGATTGTTTTTTGCGCTTTTGGTTTCCAAAATGTCAGCATAATGCTGCCGGAGACGGTGGTAAGACCCCGAAAACTTGTCATTGAGGATGAAATAATAATAATAGTTAATATAGTTTTTAATTTAAGAGAGAGAGATTTTATGGAAAAAAGACTATCGATGTTTTTTGCCTGCCTCTTCCTGAGCATAGGAATGGCGCTGGCACAAACAAAAGTTACAGGTACCGTAGTCAGCAGCGAAGACAACGAGCCTGTAATTGGTGCGTCTGTTAAAGTCGTAGGCACCAAGACTGGTGTCGCCACAGACATTGATGGAAAATTCTCGCTCGTAGTAAACAGCAAGAACGCTGAACTCGAGTTTTCATCCATCGGTATGGTTACCAAGCGTCTTAAAGCCTCTGCCAACATGATGGTCGTGCTCGACCCCGACAGTCATGTATTGGAGCAAGTAGTGGTTACCGGTTACGGCCAGGCCAAGAAGGTGGGTGCCGTTGTAGGTGCCATCGGTACTGTAGGCTCTGAAAAGCTCGGCAAGATTGTTACCCCTAACTTCACCGACGCTCTTGCCGGTCAGGTTTCTGGTCTGTCTGTGCTCAGCTCAGCCGGTGACCCTTCGACCACAGCTACAATCCGTCTGCGTGGTGTCAACTTCCTGCAGACCAGCAACCAGCCCCTCTTCATTCTGGATGGTGCCCCTATCAGCTCTACATTCTTCAGCACCCTCAACCCTGAGGACATTGCCAATATCACCGTGCTCAAGGATGCTGCCTCTACTTCTATTTACGGTGCGCGTGCTGCCAACGGTGTGATCCTTATCACCTCTAAGCAGGGTCGTTACAACGAGAGCGCCCAGGTTAGCGTCAAGGCCCAGTGGGGTGTTTCTTCTCCTACTTCCGACGGTGCAGAGATGATGAACTCTGAGCAGTACGTACAGTTCCGCGATATTATCGGTCAGCCCGTGAGCGACGAAATCCGCAATCTGGTCAAGAACTACGGCCTCAATACCAACTGGTATGACGAGGTGCTGAGCAGCTCGGCTCCTACTTATGATATCAATGCCACCATGCAGGGCGGTAGCCAGACAGTCAACTACTATATGTCTTACAACCACCACAAGCAGCAGGGTCTGGTAGAGAAGTCTGCTATGCAGCGCTCTGTCCTCAATGCCCGTATCAACGCTCGTCTGAACAAGTTCTTCAAGGTGGGCTACAGCGCCAACATCGGTGTACAGGACTTCGAGCAGAACGCCGTATGGAGCGCCATGCAGAGTGCCACCAGCATTTATATTAACAACCCTCTGGTATTTGCCCGTAAGGCTCTGCCCTTCGACGTACCTTATTATTATAGCTTCGACGACAGCGGCAAGCTCATCAAGGGCGCCAAGGCCGACTATCTGCACTACTCTCGCATGAAGACCATGGAGCAGGACAGCAGATACCGTCGCTCTTTCCGCAAGCGTATCACCCTCAACACTTCACTCAATGAGGTGCTTACTCCTATCGACGGTCTTACCCTGACCGCCCAGCAGTCGCTCGAGCTGGTCAACCAGACCCTCGACAACCGCAACCTGCCTTGGGAGACTTTCCGGACTCCTATGGGCGACATTGTAGGTGATGGCGCTGTAGGCTCGATGAATACCGGTGCCGTACAGAACCGTTATACCTCTTCTTATCAGTACAACCTCATCCACACTGCTGAATACCGCAAGGGCTTTGGCGACCACAACATCGACGTGCTGGTCGGTGAGGAAACCCGCATCACCAAGGACTGGCAGTTTGGTGCCTTCGCAACAGGTCATGCCGATGCCCGTCTGATGAACATCACCAGCGGTACTAACGTTGCCCTCTCTGACCTCGAGGACGCTCAGACCAAGGTTGTTGCCAACTCACTCTTCGCCACTCTGGAGTACAACTTCAAGGAGAAGTATTATTTCTACAGCTCTATCCGTCGCGACGGTAGCTCTAAGTTTGCTCCCGACCACCGCTGGGGTACCTTCTGGTCACTCGGTGTGAAGTGGGATGCCAAGAAGGAGAGCTTCCTCAAGGACGTAAGTTGGCTCAACGATGCCTCACTGAGTCTCAACTATGGTACTACCGGTAGTGACGCAGGTCCTGGTGCCTACGAGTACTTCGGTCTCTATGGCCAGGGTTCGCTCTACAACGGCCAGACCACTCTGGGTATCGCACAGGCTGCCAACTATATGCTGACTTGGGAGAAGGTGGACAAGCTCAACTTCGGTATCAATGCCCGCGTCTTCGACCGTCTGGGTGTCAACATCAACCTCTACAAGAACAAGAGTACCGATATGATTATGGACGTTCCTTACTCTTTCACCACTGGTTTCTCTGCTGGTGTGGGTAACGTAGGTTCGATGGTCAACAAGGGATTTGAAGCCGACGTCGATGTAGACATCATCAAGACTCGCGACATGCGCTGGACCTTCAAGGCCAACGTAGGTTACAACAAGAACGAAATCACCGAGCTCTTTGCCGGTCGTGACAACTATACCATCGCCAATACCGGTGTACGCTATGAGGTAGGCCGCAGCTATGGTGAGTTCTATCTGCCCCGCCGTGCAGGCGTTGACCCACGCGACGGTGCCCCCATGTGGTACGACAAGGATGGCAACATCACCAAGACCTTCAGCGAGGAGAACTGTACTGTATGGACTGGCAAGAACCGTTATGCCCCCTGGATTGGTGGTTTCGGTACCAACTTCACCTGGAAGGGCTTTGCCATCATCGCTGACTTCGCTTGGCAGAGCGGCAAGTACCTGCTGATGAACGAGGAAGTCTTCACCGCCAACCCCGCCAACGCTACTTCATGGAACCAGCAGACCAAGATGCTGAACATCTGGACCACTCCCGGTCAGATTACCGACATCCCTGCTGCTGGATACAACGTGACCATGCTCGACGACAATATGCTCGACAACGCTTCATTCCTGCGTATGAAGACCCTGAGCCTCCAGTACGACCTGCCCAAGAAGTGGCTTGCTCCTCTGCGCTATGTCAAGGGCTTCAAGGTATTTGGTATCGCTCGTAACCTCTTCACCATTACTTCGTTCTCTGGTTATGACCCAGAGCCCGATATCAACCTGGTTAAGTTCAACTATCCTAACACCCGCCAGTTCGTGCTCGGTGCCGAAGTTACATTCTAACAATATAACACGATAAATGGAAAAGAATATGAAAAAAATATATTTTTCACTGATGTTGCTTGCGACATTGTTCGTTACTTCATGTAGCATGGACCAGAAGCCCTTCGGAGCTCTCGACGACCAGTCCGCAATTCGCAACGAGAAGGACCTCTATCAGTTCCGTAACATCCTCTACAGCAATCTTCGCGGTCTTACTTCCGGCGGCTGGCTCTACCAGCCCGACCTGGTAGCCGACGAGTTTGTGGGCTTGTTGAGCAACGGTAACCGTAACGGTGAGCTCAACAGCGGTAACATCCTCGCTTCTACCGGCGAAATCGAGAGCATGTGGGGTAGCTGCTACAGCGTCATCAAGAACTGTAACAAGCTGATGGAAGAGGCCGACAAGCTGCTGGGTCAGGAGGGTCTTACCGATGCCCAGGTGCTTGCCATCAAACGCTATCGCGCAGAGGCTTCGTTTACCCGTGCCTATGCTTACTTCTTCCTGGCCGACCACTTCTGCCAGTCTTACACACAGACCAATCCCGAGGCAGAGCATTCTGGTCTGCCCCTACAGACGGTCTACTATCCTACATCCAATGCGTCCTACTATCCCGACCGCAGCACATTGGCAGAGACCTTCAGTCTCATCGAGACCGACCTTGCCAATGCCTACGACGGCATCAAGGCCTACGAGGCCAGCGGTGCCAGTGATGTAGCCGACCTGCTCAAGCCCAACGCCGCTTACGTATCTTCGTTTGCCGTAGAGGCTATGATGGCTCGTGTGGCTCTCGTCAAGGGCGACTATCCCACAGCTCTTGCCAAGGCCAAGGACGTAATCACCAACGGTGCCTATACTCTTACCACCATTGCCGATTACAAGAAGCTCTGGACCAATGACGCCGGTACCGAGGTGATCTTCCGCCCCTTCATGTCAAATACTGAGCTTGGCGGTTCGGTAGGTGGTGCTTACATCTCTTCCGACAACCAGACTTGCGACTACATCCCCACCTACGCCACTCTGAATACCTTTGCTGTTGAAGGCGACGTGCGCTTCGACACATTCTTCGAGGTCAACGAGGGTGTAAAGGTCGAGGGTAGCACCTATGCTCTGTACCAGTTTGTCAAGTTCCCCGGCAACAGCTCACTGCGTACCGGTAGCGCTAACAACCTGGTCAACATGTGCAAGCCTTTCCGTCTCTCTGAGATGTACCTCATCGCTGCCGAGGCTGCTGCCCGCACCAATGTGGATGGCTCAAGCTATCTGAACACCTTCCTCAAGAACCGTATCGAGGACTATCAGGCCGCTTCGTTCACCTCTGAGCAGCTGCTCACCTCGGCTCTGCGTCAGCGTCAGCTTGAGTTTGTAGGCGAGGGCTTCCGTCTGAGCGACCTGCGTCGTCTGGGTCTCGGCTTCAGCCGTACTGCCGACTATCCTGCCGCTATGGGTATCAACGGTATCATTACCGTGAAGAGCGCAAGCGTTACCTATAAGGCTGGTGACTATCGTTACACATGGCCTATTCCTCAGAGCGAGCTCGACAGCAACCCCAAGCTGAAGACTCAGCAGAACCCCGGATACGCCGATTAATCAGTATAACTATTAAAGAATACATCACAGTATGAAATATATCAAATTGTTTATGCTCCTTGCAGTGACCGCTTTCTTTGCGGCCTGCTCGGACGATGATGCCAGCTGGAACACCAATGCCGACGTAACCGTCGAGATGGGCAAGACAGAAGTCAAGGTCAAGGAAGGTGCAGGTCTTTTCAATGTGCCTATCGTTGTCAAAGGTGAGACTACAGCTCCCGTGCGTGTACATGTGTCAATGAGAGAGTCGGGCAGCAACCCTGCCAAGAAGGACGTCAACTATATGGTTACTGATACCACCATCATCGTTTCTGACGGTGCCGGCAAGGTAGAAGTCAAGACCGTCGATGACGATGAAATCAATGAAAACCGTACCTTCGAAGTATATATCGTTTCTGCCGATGGCGCCAAGGTAGGCGCCAACTCTTCTACCAATGTTGTACTTCGTGACAACGACTCTGAGTTCTATGAGAAACTCCAGGGTGTATGGAAGATGAAGTGCGTCGACGCCAATGGTGCTGCCAAGGAGTGGTCAGTAATCGTGACCGGCGGCGATGAGGAAAGCGAGGACTACAACCACTATCTCTATGTCTCTGGCATGATGGGCTATGACTGGACAATGGCCGTGCTCAAGTATGACTACGACAAGGCTACCAAACAGGGCTCATTGGCATTCGACGAACTGGGTTCTTACAAGTTTGCCGACGGTGTAGACTTCGGTCTTGGCAATGCTCCTAACTACGTATGTCTCTTCTCTCAAGACGGTAGAAATCTTACTACCGAGCCTATCGGTGGTACCTGGAGTGCAGACTTCAAGACTGTCACCTTCGATGCCGACAAGGTCTTGTGTGGTGGTATCTTCGGTTCCGATGGTTCATTCACGGGTTATATATGGTTCTCTGCCAAGAAAATTACCATGGTACGCTAATCGATTAGCAGAAATCTGCGTGATGACTCATGCGGAAATGACAATAAAAAAGATTGCCGGCACAGCGCTGGCAATCTTTTTTTATGCCATGACCTCATTTTGTTGCCCAATGATAGCCGTTAGGTTGGAAAAAATAATTATTTTTGCATACGAGTTTGCTAATGAACACGTTATCGACAAAAATGTCAAATAAAATAATTCAAATCATGATGAAAAGATTCCTTACTGCACTGTTGCTGTTGGTAGCTACAGTAGCAGTCCATGCCGTCCCCGCCGACCCAAGCGTGTGGCGCATCTTCAAAACTGCCGATGGCAAGACTGTTCGCGTACAGCTGTGTGGCGACGAGTTTATGCGTTACTGGAAAGCCGAGAACGGCGCCTGTTACACCCTTGAGAGCAACGATGTGCTGCGTGTGGCAGACATGCAGCAGCTGCAGCTCAACGCCACCAACATGCGCAGCCAGATGGAGCCTGCCCGCAGTCAGGGCAAGCAGCGCAAGTCGTGGAGAGAGAAGGTGGCACAGCGTGTCAACTTCACCGGCGAGAAGCGTTGCCTCATTATCCTCGCCCAGTTCTCTGACGTCGCTTTCACGATGGACGACCCCCAGGCTTACTACAACCGCGTGGCCAATGAGAAAGGTCTCAAAGAAGGTAAGTTTGTAGGCAGCGTGGCAGACTACTTCAGCGCCCAGAGCGGTGGCGTGTTCAACATCACCTTCGACGTGGTAGGTCCCTATACCCTCGGCTCGCAGGTTTCTTATGGCGGCAATGTCAACGGCAACGACCAGAACGCCCGTGGTATGATACTTGATGCCTGCAACAAGGCTTATGCCGATGGCCTCGACTTCTCGCCCTATGACTGGGACGGCGACGGCTTTGTCGAGGAAGTCTATGTCATCTATGCCGGCCGTGGCGAGGCGACTGGTGGCGGTAAAAATACCGTATGGCCCCACAAGTGGCAGCTCGCTTCGCCCGTGAAGTATGGCAACAAGTATGTCAGCGTCTACGCCTGCTCCAACGAGTTGCGCAGTGCCAGCAGCTATATGGGCATCGGCACCATCTGCCACGAGTTCTCCCACTGCTTGGGTTATCCCGACATGTATGACACCCGCGGCAACTCTGGTACCAGCAACACCTGGTATGGCATGGGCACCTGGGACCTCATGTGCTCGGGCAGCTACAATGGCAACGAGTATTGTCCTGCCGGCTACACCGCTTACGAGAAGATGGTCGGCGGATGGATCAAGCCCGTTGACCTCTCTGAAACTCTTACCTGCAGCGTCAAGGACCTGAAGACCACTGCCAAGGGTGGCGAAGTCTACAAAGTGACCAACCCCGGCAGCAGCAATGAGTACTATCTCATCGAGAACCGTCAGCAGGAAGGTTGGGACAAGTATATCGCGGCTTCGGGCATTATGATCAATCATATCGACTATAATCCTACTCTCTGGCAGTGGAACTGCCCCAATACTCCTGATAGAGGCAACGACCACGAGCGCATCACCATCATCCCTGCTGACAATGTCAAGAGCGGTGAAACAGAGGCGGGCGACGCATGGCCCTATGGCGGACACAACAGTCTGGGCAATAACACCAGTCCGGCCTGTGTGGTGTATAACGACAACAACGGCAGGATGCTTATGAACATCCTCATCAGCAAGATGTCTTGCTCGGGCGGTCTGGCTTCGTTCAACTTTGCCAACCTCAACAACGGCGCTTCTCAGGAAGGCTATCTGCTCAAGGAGACCTTCGACCGCTGTCTTGGTACCGGTGCCAATGACGACAATGGCTTCTATAAGCCCACCAACCTCCTGCAAGCAAAAAACTTTGCCAATGGTACTTTCGAACCCGATGTTACAGGATGGGATGCTGGTATGACCCTCAAGGGTGCTTACCAGTGTGCGGTCATCGGCCGCAATGGCAACGCGTCAGGCACCTATGATCTGACGAGTCCTTCATTCAATGTCGACGCCAACACGCCTGTCACCATCAAGTTCAAGGCTGCTCCCTTCGACAAGAACAACAGCAATACGCTCACCCTCTCTACCAGCAACGGTACGCTGTCGACCAGTACTTTCAACCTGACCGAAGGCCAGTGGACCGACTGCAGCACCACGCTGAGAGCATCGGGCAAGACGCAGCTCACCTTCAAGTCCTGCCGTCTCTTCCTCGATGAGGTTGAAATCCAGACCAGCGTAGAGTCGGGTATCGACAATGTCTACACTCCCTCTGCCCGTCCCGCCAAGGTGGGAATCTACACCCTCTCGGGTGTCTATCTCGGCACCGACGCCAGCTCGCTCCCCCACGGCGTCTACATCATCAACGGCCATAAGGTAGTGAAGTAAGGGTTACACCTTATTAATATATATAGGCATCGCCGACATCGTGTCCTCTGTGGACATGGTGTCGGCGATGTGGGTTGTAGTTGTAAGCCCTTTGGGAGAACTGGGGTGGGGTACGCTGCTGGTTCCTTTTGTTGTGGAGCTTGTCAGCAGCAGCAACTCTGTAGGAGTTGCGCTTTCCCAGCCCAGGGTTGCGGGCGTAGTCCGCTACCCTGGGTAGCTGCACAACTATTATAGCTACTCTGAAGGAGTTGCGATTAGCCGAAGGCGTTATGCTCGGTTAATACTAATCGTCTACACCTTTTTTTCCATTATCCTGCTGGAGGTAACGCCTACGGCTAAACGCAACACTTACAGCGTTGCTACCTTTTTTGTACCAATACCCAGGGTAGAGGCGCTTCGCACCTCAACCCTGGGCTGTGAAATCGCAACTCCATTACCTTTCCGCGTCTCATTGCGCCGCGCCGGTGACCTTCGGTTCAGAGTTGCCGGGGGTGCGTACCGTCTGCGCCGTACTGCCTATATCATTGACCAAGGTAAAACAACTCCGCACCTCAACCTTGGGCTATGTAATCGCACCTCCTACAGACTTGCCGGGGGTGCGTACCGTCTGCACCGTACTGCCTGTGCCGTTGTCGGGTGTCAAATCGCTATTTACCCTCTTGGGTAGGTTGGGGGTAAATTCATGCATTGGCCTCTGCTACTTCCATGGCTTGTCCTCGGTCAATGGCGGGGCTCTCAAAATCTTGGGGGACGGACAGCTAAAAAGCGGACATTCGTTTGGCTCTTTCAGCCAAAATCCTTAACTTTGTGTGCGTTATAACAATCATCAATGTCATGAAGAAAATTTCAACACTACTCCTGCTGATGGTGGCATGCCTTACCGCCTCGGCTCAGTATCAGGCTTCGCCCGAAATCCTCAAGGCCCGTACCGAATTCCAGGACAACAAGTTTGGCATCTACATCCACTGGGGACTCTACTCCATGCTCGGCAACGGCGAGTGGGTGATGAGTAACCGCAACATTAATTATACGGAATATACCCACCTGGCCGACGGTTTCTATCCCTCCAAGTTCGACGCCGAGGAATGGGTCAAGGCGTTCAAGGCCGCCGGTGCCCGCTACGTCACCTTTACCACCCGTCATCACGATGGCTTCTCGATGTTCAAGACATCGGCCAATAACTATAACATCGTCGATGGTACTCCCTTCCACCGCGATGTGCTCAAAGAGCTCGCTGATGCCTGTCAGAAGTATGGCATCAAGCTCCACCTCTACTATTCACACGTAGACTGGTCGCGCCCCGACTATCCTCAGGGATGGAGCGGTATGGGTATCGGCAAGCCCAAGGACCAGTACAACTATGACTCCTACCTCGCTTTCATGAAGCACCAGCTCACCGAGCTGCTCACCAACTATGGCCCCATCGGTGCCATCTGGTTTGACGGCTACTGGGACCAGAAGAACAACCCCAAGTTTGACTGGCGTCTCGACGAGCAGTACAGCCTTATCCACCGCCTGCAGCCCGGCTGTCTCGTGGCCAACAACCACCACAAGGCCCCCAAGCCCGGCGAAGACCTGCAGACCTTTGAGCAGGACCTGCCCGGTCAGAACACTGCCGGTTATTCCAAGGGAACGGTGATAGGACAGCTGCCTCTGGAGACTGTGATGACCATGAACAAGGTCTGGGGCTACGACATTACCGACAAGAAGTACAAGAGCTCTGAATATATCATCCAGCACATCATCAAGGCTGCCGGCAACAATGCCAACTATGTCATCAACATCGGTCCCCGCCCCGACGGCAAGCTGCCCGTAGAGGCTGTAGAGCGCCTCAAGGCTATCGGCGACTGGATGGGACGCTATGGCGAGACCATCTACGGCACCCGCGGTGGCATCGTGCGTCCCCATGACTGGGGCGTCACCACCCAGAAGGGCAACACCCTCTATGTGCATATCATGAACTGCCAGGACCGTGCTCTCTTCCTTCCCCTCACCGATCGCCGTGTGGCCAGTGCGCGTATGTATGACGGTCACCAGAAGGTGCGTGTCAGCAAGAACGCTGAGGGCGTGACCCTCGAGCTCCCCGCTGTGCCCAAGGGTGTGGACACCATCGTTGAGCTGACTCTCAAATAGTCTGCCTCCTCTCCCCACGAGAACCAACAAAGCCCGAAACCATCTGCAGGTTTCGGGCTTTGTCATATCCTTGAGCTTGGGGGTGGGGAGAGGGGATGTAGGTGGTATCAGATTTGCCTCACATTACCCCTTCAGATGCTCAAAATCAGGCAGTCCGTAGTCAGTCCTTCCCTCGCCCTGCCCAGTAATTACTTGAATGATTGAAAAAATAACACGAATTAATGCTAAACTTTTTGTGTGTCACTCTGTTTTTTGCTATCTTTGCCTTATCATGAAGAAGACCGTATCATTCATCCTCATGGCGATGCTGTCGCTCAGCCTCAGCGCCGCCAAAGTGGTTACCTCGGCGTCGCTCAAGCTCGTTGCCGATGGCAAGACCCTTAACACCGAAGCTATCCAGAACGCCATCGACCGTCTGTCTAAGAAGGGCGGTGGCAAGTTGTCAATCAGTAAGGGCCTTTACCTCACCGGGGCCATCCAGCTGAAGAGTGGGGTAGAGCTCCACCTCGAGCGCGGAGCCGTGCTCTTGGGCAGCACCAATCCCGATGACTATTACCAGCTGCAGGTGATGGGCGACGGCGACGTGGTGCGCAAGGACAACTCCAAGTATGCCCTCGTGCTCGCCCAGGGTGCCCGCAATATCGCCCTCACCGGCGAGGGAGTCATCGACGGACAGGGTCAGGAGCTGGCGCTCACCATCGACTCGCTCGTGAAATGTGGCGTGAAGAGTGACCCCAACTACAGCAAGCGTCTGCGTCGTCCCAGTGAGATCATGCGTCCCAAGCTATTCTTCTTCTCCGAGTGCGACGGAGTCGAAATCGCCGGCCTCCATCTGCGCAACAGCGCCTGCTGGGGTCTCTCCTTCGACCTCTGCTCCAATATGAACCTCCATCATCTTGATGTCTACAACCGTGCCTACTGGAACAACGACGGTATCGACATGACCGACTGCCGCGACTCGCGCATCACCAACTGCCGCATCAACGCAGCCGACGACGGTATCTGCCTGAAGAGCTACCACAAGCGCGGCGTAAGCCAGAACCTCGTCATCGACAGTTGCGAGATACGCAGCTCTGCCTCGGCTGTCAAGTTCGGCACTGCCACTTGGGGCAATTTCCGCGACATCACCATTACCAACATCCGCGTAATCGACACCTTCCGCTCGTGCATCGCCATCGAGAGCGTCGACGGTTCGCAGATAGAGAACATCGTAGTCGACGGTCTCAAGGCAACCAATACCGGCAACGCCATCTTCGTCAAGTTGGGCAACCGTGCCCAGAACGACCAGGGCTATATCCGCAACATCACCCTGCGCAATATGGATGTTGAGCTCGCCTTCGGCCGTCCCGACACCGACTATGATATCCGCGGCCCCGAGGTGAGCTACTTCCACAACCCCTTCCCCTCAAGTATCACCGGTTGGCCTGGTCATCCTGTAGAGAACGTGGTGCTCGAGAACATCAATATTAGCGCTCCCGGTCGTGCCGACAAGGGTATGGCCTATGTCAAGGCGCCCGAGGTTCCCGAAAACTACGACCGCTACCCTGAGTTCACCATGTTTGGCGAGCTCCCCGCCTGGGCTCTCTTCCTGCGCCACGTCGAGGGCATCACCCTGCGCAATGTCAACCTCACCCTGCGCGACCGCGACTTCCGTCCCGCCATCTGCCAGGTCAATGTCAACGGCTACAAGGACGAGGGAGTCAACATCACTCTGCCCGAGCCCAAGCACTGTGGCAAGTGCCATCGTCACGATTAATCTACATATACTTATATAGACATTAATAACAACCACAACTATCATCGGGCAGACGCTGCCCATAGCAAACATTATGAAATACCGTAACTATATCCTCGTGGCAGCCATGATGCTCGTTGCCACTGTGGCCGAAGCTGCCAAGACCGTGAGCTCTACGGGTCTCAAACTCGTAGCCGACGGTCAGACCGTCAACACTCCCGCCATCCAGCGCGCCATCGACGACCTGAGTCGTAAGGGCGGCGGCACCATCGTCTTCGAGCCCGGCAACTATGTCATCGGTACCCTCGAGCTGCGTTCCAATATCGAGCTCCACCTCAAGAGCGGCGCCACCCTCTTGGGCAGTACCAATCCCTATGACTACATCGATATCACCAAGGAGGGCGCCGACCGCAGCGACCCTAAGAAGTGGAACTATCTGAGCCTCGCGCTCATCGAGGCATACCAAGCCAAGAACATCAAGCTCACCGGCGAGGGCACCATCGACGCCCGTGGCTGCGAGCTGGCTCTCGCTATCGACAGCCTGCACAAGGCTGGCGTGCGCCCCGACCCCAACTACTTTGACCGACTCAACCGCCCACGCGAGGCCATGCGCCCCAACCTCTTCACCATCAATGCCTGCGACGGTATCGAGGTGAGCGGACTCCATCTGCGCAACGGCGCCTGCTGGGGACTCGTCTTCTTCCAGTGCAAGAACCTGCTCATCGAGCGCGTGGATGTGCTCAACCGCGCCTACTGGAACAACGACGGCATCGACATCGTGGACTGCCAGCACGTCATCATCCGCGACAGCCACGTCAATGCTGCCGACGACGGTATCTGCCTCAAGTCAGACAAGCTCGAGCTCGCCTGCGACGACATCCAGGTCTACAACTGCGCTGTGGAGAGCTCGGCATCGGCCATCAAGTTCGGCACCAACTCTGCCGGTGGTTTCAAGAACATCACCATCCGTGACATCAAGGTCAGCGACACCTTCCGCTCTGCCATAGCCATCGAGGCTGTCGACGGCGGCGAAGTGCGCAACGTGCTCGTTGAGAATATCCACGCCCTCAATACCGGCAATCCCATCTTCATCCGTCTCGGCAAGCGCCAGGCCGACCGCCGCGACGGCATCGTCGATGGTGTGACCATCCGCAACATGGTGTGCGAAGTTCCCTTCGAGCGCCCCGATGTAGGCTATAAGTTGCGCGGCCCCATCACCAACACCATGCGCAACCCTATGCCTTCGAGCATCGTGGGCATCCCCGGCGTCAAGGTGCGCAATGTGCTCATCGACAATGTCACCATCATCTACCCCGGTGGAGCCGACAAGGGTCTGCGCTACCTCACCATGGGCGAGCTCAGCAAGATACCCGAGCAGATCAACCGTTATCCTGAGTTTGATATGTTTGGCGAGCTGCCCTGCTACGGTTTCTACGTGCGCCATGCCGATGGCGTCACCTTCCGCAATGTCAACCTCCTGCTCCGCAACGACGACTTCCGTCCTGCCTTCGTTCTCGACGACGCTTCGAATGTCAAGTTTGAGAACATCTCTTACCCCTTCGGCAAGAAGAACGGACAAATCTACGATAACTCCAAGCAATGAAACGTAAGCTCTTCACCCCTCTGAGCATGGGCGCCATGGCGCTCGCTCTCGTCATGGTGGCCTGCGGCAAAGCGCCGCAGCTCACCCGCGACAATGTCGATGACGTGCTCGCCCACATGACCCTCGACGAGAAAATCAACATCGTCGTGGGCGCCGGCAACGAGACCTTCACCGGCTATGGCAACACCAAGAAGCTCGTGCCCGGTGCTGCCGGAACCACCTCGCCCATCCCCCGCCTCGGCATCCCGCCCACCGCGCTCACCGACGGTCCTGCCGGACTCCGCATCGATACCATGCGCGAGGGCCAGAGCCGCCGCTACTACCACACCGGCTTCCCCATCGGCACCGCCCTTGCCTCGTCGTGGAACCAGCCCCTCATCTATGAGGTGGGAGAGGCCATCGGCAACGAGGCCCATGAATACGGGCTCGACCTCATCTTCGGCCCGGGCATGAACCTGCACCGCGACCCGCTCGGAGGCCGCAACTTCGAGTACTACTCCGAAGACCCGCTGCTCACCGGTAAGATGGCGGCAGCCTTTGTGCGCGGCATCCAGAGCCAGCATGTCGGCGCCACCCTCAAGCATTTTGCCGTGAACAACCAGGAGACCAACCGCAAGGACGTCGATGTGCGCATCGCCCAGCGACCCCTGCGCGAGCTCTACCTGAAGCCCTTCGAGATAGCCGTGCGTGAGAGCGACCCTTGGTCGGTGATGAGTGCGTACAATATGATCAACGGCCAGCAGTGTATGGAGAGCCGCGACCTGCTTACCACCATCCTCCGCGGCGACTTCGGCTTCCGCGGCTTCGTGGTGAGCGACTGGGCAGCCCCCGGATGGCGCGACTCCGGCCGCGAGATCTGGGCTGGCAACGACCTGCTTGCCCCCGGCACCGCCCAGCAGCGTCAGGAGATCAAGGCCGCCGTCAAGGCCGGTACCCTCTCTGTGGCCGCCCTCGACAGCTGTGCCCGCCGCATGCTCCAGTTTGTAGCCCGCACCGAGCGCATCACCCCCCGCACCTATAGCGAGAACCCCGATCTCAAGGCCCACGCCATTAAGTCGCGCGAGGCTGCCGAGGAAGGCATCGTGCTGCTCGAGAACCATAACCAGACCCTCCCCCTCGCCAAGGAGACCCGGCGCGTGGGCATGTTTGGTGTCTCCTCTTACAACTTCATCTCCGTCGGCACCGGCTCGGGCAATGTCAAGACCCCCCACACCGTCAATCTCCTTGAGGGATTTGCCAATGTGGGCGTCGAGACCAATGCCGACGTGGCACAGACCTACCAGCGCATCATCCGCGATACCATCGCAGCCCGCGCCTACGACCCGCTGGGCTACGCCGCCATCCCCGAGCTCACCATCGACTCGGCTGTCATAGCCCGCAGTGCCCAGACCGACGACGTCGCCATCATCACCATCGGCCGCAGCTGTGGTGAGGGAGCCGACCGCCTGCAGCAGACCGAATATCTGCTCTCCGACGTCGAATACAGGCTCATCGCCCAGGTGAGCCGAGCCTTCCACGCCGCCCAGAAGCGCGTGGTAGTAGTGCTCAATGTGTCGGGCGTGGTCGAGGTGGCATCCTGGCGCTCGCTTGCCGATGCAGTGGTGCTGTCGTGGTTGCCCGGACAGGAAGCCGGCGACGCCGTATGCCGCGTGCTCACCGGCAAGGTGTGTCCCTCGGGCCGCCTGACCATGACTTTCCCTCTGCGCTACGAAGACTGCAGCACCCACGACAACTTCCCCTACGACTACCACGGCCCCAAAGCTATCGGTAACTACCCCAAGATACCGCGTACGCCGGCCATTAAGAACGTACACTACGTCGACTATGTCGAGGGCATGTACGTGGGATACCGCTACTTCGACACCTTCAATCGCCCTGTGGCCTATCCCTTTGGTTTCGGACTCAGCTACACCACCTTTGCCTACAGCGACGCCGTCTGCCGTGCCCAGGCCGATGGCAACTTCGCCCTCAGCGTCAAGGTCACCAACACCGGAACCTGCGCCGGCAAGGAGGTGGTACAGGTTTATGCCCCCGTGCGCTCGCTGCGCCATCAGCTCGTCGCCTTTGGCAAGACCCGCACGCTCCAGCCCGGCGAGAGCGAGACCCTCAGTCTCACCATCACCCAGCGCGACCTCGCCTGCTTCGACGAGGCGCAGAACGCATGGGTACTCGATGCCGGCGACTATACCCTCGAGATTGGCGCCAATGCTCGCGATGCCCGGCTGAAAGCCCACATCCAGGTGTCGGCACCCCTCGTCGTCGAGCGAGTCAACGGCGTGCTCCGCTAAGCGGTCTGCCCCATACAAAGAGAGCGGGGAGACGTGCCTGTCTATGGCATGCCTCCCCGCTCTTGTTGTATGGGGCTGCGTTATGGCTTCACATATTCGCCGTTGACCTTGACCGGCTCCACGTGCAGATTGATATACGTTTCCTCGCCAAACCGCTCCCTCAGCCGCTGCTCTATGTTGGTGGCGTGCTGATGGGCTTCGTAGAGCGAGAGCGCTCCCGGCATGCGCACGTGCATATCGATGGCGATGTGGCTGCCTATGCGGCGCGTGCGCAGATGGTGGATGGCGCTCACCGTGGGCTCTTCGCTGGCGATGTCGGCTATCTGCCGCTCCATGTCTTCGGGCAGACTCTTCTCGAGCAGCTCGCCCATCGACTGACCCACCAGTGTATAAGCGGTGCGCATGATGAAGACGCTCACCACCACGGCGGCGATGGGGTCGAGCACAGCCCAGCGGCTGCCCAGGATGATGGCGCCGCCGATGCCTATGGCTGTGCCGATGCTCGAGAGCGCGTCAGAGCGGTGATGCCATGCGTTGGCGACCACGGCGGGCGAGTCCAACCGTCGGCCTACGCTCACCGTGAAGCGGTAAGCCCACTCCTTGAGCGCTATGCTCATCAGCGCTGCCGCCAGAGCTATCCACCCCGGCTGCTCGAGCGCCTCGCCCCTCATGGCGTCCACTATCTTGTCTGCGCCACCATAGCAGAGCATTGCGCCCACCACGCCCAGCGCCATGCCGATGGCTGCCGTCGCCAGCGTCTCATACTTGCCGTGACCGTAGTCATGGTCTCCGTCTTCGGGCTTGCTGCCCAGCCTTACGAAGACCACTACCACCACGTCGGTCAGAAAGTCCGACAGCGAGTGCACCGCATCGGCTATCATCGCAGCCGAACCGCCCACGATGCCGGCGACAAACTTGAATATCAGCAGCACCACATTGATGATGCTGCCCTTGATGGTCACCCTGTTGATGGCGCGCACCCGCTCGTCGGCGACCATCTGTTCCTCCTTCTTCGTTATTGTCATGATATTTTGCATTTACGTTGGCCCCGAAGATAGGGTCAACGGTGCAAAAGTACACATTATTTATATATATAGTATCATTTCCCCCATTTTTTTCATCCCCATTTTTGCAGGAATAAGGCACTCCGATTCCCCCATGCGGTGTGGTGTAGGCGTGGAGATGATGGCGTGGGTGGAGTTGTAGGTAGGTGTAGGCGTAGGGATGATGGTGCGGGTGGAGTTGTGGGTAGGTGTAGGTGTGGGGTTGATGGTGCGGATTTAGGTATGTGTTGGAGTAGGTGAGGGCATGATGGTGTGGGTGGAAGCAAAGGTTGGAGTAGTTTAAGAGGACACAAGTGGCCAAGTGGGGGTATAGTACGCACCCAGCGGCAACTCCTTCAGAGTTGCCGCTGCTGGAGAAGAGGCTCATTATGTTTGAAATTAAACAAATTTTAGGGTATGAAACGACTATTTCGCATCCTGCAACGCATAAATCCAAGTCCGAAATAGTGAAATCGCACCTTGAAATGATGATTAATGCCATCTCGGGCTACATCTCTGTGATGCCCCCGCCATCCCCCGTGGTCATATATGTAATAATGTGCATCCCCACCGCATCTACACTACATTCGTCGGTCGGCGCCCTGTCTGTGCTGCTTGTCCCAATTATTCCTCTTCTTCCACCAATTATCGTCCTTTTCCCGCCGATTACCACTCCGATTTTAACGATTATTCCCCATTTCCTGTTACAATTCAAAAAAATATTAAATATTAATAGAAGAAATGACATATTTATAAGTTGTTATCAAATTTTAATGCTTATATTTGCGAGTGAAATGGTGTTGACGGGCCCGAACAGCCCCCGAGACACGCCAAAACACAGAAAAAAGTGAGTGAAAGCCAGTGGCCAAATACATCTGGTGCTTGCATAGCTTCAACCGTATCTTGTAAAACTTGGTTAGTTACGAAACTTATATTATTTATTACCTTTTAAATCATAGTTTATGGATGAGAAACTGAAAAAGACTTCATTCAGTGCTTTGAACATCTCGAAGCAGTGGGCATATTTGTTCGCTGCCTCTATGTTGACCCTTGCTCCGCTGTCAGCGTCAGCAAGCGAAAGCAACAACCTGAATGCAAGCAAGTCTCTTGCCGTACAGCAAGACAAGAAAACAGTCAGTGGTACCGTGGTTGATGCCAACGGCGAACCCATCATCGGTGCTACCGTTAAGGAGGTAGGTACGCAGAACGCTACCATTACCGACGTCAACGGTACCTTCAAGCTCAACGTGAAGCCGGGCGCAATGCTCACGGTGTCAAGCGTAGGTTTCAAGGAGCAGACCGTAAAGGCCAGTGACAAAGTGGATGTAACCCTGAAAGAGGACGCAGAAGTGCTCGAGCAGGTAGTAGTCGTAGGTTACGGTACAGCCAAGCGTAAGGACGTGTCTGGCGCCATCACCAGCGTGAAGTTTGATGACGGCAAGCTGACCAACCTGCCTAACCCTAACGCCCTGTCTGCCCTGTCAAGCCAGGTAGCTGGTCTGCACTACTCTCCTACGAGCAGTGCTGCTGGTGACAACTCTTCTACCATGACTCTGCGTGGTAAGAACGTGATCCCAGAGAGTCCTGCTGCTGCTAAGCAGGCTAACAACGCTCCTCTGCTCATCGTCGATGGCGTTATCTCTTATGGTGGTATCAGCGAAATCAATACCAATGACATCGCTACCATCGACGTATTGAAGGACGCTTCTGCAGCCGCTATCTACGGTTCGCGTGCTGCCAATGGTGTGATCATCATCACTACCAAGCGTGGCGAAAGCGCCAAGCCTACAGTACGTTTCAACTCTTCTTGGAGCTTCTCTGACTGGAGCCGCAAGCCAGAGTTTGTTAACAACACAGAGCGCTTCTTGATGAACCGTTTCTATGCCAAGCAAGCTGCTGGTGACACGCGTTTCCCCGCCGATGCTACATGGTCTATGGATTTCTTCAAGCAAAACAAGAACGCTTTCTTCGTTACCACAACTGAAGAGCAGGCTTACGATGCCGGCATGTGGACCAACTGGCTCGACGAAGTTACCCGCACTGGTGTAGGCCAGCAGTACGACCTGAGTGTTGCCGGTGGCAGCAAGGGCGTCAAGTACTACCTCTCTGGCGACTACACTCGCCGTCAGGGTGTACAGCGTGGTGATGACTACGAGAAGTACAACGTAATGTCTAAGATTGACATCGACGTTACCGACTGGTTGAAGGTTGGTTTGAAGGCCAACTACCTCGGATGGCGTCAGTGGGGTGTAACCGCTACTCTCGGTAACGCTGAGTGGTATTCTCCCTTCTCATTCAAGACTGTTCAGCCTGTATTGGACGAGCACAACCAAGTTGTTCCTGGTTCTCTCAAGTACACCTCTTGGTACAACTCTCACCCCGATGGCAATACCCTCAGCCCTCTGTGGGGTTCAGGCGTTAGCAATGGTGTAGCCGACTCTTATCTCTATGGTGTCAACGACAGAAACGGTAACAACGTCAACGGCGTGTTGACCGCACAGGTTGACTTCCCATTCCTCAAAGGTCTGTCTTATCGCTTCACCTTGAACGCACAGCGCAACTCAAGCTACCAGGATACATTCAACCGTCCCGAGATGTGGGTTGACACCCGCAATACCGGTCAGATGGATGACCCAACCCAGTACAACAACAAGGTTGAGGGTATCTCTGTAGCTTCTGTTTCTTCATACTGGAATACCGATAACATCCTGACCTATGGTACAGATATCGACAAGCATCACGTTGACGCAATGGTAGGTTACACTCGTGAGTCTTACGACAACAACTACCGTCACCTCAGCTTCAAGGACTTCACCGGTTCTACCTCTTTAGGTTACTACGGTGCTTCTGCTGCCAACACTCAGAATGTAAGACGCGAGCGCACTCGTACCCAGTCAGCTGCTTACCTGGCTCGTTTCAACTACAACTTCGACAGCAAGTACTATGTAACCTTCAACTACCGTCGTGACGGTTTCTCTGCTTTCGCCGAAGGCAAGAAGTGGGGTAACTTCTACGGTGTGTCTGGTGCATGGGTATTCAGCAAGGAAAACTTCATCAAGGACAACCTCACTTGGCTCGACTATGCTAAGCTGCGTCTCTCTTGGGGTCAGAACGGTAGCCGTTCGGTTAGCGCTTACGCCACCAACTCTACTATCGTTACCACCAAGACATGGCTTGACAACCAGTCTACTCTCGGTTACCTCCCCTATACTCTGGGTAACAAGGACCTGACATGGGCTACCATTACCAAGTACAACCTCGGTTTGGACTTCAGCGTGCTCAACAGCCGACTCGATGGTACTATCGATATCTATAGCGGCCGCACCACCAACATGCTGATGCAGCGCTCTGTACCTTATCCTTCTGGTTTCAACACTGCTTACGCTAACGTAGGTAAGGTGAGCAACAAGGGTATTGAGGTAACTCTGCACTCTGTCAACATCAATGGCGACGGTAAGGACAATGTACGTTGGGAGTCTAACCTCGTGTTCGACCTGAACCGCAACAAGGTTATGGAGCTCTACGGCAAGAACTATAAGGGCGTTGAGGCCGACGATGTGGCCAACTTCCACACCTATGGTCCTCAGTCTTACTATGCTCTGATGGTAGGTAGCTCTATCACCGCTGCTTACGACCTGAAGAAGCTCGGTATCTTCCAGAGCCAGGAAGAGATTGACAACTATACATGGAAGAACCCCGAGACTGGCGCCGTTAGCAAGATTCAGCCCAATGCCAAGCCCGGTGATGTGAAGTTCATGGACTGGAACAACGATGGTAAGATTTCTGCTGAAGATCGCCACTGTGTTGGTGACCAGGATCCTCTGTTCACTCTGAACTTTGGCAACACCATCAGCTACAAGAACTTCTCTCTGTACTTCAACTTCCGTTGGATGCCAGGTAGCGACAGCCACTTCCTCGGTTACGACCCATTCGCTTGGGGGCCCAATGGTGCCAGCGGCAACCAGCTTGACCGCGTAAATCCATGGCGCGCCGACAACAAGAACAACGACTATCCTCGCTATGGATGGAGCAACGAGTTTGACTACCTCTGGTGGAACAGCCGCGGCTTCCTCAAGCTCAAGGACCTCGTGTTCTCTTACAACTTCGACCGCAACCTCATTGCACCTCTCGGCCTCACCGGTCTCCGTGCATACGTATCAGGTACCGACCTCTTCACCATCACCAACTGGTCTGGTCTCGATCCTGAAACTGGTGGTACTATCGCTGCCGGAGCTGCTTCTACCAAGTATGCAAGCAATGGCGCTTACCGCACCATCACCTTCGGTCTTAACGTGACATTCTAACACATCTAAAAGACAACAGCTATGAAATTAACAAAACAGATATTGGGCATCGTCGCACTTGGTGCGATGGCCCTTACCCAGACAGCCTGCCAGAGCGACTCTGACTTCTTGAAGGAGCACTCTTACAAGCAAGACGATTCGGGTATGTTCAATTCTGAAAACGAGGTGGCTATGGCTATCAACTCCTGCTATCAGAAGGTCAACTACCTGGTTCTCGGTCAGACCCACGGTTATCACTCTTATATGCTTACGGGTGTAGGTCTGGATACATACACAGAGAACAACAACAACGACTGCTTCTCTAACTGGACCAAGCTCAACTCTGCCAACGGTTACAGCCGTCACTGGTACAACGAGCTGTACTACCTCGTAAACTACGCCAACACAGCCATCTACGCCATCGAGACCAAGGATATCAAATATTCTACTCCAGAGGCGAAGAATGAACTTCTGGGCGAGGCACGCTTCATGCGTGGTTGGGCATTCCGCATGCTCGCCGGTATGTTTGGTAATGTGCCTTACCTCGACAAGCCTACCAAGAAGATTGAGATGGGTTACCAGCCCAACACCCGTCAGGAAGTATGGGAGAAGTGCTACGATGACTTCAAGTTTGCTGCTGAGAATATGTCTAAGACAGAGCGCAAGCAGGGATGTGTAACCCGTGCTGCTGCCGACCACATGCTCGCAGAAATCTGCTTGGCTCTCGGTAAGTTTGACGAGGCTATCCAGGCTACCAGCCGCGTAATCGGCGGTCAGGACGGTGACTATCACCTGATGACTACCCGTTTCGGTACTGAGGCCAGCCGTGCTACCGACCGCTACGGTCACTCTCTCGCTGCCGACAAGGGTGGTGCTTATTGGGACCTCTTCGCTACACCCGGCAACGGTTCAGGCAATACCAACCAGGACTACGGTGTAACCGGTAACAAGGAGGCTCTCTGGACCAGCCAGTTCTCTGTAGGCAACTATGCTGAAGGTGGTAGCGGTGACGCTTGGTGGCGTATGCGCAACAACACCATGGAAGGCGACTTCATGAGCAACAAGGTTCGTAACTGCGGTACCAACCGTACCGATAATGGTGTGAAGTTCTACCTCTTCGGTGACGACGCTATGTGCTATCCCGCAGGTGTTCAGGGCGGTTCAAGCAGCCTCGGTGTTTCTACCTCTGCTATTGCTGCCGGCCGTTATCAGGCTAACAACACTCGCGACTCTATCGGTGGTGGTTATGCTTACGGTAGCAACCGTAACTGGCCTTGCCGTTACGTCTTCGATCCCCAGGAGCCTGGTTACATCTGGGCTAAGGCTACCGACCCTGCACAGCCAGGTAAGGCAGACTTCCGTTGCTCTGAGACTATGATGCAGCGCGACTGGTACACTCCCGGTGGTACCAAGTGGAGCGTGCAGTACAAGTATGCTAAGGATCGCGAGAAGGCTCATGCCGGTAACTCAGCTTATGTTTTGAACGCCAGCGATACCCTCGATATCTTCCCACGTTTCTGGAAGTTCTCTCAGGAAAAGCATCCTAACGGTGACGTTAAGGAGTGCGAGTACGAGCCTTACATGATCCGTATCGCTGAGACCTATCTGCTCCGTGCCGAGGCTTACCTCGCCAAGGGCGACAAGCAGAAGGCTGCCGACGATATCAACGTAATCCGCGACCGTGCCAACGCTCCCCGTTGCTCTGCCGCTGAGGTAGACATCGACTACATCCTCGACGAGCGCACCCGTGAACTCTTCGGTGAGGAGCATCGTTGCATCACTCTGAACCGTCTGTCTGTTAACCCCAACTGCGGTAGCTACGTTACTTCTAAGTATCCTACACAGGACGAGAAGACCAGCAATACTCTGTATGAGCGTGTACGCAAGTATGGTATGAGCTGGAACAACGCTACTGACCAGGTTAATGCTGACTTCGGCCGTGAGAAGATTACCTACACCAAGAACGATGGTTCTAAGGGTATCCGCTTCATCCCCAACATCAAGCCTTACAACTACCAGCAGCCTATCCCAGACGACGTGATCAAGTCTAACTCTGGTGCTGAGTATCCTCAGAACTACGGTTATTAATCCTTCGTGATTAATCTCAACTCTTAATAGTGGAGTGGCGGCCCGAGGGTCGCCACTCTTTTTTATGGCTACATTCCTCAGTGCTCCTTCGCTGCTGCTATCTCTCTTGGCAACCTCCTTCAGCGCTCCTTCGCCGCCCCTGCGCCATCTCCCAACGGTCGTCACCGTTTCGGCGAGCCTTCCTTTGCTCCTTTCGTCTCTATCCTATATTGCCCTCACCATCCCCTATAGTTATAATAAGGTGTAGTGGATGGTTGCGCATAGTGCAATTGTCATTCGCGCTATCCCCTATAGTTATAATAAGGTGTAAAGGGCAACTCTACATGTCGCTTTGGTCATCCCTGTCGTTGTTTCGGTGGTTTTGCTAACCATCGGTGTTGTTCTGGCTCTTTTCTCTGTCATTCTATCGCCAAGCGACATGGTTTTCTTGCAAATTGTCGGTAATGAATAAACTTGCGCAAATTTTGCGCAAATTATTAATGATTGTCAATACGGTCATCTCCTTGCCTGCTTCTGTGATAACGACCTGTGAACCAGTGGTTTCTACCACTTTTGTTCTCGTTTTGACCATCGCGGTTGTCATCCTGACATGGCAAAGACGCGTAATTGTCATAAAAAAAAATAAAAAAACGCTTGCGTTGTTAAATATTATTGTTAATTTTGGTGCCGATATGAGTGCGATGCTTAACCTCATCGTGCTAACTGACCACCTAATGAAACTGCCCATGAACTGAACCAAGACCACGATGTCCCCCAATCTTTCGGCTGTTACAGCAACAGTCGGCATAACCCAAATCGAAAACATAAAAAACAATTCTAATCACCTAATTTAATTCCTTATGGATGAGAAACAGAAAAAGAGCGTGTTCGCTGCTTTGAAGACCTCAAAGCAATGGACCTACCTGCTCGCTGCTTCCATGCTTACGCTTGTGCCCATCTCGGCATCGGCTACAGCTTCCGGCAGTGAGAACGAAAACACAGTGCAGGCCGTACAACAGGCCAAGAAAACCGTTACCGGTCTGGTGAAGGATGCCCACGGCGAGCCCGTCATCGGCGCCACTGTGGCTGAAGTTGGCAATGCCACCAATGCCACCATCACCGACGCCAACGGTAACTACCGCCTCCAGATCAAGCCTGGCTCGCGCATCAGCGTGAGCTCCATCGGCTATCAGCAGCAGACTCTCGCTGCCAAGGGCAATGTAGTCAATGTCACTCTGGAAGAAGACCAGGCCATCCTCGACGAAGTTGTCGTTGTGGCATACGGTACCCAGAAGAAGAAAGACCTTACCGGTTCGATGACCGCCGTCAAGGCCGAGAACATCGCCGTGCAGAACACCACCACCGTGAGCCGTGCGCTCGAGGGTGCCGCCCCTGGTATCCGCGTGTCTTCGGTCGACGGACAGCCAGGTTATGATATGGCTGTGCGCATCCGTGGTGTAAGCTCCACCAACGGCGCCTCTGCCGCCGCCCTCATCGTCATCGACGGTGTGGCCCAGCAGACCAACTCTACCTATGAGAACCCCCTCTCTCAGCTTGACCCCAACGATATCGCCTCTGTCTCTATCCTCAAGGACGCCGCCTCTACCGCCCTCTACGGTTCGCGTGGTGCCAACGGCGTGGTGCTCATCACCACCAAGAAAGGTCAGAGCGGCAAGGCCAAAATCTCCTTTGAGAGCCGTTGGGGCTGGAACTCTATCGGAGACTACAATGTCAACTCTATAGACAACGCCGCCCAGTACTATGAGTACGTATGGAAGAGTATCTACAACTCCTACCGCTACGGAGTCAATGGCACCGGTCTTCCCGGCGTAGATGCCAGCGGCCGATACTACACCAACGTGGGCAACCCCAACCACTCTGACGCCGAGGCCCGCCTCTTCGCCAGCCAGCACCTCTTCGACTACAACAACAGCGAGACCGCTTTCCAGAAGAACCTGCTCAAGAACAACATGGCTTACAACGTGCCCGGTGCCATCTATACCAACACCGGCTCAGGCAGCAACTCCAGCTCTACCATGACCGGAGCCTACCTTATTGACCCCGAGACCGGCCGTCTGAACCCCCTGGCCCGCCAGCTCTATAGCGGCGACGCCTCCGACCTGCTCTTCAGCAACGCTTTCCGCCAGGAGTACAACCTCTCTGCCAGCGGTGGTAGCGACAAGGCCCACTACTATTTCTCTCTCGGCTATCAGGACGACCCCTCATTCCTGCTCAGCAGTGAGTTCCGTCGTTACAGCGGCCGTGCCAATATGGATGCCCAGGTGCTGAAGTGGTTGAAAGTAGGCGCCAACATCGGTTACTCCAACACCAAGACCCGCGCACAGGCAGGTAAGTGGGGCTCTCGCCAGATTGGTGGTGCCTCCGGTAACGCCATGCTCCATGTCAAGGGTTGGTCGCCCATCTACCCCGTCTATCAGATGAACGAAGACGGCACTGTGGCTACCGACGACAAGGGCAACATCCTCAATGTCTACAACAAGTCTTGGTCTCCTCTCGGCGAGAACCATGTAGCCGACCGCAACTTCGGCAGCGACTATATGTATATCACCCGCACCAACATGGAGCGTCAGGATATCATCAACTGGACCAGCCGCTTCTTTGCCCAGATTGACTTCCTCGACCACTTCAACTTCACCGTCAACTTCAACATGGACGAGCAGCACTGGCGTCGTACTTCCTATATGAACAGTATCGCCGGACGTGCCAGCGGTCAGGGCAGCTTCGGTCTCAAGACCTATACCCGCCGCATCATCAACACCCAGCAGCTGCTCTCTTACGACCAGGACTTCGGCAAGCACCACGTTGACGCTTTGGTAGGTCACGAGTATGAAGACCTCGACCGCAAGGATGTCAACTTCGGTACTTCCTACGAGCTTCTGCCCGGTTATATCATCCCTGGCAACTTCGTAGGCCACTACACCAACTACGGTGGTGAGAACACCGCTACTCCGAGCTGGGGTCTCAATACCTACCGCACCGAGTCTTACCTGGGTCGCGCCAACTACAACTACGCCGAGCGCTACTATGCATCAGCCTCTCTGCGTCGCGATGCCTCTTCCAAGTTTACCAAGGACAACCGCTGGGGTACCTTCTGGTCTCTGGGCGCCGGCTGGCGCTTCTCAGAGGAGCCCTTCTTGAAGAGCGCCAAGTCCTGGCTCGACAATGCCAAGCTGCGTCTGAGCTATGGTGTCACCGGTAACTCCAACGGACTCACCAGCTACTACCTCAACCAGACCTACGGCTACGGCGTATCGGCCTGGCAGGAGGGTGCCACAGGTACCGGCGTGCCCAAGGTGACCACCATCACCGGCGGTAACCTCGTACGTACCGACCTCACCTGGGAGGTTATCCACCAGTTCGACCTCGGTCTCGACTTCTCTGTACTGGGAAGCCGCCTCACCGGTGCCATCGACTACTACAACAACCTCACCTCCAATGCGCTCTACAACCAGATGGTTTCGCCGCTCGCCAATATGGGCTCGACCACGCTGCAGAAGAATGCTGCCAAAATACGCAACACCGGTATCGAAATCGAGCTCGACGCCGACATCATCCGTACCAAGGACTGGACCTGGAGCGTAGGCGTCAACGCCACCCACTATACCACCAAGCTCGTCAAGGTGCCTGCCGACCAGATACCCAACTGGGACAACACCATGGACGTGCCCAAGGGCACATGGGTCGTACAGACCGAGGATATGGCTCAGGCCGGAACAGCCAGCCATGCCGGACGTGGCGACTTCTACCTCCGTGGCGAGGGCAAGGACCTCTTCAATCTCTATATGTACAAGTATGCCGGCGTAGACCAGGCTTCGGGTCTGCCTATGTACTGGCACCGCGTGACCTATGCTGACACCCATCCCGATGCCAACGGCGCTTATGCCAACGGTGGCCGCTATGCCGAGTACAAGCAGGGCGATAACGTGAAGACTACCGTGGCAGCCGACGCTTCAGAGTACGAGTGCGGCAGCGCCATCCCCGATGTCATGGGCGGTATCACCACCAATCTGCGCTGGAAAGACTTCGACCTCGGTATCGTAGCTGCTTACCAGCTCGGTGGCAAGTTCTTCTCTATGGAGTATGCCCAGCACCTCTTCCGCGGTTCTACCCTCGGTGGCTCCAATATCCCTGTTTCCAAGGATGTTGTAGGCGCTACCTGGACTCCCGACAACACCGGTGCTAAGTATCCTATGCAGTGGTTCAACAGCTCTGGTGGCGACTACTATCTTGATGGTGTCTACCTCCCCGGCAGCCACAAGTACACCGACATGGCACTCTTCAGCGCCTCTTACTTCCGTCTGAAGAACATCACTCTGGGCTACACCGTACCCAAGAATCTGCTTCGCAAGATAGGTATCAGCAAGCTGCGCGCCTTTGTATCTGCCGACAACCTGCTCATCTTCTCTGCCCAGAAGGGTGTAGACCCCTCTATGTCGGCTATCGGTGGCAAGGAGGTCGATACATACATCTATCCTCAGATGCAGACCATAACTCTGGGTCTTAACCTCGAATTCTAAATCACTGACCATTATATATACAGAAGATATGAAACGAATATATAAGAATATAGTTGCCGCAGCCCTGCTCGTAGCGGGAGTCTCGGCATGTAGCAGCCGCCTGGATGTCAATAACCCCAACTACTTCACCAAGGACGACATCGACAATATCCTCCAGGGTGATGACGAAGAGAAGAAAGACAAGGTGGTGGCAGGACTCGTATCGGTCCTCCCCGGCTACATCAATATCTACAATGCCGCGCTCAATGGCGGCTACTCCAACGGCTATGCCTACGAGTCCAGCTTCGAGTTGCGCCGATTCATGCAGTCGGGCGATGTGGTCGAAGGCTCATCTGCCAACAAGGGTACCTACAACCAGTGGTACCAGAACAGCCCCAGCGTGACCTACTGGCAGACTAACGATGATATACAGAACTATGGCTACTACCTCGGCCCCGTCTACAAGATTACCAATGCCATCAAGGCCATGCAGTATCTCAGCGACGACAACGTCAAGGAAGACAAGAAGATGAAGGGCTATCAGGCCCAGGCCCTCACCATGAAGGCCATCGGCTACACCATGCTCATGGAGCGCTACACCGACCTCCAGGATGTTACCTCCGAGACCAAGCAGGGTTGGCCCATCTACAACGACTACGCCTACAACCCCGCCACCGAGCCCAAGTCGGTGGCTGAGACCTGGGCTACTATTAAGGAGTATTTCGACAAGGCTGTCAAGTCTTTCCATGAGTCCTCCATCGGTACCAAGGGCTATCTGAGCGGTCACACTTCCGATGTGGTCTACAGCATCAACTGCGCTGTGGCTCAGTACTACCGTTGCCGCGCCGCCATGGACCGCAAGGACTGGGCTACCGTCATCGATGGCGCCACAGAGCTGCTCTCTTACTATCCCAACTTTATCAAGGCCAGTGACTATGGTATGGACCAGTCTAAGCTCGCCTCTGTAGCTGCCCGCAACGACAACGGATGGTGTGGCAAGGAGTATAACGCCGAGGAAAACGCCTTCTACAACTGGGAGAAGAACCCCGAGGGTATCTTTGGTAGTGCCCGCGGTTCGAGCAACATGTTCTGGACCAACGGCGGCTTCAACGCCCTCAAGCGCGGTCCTTCGGGTTACTATCAGGTCGATGCCGATATCTACAATGCCCTGTCAGACAATGACTGCCGCAAGGCTTGTATCCTCGCCGATGACTTTGAGAACTATCCCATCTACTCTTTTGAGAACAACGACTCTACCTGGTACAGCTATACCATGCCCAAGTACACCAGCCTGAAGTGGGCGGCTTCGTCGTCCATCGGTCACAACGGTGAGATGCATGACAACAAGTACACCGTGTCAGACAATATCTATCTGCGCACCTCTGCCGTATGGCTCATGCTCGCCGAGGCTTATGCCCAGAGCGGCCAGGACGCCATGGCCAAGCAGACCCTCAACAAGCTGCTTGAGGCTCGCACCATCGAGGGCCGTCCCACGATGACCTGCGACAACACTATGGCTGGCATGAGTACCATGGATATGGTCAAGTTGCAGTGGCGCATTGAGATGTGGGGCGAGGGCGACTGGGCCTTCTACAACCAGAAGCGTTGGGGCACCCAGCACAAGCGTGGAGCTAACCACTGGAGCAAAACTCAGATCAGTCACTTCACATGGGAGATTCCTCAGAAGGAGCGCATCGGCAATCCTTACTGGAAGTCACTCGACTAATCATCCCTTACGTAATCGCCGCAGAGGAGCGCAGGGCTCCGGTCCCCGTCTCCTCTGCGGATGATAAACCTAATGATAACCCAAAACAACGAACAAATCATGAAAAAAAGAATATTGACATACGCCTCCATGCTGGTAGCGCTGCTGGGTCTCGTGGCCTGTAGCGACAATGCCGAGGACGTAAGAGAATCTTCAGAGGCCAACGTGTCGATGAAGAATATCAGTGTCACTGCCCAAGTACCTGGTGCCAATACCTACGGCGCGCTCAAGGCGTTCAGCCTGAGCGACGTGCTCCACGTCACCTTCCAGAAGTCTGACGGCACCCAGACCGGCCGCACGCAGACCCTGCGCTGCGCCGAGTCGACAGGCTCTACCGCCACCTTCAGCGCCCAGCGCGTGGCTGTGCCCAACGACGCCGCCAACATGCTGCTCACCTGGGACAACCCCGCCTGCAAAATCAACTGGGACGGCAAGCCCGTAGTGGTCGAGGAGTTTGGCACCCAGGCAGGTACCGAGGAGTGGGTGCGCCAGCACTCGGTCATCAGCGCCACCACCGCCGTGGGCGAGAGCGCCAATGTGACCCTGGCTTACCAGACCGCAGTGGTCAAGATTGATGTGCAGTTCCCTACCGACGCCGATGAGCCCACTGTTGCCAACACCCGCCTCACCCTCTCTGGTCTTATCAACAAACTCGTCATGGAAAATGGCAAGGCCCTCACCGCCGGTGAAGGCGTGACAAGCACCACTGGCGATGTGGTAGTGGCTCCCGCCGTGATTGACGCTGCCGCCCGCAAGGTGACCGCCTATGCAGTGGTTTGGCCCCAGGCCAGCTACGACGGTGTGACTCTCGCTGCTACCATCGACAATGCCAACTTCTCTGGCGTCTTCCGTCTCGGTGCGGTGAAGCCCGGCGAGGACAACACTGTGGTCTCTAAGGTAGACTTCAACTCACGCGAGTACGACCTCTGGTACGACGATGCCGCCGCCACCATCGAGGATGTTACCGGCAACGTGGTAACGGCTCCCAAGTGGATGACCCTCAGCGGTGGTGTCATCACCATCGAGGCCAATACTACCGGCTCTATCCGTAAGGGTACCATGGTGCTCGACAACGGTCGCAAGTATATCGTCACCCAGATTGGCGTCAACGACTTCAGCGGTCAGTGGACGCTCTACTCCAAGCAGTTCAACGCCTCCAAGTCATGGGGTGGCTCCACCAGTACCAGCAAGATGCCCTGTACCTTCGGCAAGCCTCGCAAGGGCGAGACCCTCACTGGTCCCGACGGCAATACCTATACCAACAACTTCGGTATCAAGGGCCTCTACTTCGACTCAGTGCTCGACGGCACCATCGCCATCGACTACGAGAAGAAGACCGTGAAGGTAGGTATCATGTTTGACTGCCGCGAGGGTCAGCCCACCGGCAACGACAAGTACAAGTACTGCATGTATCTGCCCGAAGGTTCGGCAAACAACGGATGGAGTAACTACAACTTCCAGCCCAAGGACTTCTCGACCACCAAGTACGACTGGCTGTGGCTCACTCTCGGCTCTGACAACAAGTCGCTCAAGTACAAGTACTTCAAGGCTGGTCAGAAGATGGGTAACTATTATGTTTGCGGTATCTCTATCGTGGCCAGCTCTCAGGCTGCTGCCAGCTCGTTTACCGCCTCTTACGACAACATCTACCAGGCCAACTACAACACCAGCAACGACGAGGGTATGTACTTCCTCAAGAACTAAGGCTCTGCCGACAACCCTATAGCAATACACCGCTTCGTCCCGAGGGATGGAGCGGTGTATTTGTGTTATGGGGGTATGGGCAGCCGGCGCAGTAGAGGTGTGGTCGGTGGGTTGCTCGGTCATTCTCGGCAGCATAGAGGCTGCTCCTACCGTCGCAGAGGCTGTTTGGGCTGCCGCTGTGGGGCTCTTGGCTGGCTCGTGACTTATGATACGTGAGCTCGTATCGTAAGGCACGAGCTTACGTATCTTATGTTACGTGGGCTCGTGCCTTCCGTTACGAGCCGGCGATGGTGGTCAACACGGTGGCTGCAGCCCGCTCTGCGCCTGGGCTGATGGCCTTGCCGTCGGTGGGCTGGTGCTGCGCGTCGGTGGCAAGCCCAGCTGCGGGCATAAAAACAAGAGAGCCGCGGCTGTTGTCAGTCGCGGCTCTCAGGGTTATTGTAGCTTTCGCTGTATGCGATTACTTGTTGTCTTCTATCAGGTTTTCACCGGTCATGTCGGCAGGCTGCTCCAGTCCCATGATGTGGAGGATAGAGGGAGCCACGTCGGCCAGGCGTCCGTTCTTGACGGTGGCGCTGTTGTTGTCGGTGACGTAGATGAAGGGCACGTGGTTGAGCGAGTGTGCGGTGTTGGGCGTACCATCAGCGTTGATGGCGTTGTCGGCGTTGCCGTGGTCGGCTATGATGATGGCCTCGTAGTCGTTGGCCTTGGCAGCCTCGATGACGTCGCGCACGCAGCAGTCTACGGCATGCACAGCCTTGGCTATGGCGTTGTAGACACCGGTGTGGCCCACCATGTCGCCGTTGGCGAAGTTGACCACGATGAAGTCATACTCCTGGGTGTTGATGGCACCCACCAGCTTCTCCTTCACCTCGTAGGCGCTCATCTCGGGCTTGAGGTCATAGGTGGCCACCTTGGGAGAGGGTACCAGTATGCGGTCTTCGCCCTCGTATGGAGCCTCGCGACCGCCGTTGAAGAAGAATGTCACGTGGGCATACTTCTCTGTCTCTGCGGTGTGCAGCTGGCGCTTGCTGTGCTTGCTGAGATACTCGCCGAGAGTGTCTTCCACGTTCTCCTTGGGGAAGAGTATGTTCACGCCCTTGAATTTGGCATCATAGGGAGTCATGCAGTAATACTGTAGACCCTTGATGGTGTGCATACCCTCTTCGGGCATATCCTGCTGGGTGAGCACCTGGGTGAGCTCCTTGGCGCGGTCGTTGCGGAAGTTGATGAAGATTACCACATCGCCCTCCTCGATGGTACCGTTTACGGTCGAGTTGACGATAGGCTTTACAAACTCGTCGGTCACGCCGTCGGCGTAGCTCTCCTCCATGGCCTTAACCATGTCGGTGGCTTCCTTGCCCTTGCCCTCGACGAGCAGGTCGTAAGCCTCTTTCACGCGGTTCCATCGCTTGTCGCGGTCCATGGCGTAGAAGCGGCCGATGATGCTGGCGATGTGGGCGCCGTTGGCTGCGCAGGTGTCAGCAATCTGCTGGATAAATCCGGCTCCGCTCTTGGGGTCGGTGTCGCGACCGTCCATGAAGCAGTGTACGAAGGTCTTGTCCAGGCCATACTCCTTGGAGATTTCAATCAGCTTGAAGAGGTGGTCGAGCGAAGAGTGTACGCCGCCAGTTGAGGTCAGGCCCATCAGGTGGAGCTTCTTGCCGTTCTCCTTGGCATAGCTGTAGGCAGCCACGATGCCGGGGTTCTTCAGGATAGAGCCGTCCTTGCAGGCGCGGTTAATCTTGACCAGGTCCTGATAGACCACGCGGCCGGCGCCGATATTGAGGTGACCCACCTCTGAGTTGCCCATCTGTCCGTCGGGCAGACCCACATCCTCGCCCGAAGCAGCGAGCTCTGAGTGGGCGGAAATAGCGGTGAGATAATCCAAATAAGGTGTCGGGGTGTTGAAGATAACGTCTCCCTTACCATGCTGTCCGATTCCCCATCCATCGAGAATCATCAATAAAGCTTTCTTTGCCATAATTGTCTTAATATTTTGATATTCTTAACTTTCTGAGTGCAAAGTTACTGCAAACCGCAGACAACGCAAAAAAAATCTCTCAGTTTTTTATCTTTGCCCCGTAGCGCGGTGGAGGATGGGGCGGAAACCACCTCGCTGGCTCCGCCACCACCATGCGTAATTGCGGGAGTGGGGTAGGTGGCGTCCAGACCCGAGGCGGGTAACGCCTACGGCTAATCGCAACTCTTACAGAGTAGCAATATTAGTAGTACATCTACCCAGGGTAGCGTGCTTCGCCCGCAACCCTGGGCTGTGTAATCGCAACTCCATTACCTTTCCGCGCCGCACTGCGCCGCGCCGGTGACCTTCGGTTCAGAGTTGCCGCTGCTGATACGAGTGTACCTCCCACGTACTCATACCATGCTCAGGGGTGTATGTTCCGCCATTATATATATAATAAGGTGTGACGAACATGGTTGTCCAGACGATGGGATGCTCGTTGTTGGCGGCTCGTGTCTTCTCTCGATTGGCGCCATGGTAGTAGTTGGTATCCCGATGCGCAAATCAGATAATCGAAAGGTGGATGATAGCGCCCTATGGCGAACTCTCAACCCTGGGGGAACGGGCATAGAAAGAAGCAACGCTGTAAGTCTTGCGTTTAGCCAAGCGTTACTCGCAGATGCAGGTCACAACAGACCAACTATCTTTGACGCTAAAGCTAATCACAACACCTACAGCGTTGCTAATATAGGTCGGAAAAACCCCAAAGCCCAATCGCGGCCACCATTCTAACTATCTAAGAAACAGCAAGAATGAGCTCCCGCCCCCTGGGGAGGGTTGGGGAGGGGCTTTTGGAGGGCCGGGGAGGGGCTCGGTTTTATCCCTATCCCCTTATCACTTCACTCCCATCTCCTTGAGCAGGCGGTCGGCGTGGCCCCAACGATCCATCATGTAGAGGACGAAGCGGATGTCGACGCCGATGCAACGAGCGAGGCGCTTGTCGAACCAGATGTCGCTGGAGAGCGAGTCCCAGTTGCCGTCGAAGGCAAGACCGATGAGGCGGCCCTTACCATCAAACATGGGAGAGCCCGAGTTGCCGCCAGTAATGTCGTTGTTGGTGAGGAAGCAGAGCTGCATCTTGCCCGTGGTCTTGTCGGTATAGTTGCCAAAGTCCTTGGCGCCGAGCAGTTGCTTCATCACAGGCTCTACCTGGTAGTCGATGGTGCCGCGGTCGCCAGCCTCCATCTTCTTGACGATGCTCTCTGCCTCGGTGTAGTAGCCCGAGGGCTTGCCGCCGAGCATGTAACCACCCACCTGGCCATAGCTGAGACGCATGGTGAAGTTGGCGTCGGAGTAGTGGGGCAGTTCCTGTTCCATGCGCACCTTGGCGTCGCAGAGATACTGCTCCTGCAGGTCGATGGAGTCGGCATTCTGGAGGTACGACTTCAATATCTCGGTGCGGATGTCCATGAGCTGCTTGCCATACTGGTATCCGGGGTCTTTGAGGAGCTGCTTGCTGTTGAGCATAATCTTCTTGCCGCTCTTCATGAGGATGGTATTGTCCCACAGCCAGTCCACATACTTGCGCGTGTCGCCTCCGAAGCGGTCGGCGATAGTCTGGTAGAAGGCGGGCAGCTTGTCGGCAGCCACATACTTGCGGTAGTTGTCTATCAGCGTAGCCATCACGTCGCGGTCGAGCGCTTCATCCCACTCGGCGCTGTTGTCCTTGAATACATAGTACTGCTTCTTCTTGGCAGCGGTGGGGTTGACGGCGGTGGGGTTGCTGGCTATGCGCATGGCGCGGCTGTTGAGCTCGGTGGTGCGGCGGAAGGTCTCGCCCCAGACCGTGAGCATGCGTGCAGCGTCGAAACGCTGGGCGTAGAACTTGGCGAGCTTGTCCATGTCGAGCTTGCCTTTGAGGTATCCCGTCCACTTCTGGTAGTCGACAATGCGGTCTTCAAAGTCGGCTTTCTGGCGGATAATGCCCACAGAGTCGATGCACTTGTTCATGCCGAGAGAGTTCTTCCAGTAGTTGGAGCTCTGCGCGTACTTGGAGTCATACTTGATGCGCACGGCTTCGTCGGCGCGCATGTGGCGAATCATCACCTCCTGCTTCACACCACGTATCTGTGCGCGGGGAGCATTGTCGGCGTCGCGCATCTCACGTATACCGTATGAGGAGAGGTAGCGCTCGGTAGAGCCGGGGTATCCCACGGTCATGGCGAAGTCTCCCTCCTTGTAGCCGTCGAGCGAGACGGGTGCCCAGTGCTTGGGACGGTATGGCACGTTGTCCTTGGAGTAGTCAGCAGGGCCGTTGGTCTTCGGGTCGGCATAGATTCGGAACACTGAAAAGTCGCACGTCTGTCGTGGCCACATCCAGTTGTCGGTCTCACCGCCAAATTTACCCATCGATTTGGGGATAGTAAAGACGAGACGCAGGTCTCTGAACTCCTGGTAGGTAGTGGCATAATACTTGTTGCCCTCATAGAAAGGCTTGATCTCAAGCTCCAGGTTGGCATCCTTGGCGTGTACCTCCTTGAGCATCTCGTTCTCGACCTCGTCAAGCAACTTGGCCTGCTCCTTGGCGGTCATGGTGCGTATGCCCCGCTTCTCGAGCAGCGGGGTGATGTCGCGCTGGTCGACCATGAAGCGCACAAACATGCCCTTGTTGGGCAGCTCGTCGGCATAGGTCTTGGCGAAAAATCCGTTGAGCATGTAGTCGTGCTCCACGGTAGAGTGGCTGCGTATGGCCTCAAATCCACAGTGGTGGTTGGTGAACACCAGTCCGTCGGGCGAAACCACTACTCCAGAGCAGTAGCCCGAGAAGTTTACCACTGAGTTCTTGATGGCGTCGTCGCTCTGATACAGGCTGCTGTAGGGCAGAGCAAATCCGTAGCCCTTCATCTGCTCGTACACCGCGTTGGGCAGGTTGTAGAGCGTCCACATACCCTCGTCGGCCTTGGCCGCGATGGTAGCCGCAAAGGCGGCTAAGATGACAAATAACTTTCTCATATTATCGTTTGTTAAAGTATTTACCGATTACGGGGAGCCCGCTGAGCGGGAAGTCTCTCTTCACGAGATAGGCCACAAAGACCAGGATGAGCAGGGTGTTGACAGCCAGCGACGCACCCATAGGCAGCAGCCTGTTGGCAGCAGTCATTCCGGCGGTGAGCACGGCGGTAAGAGCCACATAGACCATCATCTCCTTGACGGGATAGTCGATGGGATATTTCTTCTGCCCCACAAAGTAGGACAGGAGCATCGCCGTGCCGTAGCCTGCCACTCCGCCCCACGCACACGCCATGTAGCTGTAGCGCGGCACGAAGACCACGTTGACTATGACCAGCACCAGACAGCCCGCGCCCGAGAACCAGGCGCCATAGATGGTCTTGTCGATGAGCTTGTACCAGAAAGAGAGGTTGAAGTAGATGCCCATCATTATCTCGGCAGCCATCACGATAGGTACAACGCGCAGCCCCGGCCAGTAACTGCGGTCGCGGATGACGTAACGCAGAATGTCCATATATCCAATCACAGCCAAAAACGCCAACAGGGTGAAGATGACGAAGTACTTCATGGCTTTGGCGTAGGTGTCGCGGCTGTCGCGATCTTTGGCTTTGCCGAAAACAAACGGCTCGTAGGCATAGCGGAACGCCTGGGTAATCATGGCCATAATCATGGCTATCTTGGTGGCTGCACCATAGATGCCCAGCTGCGCCTTCTCGTCGGCGCCGGTATAGAGGTAGGGGAAAATAATCTTGTCGAGCGTCTGGTTGAGTATTCCGGCTATGCCCAGGATGAGCAGCGGCCATGCGTAGCGCATCATCTTGCCCCAAAGTGCGCGGTCAAAGCGGTAGCGGAAGCCCGTAAGCTCATGCCAGAAGCACACCACTACCACGGCGGTGCACACCAGGTTGATGTAGAAGACCATGCCCACATTGAGCGTGAACTTGTCGTCGTACAGCCCGAAGGGGTTGAGCCTCAGAGCCGGCAGCACGATGAGGTAGGTGAGATTGAGGATAATGTTGAGGATGATGTTGACCAGCTGCAGGCAGGCAAACTTGATGGCGCGCTTCTGGTAGCGCAGGTAGGCGAACGGGATGCACTTGAAGGCGTCGATGGCGACACACACAAACATCACTGCCACCCAGTCGGGGTGGTCAGGGTATTTCATAAATCCCGCTATCTGGGGCAGCAGCGCAAAGACGGCGATGACAAACAGCAGCGACGATACTCCCACCGATACCAGCACGGTGGAATAGACCCGCATGGGGTCGTCCTCGGTCTTGTTGATAAACCGGAAGAAGGTGGTCTCCATGCCGTAGGTGAGTATCACCATCAGCAGCGCCGTGTAGGCATAGATGTTGGTCACCACGCCATACTCGCCACCGCCCGCGGCAAAGGCTGCCGTCTGGATGGGTACCAGGAGATAATTGATGAAACGTCCGGCGATGCTGCTGATACCATAGATGGCGGTATCTTTGACCAGATTCCTTAAATTAGCCATTTCTATAGAGTTTTAGAAGAATAAATAAGCGATGCCGATGGCGGCGATGACTCCGGTGAGGTCGGCCAGCAGTCCGCATGGCACGGCATGACGCATATTGCGGATGCCCACGCTGCCGAAATAGACGGCGAGGATGTAGAAGGTGGTGTCGGTCGAGCCCTGGAAGATGCAGCTCAGTCTGCCCACAAACGAGTCGGCGCCGTAGGTGGTCATGGCGTCGACCATCATACCTCGGGCTCCCGAGCCGGAAAGCGGCTTCATCAGCGCAGTAGGCAGCGCGCCCACAAAGTCGCTGTTGCCGCCCAGGGCCTTTACCAGAGTTGCCACGCCGTTGATGAGCATGTCCATGGCGCCCGACGCGCGAAACAGGCCGATGGCCACGAGTATCGCCACGAGATAGGGTATGATGCGCACGGCGGTGGTAAAACCTTCCTTGGCACCCTCGACAAACGCATCATAGACATTGATGCGATGCTTCATGCCTGCCAGCACAAATGCCACAATGATAGTCATCAGCAGGATATTGGCCACCGATGTGCTCACAATGTTCATCTGGTCCTTGTCCAACTGGCCGAAGCCCCAGATGATGGCACCCACCACCAGAGCCATGCCGCCCAGAGTGAGGAGCATGGTGCGGTTGAGCAGGTTGATGCGCTGGTATATCGAGGTAATGATTATGCCCGCCACGGTCGAGAAGAAGGTGGCAAGCAGTATGGGGATAAACACATCTGTGGGCTGGGCGGCTCCCAACTGCGCCCTATACACCATGATGGATATGGGGATGAGCGTGAGGCCAGACGTGTTGAGCACCAGGAACATAATCATTGGGTTGGTGGCAGTCTCCTTGTTGGGGTTGAGCGTCTGCAGCTGTTCCATCGCCTTCAGCCCGAGCGGCGTGGCGGCATTGTCGAGTCCCAACATATTGGCGGCGATGTTCATGAATATCGCGCCGGTCACAGGGTGACCCTTGGGAATGTCGGGGAAAAGCCGGGTGAACACCGGAGACAACGCCCTGGCCAGCACGTTGACCACCCCGCCGCGCTCGCCTATCTTCATGATGCCCAACCAGAGCGAGAGCACGCCCGTGAGGCCCAGTGAGATTTCAAAGGCGGTCTTGGACGAGGCGAAGGTTGAGTCTATGAGCGCCGGAAATACCGTGACATCGCCCAGGAAGATGAGCTTGGCCAGGGCGATGACAAAGGCGATGATGATGAAGCCTATCCAGATATAGTTGAGTACCATTGCGCTTGCGTTATTTGACAGTGGTGCGGCGCTCGCGGATGAGCTTGATCTGACGTTGCAGGTCCTGATAGTGGAGTTTGTCGATGCCCTTGGCGCCAGCCTCCTGGCTGTCTACAAACTGGGCGATGTCGTCGAGGTGCTGGACGAGGTAGAGCACCGCATCAGAGTCCTTGTTGCTGGCGCCACTGCGCGAGGCAAAGAGCAGCTGCATCAGCGACGACTGTGCAGGCTTGTCGTCCTTGGGGTTGAGCAGCGAGTTGACGCGGTTCAGGTAGCTGCGCTCCAGACTGCGTCTGATTTTGTCGCTCATGCCGTTGTCGCCAGCCAGAGGCTTCCACACCGCGCCCTTCAGCGCCGAGAGGTAGGCGTCGAGCTTCAGTGCCGATGGCGAGAGGTAAGAGTCGTTGTATATCTTGACGATGATGTCGGCAGAGAGGGCGCGCGAGAGCACGATGTTCTGTTGGTTGGCGATGTCGGCCGACGGGTCGATGCCAGTCTTTTCGGTGAGGGTGGCGGGGTACAGCCACAGCGGAGCCTCGAAGATGTTGCGGCCCACCCAGTCTATCGCCTCGAGCGGCATGGCTGCCGGAGCCATCTCTACGGGCTTGGTGCCGGGCATATTGTTGAGGTAGCGGCCGCCCAGGTGCTTGATGACGTGGCCTGTGTATCGGCGCAGCTGGTCGCGCACGCTCTTGTAGACCTCTGTCAGGTCACTATACTGGTCGTTGTCCTGATGAGTCCACTGGGGCAGACCCGCGATGACGCGCTTCAGGTTCTTCACGCCATACTCGTTGGCCTTCATGTTGTCGTCGCCCAAGTCTTCGGTCTGCGAGCGAGGGTCTTCGTCGCGGCCCTCACCCGAGAACCAGCAGCGGGGATGACCAGCCAGGAAGCGTGAGGTCTCGGTCATCATCGCCTCTTTCTCTTCATATTCGTCCTTGAACTCAGGGCGGTAGGAGTAGCCCCACTTGATGGCCCACTTGTCATAGTCGTTGATGCGGGGGAAGAGTCCCTTGGGTCCAATCTTGTCTTCGGGCTGAGCTACGTAGTTGAAGCGGGCATAGTCCATGATGGATGCGGTGTGGCCGTGGGCCTCTACCCACGCCTTGTCGCGCAGCTTCTCTACGGGAGTGGCGTGGCTGGCGCCCATGTTGTGGCGCAGACCCAGGGTGTGGCCCACCTCGTGGGAGGAGACGAAGCGTATGAGCTCGCCCATGAGCTTGTCGTCGAAGGTCATGGTCTGTGCGCGCTTGTCGAGCGGTCCGCACTGCACCATATACCACTTGGTGAGCAGGCTCATCACGTTGTGATACCAGCAGATGTGGCTCTCGATGATTTCTCCGCTGCGCGGGTCGCTCACGTGGGGACCGTAGGCATTTTCTATCTCAGCCGGGAGATAGCGTATCACGCAGTAGCGGGCGTCGTCGACGCTCATGTTGGAGTCGTTGGGCCACGGCTTGGCCTGGATTGCGTTCTTGAAACCGGCGGCTTCGAACGCCACGTTCCAGTCTTCAACTCCCTTGATGAGATAGGGCACCCACTTCTTGGGCGTAGCTGGGTCTATGTAGTATATGATGGGCTTCACGGGTTCTACCAGCCGTCCCTGACGATAGGCTTTTACATCGCGCGGCACCAGACGGTAACGGGCGATGAACGACTCACGCTGGGTCTTGTGCTGGGTGTCAGAGAAACGGGTGAAATTGTTGACAAAGTAACCCACGCGCTTGTCCCAGAGACGCTTGCGCATAGGCAGGCTGGGCAGCAGCACCATCGATGTGTTCATGCCCAGGGTCACCGAGCCCGTCAGACTGGCTGGCGCGTTGCGGTTGGCTGTGGCGCCATAGGTGCGCACGGTGGCCACCTCGATGTTGATGGGAAATACCTTCATGGTGTCGATATACGAGCGGCTGCTTATCATTCCGCCGAGCTTGACCATGCCCAGCGAGGGTCTTGCGCTGGTGGTCAGCTTGTTGTCGTTCTTGAAGAAATTGGTAATCTCTATCATGCTTCGGCCCTTGGGGCTCTTGCCGATTATCTTGAACGACGCCACGATGGGGTCGATGGTCGATGCCTGGAGAGTCTTGGATATACGGTCGGTCGAGTCGGCAAGCTGGGTGAGCACGTAGGCACGCATGTACATCGTCTTGTAGTCGTGCTTCTCAAAATAGACGGTGGCCTCGTTGACCTCTTCACCGGCATACTTGCCGAAGTTCTGGGGTACAGCCGTATAGCGCGTCACGCACATGAAGTAGCGGCCCAGGAGCGTGTCGGGTATCTCGAAGTACCACTTGTCCTGTATGTGGCGCACGGTGAAGAGGCCTTCCTTCACGGTGCCACCCTTCTTGATGATGTCGGCATACTCGTCCTTCTTCTTTTTGGCTACGGTGTCGTTGTCATGCTTGGTGGTGTCGGCCTTGATTACGGGTTTGCCCTTGAGGGTGTCGTCGTCCACGGCAGATACTTGTTGATACTTCGCAGCGTTGAGCCCCGTGATGCGCGAGGCATAGATGCCGCCGGCTATCATCATCACGATAGCGCAGATAAACAGCTTGTTACCCATATAGATACTTATTTATTGGTTCGTTGTCACTGCAAATTTAGTAATAATAATCCATACCAGACTTGGGCAGACCGAAAAAAGCATGACAATCATGAAGAAAAAAGTCAAAATCGCTGTTTCCGCCCGTAGTTCAGCCGTCATTGGAGCGGCGATGCGGCCCTCGGGCCGACTGCGCAGACACGCAAAAGCCCCGAAGACGGCTTCAGGTATAGCAGCGGGCATGGCCGTGGGGCTATATCCTGATGCCACCTTCGGGGCTATGGTTGCTCCCGTGGTGGGGATGATGAGTTGGCGGGTGTTAGAACTCGTCGTTGGCGTAGAGGAAGGGGTGGTAGCACTGCTCCCACTCTATGATTTCCTCGTCGCGGAAGAAACGCTTGAGCTCGATGGCTGCGGTCTCGGCAGAGTCGGATGCGTGGACGATATTCTCCTGGAAACTCATGCAGTAGGAACCGCGGATGGTGCCGGGGGCGGCGTTGCGGCCGTTGGTGGGGCCTGCTAGTGCGCGCACAGCGGCGATGGCGTCGACACCCTTGAGGCACATGGCCACCACGGGGGCTGTCATCATGGCGTCCTTGACGCGCTGGAAGAAGGGCTTCTCGCTGAGATGGCTGTAGTGCTCGGAGAGCAGCTCGTCGGTGAGCATCATCATCTTCATGCCGCATATCTGCAGGCCTTTCTTCTCAAAAATACTGATAATCTCGCCTGCCAGACCGCGCTGCATGGTGCAGGGCTTGAGCAGGACCAATGTCTTTTCTATTGCCATAATCGTTAATGGTTGTAGGGTTAGTAATATATGTTTTGTTCTGATTGTCTGCAAATTTAGGAATAATTTCTGAGATATCCCAAGGATGTGGCTACAAATTGGATGCCCACGTATACAAATCCTTGATGACCATCTTGCGGAAGAGCCAATGGCTCATGCCGCCGGGGATGCGCATGATGGTGTTGTCGGCCAGGTCGAGCACATAGAGAGGGCGTATGCGCCAACTCTCGTTGTAACGGTTCTGCCAGTCGTACATGCAGTATTCCCACCATTCGCGGTCGCCGCGCCACCATTCGCCCGTGGTGTAGTCGTTCTTCAGTCCATAGCGGGTCACGTCGAAGGCGTTGGCATAGCCACACTGGCGGTATATGCGATAGGGGGCGAGGCCCAGGTCGAGCACGCTGCCCAGGCTCACGCGGCACATGATGATGCAGCCGCCCGAATAGTGGGTGGCGGTGCTGCGCACGGGGGCGAAGTAGATGCCGTTGCCGGCAAAGTTGCCGGCGCCTACGTTCCAGATGCCCGACATGCGGTTGCCGTGCCAGCAGCGGCCAGGCGCCATCACGATGTTGAGCGCGGCGGTCTCGTCGGTGCCGTGGTAGAGGGTAAGCGCGGGGACGAAGGTGTCGAAGACGGTCCAGAACAGGCTCTCGATGACGGTGAGCGACATGTGCCATATCGGGTACTTGATGATGCGCCACGGCAGCCACAGCGCCCAGTCTATAGCATCGTCGGTGCCCTCCTTGTCGCTGTTCGGCACAAAGACCTCGAGCACATAGTTGAACATCTCGAAGGTGCAGTGGGCGAAGAGGTTGAAGTAGATGGCGTTGACCAGTCTTATCGGCGTGAGCAGTATGTACAGCGGTATCTTGGCCAGCAACAGATAGCCTTCCAACTCATCGTTGCGACGGTCGTTGCCCGAGTTCTCCTTATAGAGAGCGCGCCAGGGCTTGGAGAGCCAGCGCTGGAGCCAGTTGGTGATGAGGAAGGGGATGCTCGTAATGCGGTATATCCACTGCATGATGAAGTAGTAGAAGGCAAACCCGTAGAAGAGGACCTTGGATATGATGTAGAGGACGAAGAGGATGAGCGCCAACTTGAAGGCCCATCCTATCAGGGTGAACAGCGAGAACGAGCTGCGCCGCTTCTTGGGCTTGGAGGTAGCCACGGGCTCGTCTTTGACATACGACAGATAGCGGCTGGCGGCATAGGCGGTGTCGCCCTCGAAGATGACCTTGGACCAGTCGTCTCCCCATTCGACCACGAGCAGCTCGGTGCCACGCGGAGCCACCCCGCGCTTGTAGGCGTTGGGCGATGGCTGCATACGCATGTTCAGGTCGCTGGTGGTGACATAGATTGCGCGCGGAGAGCCCATCGCCGCCAGGGCGGAGAGCCATAGCAGGCAGAGGGTGAGCCATAACGTCTTCTTGTGCATCATAAACGATGTAGCTATTAGGTGATTATCTCTTGTCAAGTAAGTATAGACATGCAAAAATACGATTATTTTGCCAAACGCCTTGTGCATAACCGCGTTTTTTTGCATCGCGCTGCGGCTTTTTCTGACTTTTGGGATAACAAAGACGATAGAAAGCGCCATCCCCGTCATTGCCGCCATCGGAGAGATGGTGGCGGGGTGGGTGGAAAATAGTGAAAAAAAGTGGGAGCAAATGGCTATAGTTACATCCTTTTGCAGTAATTTTGCACATTATTATATAATATAGCGCGCTTCCATGAACGTAAAAATCAACGACAGTTGGGCTGAGCGGCTCGGCAATGAGTTTGCCCAGCCTTATTTCTCCCAGCTCACCGATTTCGTAAGGCACGAGTATGCCACCACGACCTGCTATCCTCCCGGCAGACTTATCTTCAACGCCTTCAATCTCTGTCCTTTCGACAGCGTCAAGGTGGTCATCATCGGGCAGGACCCCTATCACGAGGCGGGTCAGGCTATGGGTCTCAGCTTCTCGGTGCCCGACGGAGTGGCCATGCCGCCGTCGCTGCAGAACATCTTCAAGGAGATACAGGGCGACCTCGGTATCGGAGTGCCCCAGAGCGGTAACCTGACGCGTTGGGCTGAGCAGGGAGTGCTGCTGCTCAACGCCACGCTCACCGTGAGGGCCCACCAGGCCGGCAGCCACCAGCGCCATGGGTGGGAGAGGTTTACCGACGCTGCCATCAGCAGGCTCAGCGAGGGTCGCGACCATCTGGTCTTCATCCTCTGGGGTGGCTATGCGCGCTCCAAGGCGTCGCTCATCGACCGCAGCCGTCATCTGGTGCTCGAGTCGGTGCATCCCTCACCCCTCTCCGCCAACCGGGGTGGATGGTTTGGCAACCACCACTTCTCGCGCTGCAATGAATATCTCGCCGGGCACGGCATGGGCCCCATCAACTGGTAAGAACATGAATGAACTGCATATTTTACAGATAGGAAACGTATTTGTTTCGCCCGATATTTTCACGGTAAAGTTCTGCTGCGACCTTGACGTGTGCAAGGGCGCATGCTGCATCGAAGGCGACGCCGGCGCACCGGTAACCCTCGATGAAATCGGCGATTTGGAGACTTCTCTCGATGTGGTATGGAATGACCTCTCGGCTTCGGCGCAGGCTGTCTTGGACCGCCAGGGTGTGGCTTATGCCGACCGCGACGGCGACCTGGTCACAAGCATTGTCGGAGGTAAGGACTGTGTGTTTACATGCTATGAGGGCGACACCTGTCTCTGTGCCCTTGAGCGCGCGCATCGTCAGGGCCGCTGCCCCTTTGTCAAGCCCATCTCCTGTGCGCTCTATCCCATTCGCGAAAAGACATTTCCCGATGGTTCGGTGGGGCTCAACTATCATCGTTGGCGCATCTGCCAGTGTGCTGTAGAGAAAGGCCGCGAACTCGACTTGCCTCTCTACCGCTTTCTCGAGGGTCCGCTTGTGCGCCGCTTCGGCAAGGAGTGGTATCAGGAGCTGTGCCAGGTGGCCGACGAGCTTCGGGCTTTAGGCATGATTTGATGCCTCGGCAACGGTAGGTAACGAGGGCGTGACGGCTGTGCCTCCGCTTGCCGTCATGATGCTGGCTCCCGACATCATGTTGCCTCGGGGCTTGCTGCCGACAGACTACGACCTTCTGTATTCGGTCGGCGACATGCCCACGTGCTCCTTGAAGTATTTCCCCATAAAGCTCTGGCTGGGGAAGTTCATGTCCATCGCTATCTGCTTGATGCTCTTGCGCGAGTTCTTGATTTGCACGCGCAGCTCCATAACCACATAGTTGTCTATCCACTCGTTGGGGGTGCGCTGGCTTACCTGCTTGATGCACTCCGACAGATATTTTGGGGTGATACACAGCTGTCGGCCGTACCAACTCACACGGCGTTCGGTGCGGAAGTTCTTCTCTATAAGTGCGATGAAATCGGTAAAAATCGTCTCTGCACGGTTCTTTTTCCTGTTGTCCCTGTTCATGATCTGGTAGATGGTATTGCCCAGGTCATATATCATCGTGGCGATGGTCATGCGGGCCACATCGCGGCGGAAATGATGCCCCACGCAGTCTATCTTGCTCTTGAGCATCTTGTAGTAATCGCAGAAAGTGTCGGCCTCCTTCATGCTCAGCGTCGAGACCGGGTTGCTACGCGCAAAGAGGAAAAGCGATGAAATCTCGTGTACATCTTTGGCGATGTCGCTGAAGAAATTGGGCGAGATGATAAATCCTATGCCGCTGAAATCTTCGCTGAACGAACAGTTGTCGACCACCATGCCGTTGGTGATGATGATGACGTCGTTGCGCTCCACGGTGTGTTCTATGGTGTCAAGCCGGTAGGTGGCTCTGCCGTTCAGACAGAGTGCAGCCATCATGCACTGCATGCGGCGCGTGCGGTCGGGGAAGGGGATCTTGGCCAGATCGTCAAACAAGACGATGTCGTTGTCTATGTGGCTTCCTTTATATTGGCTAAGCGTTGAGGCTATGGTTACCTCGTAGATTTCCTTGTTCTTGTATTTTATCATTGCTTTAGTATGGATATGCATTGTAACTTGTTGTCGTCATGAGGCTTACGCCGTCGACGCGCTGCACTTGGCTGGCGTCAAACGCACTGTCTCCGCTGACAATCACCCGTCGGTGGTAGGTAGGCTCGAAGGCTGTGGTAATCTGCTCGTCGGTCTCTCCGTTGCAGGTATACTTGCGCCCGCCGATGATAATGGTCTCACCCTTCTTCGCCCCGCGCAGCGTGAGCCTCACAAAGCCGTAGAAGCCAGTGACAAACTCGTAGGCGATGCCCTCCGGCGTCCGCTCCGAATATCGCGGTGCAGTGACTCTCGTCACGCGATTTACCCGGACAGGCAGCAGCGTAGCCAAGGGCCACACCCCCATCTCCGTCGATACCCTTCGCAGTGCCGAGTCAGTCTTCCGAAGTTCCGAAGCAGCCGTCCGAATTTCCGAGTCAGCCGTCCGTCCGTCTATCTCCACCCTCCGTGGTGCTGAAGCAGCCTTCGCTTCTTCTATCTCTAACTTCCCTGGCGCCGAGACTGGTGTCCAGCATGCTGTCGATACCGTCTGCGTGTAGCCGCGGTCAATTCCGTCGCCCGAACCTTCATCTACAGGCCGGCAGAGCCATCCTCCGTCGGCCTTGTGACCAAAGGGGCGACCGTCGCGACCCACTCCGTAATAGCAGACGGCTATCTGGTGGTCGTGGGGACCAATCGGGTGATAGAGGATGGCTACCGTGTTGGAGTCGGAACGCAGGTAGCCGCTGATGTCGATATCGATGGTGACGGGGTGATGACAATTGTCGGTCGGGAGGGGCGGGGTGACATTAGACTCATTGACATACACTCTGTATCTGCCACGGGCGGTGACGCTGAGTGTGGCGCTGATGGGGCGGCGCTGCGTGAGATAGGTGTGGCGGAACCAGATGTCGGAGAGCGAGTCGGCTGTGGCGCAGCTTATCTCTCCAGGGCCAAGGCTGGCGGTCTGGGCGCTGGCGGTCGTCATGCCGATGACGAGCAAGCCCATCAGCACCATAATCATCTCTTGTATTGCAGTTTTGGCCATCAGTTGCAAAATTAGTACTTTTTATTGGCGTTACCAAGTGAAAATGAGGAAAAATCAACGATACCACTATCTTCGTGGCGGATATAGCCATCGTCGTGACCAGCAAAAAAGAAGGCACACCTCTTGTCATAAGAGGCGTGCCTTTTTTAGGTAATTGACATTTTGTTTAAGCGTCGATATTGGCGTAGGTAGCGTTCTCTTCGATGAAGATACGGCGTGGTTCTACGTCATCGCCCATAAGCATAGAGAAAATTTCGTCGGCGTCGGCGGCATTCTCTATAGTCACTTGTTTGAGCAATCGACTTTCAGGATTCATAGTGGTTTCCCACAGCTGCTCGGGGTTCATCTCACCAAGACCCTTGTAACGCTGGGTGTGAAGGGCTTTGTCGGAATCGTTTCCGTCAGCATATTTCTCGATAAACTGTAGGCGTTGTTGTTCGGTATAACAGTATTCGCTCTTGTCCTTGTACGAGCAACGGTACAGGGGAGGCGTGGCGATATACAGGTGGCCGTCTTCGATGACCTTGGGCATGAAGCGGTAGAAGAGCGTCATGATGAGGGTGTCGATGTGAGAACCATCGACGTCGGCATCGGTCATGATGATAATCTTGTCGTAGCGCAGCTTGTCGATGTTGGCCTCGCGGTCGTCCTCGCCTTCGACGCCGAAACGCACGCCGATACTCTGGATGATGTTCATTACCGACTCAGCCTCAAAGACACGGTGCCACTGCACTTTCTCTACGTTGAGGATTTTACCTCTCAGCGGCAGGATGGCCTGGCGGAAACGGTCGCGGCCCTGCTTGGCAGAACCACCGGCAGAGTCACCCTCGACGAGGAATATCTCACACTCCTTGGGGTCCTTGTTGGAGCAGTCGGCCAACTTGCCGGGCAGACCGCCGCCGCTCATCACGTTCTTGCGCTGCACGCTTTCGCGGGCCTTGCGGGCGGCGATACGTGCGGTGGCAGCCAGTACCACCTTCTCGCAGATGCGCTTGGCCTCGACGGGATGCTCTTCGAGATAGTCGTTGAGTGCTTCGCCCACAGCCTGCTGCACGGCACCAGCCACCTCAGAGTTGCCCAGCTTGGTCTTGGTCTGACCCTCAAACTGTGGCTCGGCTACCTTGATGGAAATCACGGCGGTAAGTCCCTCGCGGAAGTCTTCGCCGGCAATCTCTATCTTGGCCTTTTCAATCTGCTTGGAGATGGTGGGCTCGTTGTCGGCATAAGCCTTGAGCACACGGGTGAGAGCCGTACGGAAACCGGTGAGGTGGGTACCGCCCTCTATGGTGTTGATATTGTTGACATAAGAGTGGATGTTCTCCGAATAGTCGGTGTTGTACATGATAGCCACCTCGATAGGGATGCCTTGCTTCTCGGTCTTGAGATAGATGACGTCGTCGAAGAGGTGGGCGCGGTGACGGTCTACGTAGCGCACAAACTCCTTCAGACCGTCCTTGGCATGGAAGACCTCCTGACGGGTCTTGCCCTCGGCGTCGGGGCGCGCATCGGTGAGGGTGATGCGGATGCCGGCGTTGAGGAATGCCAGCTCGCGCATACGACGAGCCACGATGTCCCACTGGAATGTGGTGGTGGTGAAGATGCTGCCATCGGGCCAGAACTGCTGGCGTGTACCGCGCTTGTCGGTCTCGCCCACTACCTTGACGGGGTAGAGAGGCTTGCCCTTCTCATATTCCTGCTGGTAGATTTTGCCGTTGCGGAACACCTGCGACATCATGTGGCTTGACAGGGCGTTGACACAGCTTACGCCCACACCGTGGAGACCACCGCTGACCTTATACGAACCCTTGTCAAACTTACCACCGGCGTGGAGCACGGTCATAACCACCTCCAGAGCCGATTTGTGCAGTTTCTCATGCATATCCACGGGGATACCGCGGCCGTTGTCTTCCACCGTTACCGAGTTGTCCTCGTTGATGGTCACTTCTATATCTGTGCAGTAGCCTGCCATCGCCTCGTCGATAGAGTTGTCTACCGTCTCGTTAATCAGGTGATGCAGACCCTTTTCGCTAATATCGCCGATGTACATGGCAGGACGCTTGCGCACTGCCTCCAAGCCTTCGAGTACCTGAATGTTACTCGCCGAATAGTTGCTTTCTATGTTATGATTATCTTCCATTTCAGTATGGTACAAGTTTGATTGCAAAGATAGTAAAATTCATTGACATAGCGAAACATTTGTCCCGTTATTTTGACCTCTGTTTCCATCAGAAACTCCCTTTGGCCCGGCGTTATAAAAGTTTAACTGTTTGCGCGCCCAGTCTGCCTCCGCAGAGGCTGTCGTATGCGGTGTGTGGGGCTTTGTGGCACCCACTTTCGCCTTGTTGAGGGGCAGTCGCATAGGCTCGCGTCCGCCGGCTGTAACAGTGCTGGTGTGGTGCGCCAGCGTGGCGACGCCCCCGTGCTCCGTCCCGGCCATTGTGCGTATGACCGAAACCATTGTGCGTATGACCGAAACCATCACCCTTGCCGTCATAGTCATCTCTGTGGCGGTAAAGTTCTTCTCAAGGTTTGCATCGGTTATTTCAGGGTTTGCCGTGAGTATTTCCAACTTTGCAATAGTCATTTCCGGCTTTGCTCTCAACTTATTGGTCTGCTCCGTCATCATTGTCGCTGCGGGGAATGCGACTGCTGGTTTACTATCTGTGTCCAGAACTGATGATGACGGTCTGCGCGATTGCAAATCAGTGCGTTGTAGGCGATTTGGCTTTGCTCTGTCACCGGCGACAGCGTGCCGCTCTCTGCCCTCGAGGCATATAACCAAAGAGACCACTACTTGTGGTAGTGGTCTCTTTGGGGTAGGATATATTGTTTTGTGAATTATCCCAGCTTGCTGATGTGGAGAGCGAGGCTTGACTTCAGGTTTGCAGCCTTGTTCTTGTGGATGATGTTGGTCTTTGTGAGCTTGTCCAACATGGCCTGTACTACGGGGTACAGCTTAACAGCCTCTTCCTTGTCTGTCATTGCGCGCAGCTTACGTACGGCGTTGCGCATAGTCTTTGCATAATATTTGTTGTGCAAAGTCTTTGTCTTTGTCTGACGAATTCTCTTCAGTGATGATTTGTGATTTGCCATCTTATTATACTTTCTTTTTTATTATTTGTAGTCCCTAGGAGAGTCGAACTCCTCTTTAGAGAATGAAAATCTCTCGTCCTAACCGATAGACGAAGGGACCATCTGTCTATTAGCGGATGCAAAGGTAGATACTTTTAACGAAATGTGCAAATTTTCTTCAAAGAATTTTCTATAAAAGGCTGTTTTTTATTACTTTTGTAGTCTATGATGGTCAAAACAAACGCAATAGTACTCAAAACCAATCCCTATGCTGACCGCAAGATGGTGGTGGAGATGTTCACGGCAGACTACGGCTACCAGTCGTTTGCGGTGACGGTTCCGGCGACCAAGCGCGGCAAGCTGAAGCGGCAGTATTTTATCCCGCTTTCGAGGTTGGAGATAGCCTATGACATGCGCCCCAACCGCCGGTTGCAACTCCTGACGGATGTAAGGTTCAGCACGATGGCCACCTACATGTACGAAGATGCGGTCAAGCTGCCCGTGGCGCTGTTTGTGGTCGAACTGCTCACCACCGTAGCCCGCCACGAGCACGAAAACCGGCAACTCTTTGAGTTTGTTGACGCTTCGATAGATGTGTTGGAACTCGATGGCGAGCATACTGCCAACTTCCACCTCGTGTTTATGACCATGCTCACGCGCCTGGTGGGCATTGCCCCCGACGAGGAAACCTATGCCGCCGGCAGCTGGCTCGACCTGCGCGAGGGATGCTTCACTCTGCTTCGCCCTGCCCATCAGGATGTGGCTCAGCCCGAGGTGGCGCGGCGTATAGCTCTCTTCCTTCGCGGTGGTTTTGAAGGTGTTGCGATGCCGATGAACCGCGACGAGCGCAACTGCTGTCTCGACGCTCTGATGGACTATTACCGTCTGCATCTGCCCTCTTTTCCCGAGCTCAAGTCTGTGGCCATTCTGCGCCAACTGTTCCAATAGAAACATCCCGACACGCTATGGCCAGTTGTCCATAACGTGTCGGGATGCTATATATATAATAAGGTGTAACGGCTGCCTATGCCAGCAGTCGCTTTACAATCTGCGAGACTGCTCCGCCGTCGGCCTTGCCTGCCAACTGCTTGGTGGCGATGCCCATGACGCGCCCCATATCCTTCATCGATGAGGCTCCGGTCTCGGCTATGATGCCCTTGACGATCTCTTCTATCTCTGTGGCGCTGAGCTGCTTGGGCAGATAGCTCTCGATGACGGCGGCCTGGGCCAACTCTTCTTCAGCCAGGTCGGCGCGACCGTTGGCTGTGTAGGTGGCTGCTGTCTCGCGGCCCTGCTTGGCCAGCTTCTGCAGTATCTTGAGCGCGGCGGCATCGTCGAGTGTGTCGTTGGCTCCCGGGGCGGTCTTGGCCTCGAGAAATACTTTCTTGATGTTGCGGAGGGTCATGAGGCGCACCTTGTCGCGGGCCTTCATGGCTTCCTTGATATCGTTGCTTACTTGTTCAAACAAATCCATAATGTTTAGTTTCAATGGTTATACGAATGAAATGATGGAGTTGGCAGTGCCGTCGTTGCCGCCGTCATCGGCAGGTTTGCTCAAGGTGTGTCCCGATGCCTGACGGGTTATCTCGTCTATCATGTTCTTGGAGCGCTTGTAAGTGGGCGTGTTCTCGATGGCGAGTATCACGTCCTCGTTGTCAAGGTATTCGGGCGAAAAGAGGAAGATGTGTGGACGGCGCTTGTACTCCATGGTCTTCTCGCCGCTGCCGTAGTACACGCCCATGCGTGCCTTCTTCCTGGCTTCGGCTTCGGCTTTCTTGGCCATATTGTCTGCCTCTTCCTGGGTGTACTTCTTGGTCTGGTGTTCCTGCATGCCGTCGATATTCTTGATGCCGAAACCGGTGGCGAGGATGGTCACCTTGACCTTCTCACCCAGATTGGGGTCGAGGAATATGCCCCACTTGGACTGATAGTCACAGTTGAAGTGCGACATGAACTCATTGACCTCGTTCATCTCCTCCATACGCAGTCCCTCGTTATTGGCTTTGTCTGCGGCGAAGGTGATACTGAGCAGAATCTTCTTGGAATTGTAGATGTCGTTGTTGTTGAGTAGCGGCGAGTGAAGCGCGCTCTCGATGGCTTTGCGCAGACGGCCCTCGCCCTCACCGTAACCGGTACTCATGATGGCCACGCCGCCGTCTTCGAGCACGGTGCGCACGTCGTTGAAGTCGAGGTTGACGATGCCTCGGCTGGTAATGATTTCGGCGATGCTCTTGGCAGCCACGCTCAGCGTGTCGTCGGCCTTTCCGAAGGCGTTGAGCACCGACAGGTCTGCATATACCTCGCGCAGACGCTCATTGTTGATGACCAGCAGTGCGTCTACGTTCTTTGCCAGTTCCTCTACACCGTCGAGGGCTTTGTTGATTTTCTTTTCGCCTTCCCATAAAAAGGGTATGGTGACGATGCCCACGGTGAGGATGCCCATGTCCTTGCTCGCCTTTGCTATGACGGGCGCTGCTCCGGTGCCGGTACCTCCGCCCATTCCGGCGGTGATGAATGTCATCTTGGTGCCGTCGTCGAGCATGGCCTTGATGTCGTCCAGGGTTTCTTCTGCGGCTTTACGCGCCTTCTCGGGCACGTTGCCCGCGCCGAGTCCTTCCTTGCCCAGCTGGATGTGTACGGGTACGGGCGAAGCGTTGAGCGCCTGTGCGTCGGTGTTGCACAGCACGAAGCTCACGTCGTGTATGCCCTCTCTGTACATGTGGTTTACGGCATTGCCGCCACCACCGCCCACGCCGATGACCTTGATGATGTTGACCTTCTCGGGAACTTCAAAGATAGGCAGGGTGCCGTTGGTTGTATTGTTGTCTTTATCCATGATAGTCATGCTTGATTGTGGTGTGAATTACGATTGCTTATTCTTCCTCTGTGATAATCTGTGAGAAGAAGTTCTTGAGCTTAGCCTTGTTGCGGTGCCAGAAACTGTTCTCGCGCTCCTTCTTGCGTTCCTCTTCAGCCTCTCTCTGCCGCTTCAGTTCTTCCTCCTCTTCCTTCTTGCGCTTAGCCTCTTCGGCAGCGGCCTTCTCTTCGGGCGTCTGTATGATGCCCTTGCCTGGCTGGTGGGGTTCCTTGGGCTTCTCTGTAGTGGTGTAACCCTCGTCTTCAGGGGCGAAGAGCGAGTCATTGAAGTCTTTGCCGGCGCAGTTTTCGTTGCCGCGCTCGAGCAGTCCCAGTACAGTGTTCATGCGGCCGTCGTGAGCGGTGATTTCGGGCTGGTTGGCATTGATGACACCGTTGACAAACTTGGCAACTCTAATTTTCTCGATGGGGGTGAAGGTATGGAAAGCCTCGACGATGTTGCGCATGTTGGAACCGCCGCCGGTGAGGATGATGCCGCCCAGCATCTTGTCGGAAAACTCGTTGGGCATCTGGTACCACACGTTGCGGATGATTTCCTCCATGCGCGACTCTACAATCTCTATGAAGCGGCGGCTCTCGATCTTGCGTCCGTCGCCCACGGCGAGTTCGAGCGTGTTGTCGATGTCAGCGTTGTTGGTATATGCGCAACCATACTCGAGCTTCATCTCTTCTGCCCTTTCCTCGTCTATCTGGAGCGAGGCGATGTCCTTGGTGATATTGTTGCTGCCCAGTGGTATGACGGCGATATGGCGCAGGATGTTCTTGTAGTATACCGACACGGTGGTGGTCTCGGCGCCCAGGTCTACGAGCATACATCCGCTGCGCTTCTCCGACTCGGTGAGCACGCTGTCGGCGAGCACCAGCGGTGCGAGATACATCTCGACGATGTTGATGCCGGCGCTCTTGAAGCACTCGTTGCAGGCGTAGTAGAACTTCTTGCGCCACAATATGTTAAGGAAATTGCCTTCCAGATGCTTGCACTGTATGCCTGCGGGGTCATGCTGGAGCTGGTTGTCAACCTTGTATTCCTGAGTGATGGCATCGATAATCTCCTGTTCGGGATAATCCATGCTGCGGTTGGCGTCCATGAGTTCGTCTATCATGTCCTGGCGCACGATGGCTCCCTCTTCCAGGTCTTTGACAATCACATTCTTTACGCTGCGTATCGATTGTCCTCCTCCGCATACATACACGCCTGCTATCTTGGACTTGAGCGAGTGTTCAAGTTTGTTGACGATGTTGGTCAGACACTGTACCGTGCGGTCGTGGTTATAGACTACTCCCTTGCGGATGCATGCCGAAGAGTCTTCTTGCGCTACGGCGAGGATGCTGATGCTGCCATCAAGGTTCTTCTTTCCGGCCACGCCTGTAATCTTGGACGAGCCCAGTTCGATAGCGATTATAAATTCCTTTGCCATACGTTATATTGTTTTATTCTTGTTTACTTTTCTTGCAGATAATCTGGTTGTCAAATTCGAGATTGATGTACGAGTAGCGGTTCCATCCTGCCTGGGAGAGTCCGTACTTGTAGAATTTCTTGAGACGGTCCATCTTGTGACGGGTGAAGTCAGCTATCTGCTTCTGTCGTTCTCGTGGTGTCTTGGCCTCGGGCAGCTGACCTATATATATAATATGGTTGCCCACTCTGGGCACGAGCTCGATGCCGAGGTCGCTGAGGACGTTGATTTGTACTATCTGGTTCTTCCAGAAGTCGCTCGCCATGAGCGTCTGGACAAGATAGGCGATGTAGTTTCGGGCATACCACTGGTTGATGTTGCCCGTGGCGATGATGAGGTCGCTGGTGTAGTGGGAGTTGGGCATGATGCTGCACTTGTCGTCGATGTAGTAGTCGGTGCCGTTGTTGGCCTTGACTCTCACGATAGGCATCAACTGGCTGTAGGCTATGTTGACCTGTCCGTCCTGAGTGATGTAGCACTCGGCGGTCTTGACAAACGGGCTCGCCATGAGGCTTTCCTCTATCTGTCGTGTCCTAATCTGGGCGATGGGCTTTCCCAGCGGAAATAGGCCCTGCTTCTTCAGTCGGGCCTTGATTTCGTCGCTGCCTATGAAGCCGTCGGTCTTGGAGTCGGTAATCTGTATGTTGACCTTGGTACACCTGCGTCCCTTGTCGTCAAACTTGTTGAACGCGGTGAAGGCCATGAACAGATACACGCCCAAGGCGATATCTACCATGATGAGGAGTCCTCTCTTCCAGTTGAATCGTAGTCTTGCCACTCTTTACTTGTTGTCTATGATGTGAGCTATCTCGTCGGTATAGTTGTCCAGGTCGCCGGCGCCCAGGATGATGAGCACGTCGAAGTCGCGGCTCTTGACATAGTCTATCACGTCGTCCTTGCGGATGATGGCCTTCTCCACGCCAGGCTTGAGGTTGTCGTAGATGAGCTGGCTGGTGACGCCGGGAATGGGCTGCTCGCGGGCGGGGTAAATCTCGGTGAGTATTACCTCGTCGAGCTGGCTCAGCGCGTCGGCGAAGTCGCGGTAGAAGTCGCGGGTTCGGGTATAGAGATGGGGCTGGAAGATGGCCGTAATCTTGCGGTCTTTGTACAGCTCGCGCATACTCTTGGCGCTCTGGAATATCTCTTTGGGGTGGTGGGCATAGTCGGAGAGCACCACGTGGCGGCTGTTCTTCAGCCTGAAGTCAAAGCGGCGGTCCACACCTCCGTAGGTAGCCATGCCGTGACGCAGTTCATCGGGGGTACATCCGTTGAGCTGGGCCATAGCCATGGCAGCCACGCCGTTCTCGATATTGATGGGGATGGGCTGGCCCAGCACGATGCCGTCGACGCGCTCTATGGGCGATACGAAGTCGAAGCTGATTTCGCCATTGTCTATCTTGATGTTCTCGGCATGGAAGTCGCCTTCGTTGAGGCTGTAGGTATAGACCTTCACGCCCTCCTGCACGTCGGCCTTCATCTCCAGACCAGTGTGGATGACGAGCGCTCCTCCGGGCTGGATGAGCGTAGTGTAGTGGCGGAAGCTCTCGAGATAGGCTTCCTTGGTGCCGTAGATGTCCAGATGGTCGGGGTCGGTGGCTGTGATGACGCTCATCCAGGGGCGTAGCCAGTGGAAACTGCGGTCAAACTCGTCAGCCTCAATCACGATGTAGTCACTCTCGCTGAGGATGTAGTTGGTGCCATAGTTCTTGGAGATTCCTCCGAGGAAGGCGTTGCAGTCTACATGGCTCTCGTGTATGATGTGGGCACACATGGTGGATGTGGTGGTCTTGCCGTGGGTTCCGGCAAAGCACAGGCCCTTGTGGGTGCGGGTGAGGGTGCCGAGCACCTGGGCGCGCTTCTCGATGGTGAAGCCGCCCTCACGGAAAAAGACCATCTCCTTGTGCTCGGCAGGGATGGCGGGAGTATAGATGACCAGACAGGTGGCTTTGTCGCAACATGGTTGGGGTATTAGGTCCACGTTCTCTTCATAGTGGATGTCCATACCTTCACGTTCCAGCTGACGGGTCAGCTCTGAGGGGGTGCGGTCGTAACCTGCAACGGTCACGCCCTTGTGCAGGAAGTAGCGGGCGATGGCACTCATGCCTATGCCGCCGGCTCCTACGAAATATACAGACTTGATATCTTTCAGTTCCATAGTTATTGTCTTGTTGCTAATTTGATTACCTCGTCGGCAATGGTGTCGGCAGAGTTTTCTACGCCCAATGTGAGGATGTTGTCGTGGAGAGAGGCGAGCTTGTCCTGGTCCTTGACGGTCTCGATGGCCCGCTGGAGCAGTATCTCGGGAGCCTCGGCGTCCTTGACGAATATGGCGGCGTTGCGGTTTACCAGCGCCATGGCGTTGTGGGTCTGGTGGTCTTCGGCCACGTTGGGGCTGGGCACCAAGATGACAGGCTTGCCAATCAGGCAGAACTCGCTGATGGAGCTGGCGCCGGCTCGGCTTATCACGAGGTCGGCTGCCTTGTAGGCGGCACCCATGTCGCTGATGAAGTCGGTCACGTGGAGCATCGGCATCGGCTCTTCACCTTTCAGGCGTTGGGCGATGGCGTCGCTGTAGTACTTTCCGGTTTGCCAGATGAACTGCACGCCCGACTCTCTGACCATGTCCAGATGCTGGAGCACGCTCTCGTTGATGGTGCGGGCACCGAGGCTTCCGCCCACGAGCAGTATGGTCTTCTTGGCGGGGTCGAGGCCGAAACGCTCGATAGCCTCTTCGCGGCTGAGCGTGGTCTCGATGAGGTTCTGGCGCACGGGGTTGCCCGTGAGTATGATTTTGTCGGCGGGGAAGAAGCGGTCCATGTGTTCATAGGCCACGCATATCTTCTCGGCCTTTTTGGCCAGCAGACGGTTGGTCACTCCGGCATACGAGTTCTGCTCCTGGATGAGGCAGGGTATATGCTTGGCGGCACACATGTTAAGCGTGGGACCGCTGGCATAACCTCCTACGCCCACGGCTGCCATGGGGCGGAAATCGCGGATAATCTTCTTTGCCATGCGCTGGCTCTTCCATATCTTGAAGAGTACGGCAATGTTGCGCAGAGGGTGCTTGCGGTCGAATCCGCAGATAGGCAGACCCTTTATCTTATAGCCTGCGGCAGGCACGCGCTGCATCTCCATGCGTCCCAGTGCACCCACAAAGAGTATCTTGGCATCGGGGCGCTTGGCCTTGATGCTGTTGGCTATCGAGATGGCGGGAAATATGTGTCCGCCGGTACCTCCTCCACTGATGATGATTCTCAGTTCGTCTTCCATTTTCGTTTCCGTTACTTTATTCAGGCAAAAATAGCTAAAATATTTTGATTTATGCGTGATTTATCCAAATATTTTTGGTTTCATCCATGATTTCTTTGTCTCCCGTGATGACTCCCAGTGCGAGGGCGCCCATCTCGGGGGTAGCGTGGGGCTCAGACGGCGGCAGGCTGGGCGTTGGCAGCCGGCGCGCGCTTCTTCGCCGAACGGCTGATGCTCAGTATCACTCCGATGTAGACGCAGTTGATGACCGTCGAGGTTCCGCCCTTGCTGATGAGGGGTAGCGGCTGACCCGTGACGGGCGCCAGACCCACAGCCACACACATGTTGAACAGTGCCTGGGTCACCAGCATCAGCGCCAGGCCCATCGCGAGGAATGCGGGGAAGTTGTTCTCGCACTGGTTGGCTATCTTGGCGGTTCTGAAGAGCAGGATGATGTAGAGGAATGCCACACCTCCGGCTCCTATGATGCCCATCTCCTCGATGATGATGGCGTAGATGAAGTCTGAGAACGCCTGCGACAGGAAGTCGCGCTGCTCGGAGTTGCCCGGACCTTTGCCTATCACGTTTGACGAGGCTATGGCGATGTTGGCATACGACACCTGCGCGTCCTTGTCCAGGTCTACCGAGTCTGGGGGTATATCCTTGGAGTTCATAAACTTGTCTATACGCGTCTTCCAGGTGTCGGCGCGCTTCAGGAACCACGGGCGCTTCTCAAACAGGCCGTCCTTGTCGTCGCTCACCACCGTCACGTTGTGTGCCGCCAGCAGCTTCTTCTCCTCATTGACGTCCTTGCCGAACGCCATGATGAAGAATATGCCCGCCACGCCCAGCAGGGTGACCACTCCCAGCAGTTTGCCCAGCTGGGAGTAGGGCGTGCGGCCTATGAACATCATCATGACGATGACCAGGAATAGCAGTGCTGCCGTCGAGAGGTTCTCGCCACAGATGAGGGCCAATATTGCTATCGAGAGGCCCATCACCCACTTGAAGGCGTTCTTGTCGGCGCCGTTGTCGGTCTGCAATACACTGTATATCTGTGCCGTGGCAAGCACCATAGTGCCCTTGGCTATCTCGGATGGCTGAAAACTCAGTCCGAAGATATTGAGCCAGCGGCTGCCGCCATTGATGTTCTGACCAGCAAACAGTACGGCGCCGAGCGTGATAATCGACACTATGAGCAGAAACGGCAACGCCACCTTGAAATAGCGGCACTGGATGTTGAGGGTGATAATCATGCAGAATATGCCCAGTATCAGCAGGAATATGTGCTTGAACATAGGGCTCAGATAGCTGCCGCCCTTGTACGCCAACTGCGACGAGGCAGAAAATACCTCGACGATACTGATGATACAGAGGAAGAAGAATACCATCCATATCACCTTGTCGCCTTTGAACAGTTTGCTTAAGGTGTTGTTTATCATCTATCTTGTTGTTATGACTGTCTTACTAACTGCTTGAACTGCTCGCCGCGGTCTTCCATGTTCTTGAACAGGTCGAAGCTGGCGCAGCAGGGACTCAGCAATACGGTGTCGCCCTCAGCGGCAAGTTCGTTGCAGGCAGCCACACAGTCTTTCATGCTGTGGGTGTCGCGTACGGGCAGCCCCAGTGAGTCGAACGCCTGGTGCAGCTTGGTGTTGTCGGCGCCGAGATAGACCAGAGCCTTACACTTCTCCTTCACCAGGTCGGTGAGGGTAGAGTAGTCGTTGCCCTTGTCCTTTCCGCCCACGATGAGTATGGTGGGGGTGGTCATGCTTTCCAGCGCATACCAGCAGGCATCGACGTTGGTGGCCTTGGAGTCGTTGATATACTGCACGCCATGCAGACGGCAGACTTTCTCCAGACGATGCTCCACGCCGGGGAAGTCGCTGAGCCCCTGGCGTATCACCTCGGGAGCGACGCCAGCCAGATGGGTGGCAAGTCCGGCTGCCAAAGAGTTGTACATATTGTGTTTGCCGGTCAGACTCAGCTCCTCCTGCTTCATCTCCAGCCGTGTTGGCGCTGTGAGCACATACTCGCCGTCGGCGATATAGCCCTTGAGGGCGTCGCTCTTTTCCAGTCCGAAGGGGTAGAGCGTGGCTCCCACGGCAGTCTTGGTCCGTTCGTGCTGGATTACGGGGTCGTCGTTCCAGTAGATGAAGGCGTCGGCCTTGACCTGGTTCTGCGTGATGCGCATCTTGGCGTCGGCGTAGTTCTCAAACTTGAACTCGTAGCGGTCCAGATGGTCGGGGGTGATGTTGAGCAGTACGGCGATGTCGGCGTGGAAGTCATACATGTTGTCGAGTTGGAAGCTGCTCAGCTCTATCACGTACCAGGCGTGTGGAGTCTCTGCCACCTGCAGAGCCAGGGAGTGGCCTATGTTGCCAGCCAGCCCCACGTCGTAGCCCGCCTTTTCCATGATGTGGTAGATGAGCGATGTGGTGGTGGTCTTGCCGTTGCTTCCGGTGATGCAGATCATGCGGGCGTCGGTATACCTGCCTGCAAACTCTATCTCGCTTATCACGGGAATGTTGCGAGCCATCACCTTCTGTATCATCGGGGCTTCCTTGGGTATGCCGGGGCTCTTTATTACCTCGTCGGCATTGAGTATCTTGTCTTCGCTATGGTGTCCTTCTTCCCATTCTATCCCGTGGCTGTCGAGCATGGCCTTGTAGTGGTCCTTGATGGCCGACATGTCAGACACAAAGACATCGAAGCCCTCTTTCTGAGCCAGGATAGCGGCGCCCACACCACTCTCGGCGGCGCCTAAGACAACAATTCTTTTCATTCTCTTGTTCCTATCTTATTTTTAATGTGATAATGGTAAGCGCGGCCAGTATGATGGTGACAATCCAGAAGCGCAGGGTAATCTTGGATTCATGCACCACGGTGTGCGGGCCCTTGATGACATAGCGGCAGTCGGCGTCGAGCTGGCTGTCCTGTGTGCGAAAGTTGTCGTGGATAGGTGTGCGGCGGAAGATGCGCTGCTTCACGCCATGGCGTTTGCCCATCTTGTAGTACCACACCTGCAGGATGACGCTGAGACTTTCCACAAAGAAGATGCCGCAAAGGATGGGCAGCAGCAGTTCCTTGTGGATGATGATGGCACACACGGCGATGATGCCGCCGATGGTGAGCGAGCCGGTATCACCCATGAAGACCTGGGCGGGATAGGCGTTGTACCAGAGGAAACCGATGAGGGCTCCCACAAAGGCGCACATGAACACCACCAGTTCCTGCGAGTCGGGAATATACATGATGTTCAGGTAAGAGGCAAACTCTATATGCGAACTCACATAGGCGAGTATGCCCAACGCCACGCCAATGATGGCCGAGTTGCCGGCACACATGCCGTCCATGCCGTCGTTGAGGTTGGCACCGTTGCTCACTGCCGTCACCACGAGGATGGTCATGATGACAAAGAGTATCCATCCTGCCGCCGTCTTGTACTTGCCGCAGAACGACATGAGGTACGAGTAGTCCAGGTTGTGGCCCTTGACAAACGGGATGGTCGTCTTGAGCGACTTCTTGGCTTCGGTGCGGTGTTTCACCACCATCTCCTGCCCCTGGCGCTGTATCGAGAGGTTCTCATACATCTTCACGTCGGGCGAAGACCATAGCACCAGACCCACAATGAGGCCAATGCCTATCTGGCCCACTATCTTGTATTTGCCCTTGAGGCCCTCCTTGTTGTGGTGGAATATCTTGATAAAGTCGTCCATACCTCCCAGGAAACCCAGCCATACGGTGGTGATAATCATCAGGATGAGGTAGATGTTGCGCAGACGGCCCAGCAGCAATACCGGTATGAGGATAGAGACGATGATGATGATGCCGCCCATCGAGGGCACGCCTATCTTCTTTACGCCAAACGGGTCTATCGAGGCGTCGCGCTGTGTCTCGGTTATCTGCTTGCTCTTGAGATATTTGATGAACTTCTCGCCAAACCAGGCCGAGATTACCAGCGACAGGATGAGCGCCAGCAGCGACCTGAATGAGATGTAGCCCCATATGTGCGAACCGCTGATGCCAAACTGTTCCAAGAATCTGAATAAATAGTACAACATGGCTATTCTCCTTTTATTGGTTGTTGAAGATGTCGCGCAGCACCTCCTTGTCATCGAAGTGGTGCTTTACGCCCTTGATTTCCTGATAGTTCTCATGACCCTTGCCGGCAACGAGTATCACGTCGCCCTTCTCGGCCATCATGCAGGCGGTGCGTATGGCTTCCTTGCGGTCGGTGATGGCCAGCACGTTCTTGCGCTGCTGTACGTTGAGGCCCGCCAGCATGTCGTTGATGATGTCCTGTGGGTCTTCAAATCTGGGGTTGTCGCTCGTGATGATGACCTTGTCGCTCTGGCGCACGGCTTCCTGTGCCATGAGCGGGCGCTTGCCCTTGTCGCGGTTGCCGCCGGCACCACATACGGTGATGACGTGGCCCTTCTTGTTGAGCACTTCGTGGATGGCGTTGAGCACATTGGCGAGGGCGTCGGGGGTGTGGGCATAGTCCACGATGGCGGTATATCCCTCGGGCGAGTGCACCGGGTCCAGACGACCGCTCACGCTGTGCAGCGTGCTCATCGTCACCAGTATGTCTTTGGCGTCCTTGCCCAGCATGCGGGCGGCGCCATAGACGGCGAGCAGGTTGCTCACGTTGAACTTGCCGATAAACTGCACGCCCACTTCCTGTCCGTCTATCTCCAGATACATGCCCTCGAAGTGGCACTCCAGTATGCGGGCTCTGAAGTCTGCCATCTGTCGTATCGAGTAGGTCTTCACCTGGGCCTTGCAGTTCTGCACCATTACCATGCCGTTCTTGTCGTCGGCGTTGGTGATGGCAAATGCCGACTTGGGCAGGCCATCAAAGAAGGCCTTCTTGGCGTCGCGGTAGTTTTCAAAGGTCTTGTGGTAGTCCAGATGGTCGCGGGTGAGGTTGGTGAATATGCCTCCGGCAAACTTGAGTCCGCCAATGCGCTTCTGGGCGATGGCGTGCGACGAGCATTCCATGAACGCATATTCGCAACCAGCCTTTACCATGCGCGCCAGCAGTGCGTTGAGCTCTATGGGGTCGGGTGTGGTGTGGTCGGCGGCTATTGCCTCGTCCTCGATATAGTTGCAGACGGTAGAGAGCAGACCACAGCGGTGCCCCATCTTACGGAACATATTATATAATAAGGTGGCGATGGTCGTTTTGCCATTGGTGCCGGTCACGCCCACCAGTTTGAGTTTCTTGGACGGCTCTCCGTAGAAGACGGTGGCCACGCGCCCCACGGCGTCTTCGGTCGAGTCTACCTGTATATAGGTCACACCCTCGCAGAGTTGGTCTGGCATTTCTTCGCAGAGTACGGCCACGGCGCCTTGGTCTATGGCTTTGCCGATAAACTTGTGGCCGTCTACCTGAGTGCCACGCATGGCCACAAAGAGGTGGCCTTTGGCTATGCGGCGTGAGTCGATGTTCACTCCGGTAATCTCAACCTCGCTGTCGCCTGCGACTTGCAGAGGCTTGATGTTCTTGAGAAGTTCGTGTAGCTTCATAATATATATATGTGTATTACGTTTATTCCAATATCAGATGACATCGCTGTCCCTTCACGGCTCTCAGCCCTGGCTGCAGACTCTGCCTGCACACCTTGCCGCGGCCTGTGAGGGTCACCTTGATGCCTCGGCTCTCCATGAGATAGACGGCGTCGCGGGCGCCCATGCCCTTGACATCGGGCACCTCGTTGGCGGGAGTCATCGCCACGCGGTTCAGCGTCACCGAGTGGCGGTTGCGCGAGCCTGTGCCCCACACGGGCTTCTGGCTGTCATTCCACGGCTGGCCTTGAGTCCTCACTCCCAACGAGTGCAGCACGTTGCCCGCCGAGTTGATGTTGCCTGCTTTCACGTCGGGCACCATGATGCTGTGCTCGTCTTTGGCGTCGCGCACATCCATCTTCAGGTTCTGCGCCATAATGCCTTCCGCAATCTCGCGGAATGCTATTGCGCTGAAACCGCTGGATGCCGGCAGACCCTTTTTCTGTATACATACGATACAACTGTACCGTGGCGCGTCGGCGGGGAAGTATCCCACAAAACTCAGCAGGTATTTCATCGTGCCGTTGCGGTAGCTTCCGCCCTGTGCCACCTGTGCCGTACCGGTCTTTCCGGCTATCTTGAAGGCTTTGGAGCCTGCTTTCTTTGCCGTACCTTTTGACACCACGTGTTCCAGCATGGCCTGCACCTTGCCCAAGGTGCGCTGGCTGCATATCTTCTCATGGCCGGGCACCGCCATTGCAGGGAATGTCATGAGCATCTCGCCGTTCTTGCTGATGCCGGTGACAAAGCGCGGATACATCATGCGGCCGCCGTTGGCTATGGCGTTGTAGAACGCCAGGGTGGATATCGGCGGTATCTGGGTCTCATATCCTATGCTCATCCACGCCAGCGATGTCTTGCTCCAATTGAGCCACTGGCCGCGCGCGTTCTTCTTTGGCATGCGTACTCGGGCAGGAGCGTAACCGTTGAGGGGCAGTTTGAAGTCGGTGGTGATACCTGTGCGGTAGACGCCTTCGACAAACTTCTCAGGGTTTTTGCCGTAGTAGTCTTCCACGATACGGCTGACGCCGATATTCGAGCTCACCTCAAGCGAGCGTGCCATGGTGATGGTGCCATATCCGTTGTGGCGCCAGTTGTGGTCGCGCATGGGTCGTCCGTGCATGTCGTAGATACCGTTGCCGGTCTCCACCACGCGGCTGGTGTCGCACATGCCGTCCTCGAGTACGGTCATCAGCGACACGGTTTTGAACACCGAGCCCGGCTCCATAAGGTCGCTGATGGCGTGGTTCTTCATCTCGTAGAGCTTGCCGTCGGCGCCGCGCTCCATGTTGACGATGGCTTTGATGTCGCCCGTCTTGACTTCCATGACGATAGCCACACCCACCAGTCCGTTTACATCTTTGTCGTTGAGCTGCCCTATGACGGCACGCTCAGCCAGGTCCTGCATGTTCACATCGATGGTGGTCACGATGTCGGCACCGTCGGTGGGCGGCGTGTCGGTGATGTCCAGATACTTGTTGAGCACCTTGCGGCGGTGTATGATGCCGTTCTTGCCACGCAGCAGACTGTCGTAGAACTGTTCCAGTCCGTTCTTGGCTTCGTCCTTGCCGGCGTAGAGGGTGCCCAGGGTGCGCTCGGCGAGCGACCCGTAGGGGTGCTGGCGCGAGTCAAAATTCTCGCAGTAGAAGCCGCCGGTGTAGCCGCGCAGGCGGAACATAGGCAGCTGCTTGGCCTCGCAGTAGGTATTGTAGTCCACGCGCCCGTCATAGATAGACCAGCGGCGACTCTGCTTTTCCTTGCCCTTCTGCAGATAGCGGCGGTATTCGGCTTTGCTGCGGTTGGGGAACATACGGCTCAGCCCCTCGCTGATGGAGTCGACCTTAGTATCCCAGAGCGAGTCGTTGCCGGCTTCGTGGATGGCCTTGAAGTCGATGAACAGTCGGTATTCGGGCAGCGAACTTGCCATAATCTCGCCATTGCAGCTCAGTATGTTGCCGCGGATGGCCTTTACCGCCACGCTGTCTTTCTTCACGCGGCTTGCCACTTCCATCCAGTATGCGCGCTTGGCGCTCATGATGTAGCCGGCCTTGGCGACGACAATCACCGCCAGCAGGGTCATCATGGTGGCCAGGAAGTAGTATCTCGGCATTACCTTTTTGTTGTCAAACTTGCTCATTTCTCTGGAACATTGATTAAGTAGGGTGGCTGGTTGGACATGTGCAGCGTGCTGTCTTTACATGCCTTGAGCTGTTCGAGCACGCGGCTTTCGCGGCTCATCTCGATAAATCTGTTGTTGGTAGTCTGCGCCTTGTAGCGGGCATCCTTCAGTTCGGTCTGCAACTTGTCGATTTCTATCAGATTGCGCTGACAGCTGTATCTGTTGGAGATATAGATGACGATAAACAGCACGATGAGCAGCAGCAGCCATATCTGGCGGCGTATGGTCGAGGTGTTGAGGATGTCGCCACCCACAATCTTGCTGAAGGTGAGTGCACCCGATAGCGGGGTGTCTTCGTCGGCCACCTGTTTCTTGATGGCTTCGGTCAGCGTAGGCTGGCGCTCGGCCAGTTCCTCTGCGCTGGTGGGCTTGTCTGCCGTGGGCTGCTTTATGTCTTTGTCTTCGTCTGTCATTTCTTTTCTGCTATTCTTAGTTTGGCGCTTCGGCTGCGTGGGTTGCGTTGCTGTTCTTCGTCGGTGGGCACGATGACCTTGTTGTTTACCAGCCTGTAGGGCGTCTCGATGCGTCCGTAGAAGTCCTGTATCATCTTGCCCTCGGCATTGCCCGTCTTCATCACGTTCTTTACGATGCGGTCTTCCAGCGAGTGGTAGGTGATGACCGAGAGTCTGCCGCCGGGAGCCAGCAGTTGGGTGGCAGCGGCGAGCATTTCCTTGAGGGCTTCCATCTCATGGTTCACCTCGATGCGCAGAGCCTGGAAGAGTCGCGCCATGTCCTTCTTCTCGCGCTCGCGTTTGAAGAAAGGCTCCACCACATGCAGGAAGTCCTGCGTGGTGGCTATGGCGTGCTGCTGGCGTGCCTTGACCAGCGCCGAGGCAATGCGGCGCGAGTTCTTGAGTTCGCCGTAGAGGTAGAAGATGTCAGCCAGCGCCTCTTCGTCGTACTCTGCCACGATGTCGGCGGCGGTCTTGTCGGCGCGCTTGTTCATGCGCATGTCCAAAGGGGCGTCGAAGCGGAAGGAGAAGCCGCGGCTCTCGTCGTCGAAGTGGTGCGACGACACGCCGAGGTCGGCCAGCAGACCGTCGATGTGGTCTATCTCGTAGTAGCGCATCCAGTTCTTCAGGTATCTGAAGTTGCTGCGTACGAAGGTGAAGCGGTCGTCGTCTACGATGTTGTGTTCGGCATCGGCGTCCTGGTCGAAGCTGAAGAGGCGTGAGCCCTGGGGCAGCCGGCGCAGTATCTCGCGCGAATGGCCGCCACCGCCGAAGGTCACGTCGATGTACACGCCGTCGGGGTGCAGGTTGAGACCGTTTATGCTTTCGTCGAGCAATACGGGTACGTGGTATGTGTCGATTGTTGTCATTGTCGCTGAGTGTTAGCCGTTAGTGTCGGTGTCGCCGGGAGTGGTCATGATGTCCTCCAACTGTTGCGCAAAGGCGTCGGCGTCCATGAAGGCGCCGTTGGCAGTGTCGGCGTTCCATATCTCGATGGTGTCGTCCATGCCTATAAACCTCACTGCGCTCTCTATATTAGCCATCTTCATATACCGGCGTGGTATCAGGAAGCGGCCGTTGCCGTCGAGCGTGAGCTGCTCTACATCAGAGACAAACTGGCGGAAGAGCTGCTGGTGCTGGGCGTTCCATCGGTTGAGGCGCGAGCGCAGCAGGTTGAGCTGCTCGTCCCAGACCGACTGGGGATAGAGCACCAGACAGGGCTGGAAGATGTCTTTGCGCAGCACCAGACCCTCTTCGGCTGCTGTCTGCAGCAGCTTCCTGAAAGCCGAGGGCAGGAACACGCGTCCCTTGGCGTCGGTCTTGGCTTCTATGTTTCCTACAAATCGCATGCGTACCTCTTTTATATATGAATTCGATTTCGTGGTCAAAGATACAACTATTTCCCCACACTGCACCACTTTTCTCCACTTTTTTTTCATTTTTCTTCAAAAACTTGACATTGCGGTTTGCAGGCACCGTCCTTACCGATGGCGTGGGCGGGGTTGTCGGGCGCCGGTTTTTGGGCCACTTTGTCCGTATTTTCCTGCCCTTTTGCGACTATTTGTCAATCATTTTTAGATTTATCACACATTTTATGTCTTTTTTTAGCGTAATTGGAAAAGAAGTATTATTTTTGCACTACCTTAGAAGTTATGAAATAAAACCTCATGGTGGTAAAGACCATAGATATAGACAAGATTCTGGCAGGCAAGATGGGAAAGAGAGCCCGTCTGGTGCCCCGCTTTCTCGTGGCATGGCTCAAGCGGCTGGTACACGAAGACCAGGTCAACCAGTTCCTTGATGACCACAGTCATCTCGAGGGAGTGGAGTGGCTCGAGGCTTGTGTCAAGTACCTCGATATGACCCTCGAGATAGAGGGAATGGAGAACCTGCCCGACAAGAACGACGGCCGGCTCTACACCTTTGTGTCCAACCATCCCCTCGGTGGTCAGGACGGCGTGGCGTTGGGCGCCATCATCGGTCGTCACTACGATGGCAACTTCCGCTATCTCGTCAACGACCTCTTGCTCAATCTGCCAGGACTCAAGCCACTGTGTATAGGTATCAACAAGACCGGCCGACAGAGCCGTAACTTCCCCGCTATGGTCGAGGCAGGCTTCAAGAGCGACAAGCACATGCTCATGTTCCCCGCCGGACTCAACAGCCGCAAGCGCACCGATGGCTCCATCCACGATTTGCCGTGGAAGAAGACATTTATCACCAAGAGCGTGGAGTGCCACCGCGATGTGGTGCCCATCTTCTTCGGCGGCCGCAATTCCGAGCGGTTCTACCGCATCGCCAAGTTCAGCGACAAGTATCTGCCCTTCAATCTTGCCATGCTCTTCCTCGTCGACGAGATGTATCGCAACGTGGGTAAGAAGTTCAGGGTGGTCATCGGCAAACCCATACCATGGCAGACGTTCGACAAGAGCAAAACTCCGATGGAATGGGCGAATTTTGTAGAAGAAAAGGTTTACGAGCTATAGATAAAGAAGTAATTATGGAACAGGAAATTATCCAACCCGTCAGTAGGGAACTGCTCAAGAGAGAGCTTACGCCCGAACGCCGTATGCGTATGACCAACAAGAGCCATAACGAGATTTATGTCGTTACGGCACAGGAAGCGCCCAACGTGATGCTCGAGATAGGGCGTCTGCGCGAAGAGGCTTTCCGAACCGCCGGAGGTGGTACGGGCAAGTCGGCAGATATCGACGAGTTTGATACCATGGAGAATGGCTGCAGGCAGTTGATAGTATGGAATCCTGAAAAGGAAGAAATCATTGGTGGCTATCGCTATCTGATAGGTACCGATTGGAAGATAGACGACAAGGGACAGCCTGTGCTTGCCACGAGTCACATGTTCCACTTCTCCGAGAAGTTTATGACCCAGTACGCACCCTACACCGTAGAGCTGGGGCGTTCGTTTGTGTCGCTCGGCTACCAGAATGTGCGCAAAAACACCAAGAGCATCTTCGCCCTCGACAACCTCTGGGACGGCCTTGGCGCCCTCACCGTGCTCTATCCCAACCTCAAGTATTTTTTCGGTAAGGTTACGATGTATCCCAGCTATATCCGTCGCGGCAGAGATATGATTCTCTACTTCTTGCGCAAGCATTTTGATGACAAGGAGCACCTCATTGTACCGATGAAACCGCTGGTTATTGAGACTCCCGATGACGAACTGGCCAAGATATTCTGCCATGACGACTTCAAGGAAGACTACCGCGTGCTCAACCGTGAGATACGCAACCTGGGGTACAACATCCCGCCGCTCGTCAATGCCTATATGAACCTCAGTCCCACGATGAAACTCTTCGGAACCGCCATCAACTATGGCTTCGGCGATGTCGAGGAGACGGGCATCCTGATTGCCATCGACGAGATACTCGAGGAGAAGCGCATACGCCACATCGACAGTTTTATCGCCGAGCACCCCGAGGCGCTGCAGCTCACCAGCGGAGCCAACAAGGTGATATACAAGGACGGCTGCAAGTAGGCGCCGCCCCGCATCCTGCTGCCACCCGTCGCCATGCAGATGCCGCTACCCGTGGGCGAGGCAGAGAGCAACCCCATAATGATTGCCGTAATGGACGCCAAGTCCATTACGGCAATTGTCGTTTTGGTGCGTATGGGGATGGCTGCGACGCCCCCCCCACCATCTTCACGCCCGCCGCCAGACTCTCCTCGACACTGTCCACCGCTGCGCAGCCAAAGGTTGCCGACTTCATCCTCATATTCACCGCCAATCCCTTGAAAATCATAATTATTACGTGGCTAAACATTTTTAACCAAAATAATTGTGACCCATTCTGCAATAGTCCTTATCTTTGCCAAAAATAGCGTGTGGGTCTGCCTGCCAGACGCAGTGTGCCATAGGCTGTTGGCTACGGCTTGCGCCCGCCCCGCCACAAGCGGCCCGCAGATGGCACGACAGCAGACGACCGACCGATACATCACCATAATAATACAGATAACTTTAATCATGACCATTATGAAACCGACAAGATTAGCGCTTATGTTGCTCGTAGGAGTGGCAACATCCACGTTTGTGGCTTGTAGTGATGATGAAGAGAGAGGCGAAATAGAGCCTATCCGAGTAGAACTTAATCAGGTTACGCAGACCGATTTCGCGGCGTGCAGCAATGGGTTTGCCAACGACTTGCTGGCTGTGCTCGCCGCCCAACCGTCTGCAGCCAAAGGCAACGTGGTGGTGTCGCCCATCAGCATGCAGTATCTGCTGAGCATGATGGCTAACACGGCGAGCGTCGAGGCCCAGGCAGAGGTGTTCGACGCCCTCGGACTCGACGACTACACCCTGGCTGAGACCAACCAGCACAGCAAGGAACTGCTGACGCGCCTGCAGCAGGACGACAAGTATGTCAAGTTGGCGCTCGCCAACAGTATATGGGCCGACGATGACCTGGACATCTTGCCCGAAGTCGTGGCAAACATCGAGGACAACTACAATGCAGATTTCGTAGTCCACGACTTTGGCAACAAGGCCGACGAGGCCAAGCAGCTTATCGACAAGTGGGCAAGCGAGAAGACCCACGGCCTAATCAATAGCCTCAGCCTGAAGCCAAGCTCATCGACAGCCATTGTCCTGGCCAATGCCACCTATTTCAATGGCAAATGGTCGCAGCCTTTTAATGGCAGAAACACTTATCAGGGCGTCTTCCACAACGAGAACGGCACCACATCAAAGGTGGATATGATGCAGGCGTCGGTAGATGCCAAGGTATATGTAGACGGCGATGTCTCGGTAGCCGAACTCACCTATGGTCGCGGCTATTACAGCATGATGATAGTGATGCCCAAGGACATTGGACAGCAGATAGCCGACAAGACTGACTGGTGGGGCTTGCACAACAAACTGGTAAGTGCCACGATAGACATACGTCTGCCCAAGTTCAAGGTGCAGAATGAGTTCCAGGATATCGTGAAGGTCTGCCAACAACTGGGCATCAACAAGCTGTTTGATGTGCAAAGCAATGGAGTGTGCTATGTCAACATGGGGCAGAGCGCGATGATAGATGTCGATGAAAACGGCACCAAGGCTGCGGCAGTAAGCTACGCTGAAGGTTTGTACACGTCGGATAAGCCCACCGGGCCCATCAAGTTCGACCATCCCTTTGTCTATCCCATCCGTGAGAATACCACGGGAACCATCCTCTTTATAGGCAAGGTGGGGCTGCTGTAAGACAGCGCGGGCGCAGCCGCATCTCGTACGGATGTCGCTGTCGCGGCTGCTGCAGCGATGATGATTGGGCTGACAGCCAGTGTCTTCACCCGCTTGCTGACCATGATTGGCGGCTCGTGCCTATTGATACGAGGGTTCGTGCCTTATGGTACGTGGACGCGTGACGGAAGGCACGAGCCCACGTATCATAAGTTACGAACCCGCCAGGATATGCTCCAGACTCGCCAAGGGGGCTGCGGCGGTGCTGTCGATGGTCGCGGCGCCGCTATAGATAAACAGCAAGGGGGAACCGGTCATTGCCGGTTCCCCCTTGCTGTGCTGTGTGGCGCGTCAGATGATGGGCAGCGAGATGCCGTTAATCTTCTGGTAGATGTCCAAGGCATAGATGTCGGTCATGCCGCTGATATAGTCGATGACAGCCATGAGCCGTGTCTCCAGGTTATCGCTCTGTATGTCGTACTGGCTGCTGAAGCGCTTGATAAGTTGCTTGGAATGAAACTTCTCGGGGCTCACGGCAGCGCTCACGAGGTCGCGCATCAGCGTCTCCATAATCTTGTAACCCGACAACTCCACGTCGAGCACTATCTTGCTTTGATATATTCTCTCTTTAGATACCTGCGTGCATCGCTTGTAGGCGTTGCGGGGCCGCTCGGAGATGGCTTTGATGAGGCTGCCCTCAAATGTGCCAGCCAGTATCTGGCTCTCGTGGTCTACAAAGGCATGCACGCACTCGTTTTCGAGCAGTCCCACGACACACGCCCTCATATACACCACCTTCTCGTTGACATCGGTCACCCCGTCTTCCTCCACCCGCTGCAGGATGCTGGCGCGGGTGTCGCTGTCGAAGAAGCCCAAGAGCAGGTCTTCGGTCTCCTGATAGGTGAGCAGCTTGAGCTTGTGGGCGTCTTCGATGTCCATAATCTCATAGCAGATGTCGTCGGCAGCCTCCATGAGGTAAACCAGCGGGTGGCGGGCATAGCGCAGCGGCTCGCCGTCGGCAGAGAGGCGCGCGATACCCAGCTCGTCGGCAATCTTGCGGTAGGAGTCTTCCTCGGGGGCGAAAAAACCGAACTTGCCATGCCCTCCGGCTTCAGACGAGGCAAAGGGATATTTGACGATGCTCGCCAGGGTGGAGTAGGTCATGACAAACCCGCCCTCGCGCCTGCCGTGGAAGCGGTGGGTAAGGATGCGGAAGGCATTGGCGTTGCCCTCAAAGTGGGTGATGTCGTCCCAGAAGCGGTCGCTCACCCGTGTGCGCAACTCCTGGCCTTCGCCCTCGGTGAAGAAGGCTTGTATGGCTTTCTCGCCACTGTGGCCGAAGGGCGGGTTGCCCAGGTCGTGCGCCAGTCCGGCAGTCTGGACGATGGTGCCAATCTCCTCGAAGAGCGTGCCCCTCAGTTCGGGATGGCGCTCGGTGAGGATGCGTGCCACGTCGTCGCCGAGCGACTTGCCGAGCGACGAGACTTCGAGCGAGTGGGTCAGACGGTTGTGGACGAAGATGCTGCCGGGCAGGGGGAACACCTGCGTCTTGTTCTGCAGACGCCTGAAGGGCGCCGAGTAAATGAGGCGGTCGCTGTCGCGCTTGAACTCCGAGCGGTCGTCATGCCGCTCGTGCCGCGTCTCCTGTCCGAGACGCTTGTTGGAGATAAGTTGTTGCCAATTCATAGCCACAAAAGTAGTGGAAAAAACCCTAATTATATTCTTTTATCATAAAAAAGTGAATAATGTGGTCAGAATTAGTTATTTTTGCATGAAAAATCAAATCAGCATGACTATGCTTAACGTCAAAGTAATCAACAAGGGGCACCAGCCCCTGCCCGCGTATGCCACCAGCCAGAGCGCTGGCATGGATCTGCGCGCCAACATCGACGAGTCGATAGTACTTCATCCCATGGAGCGCCGCCTGGTTCCCACCGGGCTCCATATAGCCCTGCCGCAAGGCTTCGAAGCCCAGATACGCCCTCGCAGCGGACTGGCACTGAAGCACGGCATCACCGTGCTCAATACCCCCGGTACCATCGATGCCGACTATCGTGGCGAACTGATGGTGCTGCTCATCAACTTCTCTGATACCGACTTTGTCATCAACGACGGCGAGCGCATCGCCCAGATGGTGGTGGCGCGCCATGAGCAGATAGAGTTCCAGCTCGTCGACGAGCTCGACGATACCGAGCGCGGCGCCGGCGGTTATGGTCATACGGGGGTGAAATAACCTGCTGACGATGATGAAAATCAACTATCGCTATATCCTGATAGCTGCGGTGCTGCTGGTGGCGCTGCTGTCGCTGCCCTCCCAGGCCAAGCGCAAGAAGGTGGTCGTGGCGGCTGCTCCCATCCTCTCTGCCCAGGACCAGCGCCGCATGGACAGCCTCTTCCTCGAGTCGGTCTGCGAGCGCCTCAAGGGCAACGACTCCATCGCACGCTGTCTGCTCGAAGAGTGCCGTGACCTCAACCCCTACGCCGCAGAGCCCTACTTCTTTCTCGCCAAATACTATGCCGACGACGGCAATGACTCGCTGGTTCAGGCTTATCTCGAGAAGACCGTCAGTCTGCGCCCCGACAACCAGACTTACCTCGAGACCCTCGCCCTGAGTTACTACCGCAACACCGAGCTGGACAAGGCTGCGGAGGTGTATGAGAGTCTGGCGCGCAAGAACCGCGGCCGCACCGACCTGCTGCAGATTCTGCTCGGTATCTATGACAAGCAGAAAGCCTATGACCGCATGATAGACTGCCTGGACCGCCTGGAGCAGATAGAGGGCAGCGGCGAAGACATCACGCTGAGCAAGGTGAGCATCTACGGACTCAAAGGCGAGCGCAAGAAAGCTCTGGCGTCGCTCAAGCAGCTCGTGGCTGAGCATCCCTATGACATCAACTATCAGGTGATGATGGGCAACTGGCTCATGCAGAACGGCGGAGAGAGCGAGGCGCTCAAGATATTCACCGAAGCCCTCGCCAAGGAGCCCGGCAACGCCAATGTGCTCAGCTCGATGTATGACTATTACAAGTCGGTGGGTCAGCACGACCTTGCCGACAACTGCCTGAAGAGCATCCTGGACAACCCCAAGACCGAAGACAAGACCCGCCTCACCATGATGAAAGCCTTCATCCAGGACAATGAAGCGCGTGGCGACGACAGTACCCGCGTGATAGCTCTCTTTGACCAGCAGGAGAAGCTGGGTGTCTACGACGCTACCCTGGCCGAACTCCGGCTGGCATACCTCAACCTCAAGAAATTTCCCGAATCCGAGGTGCGTAAGGCGCGTACCCGCCTGCTCAGCCTCGAGCCCGACAACGGCTCCGTGAGGTTTGAACTCATACAGTCGTATTGGAAAGAACAGAACTGGGAGGAGGTCATAAAACTCAGCAAAGAGGGCACCGAGTACAACCCCGATGAACTCGCGTTCTACTACTTCCTCGGCCTCTCTTGTTACCAGAATGAGCGCAACGACGAAGCACTCAGCGCGCTGCGCCGGGGTGTGGTGCTTGCCGACGACAAGAGCAACAAGGACATCGTCAGTGACTTCTACTCGATGATGGGCAATATCCTGCACGACCAGAACAAGGAGCAGGAAGCCTTTGAGGCCTTCGACAACTGTCTGAAGTGGAAGGACGACAACATAGAGTGTCTCAACAACTATGCCTACTATCTCAGCGAGAAGGACACGGCTCTCAACAAGGCTGCGCAGATGAGCCAGAAGACCATCAAGGCCGAACCCAAGAACCCCACTTTCCTCGATACCTACGCCTGGATACTCTACCGTCAGGACCGTTATGCCGAGGCGCGCATCTATATCGACCAGGCGCTTGCCAACGACAGCGACTCGGTCCAGAGTGGTGTGGTGCTCGAACACGCTGGTGATATCTACTTCCGCAATGGTCTCACCGATGAGGCAGTGGGCTACTGGCAGCGTGCGGTTAAGGTTGGCGGTGGCAGTGAGCTGCTCCCCAAGAAGATAAAGTACAGAAAGATAATTGAAGATGGTGACCGGAAGAAGCAAGATGGCGTCAAGCAGAAACAGAACGGTGACCGGAAGAATCAGGATAATGACAAGAAGAAACAAGATGGAAACAAGAAGAACAATCCATAACGCCACGCTCTTTGCCGTGGCTCTCGTGCTGGCATCGTGTGGTGCCAAGAAGACAGTGATGACCGGCGGCTCGGCGCAGACTCAGGCTGCCATGAAGAAGAGCGACGCCGTGAGCGCCTCGTTGCATTTCGTGCAGCAGGTGAGCGACCAGCGGCTCTACCAGAAGAACATTGTGGGCGACATGAGCTTCAGCATCAAGGCGGGAAGCATCAACCAGACGCTGCCGGGCCAGTTGCGCATGCGCAAGGATGAGGTAATCCGTCTGCAGGTGATGATACCGCTCATCCAGACCGAGGTGGGCCGCGTGGAGTTTACCCCCGACTATGTGCTCGTCATCGACCGTCTGCACAAAGAGTATATCAAGGCCGAGTACAGCCAGTTGGGCTTCCTCAAGGACAACGGCCTCGACTTCTACAGTCTGCAGTCGCTCTTCTGGAACGAACTCCTGCTGCCCGGAACGCAGAAGGTTGGCGAGGGAGACCTTGACAAGTTTACTGCCGAGATTGACGCCCTGGGCGCCGAGGTTCCCGTGACGCTCCAGTCGGGCAAGCTCAACTTCAAGTGGAACGCCCGCCGCGCCGACCATCATATCCTCTCGGCGCTGGTGACCTATCTCGGCTCTGCCCACGGCACCTCGAGTCTCGCCTGGAACTACGGCGACTTCAAGGCAGTAGGTGCCAAGATGTTCCCAGCCTCCCAGTCGTTTACCTTCACCACCAATGCCGGCGGCAAGACCCAGCAGGCCACCGTCAGCCTGCGCATGAACAGCGTGCGCACCGACTCCGACTGGCAGGCGCTCACCACGCCGTCTGCCAAGTATAAGAAGGTGGAGGCCAATGATGTGTTTGACAAATTACTCAATATGCGATGAGACGTATTCTGATAGTATTGATAGCAATGGTGCTGACCCTCCCTCTGACCGCGCAGAAGAAGACGACGGCCACGAGGCAGAGCAAGCAGCGCACCACCGCCAAGACCACAACCAAGCGCAAGTCCCAGGCGACGACGACCAGGCGCAAGACCAAGGCCAAAGCCTCTGCATCCAAGAACGCCAAGCCCACCACCATTAAGGGCTTGCGCAATGAGCGCGCCGCCGTGCAGCGCCGCATCAGGCAGCAGGAGCAGGCGCTCAGAGTCAACAAGGCCAACGTGTCCAAGCGCCTCAAGGACCTCATGCTCATCAACAGCGAGATAGGGGAGAAGCAGAAGTCTATCGACGGCATCCAGAAGGACATCACAGCCCTCGACGACAACATCAGCATCCTCAAGTCGCAGCTCGCCACCCTCCAGAGCCAGCTCGATGACCGTCGCCAGCGATATATCAAGTCGATACGCTACATGGCAAGGCATCGCAGCGTGCAGGACAAGATGATGTTTGTCTTCTCGGCACAGAGTTTCGCGCAGATGTATCGTCGTATGCGCTTTGTCAAGGAATACGCTGCGTACCAGAAGGTGCAGGGCGATATGCTCAAGGTCAAGCAGCAGCAGGTCAACGAAAAGCATAAGCAGCTGGAGGAAGCCCGCGGACACAAGCACCAGCTCCTCAGTCGCGATGTGCAAGCCCGCACCGAGCTTGAGGGCAAGCAGAGCGAGCAACAGAATATCGTGAAAGGACTGCAGCGCCAGCAGAAGACCATACAGTCTATCATAGACGAGCAGAAGAAGAAAAATCAGGTGCTCAACGCGCAGATTGACCGTCTTGTGGCTATCGAGGTGGCCAAGGCGAAAGCCCGCGCCGAGGCAGAGGCCAAGCGCAAGGCTGCTGCTGCCGCTGCCGCCAAACGCAAAGCCGAAGAACTGGCTCGCCGAAAGGCTGCCGCCGAGGCTGAAGCACGTGAAAACCAGCGCCGCATCGAAGAGGCACGCAAGCGCGAACAGCAGTTGCGTGCCGAGGCAGAAGCCCGACGCGGAAAGGGTGAAGCTGAAGAGCGCGCCCGACAAGCTATGCGCGAAGCCACAGCCAATCGCGAGGCTGCCGAGCGCAAGGCGCGTGCCGACGAAGCCCGCAGCCGCAAGGAGATAGCTGCCGCCAAGCGCGAGGTGAGCAATGCCGAGTCGATGTCGTCGGTAGACCGCATGATGAGTGGTGGCTTTGAGGCCAACAAGGGTCGCCTGCCTATGCCCATCACCGGCAGCTACAAGGTGGTGAGCCACTTCGGTCAGTACGCCGTCGAAGGCCTCAAGGGCGTGACGCTCGACAACAAGGGCATCAACATCCTGGGCCGTCCCGGAGCCGTAGCCCGCAGCGTCTACGATGGCGAGGTGAGTGCCGTCTTCGGTTGGGAGGGCAGCATGTTTGTCATGGTGCGCCACGGAGCCTACATCTCTGTCTATTGCAACCTGAGTTCGGTGAGTGTGAGCAAGGGACAGAAAGTTTCTACGCGTCAGGCGCTCGGCAATGTGGGCCCCGACCATATCCTCCAGTTCCAGCTGCGTCGCGGAACGACCAAGCTCAACCCTGAAACATGGCTCGGCCGTTAGCGCCGCCATCTATATATCTATCGCAAAGAGCGCGCCCGTGTGAGAGGTTCACATGGGCGCGCTCTTTGCGTTTGTGGCTGTCGCCACGGTCGTGGCGGGGATTCGTGACTTAACCTTCCCAACCCTCGAGCAGCGAGAGATAGGTGTCGATGGCGTGGGAGATTTCGCTTATGCGTATGTATTCGTCGGCAGAGTGGGAGCGGGCGGAGTCGCCGGGGCCCAACTTGAACGAGGGCCATGTCATGAGCGCCTGGTCGCTCAGCGTGGGCGAGCCAAAGGGCGTCATTCCCAATGACAGACACCGTCTTACCAACGGATGCTGGGCATCGATATGCGACGAGCTGAGGTGGAAGGAGCGCGCCTTGACATCGCTCTTGACGTGGCGGCTCACGATGTCATACACCTCGCGGTTGGTATAATGCTCATTGGTACGTATGTCGACCACCATGCGGCACTCGTCGGGTATCACGTTGTGCTGGGTGCCCGCGTTTATCACCGTCACCTTCATCGTGGTGGGCCCCAAGAGACTGCTGTCGCGCTCAAACCTGTAGTCGCGTATCCACAGCAGGTCGTCCATCGCCTTGTAGATGGCGTTCACGCCCTCGTTGCGCGCGGCGTGTCCGCTGCGGCCGTGGGCGGTGATGTCGAGCACCATCAGTCCCTTCTCGGCTATGGCGGGCTGCATGGCGGTGGGCTCGCCCACTATCGCCACATCTATCCTGGGCAGCAGAGGCAGCACGCGGCGTATGCCGTCGACGCCCGAGACCTCCTCCTCTGCCGAGGCGAGGTATATCAGATTGTATGGGCGTGGTCTGTCTTTGAGCGCGCGATACACTTGCAGCAGCGCAGTGAGTCCTCCGCCGCAGTCATTGCTGCCCAGACCGTAGAGCGTGTCACCCTCGAGCGTGGGGGAGTAGGGGTTGCGCGTCCAGCTCTCCACGGGCTTGACGGTGTCGATATGGGCGTTGAGCAGCAGGGTGGTGCGCCGCTCGTCATACTGCGGGTCTGTGGTCCAGAGGTTGTTGCCCTCGCGCGTATATTCAATTCCGCATCTCCGCAGTTCCGCCTCCATGACATCTGCCGCTCCGCCCTCGTCGCGGCTCACAGACGGAGTGGCTATCAGGCGCATGAGCAGCGCCACCGCGTCATCAGTATATTCTTTTGTGGTCATCGTAATTGTGCGTTTGTTGGTAGAAACGACCGAATTATGTAAGGATAATTCCGTCTTTATTCACGTTCTCGTAGAAAGGGGTGAACTGGTAGGTTTCCCATTCCTTCTTGGTGTAGAGGATGGGGTTGATTTCGGCGCCGAGGTTGCAGCCCAGCATGACGAAGGGATAACTCACGTTGTCGTAGTCGTTCTGGGTGAGCGTGTCCTTGTTCAACAGGATAAGGATGTCCCAGTCGGAGTCGCTGCGGGCATCGCCACGAGCCCGCGAGCCATACAGTATCGCTTCGCTGCCGTCGGGGACGGTGCTCCGGGCGATATCCTTGATTTTGTCGATTATCAATTCGTCTGCTTTCATAATCTTGGCGTGTTTCGTGGGTGTAGATGGTGCAACTCTGCATCATGAAACTTGCTTCAAATGCCGAGGCACCGTCCATCCTGGGCAAAGTTAAGCAAAAAATCACTGATATTGGTGCTGTAAATCATGTTTTTTTGCTTTTCGGCACATATATCTGCGATGGGCGGTGGGTCGCGCTGCCTTCATCGTGGTGCCCGGGAGTGTGTGCGAGGGCTTCGGAAATGGGGTGGGGTGTGGCGCCAACTTGCCTGAGAGCCTATTCATCTGTTTTTCGTGGCTTGAAATAATGGGTTCAAAGTCAGAAATGATAAAATCGCGGTTTGCAATCGTCATTTCGTGACTTGAATTGTTTTTGTTTGGCATCTGCATCAACTTAAACATAACGACGGCTCTTCCGTAGAAATCGAAAAAACTCATGTTTTTTCTTTGTATTGTCTTCGGTTTGCACTCCTTTACGCCTAAAGGCGTGAAGGTAGGCTGCACCTCAAGATTAAAAATAAATGAATTTATTTTGTAATCTCTTCGGTTTGCACTACCTTTGCATAAACTAAATATTATTGCTTATGCAAATCAATAGTCATCTTTCGGTGATCATTCACGACCTTGCCAAGAAGTACGGAGAGCGAACGGCACTTACTTTTCAGAGATTTGGAGAAAAGAAATGGCGCTCAGTATCTTGGCAGCATTTCTCTCTTCGTGTAAAGGAGGTAAGTAACGCGCTGCTTAATCTCGGCGTGAAACCTCAGGAAAATATAGGCGTTTTCTCACAGAACTGTGTGCAGTACCTCTATACCGACTTCGGTGCCTATGGCGTGCGCGCCGTTACCGTGCCTTTCTACGCCACCAATAGCGAGCAGCAGATACTCTATGTGCTCAACGATGCCAAGGTGCGCTTCCTCTTCGTAGGCGAGCAGGACCAGTATGACAAGGCGTTGCGCATCTTCCACCTCTGCCCCACGCTCGAGCGCATCATCGTCTATGATGACAGCGTGAATATCGATACCCACGACTCCAATGCCCTTTACTTCAGCGACTTCATCAAGTTGGGCAAGGGGCTGCCCCGCCAGTCTGAACTTGAGACGCGCTGGAAGGAAGCCAACTACACCGACCTCTGCAACATCCTCTACACCAGTGGTACCACTGGCGAGAGCAAGGGCGTGATGCTCACCTACGGGCAGTATCATGCGGCTCTTCACGCCAACTATGAGTTTGTTGATGTCTCTGAAAAAGACAGCGTCATCGACTTCCTGCCCTTCACCCACATCTTCGAGAGAGGTTGGGCTTACCTCTGCCTGTCGGTTGGCGCCCAGTTGATTATCAACACCTATCCCCAGCAGATACAGCAGGCTATGCGCGAGACCCACCCCACGTGTATGTCATCGGTTCCGCGCTTCTGGGAGAAGGTCTACATCGCTGTCAAAGACCGTATGGACAATGCCGGCGCCCTGCAGCAGCGTCTTTTCCACCGTGCCCTCCATGTGGGTCACAAGTACAATGTAGACTGCCTGGCCCGCGGCCGTCGCCCGTCGCTTGCCCTCGCTGCCGAATACAAGATTTATGACCGTACCGTGCTTGCCCTCGTGCGCAAGCAGTTGGGTCTCGACCACCCCAATATCTTCCCCACTGCCGGCGCCGCTGTGTCGCCCCAAGTCGAAGAATTTGTCCATTCCATCGGTATCAACATGGTCGTGGGCTACGGTCTCACCGAAAGCCTTGCCACTGTCTCTTGCGACCACAAGGGCAAACCGTTCACCATCGGTTCGGTGGGTCGTCCGCTCTCTGGCATCGAGGTCAAGATTGGCGACAACGACGAGGTGCTGCTCAAGGGCCCGACCATCACGCCGGGTTATTACAAGCGCGACCAGGTCAACGCCGAAGCCTTCACTGCCGACGGTTTCTTCCGCACGGGTGACGCCGGCTACATCAACGACCAGGGCGAGCTCTTCCTCAAGGAGCGTATCAAGGACCTCTTCAAGACATCCAACGGCAAGTATATCGCGCCCCAGATGATAGAGTCCATGCTGCTCGTCGACAAGTATGTAGACCAGGTTGCCATCATCGCCGACCAGCGCAAGTTTGTCGCCGCCCTCATCGTGCCCGACTTCCGTCTGCTCGAAGCCTACGCCCGTGACAACCACATCGAGTTTGGCTCGCGCGAAGAGCTCTGTGCCGATAAGCGCATCCACGACATGATGACCGAGCGCATCGACACCCTCCAGCAGACGCTGGCCCACTATGAGAAAATCAAGCGGTTTACCCTCCTGCCCCATGGCTTCACCATGGAGAATGGAGAGCTGACCAGCACCCTCAAACTGAAACGAACTGTCGTCTACAAGAACTACAAGGAGACGATAGACAAGATGTACGAAGAATAAATGATAACAAGTGATCAGTTGAAAGACGTTCTGGAGCGCACCGATGCGTTGGCGCGCTACCTGAACATCGACCAAAAGAAGGTGGAGTTTGAAGAAGAACAACTCCGCACACAGGCGCCTGACTTCTGGGAAGACCCCAAGCGCGCACAGGAACAGATGAAGAAGGTCAAGGGCATTGAGCGTTGGCTCAAGGACTACAAGGCGGCACGCGAATATGCCGACGAGTTGCAGCTGGCCTTCGATTTCTATCACGACGATATGGTGACCGAGGACGAAGTCGACGCCGACTACGCCAAAGCCATCAAAGCCATCGAGGAACTTGAACTCAAGAACATGCTGAGACAGAAGGAAGACCCGATGGACTGCGTCATGAAAATCAATTCGGGCGCTGGCGGTACCGAGAGCCAGGACTGGGCGTCGATGCTTATGCGTATGTATATGCGCTGGGCAGAGTCACACGGCTACAAAGTGCGTGTGGCAGACCTGCAGGAAGGCGATGAAGCCGGCATCAAGAGCGTCACTATGGAGATAGAAGGCGGTGAGTATGCCTATGGCTACCTGAAGAGCGAGAACGGCGTGCATCGCCTCGTGCGCGTATCGCCTTTCAATGCCCAGGGCAAGCGTATGACCAGTTTTGCCAGCGTCTTCGTCTCGCCCCTCGTCGACGATACCATCGAGGTGGTGGTCGAGCCTGCCCGCCTCTCTTGGGATACCTTCCGCTCCAGTGGTGCCGGAGGTCAGAACGTGAACAAGGTAGAGTCGGGAGTGCGCCTCCGCTATCAGTATGAAGACCCCGACACTGGCGAGAAAGAAGAAATTCTCATCGAGAATACCGAGACGCGCGACCAGCCCAAGAACCGCGAGAACGCCCTGCGTCTGCTCAAGTCGCAGCTCTATGACCGCGCCATGAAGAAGCGTCTCGAGGCCAAGGCCAAGATTGAAGCCGGCAAGAAAAAGATAGAGTGGGGAAGCCAGATACGCAGCTATGTCTTCGATGACCGTCGCGTCAAGGACCACCGCACCAACTACCAGACTGGCGATGTCGACGGTGTGATGGACGGCAAAATCGACGACTTCATCAAGGCTTATCTCATGGAGTTCCCTGTCACCGACGATGAAGATTGAGCCCCTAAAAGGAACATCGATATATTAACCTAAAAACATAACAACTATGAGCGAAAAAAGTAAGATGCGCCGCGCCAAGAAGGCAGCCATGCAGGAGAAGGAAGGCAAGAACGTGATGAAGTGGTTGATAGTAACCATGGTAGTATTGACTCTTGCCGTGATAGGTTACGCTATGGTATTGATGCAATGAGCGGTGTAGAAATAGAACGTAAGTTTCTGGTCAGGAAAGGCGATGCGTACAAGCGTGTTGCCTTTTCTTGTACCCACATCCAGCAAGGCTATATCCCTGCCGAGGGTGCCACGGTGCGTGTCCGCGTACGCGACGACCATGCCTACCTCACCATCAAGAGCCGTTCGCAGGACGGCGGACTCAGCCGTTATGAGTTTGAGAAGGAGATAACCCTCGACGAGGCGAGCCACCTCCTGCGTCTCTGCCGGGGTGGAGTCATCGACAAGAACCGTTATCTCGTGCGCAGCGCCGATGGCCGCCACGTGTGGGAAGTGGACGAGTTTTTCGGCGACAATGCCGGTCTTGTCATGGCAGAGATAGAGTTGGCTTCGGTGGACGAACCCTTTGAAAAGCCCGATTTCATCGCTGTCGAGGTTACCGGCGACCGCCGTTTCTACAACTCTAATCTTCTGCGCGCCCCTTACGCCACCTGGCGTGACACGCTACCAGAAGCATACCGATAGGTTGGCCGATGAGCACGCCCAAGCTGTCGGCAGCCAAGTCCAGCCACTCCCCGCTGCGCGTGCCGCCGGTGCAGTAGGCCTGGACCAGCTCTATCACCCCGCCCATCACGATGGGCAGCAGCAGGGCGTAGACCACCATCCCCCGGCGGTCGGAGGTGAGGCGCAGCCGGGCGCGGTCTGTCCATATCATGGCACACAGTCCGCCATACATCACCAGATGCGTCCACTTGTCTATCATGCTTACCTCAGACAGCGGCGTCTCGGGAATGGGGATGATACACAGTATCCATATCACGATGATACACAGTGTCGAGAAGGGATAGTCTCGACACAATTTCCATATACTTTTCATTTTTCTCTTCGATTTGCTGACAAAAGTAAATAAAATTCATTACTTTTGTATCAACCACGACGATTATTAGTACGTACGACATAAAAATAGTAGTTATTTGAGGGAAAATGATGGAAAAAAGAGGTAATTTCGGAACCGAACTGGGAATGATACTTGCCACCGCCGGCGGTGCCGTCGGACTGGGCAATGTGTGGCGATTTCCCTATATGACGGGCGAGAATGGCGGCGCAGCCTTCATTCTGGTCTATATCTGCTGTGTGCTTATGCTGGGCATTCCCTGTATGCTCTCCGAGTTTATCATCGGCCGTCACGGTGCGTCCAACACCTACCGCGCCTACTCCCTGCTCTCCGGCGGCAACGCCTGGAAGTATGTGGGTCTCTTGGGTGTCGCCACCGGTTTTCTCATCATGGGCTATTATGCCGTGGTGTCTGGTTGGTGCCTGCAGTATGTCTATGCCTCGTTCTTCGGCGAGATCACCGGCAATGCCGACTTCGTAAACCACTATTTTGCCGAGTTCTCCTCCGACCCCTGGCGCCCCGTCATCTGGACGCTTGCTATCCTTGTCATCACCTGTCTGGTGATTGTCAATGGTGTGCGCAGCGGTATCGAGCGTACCTCCAAGATGCTCATGCCCACGCTCTTCATCCTGCTCCTTGTCATCGTCGTGGCGTCGTGCCTCCTGCCCGGTGGCGAGCGCGGCATGGAGTTCCTCTTCAAGCCCGACTTCACCAAGCTCGACAGCGACGCCTTCCTCGGCGCCCTCGGTCAGTCGTTCTACTCGCTCAGCATCGCCATGGGCTGCATCTGTACCTATGCCTCTTACTTCAAGCGTCAGACCAATCTGTTGAAGTCGGCCCTGCAGGTGTCACTGCTCGATACGCTGATAGCGGTGCTGGCAGGACTGATGATATTCCCTGCCGCCTTCTCCGTGGGAGTGAACCCCGGCAGCGGCCCCTCGCTCGTCTTTGTCACCCTGCCCAACGTGTTCAACCAGGCGTTTGCCGCCGTGCCCTTAGTGGGCATGCTCGTGTCGGTGTTCTTCTACGCCCTCCTGTCGCTGGCTGCCATCACATCGCTCATGTCGCTCCACGAGGTGAGCACAGCCTTCCTCATCGAGGAGCTGCATATCACGCGCCGCACGGCTGCCACCTTCGTCACCGCCGGCAGCCTGTTTATCGGCATCTTTTGTTCGCTCTCGTTCAGCGATATACCATGGCTGAGCTTCGGCGGGCGCACTCTCTTCGACTGGTTCGACTTTGTGACGGGTCAGATATTCCTCCCCGTGGGTGGCTTCCTCACCTGCCTGTTTATCGGGTGGGCAGTGCCGCGCAAGCTGGTGCGCGACGAGTTTACCAACTGGGGCACCGTGTCGTGCAGGGTCTTCGGCGTCTACCTGTTCTTTGTGCGCTATGTCTGTCCCACAGCCATCCTCGCCGTCTTCCTCCATCAGCTCGGCGTCTTCTGATGCCCAGGCTGCTGAAGATAAACCACCTTACACCTTATTATAATATATATAGCGATGAAGTTGTCCCGCCCCTATTACCTCTGCAAAAGCGACCGCGTGGTTGTCCTCTTCCTGTTGGCAGTCCTTGCTTTCGGGGTGATAGGCTATCATCTCTTATGGCCCAGTGCCGACACCACTCCCATCGCCGCTGCCGACAGCATCCGCAGCAAGCGTAGCGCCGTGGGCACAGACTCTCGGCGTGCTTATACCTATGCCACACCCTCGCGCCAGGTGGTCTATGCCCCCTTCGACCCCAATACCGCCGACAGCACCCAGCTGCTCAGCCTTGGTCTGCAGCCCTATCAGGTGCGCAACATCTATCACTACCGTGCCAAGGGTGGAGTCTTCCGCCGTCCGTCCGACTTCGCGCGCCTCTACGGTCTCACTGCCAAGCAGTATCGCGAGCTCGAGCCTTATATACGCATCTCGGCAGACTATCTGCCGGCATCGGAAGTCTATGCCGTCCATGACGAGCGGCCCAAAGCCTCTTCCGACAGCCTGCGCTATCCTGTCAAGTTGCGCAACTCCGAGCGCGTCGCCCTCAACCTTGCCGATACCACGCTCCTACGCCGTGTGCCTGGCATCGGTGCCTACTACGCCCGTCGCATCGTCGCCTACCGCCAGCGTCTGGGTGGCTATGCCCATGCCCGTCAGCTGCTCGAGATTGACGACTTCCCCGAGGAGGCTCTTCCTTTCTTCACCGTCGATGCCGGCGACATCCAGCGCCTCGATGTCAACCGTCTCTCGCTCTCCCAACTCAAGCGCCATCCTTACATCAACTATCTCCAGGCGCGCGCCATCTGCGACTATCGTCGGCTGAAGGGTCCCCTCGCCAGCCTCGACCAGCTGCGTCTGCTCTCTGCGTTCACCGCTGACGACATCGAGCGTCTCCGTCCTTATGTGCGCTTCTAATCTCACGTTACCAGCCATCTTTTTTCTTCCAAGCAGTAGTCTCTTTCCCACCAAAGCGACACCTAAATGTTAGGAAAGCGACACAAAAGTTACGCAAGGTTACACCCGCTTTGTGGCAAATATATTATTTTTGCCTTTGGATATCAAAGTGATAAACAAAAGCAACTTGCATTCACTATGACCGTCTCTTCGCTTCGCCGCATTGCTACTCGTGTGCAGCCCGTGTCAGACATCTCGTCATTCTGTTGGCTCTCGGCATTCGTTTCGCAGCCATGGTAGGTGCTATCGTTGCCCTTGGTGACCACTTGAATTTTGACAACATATTTTTGAATTGACTAATCTGCTAATAATATCTCTTTGAAATGTTTGATGATGTGCGGCTCCACAGTCAGGGCCGCACTTTCATTTTCCCCCGTTGGCTTCGGTGGGGGGAAAGCCCCATCCCAGCCTTCCCCAAAGGGAAGGAGTTCTATCCCAACGCGTTGGCCCGTGGTGGGTTGGTTAATTATTCTTTTGTGAAACGGTAAAATATCAACTGCGAGTAACGCCTAAGGCTAATCGCAACTCTTACAGAGTAGCTATGATTGGTGGGGTTGATACCCAGGGTAGCGTGCTTCGCCCGCAACCCTGGGCTGGGGAATCGCAACTCCTACAGAGTTGCCGCTGCTTGTGGCCATCCCAAACACGAGTCCTATCCCAACTTTCTCCGCGTTGAAGGAGCTCTATTCCAATGCGTTAATCGGTGGTGGTTCGGTTAATTATCCTTTTGTGATAGGGCAAAATATCAACTGCGAGTAACGCCTTCGGCTAATCGCAACTCTTACAGAGTAGCTATGATTAGTTTGGTTGATACCCAGGGTAGCGTTCTTCGCCCGCAACCCTGGGCTGGGGAATCGCAACTCCTACAGAGTTGCCAAGGATAAGCCCCATCCCAACCTTCCCCAAGGGGAAGGAGCTCAGCGTCAACCATTTCAACCTTCTTCAAGTGGATTGAGTTTAATAGGGGGGCATTCCAACCTTCACCAAGTGGAACAGGTTTAATACGGGCAACATCCCAGCCTTGCCTTAGGGAAAGGAGTTCTATCTTAATGCGTTAATCTGGGGTGCTTTGGCTTTCTCTCCCCTTGGGGAGAGTTAGAGAGGGGCTTTTGGGAGCAGTCGAGGGGCCTCCTCCCAGATATTGTTTTTTTACCGGCGTAAGCTGGACTTTTTTTACGGCCGCAGGCCGCTTTTTGTTCCTTGGCGTCTTCTGATGTCATGCTGTGCATGACGGTGGTGATGGCGCTGGCGGCACGAAGGAAAATTGTTTTCCGGCTGACGGCTGCGTCTATCGCCACAAAGGCGGAGCCTTCAGAAGACGCCGAGGCTTTTTGTATTTATTTTTTATGGAGCAGTAAGTCTATATATATAATAAGGTGTAGTGGTAAACATGAAGTAATAAAGTGTCAGCATCATCTGCCTGGTCCTTATTCCTTGTGTAAATAGCCCCTCTCTCATCCCCAAAGTGCTAATTTTGGCTAAAAATATCGGTGAAAATGGTGGAAAATTGATTTTTTTTGAAAAAAAGAACGCCTAAAAAGGCAAAAAATAGCAAAATAGAGCATTTGTTTTGAGTTT